>Ga0101944_10003473_pt1 | contig 21804 bp, 19 predicted proteins | sample DewCreD2012metaG_FD_75245 | JGI IMG/M metagenome (GOLD analysis project Ga0101944, IMG submission 75245) | Hot spring sediment bacterial and archeal communities from British Columbia, Canada, to study Microbial Dark Matter (Phase II) - Dewar... ... | reverse complement strand
TGCCCAGACCTCCGGGTTGAAAGTCACCATTCCCGATACGGGAAAAAAAGACATCCAGCTCGAATTGAGATCGCGATAGGGCCTGGGGTGCGGCGCCGCCAGCAAACGCCGATGGGCGGGTCGGCACGTTCCATCTCGGCCTGTCCGCGTGGGCCGCAGTCTGTGGAGGGCCACGCTCCGCTTCGTCGTGGCCGTATCGGACGCTTCGTCGTGGCCGTATCGTGCGAGCGACCGGGGTAGCCCCGGTTGCTTTGCCAACCGGGGCCACCCGGCGGTCCGACGGCACGGGCACGAAAGACCCGGGCGGTAGGGCGACCACCGCCGGCCGGGTTCTCGACGGGCGGGGCCGCGGTTGGATAGACTCGACACCAAAGTCGGCTGCACCACAGCAAGAAGGAGGCAGTCATGGGCACGTCACGTGCGAACCTGGTGGGGTGGATCGTCGGGATCGGGCTGATCGGCGGGCTGCCGCTGCTGGCCGAGGCGCAAACGCCCGAGCAATGGGTGCGCGGCGAGTTGGAGTCGCTGGTGGAGCTGTACCGCCACTTCCATGCCCACCCGGAACTTTCGTTCCAGGAGCACCAGACGGCGCGGCGGGTGGCCCAAGAGCTACGCGCGGCCGGCTGGGAAGTGACCGAAGGCGTCGGCAAGACGGGCGTGGTGGGCGTGCTGCGCAACGGCCCGGGACGGACGGTGATGTGGCGCTGCGACCTGGACGCCCTACCGGTGACCGAGCAGACGGGGCTGGCGTACGCTTCGAAGGTGACCGTGCCCACCGAACTCGGCCAGACCGGCGTGATGCACGCCTGCGGGCACGACATCCACATCACCAACCTCATCGCCGCGGCCCGCTATTTCGCCCGCCACAAGGAGCAGTGGCAGGGAACGCTGTTGCTGGTCGCCCAGCCGGCCGAAGAGCGGGTCGGCGGAGCGCAGGCGATGCTGGAAGACGGCCTGTTCACCCGTTTCCCACGGCCGGACGTGGCCCTGGCGCTGCACTGCGACTCGCAGCTCGCCACCGGCAAAGTGGGCATCCGCGGCGGCTACGCCTTGGCCAACGTCGATAGCTGCGACATCACGCTGATCGGCCGCGGCGGCCACGGCGCCTACCCGCACACCACGATCGACCCGGTAGTGATGGGGGCGCAGCTCGTGCTGGCCCTGCAAACGATCGTCAGCCGCGAGATCAAGCCGACCGACCCGGCCGTGATCACCGTCGGTTCGATCCACGCCGGCACCAAGCACAACATCATCAGCGACCAGTGCCACTTGCAGCTTACGATCCGCAGCTACCGCGACGAGGTGCGGCAGCAGATCCGCGAAGCGATCGTCCGCAAGGCCAAGGCCGTGGCGGCCGGCGCAGGTGCCCCGGAGCCGAAGATCGTCTTCTCCGAAGGCACGCCCGCGCTGTTCAACGATGAGCGGTTTTCGTCCCGCCTCCGCGAGGTCTTCCAGCGCACCTTCGGCCCGGAGAACGTGGACGATCCCGAGCCCAGCATGGGGGCGGAAGATTTCAGCCTGTACGCCAAGGCGGGCGTGCCCGTGGTCATGTTCCGCCTGGGCACGATCGATCCGCAGCGGCTGGCGCGGATGCAGCAGCTCGGCCAGGAGCCGCCTTCGCTCCATTCGCCGCTGTACTATCCGGATGCCGAGGGGACGCTGGTGACCGGACTGGTGGCGACGGTGGCCGCGATCCAGGAGGCGCTGCGGCCGTGAGCCTCCCTCCCCGCTGGGCGATCGCCGCCGCCCTGTATGCCCTGGTGCTGGCCGGCGTGGCCGGCGGGATGGTGCACTTGCGCCGCGTGGCACTGGCCACGTACGGCACCCCGCAGGCCCAGGCTGAGTGGGAAGCCTGGCGCCAGGCGGCTCGGCAGATGGCCGACCGTTCCGGTCCCGTCCGCCGACGCCCGCCCTCCAGCCCCCAGCCTCCGGCCTTGGTGCTGATGCGGGATCATTTCGGGGTATGCCTGACAGGCGCCCTGCTGCTGGCCAGCGTGCTGTTTGGTACGCTCCTGTGGCTGGCCCAGGGAGCGCTGCAGACGGTTCCATCGCGCGGAGCGGCCAGCAGCAAACCTCCGTGAAGCGATAGATCGGATCAGGCGTGCGACCGAAGTGAGAGGGCCATGATCGACCTGAAAGGACATCGGGCACTGGTGACCGGTTCGACGAAGGGGGTCGGCCGGTCGATTGCAGAAGCGGTGGCTGCGGCGGGGGCCGATGTGGTGCTGCATGGCCGGCGGCGGGACGCGCTGGCGGAGGAAGTGCTGGCCAGTTGCCGCAGCCGGGGCGTGCGGGCCGAGTTCGTGGCGGCCGACCTGGCCGAGCCGGACAGCGTGGGCGTCGCGCAGCGGGTGTGCCAGCAGGTGCTGGAGCTGATGCCGGAGGTGGACATCCTGGTCAACAACGCCGGCACGTACATCGACCGCCCGTTTCTGGAGATGGACGCGGCCACCTACGAGCACACGATGCGGCTGAACGTCGCCGCCCCCTACTTCCTCACGCAGGCCTTCGCCCGGCACTGGGTCGAGCGGCAGGTGGCTGGCCGCGTGCTGCTGATCGGCTCGATCAACGGCCGCCTGGCCGAACCGACCCACACCTGCTACGACACCTCCAAGGGAGCGATCGAAGCGATGGTCCGCACGCTGTGCGTGGCCCTGGCCCCGCATGGCATTCGGGTCAATGGCTTGGCGCCGGGGCTGGTCCGCACGCCGCTGACGTCGATCATCGACCGGGACGAGCGGTTCCGCCGCTGGATGGAGCTGCACACGCCTAGTGGCCAGGTGCCGCACAGCGACGTGTGCGGCCCGGCCGCCGTCTTCTTGTGCAGTGACGAGGCCTGGCACATCCACGGCCAGATGCTGCTGGTGGACGGCGGGATGAGCGCCTGGCAGCAGCCGGACATGCCGCCGCAGTGGACGTAGCGGTGCGATCTGCGGCCGCTGCGGCGCCCGCGGTGCGTAAGCCGGTGAAACGCGGGGTCCGGCGAATGTGGCGGCCGCCGGCGGGTGTCCTGCCGCCTTAACCGGCTGTCTATTAGCGGCGTGGCGGCCGGCTAGGAACGCCGATACGCCGGCGCCAGGCGGTGGTGACACGTTCCGCGCGGCAAGTTACGATAGGTCATGGGTTTTGTCGCGAGCAGGGATGGCTCGCTGCCGGCCTTCCAGAACGTGGTCGTAGAGGTGCGATGGCCGAGGCGTTGATTTCACCGAGTCTGCTGTTCCGGATCGCCGTCCCCTGCCACTGGGTGCAGGCCCGCTGGACAGCGCAGGGCGTGCTGCTGGACGAGCGGTATCGTCTGCCCTGTTTCGCCGAGCTGAGGGGAGCCAGGCCGTTCGCCGACGTGCGGCTGGGCTGGAACGACGGCGGGCTGGTGCTGCAAGTGACTGTCCGCGGCAAGCAGCAAGCCCCCTGGTGCCGCGACAGCCGGATCGAGGACAGCGACGGGGTGCAGCTCTGGATCGACACGCGGAACACCCAGAACGTGCACCGCGCCGGGCGCTTCTGCCATCGCTTCGCGTTCCTGCCCACCGGCTGCGGACGCCGGATGGAAGAACCGCTGGCGGCGCTCCTCGCCATTCAGCGGGCTCGCGAAAGCCCGCGCGAGATTCCGCCGCACCTTTTGCAAGTCCGCAGCCAGCGGCGGCCCGACGGCTACTTCCTGGAAGCGTACGTGCCGGCCGCGGCACTGACCGGCTTCAGCCCGGCAGATCAGCCGGCCCTGGGGTTCACCTACGCGGTGGTCGACCGCGAGCTGGGCTGGCAGACCTTCACCGTCGGGCCGGAACTGCCCTTCGCCGAAGACCCCAGTCTGTGGGGCACGCTGGAGCTGGTCCGCTAGAGCGACGCTCCTGCCGCCGCTCGCTTTTCAGACCTGCCAACAACATCCAGCGCCGCCAACGTGCGGCATCGTCGGTGCCGTCGCCATCCCTCCGCAGGCCCAAACGCTGGCCAGCGGCGTCCATGGCACCCATCACGCCGGCCGCTGGTTGCGGCAGGCGCAAGGCCACCAGCCGCACCAGAAAGCGCGGGTGCGGCTCGGGGAACGTCAGTCCCACTCCTCGTCTTCGTCTTCGTCCTCGTCTTCCCAGTCCTCGTCTTCGTCGTCCCAGTCTTCGTCCTCGTCTTCCTCTTCTTCTTCCTCGTCCTCCTCCTCGAACTCCTCGTCTTCCTCTTCGTCGAGTTCTTCTTCGTCCTCGACCTCCTCCCACTCGTCTTCGAGCTCCTCCTCGTCCAGTTCGTCTTCGTCGAGGTCTTCGTCCTCCTCCTCCTCCTCGAATTCGTCTTCTTCGTCTTCCCAGTCCTCGTCTTCGTCTTCGTCCTCGAAGTCGTCCTCGTCAAAATCGTCTTCGTCGTCGTCCATCCGCGGCGCGTCGACGAGCCGCCCGAGCCCGCAGACAGCCAGCCGCCGCTGTTCCTCTTCTCGCAGAGCAACCAGGGTACTTACGCTCACGTCGCACTCCTTCTTGGAAACAGTCACGCCTTCTCTCGCTTGCTCCAGGGTCAAAGTTGGTTACTCCGCCTCGTGCGCAGGCGGCGCATCTTCCGCACGATGCTCCGGGCCCGCCTGGGACACCGTGGCCCCCAGCGGCTGTGCCGCTCGATCCTTCCGCATCTCGGCCCGCGGCAATTCCTCCAGCGTATTCAGTCCGAAAAGCTGCAAAAACCGCTTGGTGGTCGCATACAAAAAGGGGCGACCCAGCTCCTGGCTCCGCCCGCTGATCCGGATCAAATCGCGCTCCATCAATTGCCGCAGAATCTCGCCGCAGTTGACGCCCCGGATCGCCTCGATCTCCGCCCGCGGGACCGGTTGACGATACGCGACAACGGCCAACGTTTCCAGGGCCGGTGCGCTGAGCCGAACCTCGCCCGGCACATGCGCCAGCCGCCGCAGCCACGGCGCCAGCTTCGGCCGCGTCAAAAGCTGATACCCCCCCGCCACTTGCTCCACACGAAACGCACGCCCCAGCGCGTCGTACTGGGCATTCAATCGGCGAATCAGTGTACGAGCCTGCGTCCCATCCGCCAAGTTGGCGTATTGACTCAGCTTGCGGCTACTCAGCGGCTCCCGCGCTAAAAACAACACCGCCTCCAGCCGCGCTAGCTCGGTAGTCTCCTCGCCGGGACTGGTCTCGTTTTCCTCCTTGCGCCCTTTTCCAACCCCTCCCGACGCACCCCCCCACGCCTGCTCAGGCACCCGCTCCAGACGCGTCCATGCACCGGCATAGCGCAGCGCGACACTGCCCAGTTGGATAGCCGGCGTGGTCTTGGCCCCGCGCATGACCCACGTCCCTAGCGGCACTCCCCGAAGGCTTCCCTCTCAAACACCCCGATCCATCGACAACACCCTCGTGGGGTGGGTGCCAACGTCCGCTCCAGCGCCCAGCCACCACTGCCAACCCCGCCTGCCCGCTAGCTCCGCCGGCACGGCCCGAGTTGCCATCGGTCAGGCCGGCCACAGACTCCAGCGTTTTTTCCCACCACTCTCTGGCAAAGTTCCGGTGCCGACGCGACGGGTAAAGTATGCCGGCCACGCAACTTAAGACAAGGGGCGGACGCCATGCGATCTCCCGCAAGGTTCTGCTCGCCACTGCACACCGCAAACCCAACGTACGTCCAGACTCGCCAGACTTCCTATCCACCGCAAAGCCTGCACATTCGCATGAAAACCCGTATGGGTAGTCCCGGCTGCCGGCCACTATAATCCCGCCCCCCGTAGGCCAAGCCCCGCTGCCACGCCGAACGCGGTGCAGACCCGGTCTAGGACGCCGCAAGCGGTGGGAACCACGGTCGATCTGGCAGGACCTGGCGCGGCATACGTCGGGGATACCGGGACCGAGTGTCGCATCGACCAGCCGCGACACTGCACGAACAAGGAAGCGCACATGCGTGCCATCGCGATCATGAATCAGAAAGGGGGCGTGGGAAAAACTACCACGGCCGTCAACCTCAGTGCGGCCCTGGCGGAAGCCGGCCAGAGGGTCGTGCTGATCGACCTGGATCCCCAGGCCCACGCCACGCTGCACCTGGGGGTGACCCTCCGCGACGGTCAGCCGTCAGTCTACGACGTGCTCGTCGGCCCGCTCGCCTTCCAGGATGTGTGGCAAGCTATGGAAAGTCGGCTGTGGCTGGTACCCGCCCACCTGGACTTGGCCGCGGCGGAAGTCGAATTGGCGACCGTGGAGCACCGTGAGACGATCCTCCGCCAGAAATGGTCGCAAGTCCCTGCCGAGTTTGACTTTATGGTGGTCGATTGCCCGCCGTCGCTCGGCGTGCTCACCATCAACGCCCTGACGCTGGTGCGGGAAGTTTTCCTGCCCATGCAGCCGCATTTTCTGGCTTTGCATGGCCTGAGCAAGCTCTTGCGCACGGTGGAGCTGATCCGACAGCGGCTCAATCCAACACTGATGCTCAGCGGCGTGCTGCTGTGCATGTACGACGCAAGCACCCGCCTGGCCAGCGAAGTCAGCCAGGATGTCGCGGCCTTCTTCGAGCAATCGCGGGCCGGCCACGCGGTCGCTACGTCCGCACGCCTGTTCCAGACACGCATCCGCCGCAATGTCCGTCTGGCTGAGGCCCCCAGTTTCGGCCAGACGATCCTGCAATACGCCCCGACGTCGCACGGAGCAGAGGATTACCGGGCTTTGGCGAAGGAAGTGCTTGCCCCGCAAGCGATTGCGACGACGCCGCACGATGTCCGGCCACAGCCAGCCTGGACAAGACGTGCCGCGTGATTTGAATTATCCACACTTTAGAGTGGCCAGACCTGCCAGCCAGCATGCGATTCGAGGCCGCCACTTCTGGGGTGCTTCCGCTCCCGTCGCCGAAGCAGCCCCGCCGTCACGCGGTAAAGAAAAATGCTTCGGCCGTGCGCGCGAGCAACCACTGGCGATCGCCTGCGGAGAGTCCCTCCAGCCGATCGCGGATCAGGGCGATCGAGGCGGCGTAGGTGTGCGGCGGCTGGACCTGGTAGGGGGCGTCGCTGGCCCACATGCAGCGGGCTGGCCCGAACGCGTCGAGGACGCGACGGATCAGGGGTAGCAAGTCGTCGTAGGGAGGCTGCTTTTTTCCCAGGGCATAGAAGGCGGAAATCTTCACGGCCACGTGTCGGTGCCGTGCCAGGCGGCAAAGCTGTTCGACATCGGCCGGGCGGATCGTGCCGTCGGCGCCGAGGCGCGCCATGTGGTCGATCACCACGCGCGTCTGCGGGAAGCGCTGGCACATGGCGTCCAGTTGCGGGAGATGCTCGGGGTCGATCAAGCAGCCCATGACCTGGCCGGTCTGGGCCGCGGTCTGCCACAGGCTGGCCATCCCTTCTCCTTCCAGCCACCGCGGGCCGTGGATCCGCGGCGTGATCCGCAGGCCGCGGACGCCTTGCTGGTGCAGCGACCACAGTTTTTCCGCTGCCTGCGGCTGACGATCATCCACCATCCCCAGCACCGCGAAGCGACCCGGGAACCGCCGGGCGCAGTCGATCAAGTAGCGGTTATCCCACAGGTGATAGACGCTGTGCTGGATCAGCACGACCCGTCCGACGCCTTCCGGACGAGCCAGTTCGAGCAGCGCTTCCGGTAAAAACTGCCGCGGTTTGAGATCCGCAACCGTCTGCTGGCCGGCCAGCGGCCAGCGAGCCACGTCATCCGACCAGACATGGGCATGGGCATCGATCCACGGCAGCGGGCCCTCTTGGGACGCGCTCTTCGCCTGGGGTTGCGGCAATCTCCTTTGTTGGGTGCCCTCCTGCAACGCCCCTTCCGCGGCCTGCAGTGCGGCCTCCACAGCGGCTGCGGGCCCCGCATTCCCCAAAATTCCCACGCACACCGCCGATCCCCCGACCGCTAGCCAACGACGCCGGGAAAGTCGGTCTCTTGATCGATCACCCGCTCGAGAACGCGTCATGATGCAGTCTCCTAATGCCGTGCGGCGCCGTGTGGCCAGACCTTCGCAATCTCAGCCTTTCACCGGGCCATCCCTTCGCCTGTTCAAACCCCGCTCGTGGCCAGACCTCTGCTAAAGCCAGGTGGACGTCGGCACCATGGTAGCCTGCCGCACGCCCGCGTGCTGCTTGGCGCCCTGCGGGAAGCGCCAATGCGACAAAGCGCGTCCCTTGAGAGTGCCTCTTGTAAACCCAGGTTGCAGAAGCAACCTGGGCTACCCAGTGCGTGGCAGGGGCGGTCGTGACGGCGCGTTTTGCACGGGCGGGCTTCTCGCGAGCGGCACGGGCTCGACGGCTGCGCTCCACGTGTGCTAGAACAATTCTCCCCGCTCTCTCTCGGCCAGGGTCGCGAAGGAGTTCCGGCCAGGACGACGAGGCCCGCCTTACACGACCAGATTCAGTCTAAAGAAGGGTCAAGACAAGACGTAAAATAGATAGATTTTGTGATGAGCCGCGGAGCTCCGTTCAGGGCACGCGAGATTTCACGAGGTCAAGGGAAATTCCAAACCGGCTTCTTGGAGGCACCAGCCCAACTCAGCCGCCATACGCCGCAAGTACCATGATCATCATCCTCAAATCGGACGTTACCGAAGCCCAGATCGGGCATGTGATCGAGCGGGTCGAGGCGCTGGGGCTGCGGGCGCATCTCAGCCGGGGCACCTACCGCACGATCATCGGGGTGATCGGCGACGAGCAGAAGCTCAGTGCGGAGCCGCTGCGGGCCATTCCCGGCGTGCACGACGTGATCCCCGTCCTGCCGCCGTACAAGCTGGCCAGCCGCGAGGCCCATCCGGAGCCGAGTATCGTCCAGGTCGCCGGGGTGAAGATCGGCGGCGGGCACCTGGCGATGATTGCCGGCCCCTGTGCGGTCGAAGACCCCCAGCGCATGGCCTCCATCGCCGCGGCGGTGAAAGCTGCGGGGGCCAACATCCTTCGCGGCGGGGCTTTCAAGCCGCGCACCAGTCCCTACGCCTTCCAGGGCCTGGGCGTCGAAGGGCTGAAAATCCTCCGCGAAACGGGCGACCAGTTCGGCCTCCCGGTCGTCACCGAGGTCATGGATCCGCGATACGTCGCGGTCGTCGAGCAGTATGCCGACATGATCCAGATCGGCGCCCGCAACATGCAGAACTTCAGCCTGCTAACCGAAGTCGGCCGGGCGGGCAAGCCAGTACTGCTCAAACGCGGCATGGCCGCCACCGTCGAAGACCTTCTGCTCAGCGCGGAATACATCCTCTCCCAGGGGAACGCCTCCGTCGTGCTGTGCGAGCGAGGCGTGCGGGGATTCGACAAAGCCACCCGCAACTTGTTCGATGTGGCGGCCGTCCCGCTGGTCAAAAGCCTCTCGCACCTGCCGATCATCGTCGATCCCAGCCATGCCACCGGCCGGCCGGACTTGATCCCCGCCTGTGCCTTGGCCGGCATCGCTGCCGGCGCCGACGGCGTGCATATCGAAGTGCACGACTGTCCAGAGCGGGCCAAGTCGGACGGCCCGCAAGCCCTGCTCCCGCAGCAATATGCCGAGGTCGTCCAGCAAATCCGTGCGCTGGCAGCGCTCCTGGGTAAGCAGATTTCGTCTCCGCCAGCAGCCCCGCCGACCAAACCGCCTGCACCCTCGCCGCAGGAAGCCACCGCCTGACCGATGGCCGGCCTTCGACAGGAGATCGCCTCGAGCGGCTAGCGGTGCGCAGACTACGGGTCGCCCGCGATGGCCTTGATGCTCTGGGAAAAACGGGAAATCTGCGAAAAATAAAGAAAATGAGAAAACCTTAGGCGACGAATGCCGGCGGCATCAATGGCCGCTTTCGATCGCCGAGTCTGTGCTCGTTCGCTCCATGGAGCAAGTAAAAAACGCGGTTGATCGGTCAGATTGACACAACGGGTTAGAAATCGCCACCTTACAGTCGAAAGAACACGCAGGAACAAGGTGTTTCACAGTGTCCACGCGTCGCAAATTCATCGCTGGCAACTGGAAAATGAATACCACGCGGAGCGAGGCAGTGGTCCTCGCGCGGGCGGTCGCGGAGGGAGTGGGGACTGGGCGTGGGGTCGATGTGGCGGTCTGTCCGCCGAGCGTGTACTTGGATGCCGTGGGGCAGGTGCTGGCCGGCACGGCGGTGGGGCTGGGGGGCCAGAACTGCTATCACGCGGCAAAAGGTGCGTTCACCGGCGAGGTCAGCGCCGCGATGTTGCGCGATGTGGGCTGCCGGTACGTGATCGTGGGGCACAGCGAGCGGCGGCAGCTTTTTCACGAGACGGATGCCGAGGTCAACCGCAAGTTGCTCGCGGCGCTGGAGGCCGGTCTGACGCCGATCTTGTGCGTGGGCGAGACGCTGGCGCAGCGGGAAGCGGGGCAGACGTTTGCCGTGGTGCGTGGGCAGCTTGCGGGGTCGCTGGCCGGGCTGTCGGCAGAGCCGATGGCTCGAGTGGTGATCGCCTACGAGCCGGTGTGGGCGATCGGGACGGGGGTTGTGGCCACGCCCACCCAGGCGGAGGAGGTGCATGCTGACCTTCGCAGGTGGCTGGCGGAGCGTTACAATCCGAAAGTGGCGGCCGAAGTGCGGATCCAGTATGGCGGCAGCGTGACAGCGGAAAACGCCTTCAGCCTGCTGAGCCAGCCGAACATCGATGGGGCGCTGGTCGGCGGGGCCTCGCTGAAGGCTGAGAGCTTTCTGGCGATCGTGGCCAGCGGGGAGAAGGCCAGCGGCGGCTGATCTGGCGAATGCCGGCGCGGCGGCGCGGTGGTCCCAGCCGTCGGTCGCGTGCGAGGTCGGCAAAGCTGGGACGAAAGGCGCAGTGGAAAAACCAATGCCGTGGACCAGGGGGCCAGCGTGGAGGGAACGTCGATGGGAGTGTTGGCGGCGGTGAACTGGCTGCACTACGTCTTCATGATCCCGCTGGGCATGCTGTCCGTGTTTTTGATCCTGGTGATCCTGGTGCAGCGCGGCCGGGGCGGCGGCTTGACCGGTGCGCTGGGCGGCATGGGAGGGCAAAGCGCCTTCGGCACGAAGGCGGGTGATGTGTTCACGCGGATCACGATCGTGCTCGCCGCGATCTGGATTTTGCTGTCGCTGACGGCCTTGAAGGTGCTCAATCAACAGAGCGCGACCGCCGGGCTGAACCCCAACTTGCGCGGCGCACCGCTCAGCGCTCCCTCTTCGACGGCGCCGACGGGCACCCCCGCGACAGGCACGCCGCCGGCCACCCCCTCTGCCGAGAACACCCCCGGCGACAACAAGGCATCCGGTGCAACGACCACGCCGCCGGCCGACGCAGCAGCCACACCAGCCGCGCCGGCGAGCCCCGCCGCGCCCAGCAGTGCAGCCCCCGCAAGCCAGCCTCCGTCGAGCCAGACACCCGCAAGTCCAGCCCCATCGAGTTCCTCGGGACCGGCGAACGCTCCGGCCAGCTCGGGTGCAGCGGCCCCGGCGGCTCCGGAAGCGGGCAAGTCCCCCTAGCGACGCGGCCTTGCTCAAATCCGCGCAGGCGACGGCAGGCAGCGGCTCACGGCTTTTTCTTGGTAGGAGGAGGCTGTCTTGCTGCTGAGCATGACCGGGCATGGCGAGGCACACGGCCAGGCTGACGGCCTGTCGATCACCGCGGAACTGCGCACGGTCAACAATCGTTACTTCAAGCTGCATCTGCGGATCACCGAAGGTTACGCCGCGCTGGAGCCGCAGATCGAAGAACTCGTCCGCCAGCAAATCCGCCGGGGCACCGTGCAAGTGCATCTGGAGGTCGATCGTCAGCCCAGGCCGGACGACTACCGGATCGACCTCGACGTGCTGGCTGGCTACCGCCAGCAGCTTGAAGCAGTGGTGGGCGGACCGCTGCCACGGGATGCCAGCCAGCTTCTACCGCTGCTCACCTTGCCGGGGGTGGTCCGGCAGCCGCATGTGGGTCTGGAGGAGGTCGAAGCGCATTGGCCCGCGATGGCGCGGGTACTTCAGCAGGCGCTGGCTCATTTGCACGCCATGCGGGTCGAGGAAGGGCGGGCGATGGCCGCGGATCTGACGGCCAACGCGGCGGTCGTGGCCCAGGAGCTGGAGCAGATCGCCGCACGGGCTCCGCAGGTGGTGGCTGCCTTCCGCAACCGCCTGACCGAACGGGTCAACAGCCTGCTGGCCGAGCTGGGGCAGTCGGCCGACCCGGCGACGCTGGTGCGGGAAGTGGCCTTGTTTGCCGAACGTTCCGATATTTCGGAAGAAATCGTGCGGCTCCGCAGCCACCTAGCCCAGTTCGACGCCGTCCTGAACGCCCCCCAGTCGCAAGGGAAAAAGCTAGATTTTCTCGTCCAGGAAATGTTTCGCGAAGCCAATACGATCGCGGCCAAAGCCAACGACGCGCAGATTGCCCGGCACGTCATCGAGATCAAAGCCGCCATCGAGCGGATGCGCGAAATGATTCAAAACGTGGAATAAGCGCCTCCAGGCCGCCCGGTCCAGGCTTCCGACGGCCGGGGTTCTCGTATGAACGCGCCAGCTTCTTTACCCGCACGCGGCCGACTGGTCATCATTTCCGGTCCCTCGGGGGCCGGGAAGACGACGGTGGTCCGGGAACTTTTGGCGCGCTGCCCGCTGCCGTTGGTGCTGAGCGTATCGGCCACGACGAGACCCCCTCGTCCTGGGGAACAGGACGGCGTGGACTACTTCTTCCTTACGCCCGAGGAGTTTGCCAGGCGGCGGGAGCGGGGGGATTTCCTCGAGTGCAAACAGTATGCGGGGAATTGGTATGGCACGCTGCAAAGCCAGGTGACCACTGGACTTGCGGCCGGCAAATGGGTAGTTTTGGAGATCGACGTGGAAGGGACGCTCGAGGTGCTCAAGCGGTACCCCGAGGCGATCACGATTTTCATCGACTGCGGCTCCCTGGCGGAGCTGGAGCGGCGGTTGCGCGCTCGCCGCACCGAAAGCGAAGAGTCGCTGGCCCGCCGGATGGAAACGGCCCGCCGGGAGACAGCGCAGGTTGACCGCTATCGGTACCACGTGATCAATCGCGACGTGGACCAGGCGGTGTCCGAAGTTTGCACGATCCTCATGCGTTACGCGCAGGAGACGCCATGCTCGAAGCCCTGAAGGAAGAAGCGATCGTCAACAAGGTGGGTGGCCGGTTCAAGCTCAGCACGCTGATCCAGAAGCGGCTGGTGCAGCTCAATGCCGGCAGCCGGCCGCTGGTCGATCTGAGCACGCAGGACAAGATGGCGATCGTGCTGCAAGAGATCATGGAGGACAAGATCTATCTGGACACCTCGCAGAAGGTGCGGGTCGTAGGGGAGTACACGGGCACCGGCGAGGCGATGGACTTCGACCTGGGCGACTAGCCGCCGCCGAGGACGGGCCAGCGGCCCTGCACCTGGCCGCGCGGCGGTCGCGGGCGGAGCAGGGGTCAGGCGGCATGCAGGGGCGGCGGATCATCGTCGGAGTCAGCGGCGGCATCGCGGCCTACAAGACGGCGATGCTCGTCAGCCAACTCGTGCAGGCCGGTGCGGAAGTGTATGCGGTGCTGACGCCGGCCGCCGAACGGTTCATCGGCCAAGCGACCTTCGCCGCGCTCACGGGGCGGCCGGTGGCGGTGGAGATGTTCGACCCGCGCCGCTTCCCCCTGGGAGCGCACATTGGCCTGGCCGAGCAGGGAGAGCTGCTCGTGATCGCTCCGGCCACCGCCGACTTCCTGGCCAAGGCCGCGCTGGGACTGGCCGACGATCTGTTGTCTACGCTGCTATTGGCGTTCGAGGGGCCGGTGCTGATGGCGCCGGCGATGAACAGCGCCATGTGGGCCAAGCCGGCAGTGCAGCGGAACGTGGCCCGCCTCCGCGACGACGGAGTGCAGTTCGTCGGTCCGGGCAGCGGCTGGCTGAGCTGCCGTCAGAGCGGAGAGGGACGGATGGCGGAACCGGACGAGATCCGACAGGCGATCCAGCGGCTGCTGGCGGCACCGCCTGGGGCCGGTGCGGCGTGAGCGGCGAGTGCCCCGTCTCGCGGGCGCGTGCGGCCCCGCACACGCGAAGGTCCCCAAGGAGCCAGTGGGATGCCAGGTGTGCTGCAAGCAGCCGATCTCGTGCTGGCCGACGCGGCCTGGCCGGCCGCCGCGCTGATCGTGCTGTTTGGCGACGACCGTTTTCTGAAGAGCCAGGTGCTGGCCCGCCTGCGGCAGCATTTGGCGCCGGGCGACGCCGAAGCTTCGCTGGCGAGTTACGACGCGCAGGAGCAATTGCCGCCGTGGGCCGACGTGGCGGAGGCGCTGCGCACCACGTCGTTGTTCGGCGGTGGCCGGCGGGTGGTGATCGTGCGGAGTGCCGACCGGTTCGTCTCGGCCCATCGCGAGCGATTGGAGCCGCTCGCCACCGCGCCGCCCAAGTCGGGCGTGCTCGTGCTGGAGGTGGACGAATGGCCGCCCCAGACCCGGCTGGCCAGGCTGGTCGAGCAGCACGGCCAGGCGATCGCATGCCAAGCGCCGACGCGGGGCGGCAAGTCGCAGGCGGTGGATGAAGCGGCCGTGGCCCGCTGGGCCGTCGCCTGGGGACGCAAGCAGCACGGCCTGAAGCTGGAAACGGAGGCCGCCCGGCTGCTGGTGGAACTGACCGGACCGCTGTTCGGGATGCTCGACCAGCATCTGGCGAAGCTGGCGCTGCTCGTCGATCCGCAGCAACCGGTCACGCCCCAGCAGGTCCAAACGATCATCGGCGGATGGCGGGCGCAGACGATCTGGGAGCTGATCGACGCGGCCTTGAGCGGACGCACCGAGGCGGCCCTCACGCAGCTCGACCGGCTGTTGCGCAGCGGCGAGCATCCGCTGGCGCTGGTCGGCTCGCTGTCCTGGTCGCTACGGCGGTATGCGGCGGCCACGCGCTATTATGAGCGGGCGGAACGCAGCGGCCGGAAGATTCCGCTCCGCGAAGCGCTGAGCCTGGCGCAGGTGCGCGACTGGCCGCCCGGCGAGCTGGCCCGTGCCGAGCAGCGACTGGTGGCGCTGGGCCGGCAGCGGGCCGGGCAGCTCTACCGCTGGCTCTTGGAGCTGGACCTGGCGTTGAAGGGCAGCCATGCGCAGGAAGACCGGGCGCGGTGGGCTTTGGAGCAGCTCCTGCTGCGTCTGGCACCGCGTCCCAGGACGCCTCAGCGCCCCGCTCCCGGAACGGCCGGCAGCAGGTAGAGATCGAAGCCGCCATCGCGGTTGGACACGAACGTCAGGCCGCCCGAGGGCGTCCAGGCCGGAAAGGTGTCGATGGCCGGATGCTGCGTCACGTTGCGCACGTCCTGCCCTTGCGGGTCGCAGACGAAAACCTCGAAATTGCCTGTGCGGTTGCTGACGAACGCCAGTTGCCGGCCGTCGGGGGACCAGGCCGGATAGTCGTCCAGCCCTGCGCTGGTGGTCAGCCGCACCAGGTCGCTGCCGTCGGACCGGATCGACGCCAGTTCGAGGTCGCCCCAGCGGCTGGTGGCGAAGACGATCCGCTGCCCATCGGGCGACCAGGCGGGGTGCATGTCCAGCGCCGGGTCGCTGGTCAGCCGCCGCAAGTCGCGTCCATCCGGACGCACCACATACAGCTCCTGATTGCCGTCGCGGGTCGACGTCAGCGCCAGCCATTGTCCGTCCGGCGACCAGCTCGGCCATTCTTCGTGCGAGAGCTTGCCCGCCGAGACGAGCACCGGCTGCAGCTCCTCGCCATCCGGTCCGACCGTGTACACGTCCATGTCCCCCTGGTTGGGTGCGGTCTTATCGAAGGTGAAGGCCAGCCGCCGGCCATCCGGCGACCAGACGGCATCCATTTCCGGGTCGGTGCGGCGCGTCAGGCGTTTTTCCTCGCTGCCGTCAGCGGCACGCAGGTACACGGCGATCGCGTGGCCTTCGTGACGCGTGAAGGCCAGCCAGCGGCCGTCCGGCGACCAGCTCGGACGCTGTTTGAGGTGGCCATCGTGCGTCAGCCGCACCAGCCTCTGCTGCCCGTATGCCGCCGGAAAACGCACTCCTGCCAGCGCGATCAGCAGCGCGGCACACACACCGGCAACGCCGCGCCAAGCGCGCCAGCCCTGCGAGGCCTCGAAAGCGTCAGTCCGAGCGACGGGCTTACGGAGATGTGCACCGCGGCCGAAGGAAGCGGATGCGTCGGCGGGCTGCGCGATCATAACAGCGCCTCGATCAGCTCTCCGCGCGGGGTCAATCCTGCAGTCGTAAGCTGCGTGGTGCCAATCCCCATCTGCTGCAGCAGCGTGCGGAACAGATCGGCCGGGGTCACCGGCTGGTCGACCGGCAGTTCCCCCCGTGCATCGCTGGCTCCGACGACCTGGCCGACGCGCAGGCCGCCGCCGGCGACCAGGCCGCTGTAGCAGCGTTCCCAGTGGTCGCGTCCCGCTTTCTCGTTGATCCGTGGCGTGCGGCCGAACTCCCCCACCGCCACCACGATCGTCTCTGCCAGCAGGCCGCGATCGGACAAGTCGTCCAACAGCGCCGCCAGCGCCTGGTCGAGCATCCAGGCGTGCCGGTCCTGAAGCTGCTGGAAGTTGCGGTCGTGCATGTCCCAGCCGCCGTCGCCTGTGTCCTCGACCGGCTCGACATGCGAACTCCAGTTCACCTGCACCAGCCGGACCCCCGCCTCGACCAGCCGCCGCGCCAACAGGCAGCACTGCCCAAAGCGGAACATCCCATAGCGTCGCCGCAGCGTCTCCCCCTCGCGGCTCAGGTCGAACACCTGCCGCGCCTCCGGCGACGTGAGCAGCCCCAGCGCCTGCCGGCGAAACTGATCGAGCCGGTCGATGGCCGGCCAGCGCTCCAGCACCCGAAGCTGCCCGTCGAGTGCCTCGCGCAGCCGCTGCCGATCGGACAGCAGGTCGGCCGATTGCCCGCCGATCAAATCGAGCTGCGGCAGCTTCACGCCCTGCGCCGGGTCGTAATCGGCACGCAGCGGGTCGTGTAGCGGACCCAGCGGACCACCCCCTTCGCCGTGGATCGGCCGCTTCCCCTGGTGCAGGTGGCCGCCCAGCGTCACGAACCGCGGCATCGACGCGTCGAAACCCAGCACCTTCGACACCACCGCTCCATGCGCCGGCCCCAACGCCCCCGGCACGACCTGCCCGCCCAGGCTCATCCCGCCTGCGTCCGAACCGGTCAGGCCGATCGTCCCCGCGATCCCGTGGTCGTTGGAACGGCAGTGCAGCGACCGCACCAGCGCAAAGCGGTCGGCCCGTGCCGCCAATTGCGGCAATAGCTCGCTGATCTGGATACCCGGCACTCGTGTGGCGATCGGCGCGAAGGGACCGCGGTACTGCACCGGCGCCTGCGGCTTGGGATCGAACGTGTCCAGATGGCTCGGCCCGCCCCACAGCCACAAGAGAATGATCGAGCGCGCCTTGCGACGCGGCGCTTGCCCCGTCGACGCTTCCAGCCGGAACAGGTCGTCCAGCGCCAGCCCCGCGACCCCCAAGCCGCCCGCGTACACCAGCGCCCGACGGCTGATCCGCCCGTCACCACAGACGCGCTGTAGACCCAGCCGCAGCATCGCCTGTTCTCCAGATCGGGGGCACGGTCCGCATCATTTATTCTTGGCCAATCGCTGCTGGCCAGCGGCACCCTTCAATGTATCGGGCCGCGCATCGCACTGCCAAGCGCTTTTTCGCCGCGCTGCCCGACCGCCCGGCCGGTGCCTGCGGACGCTAAAACGTTGAGGTCGGCTCCCGCCGCCCGCACCTTTGGTACGACCGCCGCGGCCGCTGCGAGCCTGAAAGCCGGACAAGGTGACTGCCGGCTTGCGGAACAGCGCCGCAAAGCCTGCCCAAATTGCCTCATGCCCCCAGCCTGCATCCTCCGATAGCACTTTTGCCACACGCAGACAGGAGGTCCCGCCCGTGGAAAGCTCCTTGCGAGCCTTCATGCTGCTGATGCTGCTGCTCGCGGCTGGCGTCGCCGGCGTTAGTTCGTCGACTCGCCCGACCAAGACCCGATCGCCCCAGCACGCGGCGGCTGTGACGCTCCACGTGGCGTCGGGCCGCGAGCAGCACTTCGTTTTCGTCGCACCATTGCGGTCTGCCGCAAATGACGTGCTGCCAGGCTCGACGCCAGCGGCGCCAGCCCAGATTGGGCCCCATCCGACGCAGGTTCAGACGCAGGTTCATCAGCCGCAGGTTCAATGGAGCGACGCCTCGCTGATTGTCATCCAAGATGGGGGGTATATCGCCTCCGACAGCGACCTGTCAGCGAGCAGAACCTCCATCGCCGCAGAGATCGCAGAGGAAGAGGCAAAGATTACAGGGAGTAAGCGGTACGTCTTAGAGACCCAAGCCGACGGCACTGGGGTCGCTTGTCCGGGCGGCCTGGCCCCACGGGCCGCAATGCGGATCTCGTGCGGCTGCGACGCCTTAAGTAGCGATTTTGTAAGCACTTGGGAGATCGATCCCGACCAGAGTCAGGTGGCGCTGGTCCATAGCCTCTGCGAGCCGCGAACTCATTCGTCCGGGCCATGCGCTGTGGAGCTGCGGAGCCGTTCGACGACCGTCCCAGGTGTGGACAACGCTCCTGGGGGTCGATCGGCGATCCGCCAGTGGCTCTTGGGACTGCGGGTCACCTGGCTCCAGTTTCGTAACTGGTTTCATAGCAAGCACTTGCGACACGAGACTGTGGACCGGCCGTCCGCTGAGGCGACTGCCGACTCCTTGGCCCTGACGCCCGACGAATACGCGCAACTGATCCAGACGATCACGGATTGTGCGCCCGTTGCAAGCAGCCTACAGGCGGGGGATGGTCTGGCCCACGGAAACAGTCCGTAGCCGGCACGTCTCGCCTGTTCGATCTTACGACGCCTTGCTCGATTCCGCTCCAGCGATCTGGCACCGAGGGCTGGCGGCTGTCTCAGCCCCGGGCGAAACGCGTCCTTCGAGAGCCGAACCACCTGGTTGAACGCATCTACAAACATACAAACAATCGCGTCAAAACCCGTGGTGCCAGGCAGGCAGTTCCATTTCGCTGTATCTTGTTGCTAGATAAAAGGTTGCGTCTGGAATACGACGGAAGACCCAAGGGTGTTTCCCTGCATTTGATGGGTGTGTCCGACCGTCGTCGTGCTCGACTGCGTTTACGCCGCAGCTATCGAACACATGCCAACGTAGGGCGGTCTTCTTGGCATGGAAGTTGCCACATTGGCCGCAGCGCCTGGCACGGATGCCACGACCTGGGCTGGGTGGCGCGACCATAGGACGAGTGGATGGCAACGGTATGCCTCCTGGTCCGGGCATCGGAGGGGCTGAGGCAGTATCTCAGCTCCGCGGTCGATGGTCGGAGACGGGCCGGCGCGGCCGCTGAAGGCCGACCGTGGACAGCGTAGCGCGTGGCGACGCGGCGGTAGCATGGAAACTTTTTGGTAGCGTTGGCCCGAAACGGGAAATACAATGAGGGCTGGACCGCGGCGAGGTTGCGCCTTGGGGCTTGCGGCCTGCAAGGTGAGCGCTGTTGGTCTTGACCGGGGGCTATTGTTTCTTTCGGGTGGAGTTTGATTCCTATGTCGTCTCGCACCTTCGCGTGTGTGCTGGTGGCGGTGATGGGCCTGGGGCTTGGAGTCGGGCCTGGGATGGCGCAGTCGCCCACAGCGCGGCTCGCGACGTATCAGAAGGACGGGCAGACTTTCTTCGCTCTCAGCTTGCTGTCGCAGGAGAAGCCCGACCCGTCGCAGAAGAACGACGTGGTATTGCTGGTGGATACGTCGGCGAGCCAGGCGGGCCGCGTCCGCAACGAGCAGTTGGCGGTGCTGGAGGCGCTGGTCGCGGGCCTGGATCCGTCGGACCGGGTGGCACTCGTGGCGGTGGATGGCCGGGCGGTGTTGCTGAGCGACGGATGGGTCGCTCCGACCGGTCCGGCAATGGACGCGGCGATGGCGAAACTGCGGGCGCGGGTGCCGCTGGGGGCAACCGATCTGGAAGCGGGCCTGCGGGCGGCGGTCAAGCAGCTTACCTCCGGTGCCGCCGCGGCGGAGGGCCTGCGGGCGCGGACGGTGATCTACTTGGGCGATGGGATGAGCAAGCTGAACACGCTCACGGAGGGCGCCTTGGAGCGTCTGGTGCGGGACTTGCGGAAAGCGCGAGTCAGCGTGTCGAGCTATGCGCTAGGGATCGAAAAGAATCTCCACCTGCTGTCGGTCTTGGCGAACCACACCGGCGGCGTGGTTGCCGTGTCGGGCCAGGGCGTGGACGCGGCGGCAGTGGGCCGGGCTCTGGCAGCTTCGGTGCGGGCTGGCGTGATCTGGCCAGAGGCGGTCGAGTTCTCCGGACCGGTGGCGCAGGTTCTGCCGCAGCCGCAGGAGATGATGCCTCCGTTGCGGACCGACCGGGACAGCATCGTGCTGGGCACGCTGGCCTCGAGCGGGCCGGTGCGGGTCGTCCTGAAGGGGACGCTGAACGGTCGGCCGGTGCAGCCGTCGTGGGAAGTCACGCCGGAAAAGCCGAGTGAGGATTTTGCGTTCTTGCCGAAGCTGGTCGAAGCGGCCGCGCAGGACAAGGGGCTGACGCTGCCGACCGTCGGCTCGGCGGGATTGCGGGAGGCGGCTTATGCCTTGATGCATGGCGCGGAGCAGATGGTCAAGCAGGCGCAGGAAGCGCTGGCGCGAGGCGACTTCGAGGGTGCCAAGCGGGTGGCGGAAACGGCCCTGGCTCGCGATCCGGAGCATCCGGAAGCGAAGGCGATCCTCGAAACGGCCCGCAAGGCGCTGGCGACGGGCAGACTGCCGCCACCGGCCGAGGCGGAATTGAAGCTGGCCGGGGCGGTGGCTGGGGCTCCGGCCGACCTGACGCTGGAGCTGGCCTCGGAACCGCCAGGGCTGACCCTTCGCGTGGAGGAGGAGCGGAAGGTGATGGCCGGCAAGGCTCGGGCCGAGGTCGAGCAGACCCTGGCCGAGGCGCGGCGGATGATGAGCAGCCAACCGGACCAGGCCGAGCAGGTGCTCAAGCTGCGCCTGGACCAGATCGAGCGGATGCCGGAACTGGAGCCGGAGCTGCGCGGGCAGTTGCGGCAGCAGATCGAGCTGGCCCTGCAGCAGGTGCGGCAAGCGAGGCTCGTCCAGGACCAGCGGCGCGAAGAGGCCTTGGAGCGTCAGGCCCGTGCGCAGGAACAGGAGCGTCTCAACGACGCGCTGGTGCTGCGCGAGCAGCGGATCACGCAGATCGTCGAGCGGTTCGCCTCGCTGATGAAGGAGCAGCGGTATGACGTGGCGGACGAGGAGATCACGCCCGAGATCCAGAAGATCGCCCGCGGCACGTCGATCGACAGCTCGCTGATCTATGGCGGCCGTTTCGAGCGGGCGACGCATGAAAGCGAGCACCTGTGGCGGCGGCGGCACGACCAGTTCGTCCGGGCCATGCACCGGGTGGAAGTGGCGCTCGTCCCGTTCCCGGATGAGCCGCCGATCGTCTATCCGCCGGCGGAGCAGTGGCAGCAGCTCACGCTCGACCGGCAGAAGTACAAGGCGGTCGACCTGGGGAGGCCGGGCGGTGCGGAAGAACGGATTTTCAAAGCGCTGCAAGAGCCGACGACCATCGAAGTCGCCGAGATGCCGCTGAAAGATGTGATCAGCTACCTCCAGGAAACGCACAATATCCCGATCGTGCTGATGACCAAGAAACTGGAGGAGGCGGGCATCCAGCCGGACGTGCCGGTGACCAAGACACTGCGGGGGATCACCCTGCGCTCGGCCCTCCGGCTGATCCTCAAGGAGCTGGAGCTGACCTACATCGTGCGAGATGAAGTCTTGCAGATCACCACGCCGGAGGACGCCGAAGGGCAGCTCATCACCAAGGTCTACCCCGTGGGCGACCTGGTCGTGCCTCCCAGCAACTTCATGGCCTTGATGGGTGGCATGGGCGGCATGAACGGGATGATGGGCGGCATGATGAACGGAG
>Ga0101944_10003472_pt1 | contig 21829 bp, 20 predicted proteins | sample DewCreD2012metaG_FD_75245 | JGI IMG/M metagenome (GOLD analysis project Ga0101944, IMG submission 75245) | Hot spring sediment bacterial and archeal communities from British Columbia, Canada, to study Microbial Dark Matter (Phase II) - Dewar... ... | reverse complement strand
CAAACACAAACCGATGCACAGGGGTGCCACGCCCGGCCGTCGATCGCGCCGCTAACGATGGCTCGACTTCCGCCCGACGACGCTCCCGTCGCCGACACTCTCCTTCTACGCACCACCCGAAACAGGGAAGACTCCAGAGGCTGGTCCCTATCGTCCCCCCGTTTTGACCGGTATAATGATCATTTCGGGTTGAAGGACTTGGTACGCGCTTGAGTGACCGCCAGCATACAATCTCCAGGGAGATTTCCCTTGCCGGGCGAGGACTGTTCACGGGTGAACAGGCCACACTCACGTTTTCGCCGGCCAATCCCAACAGCGGCATCACCTTTTTGCGCGAACAGGGGGAGCACACGGCGGCGATACCGGCGGTGGTCCAGAATGTGCTTAAGCGCCCGCGCCATACGTGTTTGCGCAATGGCACGCTGCATGTTGAAACGGTTGAACATTGCCTGGCGGCACTGCGGGGAATGAGCATCGACAACGCGGTGGTGAAGGTCAGCGGAGGTGTGACCGGCGAGATTCCCTCCCTGGACGGTTCATGTCAACCATTCGTGGAAGCCATTGAAAAAGCGGGGGTTACGGAGCAGGATGCCCCGCTCAGCCCGCTTGTCATCAAGAGGCCCATCCAGGTTGCACTGGGGAATGCGACCCTTGCGGCCCTGCCGGGGCCAACCGACCATCTGGAGATCATTTACACGTTCGAGGCCCCGCCGCCGGTGGGTCGGCAGGTTTTCAGCTTTCATCTGGGAACCGACGACTTTGCGGCGCAGGTGGCCCCGGCCAGGACGTTCGTTTTTGAGCACGAGGTCACGGAACTGCGATCGCGTGGCTACGGATTGCACCTGACCAGCAAGGATCTGCTGGTGATCAGTTCCAGCGGGCCGATCGAGAACGAGTACCGTTTTGCCGATGAGTGCGTGCGGCACAAGGTGCTGGACCTGATCGGCGACCTGTACCTGGCCGGTCGGCCGGTTTTCGGGCGCATTGTGGCGCACCGGTCGGGGCACGAACTGAATCACATGCTGGTTCGGCGGCTGCTCCGGGATCGGGATCTTGGCGAGCGGGAGACGCTGCTGCAGCGGGACGCGGCGCTGGACATCCGGCGCATCCAGCGGATCCTTCCGCATCGTTACCCGATGCTGCTGATCGACCGGGTGCTGGAGATCCAGGGCGACCAGAAGGCCGTTGGGATCAAGAACGTCACATTCAACGACATTTTCTTCCTGGGCCATTATCCCGGCACGCCGATTTTTCCGGGCGTGCTGATCGTGGAGGCGATGGCCCAGCTTGGCGGCATCCTGCTTTCCCAGAAACTTGAACACACGGGCAAGCTTGCGATGATGCTTTCGATGGACAAGGTGAAGATGCGTCACCCGGTTGTTCCGGGCGACCAACTGATCCTGGAGGCCGTCAGCGTGCGGGTCAAGAGCCGGACCGGCCACGTGCGCTGCAAGGCGTTTGTGAAGGACAAGCTTGCCGCCGAGGCGGACATCAAGTTCATGCTTGTGGACGCGGAACCACTATGAGAAGCGATGAGTCCCGGGCGGCCGGCGCATCGTCCAGGCGACGGCAGGCACCCGGGACTCGGCACCCAGTACCGACTATGAAGATTTCTCCTCTTGCGTGTGTCGATTCACGGGCCCAGCTCGCCTCCGATGTCGAGGTCGGGCCGTTCTGCGTCATCGGGCCCGACGTGGTTCTGGGTGCCGGCTGCAGGCTCTACAACAACGTCACGATCATCGGGCACACGACCCTGGGTCGCGGGAACGTGGTTTTCCCCAACGCGGTGATTGGGGCGCCGCCGCAGGACAAGAAGTATCACGGCGAGGTGACATTCCTGGAGATCGGCGACAACAACCTGATCCGGGAGATGGTGACGATCAACTGCGGGACGGCCAAGGGAGGCGGGGTCACGCGGATCGGCTCGAACAACATGCTGATGGTGGGGGTCCACGTGGCGCACGACGTGCAGATGGGCTCCAACTGCATTCTTGCCAACAACGTGCAGATGGCGGGCCACGTGGTGATCGGGGATTACGTGAACATGGCCGGGAACGTGGGGATTCATCATTTCGTGACGGTGGGCGAGTATGCGTTTCTGTGCGGGGCGTCGCGGATTCATCACGATGTGCCACCCTACATGAAGGTTGACGGGGCGGACGAGGTTCGCGGGGTAAACAAGGTGGGTCTGAGCCGCGCGGGGTTTTCCCAGGAGGACATCGCCGCACTGGACGAGGCGTGCCGTCGGCTGTTCTACCGCGAGAAGCCGTTCTCGGTGGCGCTGGATGAACTGGACGGCAACAACGGGTTGAACCGGCACGTCAAGCGGCTGGTGCAGTTCCTTCGCCAGCGCGACATGGGATGCAAGGGCCGATTCCTGGAGTCCAAGCGGGCGCGGTGAGCATCCAATGAGCCAGAGCAACATCGTTCCGGTGGCGGTGGTGGGATGCGGTCGGATGGGTCGGCTGCACGCCCGGGTTTACTCGCAGATGCCGACGGTCAGGCTGGCGGGGGTTTACGACATCAATCCGGCTTCGGCGGCGGCAGCGGCGGCCGACTACGGCACGCAGGCGCTGTCCGGGTTGCAGGAGGTGGCGGAGCATGCGCGGGCGGTGACGGTGGCGGTGCCGACCGAGCAGCACCTGACGGTGGCCCGGCCGCTGCTGGAGCGGGGCGTCGCCTGCCTGATCGAGAAGCCCCTGGCCAAGGGCGTGAGCGAGGCAAGGCAGATCGTGGAGTTGTCGTCGCGCCACGGATCGCTGGTGCAGGTGGGTCACACCGAGCGATTCAACCCCGCGGTGCGGGCGATGGAGCGGCTGGATATTCGGCCGCGGTACCTGGAGGTGACGCGGATCAGCCCGCTGACGTTTCGGTCGATCGACGTGGGCGTGGTGCTGGACATGATGATCCACGACATCGACATCGTGTTGAAGCTGGCTCAGTCGGGCGTGAAGAAGGTGGACGCGGTGGGGGTGAGCGTGATCGGGGGAGTGGAGGACGTCTGCAACGCGCGGGTGGAGTTCGATAACGGGTGCGTGGCGAGCCTGACGGCCTCGCGCATGGCGCTGAAGACCGAGCGCAAGCTGCGGGTGTTCAGCGCCGATGCGTACGTTTCGCTGGATTACCAGAAGCGGTACGCGCTGGTGGCGCGGCGCTCGGCGAATCTCGACACGCTGCGGGCCGTTGTTGAGAAGATCCGCAGGGGTGAAATCCAGGACCTTTCGCAGCTCCGCTACGACCAGCTTGTCAAGGTCGAGGAACTGCAGATCGACGACGTGGAGCCGCTGCGGGCCGAGCTGGATGCGTTCATCAACGCGGTCGTGGCGGGCTTGCCGCCGGTGGTCAGCGCACTGGACGGCCTGGCGGCGGTGGAACTGGCGCAGCGGATCGTGGAGTCGATGGCGCCGGGAATGGTGTTGTAAGGGGCGAGCGTGCGGATGGCAGGCGCAGGGGTGCGGGCAGGATCAGGTCTGGTCGCGATGAACACGGGAGGAGAAACATGGCCGGCAGGTATGCCCTCGGGTTTGATTTCGGGACCGAGTCGGTCCGCGTGCTGGCGGTGGACATCAGGGACGGGCGCGTCGCGGGGCAGGCGTCGCGCAACTACGCGCACGGGGTGATCGATCAGGAGCTTCCGACCAGCGGCCGGAAGCTGCCGCCGGATTACGCGCTGCAGCATCCGCAGGACTGGCTGACGAGCCTGGCCGCGGCATGTCGGGCGGCAATGAAGCAGGGCGGTGTCAAGGCGGAGCAGGTGGTGGGAATCGGGGTGGATTTCACCAGTTGCACGATGCTGCCGTGCCGGCGGGACGGCACGCCCCTGTGCCTGAGCCGGCGGTTCGAGCCCGTGGCCCCGGCCTGGCCGAAACTGTGGAAGCACCACGGGGCCAAGGCCGCCGCCGATCGAATCAACCAGGTTGCCCGCGAGCGGCGCGAGCCGTGGCTGGCGCGCTACGGCGGCGTCATCGGCCTTGAGTGGTTTTTCTGCAAGGTGCTGGAGACGTTGCAGGAGGAGCCGGCGGTTTACGAGGCGGCCGAGGTATGGGTCGAGGCGGGAGACTGGCTGGTGTGGCAGCTTGTTTCCGGGCCGTTTCCGCGATGCGACGTCGCAGGGCTGGTTCGTTCGACCTGCCAGGCAGGCTACAAGGCGCAGTGGAACCGGCGGACGGGGTATCCGTCGGCCGACTATTTCTCGGCGGTGCATCGCAAGATGGGGAACATCGTGGCCGAGAAGATGCCCGGAACGCTTTTGGCGCCGGGTCAGCGAGCCGGGGAGTTGACGGCCGGCGCGGCGAAACTGCTTGGATTGCGGGAGGGGATTCCGGTGTCGGCCGCGATCATTGACGCGCACTCGGGTGTGCCCGGCGCGGGCGTGGCCGACGCGGACACGCTGGTGATGGTGATGGGCACCAGCTCGTGCCAGATGCTGAACTCGAAGGTGGAGAAGCTGGTGCCGGGGATCGCCGGCGTCGTGGAAGAGGGAATCCTGCCGGGCTTTTTCGGATACGAGGCGGGCCAGGCGTCGGTGGGCGACGCGTTCGCATGGGTGGCTCGCGTCACCGGCCAATCGCACGAAACGCTCAACGCGCGGGCATCCGAGCTGCCGCCCGGCAGCGGCGGCGTGATCGCCCTGGACTGGCTGAACGGCTGCCGGACGCCGCTGATGGATGGCCGGGTTTCAGGCGCCTTGGTCGGCATGACGCTGAACACCAGGCCTGAGCAGCTATACCGGGCGATGATGGAGGCGACGGCTTTCGGGGTGAGATGGATCGTCCAGACGCTCCGGGAGGGGGGCGTGCCGGTGAAGCGATTCGTCGCGTCGGGGGGCCTGCCGTCCCGGTCGCCGCTGCTGATGCAGATTTACGCCGACGTGCTGAACGCGAAGATCCTGCTGCCGGAAACGGACCAGTCGGTCGCGATGGGCGCGGCGATCCTGGGATGCATCGCCGCGGGAAGGGCGGTCACCGGGTACGCATCCATCGGCCAGGCGATCCGGACCATGTCGCGGTTCAGGCAGGACCTGGTTTATTCGCCGAACGCGACGGCGCGACGACGGTACGACACGCTCTATCCGCTGTATCGCGCCCTGGCGGACGGACAAGGGACCGTCGCGAGCGTCATGCGATCCGTGCGGGAACTGGCGTAGTCAGATCTCTGTCCACTTCCGTTCGCGGGCGGAACGGTACATGGCCTCCATGACCGCAACGCGAGCGGCGGCCTCGCGCGGGGCGACCAGGACCGACTCGCCGTTTCCCGTGACGGCGTTGACCCACATCACGAACGCGTGCGGAAGGGCCCTGGGCAGGTCGGCCACGGGCTTGCTCCCGTCCGCGCCGGGAACTTTGTTGCTGGACAGGTAGACCTTGTCCCTGACGATGCAGGCGTGGCCCTCCGTTCCGGAGATCTCCATCGTGATCGGGTTGGCCACATCCACCCAGCCGGCCGCCAGCGATCCGGTCGCGCCATTGTTGAATCGCATCAGGCCCAGGCCGCTCTCGTCGCAGTCGCCGTAGCGTCCCGTGACGACCTTGATGTCGGCGCAGACCGCGTCCACCACCCCGAACATCCACATGAGAATGTCCAGCGAGTGTGTTCCCAGGTCGCCGAACGCACCGACGCCCGCCTGCCTGGGGTCGGCCATCCAGCGCCATTCGGTGTCAAACCATCCGCCCAGGGAGCCGCTGTGGCAGTTGGCATGGTGGACGCGCGTGATCTTGCCGAATACGCCGGCCTCCACCTGTTTCTTGAGGTACTGATGCACCGGTGACGACCGCATGAAGTACCCCGTGCTGAACAGCACCCTGGCCTTTTCGATGGCGTCGGCCATCTCCATGGAGTCCCTGGCGCTGATTCCCAGCGGCTTTTCGACGAACAGGTGCTTGCCTGCGGCGGCGGCCGCCATCACCAGGTCGCGATGCCGATCGGTTTCCGAGCAGATGACGACCGCCTTGATCCGGTCATTCTTCCAGATTTCCGCCGCATTCTTCACCACGGGCGCGCCCAGTTCGCCGGCCCGACGGGCGGCCCGGTCGCCGTCGTGGTCCCAGACGGCGACGGTCTTCACGTCGTTTCGGCCCTTGAGGATGTTGATGAATTGCGGCGTGTGGATGTGGGCTGCGCCCACCAGCGCCACCTGCACCGGCGCCCTGGGTTCATCGGCACCCATGGCCGAAGCCGCAATCGCCGCCGCACCGATCATCGCCGAGTTCCGAATCATCTCGCGTCGTGTCATGTTCATGGTTGAATCATCCCACAAAGTAGGCATAGGTTGCCAGGATCATCGCCAGCACGCCGGCCGTGGCGATCACGTCCCACTTGTTCCAACTGGCCCGCGTTTCCGCTCGCTGCGCGGAAGTGATCGTGCCATAGGTCAGGCCAACAAGCTTCTCTTCGCTGGGCGGGCTGGTCAACAGGCTGCCCGCCACGATCAGAACCACGGCCGCGGCGAAGAAGGCGATTCCCATGATGGCGAAATTCACGCTGGCGAAGTCGTGGAGCAGGCCCTCGGTCAGGATCTTCTTGTCCTTGAGAACATCCGCAGTCAGCCGCAGCATCCCCAGGGCAAAGCCGCCGATCAGCCCGGCCAAGCAGCCGGTGCCGTTGATCCGCTTGAAGAACACGCCCAGGAAGAAGACCGCGAAGATCGGGGGCGCGATGTAGGCCTGCACCGACTGAAGGTACTCATAGAGTCCCTTGGCGCTGTCCATCAGCGGAATCCACAGCAGGCCCAGGGCCACCATCACCACCGTCGCCACGCGGCCGACCCACACCAGCGTTCGGTCCGACGCCTCGGGGTGAACCTTGCGGTAGATGTCCATTGTGAACAGCGTCGAGGACGAATTGAAGCAGGAGGCCAGCGAACTCATCAGCGCTGCCAGCAGTCCGCCGGCAACCAGCCCGCGCAGGCCCATCGGCAGGATTTCCTTGACCAGGAGCGGAAACGCCTGGTCGCTGTCGGTCAGGACCGTGCTGCTCATCTGCCCGCGCTTGGCCAGGGCGAAGGCGATCATGCCCGGCACGATGAAGATCCACAGCGGCAGCATCTTCAGGTAGGCGGCGAAGATGGTTCCCCGCCGGGCATCGGTCTGTCCCCGGGCACTGAGGGTTCGCTGTACCATGTACTGGTCGGTGGTCCAGTACCACAGCCCCACGATCGGCGCGCCCACGAGCATGCCGAACCAGGGGAAGCTCTTGTCCGAATTGGGCTTCCACAGGTTGAACATCTCCGAACCACACTCCTGCCGCAACGCGCTCCAGCCGCCCAGCTTGTGCATGCCCAGGATCAGCAGCAGCAGCGATCCGACGATGAACACCAGCGTCTGGATGACTTCGGTATAGACCACCGCCCGCAGCCCGCCCAGCACCGTGTACACGCCGGTGATCAGCACGATGCCGATGGCGCCCACCCAGAAGTTGTCCACGCCCTGGAAGAACGGCTCCGGGAACAGCGCCTTGAACACCACGCCCCCGGCCGTCAGCGCCACCGCGATCTTGGTGAAGATGTAGGCGATCAGGCTGATGACCGACAGGATCCAGCGGGCCGTGGCGTTGTACCGGCGCTCCAGGAACTCGGGCATGGTGAAGACCATGCTCCGCATGTAGAACGGCACCATCACCCACCCCAGCACCAGCAGGCACCAGGCATGCAACTCGTAGTGCGCCGGCGCCACGCCCACCTTCGCGCCCGCGCCGGCCAGACCCACCAGGTGCTCCGACCCGATATTCGACGCGAACAGCGAGCAGCCGATGGCAAACCAGCCCACGTCGCGCCCCGCCAGGAAATAGCTTTCCGCCGACGTTTTCGGCCGCAGCAGCGTCCACCAGGTGATCCCCAGCAACGCCGCGAAATACATTCCCAGCACGACCCAGTCAACCCAGTTCAGTGTCTGCATTGCGTTCTCCCGGAATGTTCACATGCCCGGCCCGGCCGGTTTCTTCTCTTCCGTCCAGATGTCCGCGGTGCGTGCCTTCTGGTCGGGCATCGGCGGCAGGGCGGCCGAGGGCGTCGGCTCGTACCAGAACGTCGCGCACGACCAGTCGTCGCTGGTTTCCGCCAGTCCGCCTTTCCACGCGATCTGCTGGATGGTGACCCGCGCCTCCTGCTTCCACTGCACCGGATCCGGCAGGTGCCAGCGGTACATCGAGACGTATTCCTCTCCCTTCTCGCCGTTCTTCTGATTCAGCGAGCAGCCGTTGTAGCGGTAGGGGGTCTGCTGAATTCCCCACGAGAGTCCCACGTAATCCTCGCTTCCCGTGCCGACGATCGTGGCGTATTCCCTGTCGCCGTCCATGTAGACCTTGATCTCGCCCTCGCCCCACCACTGGCCCGGGTGGAGATTGCGGATCCCGATCACGGAGCCGATGAACCGGCCCTTCTGGGTGCGCCTCGGCAGCAGCTCAAAATCCCGCTTGACGGTCGTGGGGTTCTCCCGGCGGAACAGCACGTGCAGTTTGCCCACATCCGCCGCGTGCCTGTCTCCCAGCGTGTAGTTGATCTGGTAGAACAGCGGCGTGGCCGCGGGGCCTTCGTTGGTGAACGTCATCCGCAGGCTGCGGGTGAAGGGCATCGGCAGCCAGAACATCATGCCCGCCTTCAGTCCCACCGAATGCACGGCCGAGTCGTAGGGCATCACCTTCCCGTGTGCGCAGCCGAAGAAATCGCCTGCCGGACATTCGATGCTCGGGTGTTCCTGGCCGTCGTAATAGGCGCGGATCACATAGCTGCGCATCCCCACCGGATCGCCGCGGAAGGTCATCCAGATGTTGCGCACGGTGCCCGGTCCCTGGATGTTGCACAACTCCACCGTCTCGCCGGGCTTGATCGACCGCGAGGGCGCGCCTTTGCGTCCTTCGCCCAGTTTGGACGCGGCCTTTCCCCCGGCTCCCGGTTCGCCGGTCGGGTTCTCGAACGAGATCGACCTTGACACCAGCCCGTTGTCGAGGCTGTAGGGCTGATTGACCAGGTCCTGCCCGCGAGCCGTCGCCAGGCCCAGGCCCGCGATCGCCACGATGAGGCACCACTCCCACCAGCGCTTCATGATCCACTCTCCTTCCGCCGGGATGACGCTCACAGCATCATCTGCGGGGCGTGCGACGTCAACCTCGCCGCGGTTGAGCTTTAAACCTCAAACGTTCAACATCTGTCGAACCTGGGCGGCAGCGGGTAGAATTGCACTGGAATGAAGTCTCTGCAAGGACAACTGCTGGTGGCCACGCCGCAATTGCTGGACCCGAATTTCTTCCGCACGGTGGTGCTGATCGTCCAGCATGACCAGGGCAGCGCGCTGGGGCTGGTGCTCAACCGCGCGCTGGACACGTCGGTGCGCGATGCGTGGCAGGAGGTCAGCGCCGAGGCCTGCGAGGCCGACGGGCCGCTCCACCAGGGCGGACCGTGCGACGGGCCGCTGATGGTCGTCCATACCGACCCGGCCTGCTCGGCGATGGAAGTGGCCGAGGGAATTCATTTCACGGCCGACCGCGAGGATGTCGAGCAACTGGCGGCGAGGAACGATTCCCCGATGAAGTTTTTCGTCGGATATGCGGGCTGGGGACCGGGTCAGCTCGAGGCGGAGATCGAGGAGGGCTCATGGGTGGTCATCCCCGCCACCCCGGAGCAGGTTTTCAGCGAGGAGGAGGACCAGTGGGCCCGGGCCTACGCACAGGTCGTCCCCTCGGTGGCATTTCCATGGCTCGATCCGGATCGCATCCCGGATGATCCATCCGTCAACTGACGACCGCGGCCGCGTTTCAGAAAAATCGGGCCCGCGGCAGGCCGCGGGCCCGAAGACATGCCGTTATTCGCGACCGGGCGCTACGCCGATTCACGACGGCGCTCAGGCTTGAGCTGGAACAGGTGTTCGCGGCCCTCAACCACGTCCTCGTTGATCACGTACTTGGCCGGGGTCTGCTGGTCGGGCAGGGAATACATCAGGTCCATCATCAGTTCTTCGCAGACCGCCCGCAGGGCGCGGGCGCCGGTGTCGCGCTTCAGCGCTTTCTGCGCGATCATCCGCAGCGCGCCGGGCGTGAATTCCAGTTCGGAGCCTTCCATGCGGAAGAATTTCTGGTACTGCTTGATCAGCGCATTCTTCGGGTCGGTCAGGATGTGGATCAGCGTGTTGACATCCAGCGGATCGAGCGTCGCCACCAGCGGCAGGCGGCCGACGAATTCCGGGATCATGCCAAACTCGATCAGGTCCTCGGGCTGGCACTGCGCCAGGACCCGCGCCCGCTCCTCGGCCGAATCCATGTCCTGCTCTTCGGAGTTGAATCCGATCATCCGCTTGCCCAGTCGCTTGCGGATGATGTCCTCCAGGCCCACGAAGGTGCCGCCGCAGATGAACAGGATCTGGCTGGTGTCCATCTGGATGTACTGCTGCTCGGGGTGTTTTCGTCCGCCCTGGGGCGGGATGTTGCTGATCGTGCCTTCCAGCATCTTCAGCAGGGCCTGCTGCACCCCCTCGCCGCTGACATCGCGCGTGATCGACACGTTGTTCTGGGTCTTGCCGATCTTGTCGATCTCGTCGATGTAGACGATGCCCCTCTGGGCCGATTCCAGGTCGTAATCCGCGTTCTGAAGCAGCCGCAGGAGGATGTTCTCGACGTCCTCGCCGACGTACCCGGCCTCGGTCAGCGTCGTGGCGTCGCCGATCGCAAAGGGCACGTTCAGAACTCTGGCCAGCGTCCGCGCCAGCAGGGTCTTGCCCGAGCCCGTCGGCCCGATCAGCAGCACGTTGGACTTGTCCACCTCGATGTCGTTCTGGTCGGGCTTTTCGCTGAGGCTCAACCGCTTGTAGTGGTTGTGGACGGCCACCGACAGGGCCTTCTTGGCGTATTCCTGGCCCACCACGTACTGGTCGAGGAATTCCTTGATCTGTCGCGGGCTGGGAATGGTGTTGAACATCGGCTGACTGCTGGTCAGCTTCCGCTTCTCCTGGCGGATGATGTTGTGGGCCAGGTCAACACAGTTGGCGCAGATGTAGACATCCGAAGGCCCTTCAACCATCGGGCCCACGTCACGCGAAGATTTTCCGCAGAATGAACAGGTGGTCACGCGTCGTCCTCTAAAGCCGCCCGGAGGACCGCCCGAACCGGAGCCACCCGGCGGCCCACCCGGCCCGGAGCCATTGCCCGTGCGATTAAAGCTGGCCATCAGCTTGCCTTCCTATGCGATTCAGCACGCCACGCACTTCACACAAACTTCATCGGCACGACAGGAACATCACACGCGACTTTTATTTGCGCGGCGATGACTTATCGGCATCCTGCCTGAGTCCGGCCGCCATCTTTGCGCGGGCCCGCTCATACTCCTGGTCCGACATCTGTCCCGATCGGTGCAGCGCCCGCAGGTCGTCCAGCGAGAATCCCGGTGCCGGAGGGCCTTCCGTGTTCGTCAGACGCCGGCGAACCCAGCTGACCAGCACAAAGCCCATGACAATGACGGCCGCCAGGATCAGGGACCACACGAATATCGGCGACACGTCGTTTGCGGCCAGCGGCATCGGCGATCTCGCTCCGAACCGTCATGCTACGTCGCCCGCAACAGGGGGTCAATCGCAAAAGGTCGCTGCGGCGGTCCGGATAAAACGACCGAGAACACGCTGGCGGCAAGCCCGCCGCCAACAACCTGCAACAGCCGCCGGGTGCATCTCTTTCGCAGGGGCGCTTTCGCCGTTATCCTGTCCGGTCCAATGAGATCGCACACCATGACCGACCGCAGGCCCAGCATTGAGCCCCTTGAATCCCGCCGGCTCCTGGCCGTCGCTCCCGGCTTTCCCATGACCGCAGGGTATCCCGAACGCTACGACTGGGGATCGGCGATCGCGGCCGACGCCGCGGGCAACGTCTACGTGGCCGGCTCGTTCCGCGTGCAGATCGACATGGACCCCAGTCCGAAACGCACGTCGCTGCTGAACGCGGTGGACAAGGAGGAGCGCGACATCTTCCTGGCCAAGTACACTTCCGCGGGCAAGTTGCTCTGGTCGCGGCTGATGTGGTCCAGGGGCGACGACGAGGTGCGCGATCTGCGCATCGACCCGGGCAGCGGCGACATCGCGCTGATCGGTGTGTTCGGCGGCGTGCTTTCCTTTCCCCAGGCCTCCGGCAGGACCCCCACGGTGAGCAGCCACGGGGGCGGCGATGTGTTCATCGCTCGCCTGACGCGCGACGGCGCTTTCCGCTGGGCAGGTTCCGTCGGCGGCGGCGAGAACGACGGCGGCGGCCGGCTGGCGTTTGCCCCCAACGGCGATCTGTATTACGCGGCCACGATCCGCATGAGCGGGGACATCGATCCGACCGCCAAGGGAATCAGGCAGATCACCACGCGGGGCGTGGATGACCAGGTGATCGCGCGGATCGACGGGCGCAACGGCCGGCTCAAGAGCTTCCAGGTCTTCGGCGAGGGGGACTCGCTGGAGGACGTGACGGGGCTGGAGGTGGTCCCCGGCGGCGATGTCGTGGCGGTCGGATCGTTCATGAGGCGAGTCGCGTTTGATCGCAGCGACTCGGCGTTCACCCGCCGAAGCCGCAGCGAGGATTCGCAGGATGTCTATATGGCGCGGCTGACGCCGGCGCTGAAGTACCGCTGGCTGAACACCGTCGCCAGCGAGGGGACCGACAAACCCATGGCGGTGACGCTGGGGCCGGGCGGGCTGTACGTGGCCGGCGTATTTGAGGAGCCGGCCGATTTTGATCCATCGTCGAAGACCGCCATTCTGTCGCCGGTGAGCGACCGCGATGTGTTTGTGGCCCGCTACAACTTCAACGGTTCGCTGAAATGGGCGCGGAACTTCGGCGGCAACGACGCCCAGATCATCCCCACGGCCATCAGCGTGGACGCGGCGGGCAACGTCTACACGGTCGGCACGTTTGACGAATGGGTTGATTTCGATCCGTCGGCCGGGGTCTTCTCGCTGGGCGTGGATGACGACGACAAGGACCTGGAGGGGGATGAAGAGGACTTTTTCCGGTCTTACTTCAACGACCGCCACGCTCCGGAGCAGCCGGACATGTTCGTGCAGAAACTCAGCGCCTCCGGGGCCTTTGTCACGGCGGTGCAACTGGGTGGGCGGTACGGCTCGCTGGCGGCGACGGACGCCCTGGTGGATGCGGCGGGGAACCTGTATACGACGGGGTTCTTCACGCACAAGGTGGATTTCGACCCGGCGCCCAAGAGCGAGTACTACCGCCGGACCTACCGCGGCGACGGGGACTTTGACTGGTTTGTGAACAAGTTTGCAGTGTGACGGCGTGAGCAGTCCGCTGCCTGCGACATGGGGGTCGGATGCACGGCAGTCTATGCGGTCGTTCCGAGCAGACTCAACTGCGCCCTGCCATGTCCTTTAAGGCATCACAGAACGTTTTGAATGATCGGGAGCGGTTACGGATTGGGTCGAGATGAGGGGAGATCATTCTCGCGACCTCAATCTTGGGTATGCCCGCTTTGTAGTACCCTGCTGTTTGCAGTACCTGCTCCAACTTCTCCCAAGTCCCACCGGCAATGGCATCCGGATCGCGAAATCCGCGTCGTGCCGCGAGGGATGCCGGTACGCGTTGGTATGCCGCCGTTATGGCTGCAACATCGCCAAAGAACCACGCCTCCAACTCCTCGACGGCGATGCGGTTCAGAACCTGGAACCGCCTGCCGGTGGCGCATTGTGTCCGTGTCACAAGTCCAGCCTCTGCTGCTGCCTCATTCAGTTTTCTCTTCAAGCTCACGCAATCATCGTTATCGCGATCGACCAATACGACGATGCGCCAATCCGGCGGAAGCCAGCGTGCATATCCCTTCATTCGCGAAGGTAGCGAGGCGAGGAGAGCCTGCTTTCCCTGAAAGACGTGCAGATTGAACTCAACTGCATTGCCGAGGAGCTTTGGGACCAACACCCTGAGCAACGCAGCGCACGAAGCTTCCTCAACCAGGAATTCGATGTGCATCGGTGTCTATCCCCTCTTCTTTCCAGTCTTCCGAGTTGCCGTGCCGGGCTTGGGGCCTCCATCGTCGGTTAACGGATCGCCCACTTCAAAGAACCCCTCCATCCATAAATGCCCGAGTTTTGCACCCGCCGCGATGAAATCTTTGATCCCTCTCATGTCCGCCGCGCGGCGCGCTTGCGTGTAACCCTTCTTGTCCCTGTAGAGCACCCAGACTTCCTCAGGTTGCAGCCCATTCACAAAGAAGGGCGAATGGGTCGTCACCATCAGTTGCGTGCGCTCGGCGGCCTTGCGGCACTCCTCGGCCAACTGTGGTAACAGGTGTGGATGCAGTTGGTTTTCCGGCTCCTCGATTCCGACGAGTTGTGGCGGGCTGGGATCATAGAGCACCGTCAGGTACGCCAGCATCTTCAGTGTGCCGTCCGAGGCGAACTTGGCGAGCACGGGTTTGTCGAACGGGGCGTCCTTGATCTGGAGCAAAAGCCGGCCATCGGCCATGAGGTCGGCATCCACTCGCTCCAGCCGCGGGATGCGGGTGGCCAGCACATTGAGGATCTGGTCGAGCCGTTGGGGATGCTGCTCTTTCAGGTACTGAACGACGTTGGCGAGATTGTCGCCGGTATCGGAAAGGCGTTCCTGCGGACCCGCTTCGGGCACTCCTCGAGCGCTGTCGGCGGATAGATACGACAAGTACCAATCAGCGATAAACCGGCGCAGCGCGCTGACGCGCGGGTGCTTTGCGAACTGCCCCAAGGTATTGACGGCCAGCATTTCTCGCGAATCGAGCTTCTCTTCGATTCGGTCCGCGCTCTCGTCAGGCTCCTGCCCGCTGACGACATTGCCCGCGCCATCGGTAAAATCCAAGAATTTGAAGGGACGCCCGGCTCCTCCTGACCTGGTCCATTGCAGCCACTCACGATGAATGAAAGGCCCCTTGACATCCTCATCAATCTCCAGGTGGTAACGGATGATAGGGGAACGTGGCTTCTCTCGGTATTTGATCTCCAACTCGATGGGGCCGCTTGCTCCCCGGCTTCGCAGTTCCTTGAATCGTCCTCGCTTGTCCCATGCCTTGCGCAGGCCTATGGAGAAGCACTCAGCCAGGAACGCAAATACATCAAATACAGTGGATTTCCCGCTGCCGTTGGGGCCGAGGAACACCGTAAGCGGTGTGATATTCTCGATTTCCAGGTCGCGTAATGCGCGGTAGTTCTTGACCTTGATGTATTCAATTCGCGGTACTGCCTGCGGGTCATTGTCGCTGGTGAACAACGTTCTGGCCATCGGGTACCTCTGCAAAAATCATACATAACCGCCCGGCAACTCGCTATTTAGGAAAGGATCCGATCGAGGGGTTCATGTCATCTTGATGCAGCCTCGACCGAGTCTCGCGTTGAGCTCAGGATCGCTGCATCCCAGCACTCAGAGTTAAGCGAACGGCAGGCGCATTCACACCACTTCCATCCTGTCCCGCTCGGGCAGCGGCGGGAAGGGATTGGTGGGCAGCGTCTGGTACCAGAACGCAACGGAAGCGATGTCGTCCTGAAGGGGCAGGTAGCGGCCGCCGACATGCCAGCCCAGGGCCTGGATGGTGACGCGCAGGTCTCGCTCAAAGCGGATCGGGTCGGTGATGTGCCAGCGGTACAGGCCGAAACGCTGGTTGGCCTGGTAGAGGCCGTCGGGGCGGATCACCTGGCAGAGCCCGGAATACGGGGTGGTGAATTCCTGGTACTGCCGGGTGGTCTGGTTCTCGAAGTTGTACGAGCCGCAGAAATAATCCTCGGTGCCGGTGCCGCAGATGGTGGGCCAGTCCTTGTCGCCGTCCATGTAGAACTTGATTTCGCCTTCGCCCCACCAGCCGTTGTTGTTGACGCCCCAGGCCATGTAGGTGCCGACGTAGTGGCCTTTCCCCTTGATGTTATCGACGATGGTGTAGACATCCTTGTACTTCAGCGGGTTGGTGCGCCGCCACTGGGCGTGGAAGCAGGCCGCATCGTCGGTGATCCGGCCCAGGGCGTAGTCGATCTGGTAATAGAGCACCATTGCCTCGTCCGCGATATTGGTGATCGTGATGTGGGCGCGCTTGCGGAAGGGCATCGGCCAGTAGCAGTTGAAGGCCGAGCCGGGATTGACGCAGACGGCGAGGCTGGAGACCTGGGCGTATTTCTGCCATCCGCATGCGAAGAAATCGCCGACGGGACATTCCACGGACGGGTGAGGCTGGTCGTCCCAGTACATGCGCAGGATGGAAAACCGCCAGTGGCCGGTGGGGGTCATCCAGATGTGCTGGATGGCGCCGGGCCCGGTGATGTCGGCCAGGGTCACGGTTTGCCCGGGCTCGATGCGGATCGAGGGAGAGATTTTCCACCCCCGGCCCAGGTCGCGCGCGGCGTTTTTGCCGGTTCCCTCGGTGGCCATGCCTCCCTTGCCCTTCTCGCCGGTGAAATTCTCCGGCGAGATGGAGCGTGTCTGGGCGTCGCTGAGCTGGTGAAGATTCGAGAGATTCACGCCGAGGCCGTCGAACATGATGTGTCTCCTTGTGCCTTTGGGGATGGGATACACCGGGGGCGGCGCGGCGTCAATCGGAAGCCTTTGCCAGCTGCCGCTCGGCGGCGGCGAGGACCGGGTCGATCTCGAGCTTCCGGAGGCATGTGATGTGGCCGCATCGCCGCGAGTAGCAGGGACTGCAGTCGATGTTGGCCCGCACCACGCTGTCCATCCGCTGGTACGGACCGGTGCGGATGGGATTGGTTGGCCCAAAGAGCGTCACCAGCGGTCGGCCCAGGGCCGCGGCGATGTGCATCGGGCCGGAGTCGTTGGCGATGACCAGGGCGGCGCGTTCAAGCAGGGCCACCAGTTGAGGAAGGCTGGTTTTGCCTGCCAGGTTCAGCGCGCCGGGGATGGCGCGGGCGAGTTCCACGGCGTCCTGCCCGCCGGCGACGATGCTGCGCAGGCCGAATCGTCTCCGCAGCGGCTCGACCAGCGCCGCGAACTTTTCGGCCGGCCAACGCTTGGTGGGCCAGTTGGTGGCCGGCAGCAGCACGGCGTAGGGCCCGCCCTCTCCGGCGAGGCCTGCGGCCGTCACTCGATCCGCCGGTTTCACCGGGAACGACCACTCCACCGGGCCGGCGTCGCACCCCAGTTGTCTTGCCAGTTTCAGATAGCGGTCAATCGCGTGCTGTTCCATTGTCCCGACATCGACCCGGTGTGTGTAGAACGTCGAGGCGAACTCGCGGGCGTTGGCAAAGCCGATGCGAATCGGGGCGCAGGTCTGCCGCGCCAGCAAGCCGCTGCGGAACAGCCCCTGCAAATCGATCGCCAGGTCGAACTCGCGCAGCCGCAGGCCGCGGACAAATCGGGAAAAGTCGATCAGCGCGCGCGGATTTCTCCACATGGCCCCGTAGCGGCGGCGATCGAACAGGATGGCCTCGTCAAGTTCGGGAAGACCGTCGATCAGGCCCGCGCAGTAGGGGGCGACGAGCCACGCGATGTGCGCCTCGGGAAAGCGACGGTCCAGCAGCTTGAGGATGGGGATGGCGTGGGCGACATCGCCCAGCGAACTGGGCTTGATGATGAGAATGCGGCGGGGAGGCGAGGGAAATCGAATCATGACGCATCCTCCGGCAGCGGCGCCAGCAGCCTGGCCATGGTCTTCTCATCGCCGTACGGCGCGTAACCGCGCGCCAGCGCCAGGGCGTCCTGCCTGTCAAGGCGGATGTGCGGTTTCTCGCGCAGGCTTCGCAGCAGCCGCCTGAATCCGCCGTTGCCCGCTCGTATCCGCCGGATTCCATCCACATCGATGAGGATCGGCCAGGGCCCGCGCACCGGGTCTTCCCAGACGATCCAGTTCTCGGCCTTGGCGTCGTAAAGGAACAAACCCGCCCGTTCCAGGCGGCGCAGCAGCCGGCCACAACGATGCATCAGCAGGCGGCGGGATTCATCGTTCCACGCGGTCCATTCCCCCTGGGCCAGCGTCTTGCCGGCAATCCGCTCGCAGACCAGCAGCGCGTCCACCGTGTAGCCCATCACGCGCTTTTCCATCAGCAGCAGCGGCCAGGCCGTGGGAATGTCGCGAATGACCAGTTTCCATGCCTTGATCCACGCCCGTCGCGAGCGGTGGCCGCGGCCCAGTTGCGTGAGCAGGCGATACCAGTACTTGTGCGCCGGCCGCTTGACGACCACGGGCACGGGCCGGCCGCCTAGGACGATCTGCCCGCCCAGCACGCGTCCGCTGGAGGTCTCCTTGAGCGTTTCGAACTGGTCGCTGTCCATCTGCGGCAGCAGGAATCTCCAGGCTTCCCGCCAATCCGCCTCGGTGAGAGTGAGTCGGCTGGCAGCCGCCCAGCGGCGCGGGAAGCGAGCCTGCTTGAAGAAATGCCCGCTCCATGCGCCTGCGCGAAGCTGGCCGAAATAGGCATCGTCGGCGGTTGCGCGGCGGATCAGGTCCCGCCAGATGCCCGTGGCCCGCGGATTGGTCCGCGGCATCGGTCCGCCGGGACCCAGGCGGCTCCAGGCCCGATACAGGTCGGATCGGGTGACGATGCTCTGGGCGCTCTGCGCCAGGAGCATCAGGTCGCCCATGCGCAAGCCGCCTTTGCGCACCGCGTAGCCGTCCAGGAGATACACCTTGCCGTCGCGGAGCAGGAAGTTGCCCAGATGCAGATCCTGGTGGCTGAGCCCGGCCCGCCCGAGTTTCTCCAGCAGGTCGATCACCTGCGCCGCCAGTTCGCGGTGGCCGGGCACGTCCTGCCCGCGCAGCTCGTGTTCGTGGACATGCCGGTCCAGTGGAATCGCCGGCTCGATGCCTTCCAGGATGACCGCGTCCCCTTTCTTGCCTTCGATGCGCAGGCCGCTCAGGCAGGCCACCGCGCGCGGCGCCGGCACGTGAGCCTTCTGAAGCCATTGCAGACGCAGGAATTCGCGAAGGGCCGGGCTGCCGCGAAAGGTCCGGCGCAGCCGGTCTCGCCATCCGCCTGCCGGGTAGAACTTAAGGTAATACGGCCGGCCGTTCACCTCGAAGCGCCAGACCTGCCGGTAGGGCCGGTCCTTCACCAGTTGCCCGAAGCGGGGCAAGTCCCGCAGAATCTGTTCCAGCTCCAGATGCGACACGCCGCGGAGTTTAGCAGACAACCTCGTTTGCCGCGCCCCTGCGCGAACTCGCCCACGCCCACGCCCAGGTTGCCATGACAGCCGCCCCGATGCCGATCAGCAGCCAGCCGGCCCACCTGCGGGACTCGGCACGGTCGACCCGCCGCTGCCGCTCCTTCTCAAACGCCAGCTTGCGCAGGGTACGCTCGGCCGAGACAATCCGCTCGAGGTTTTCTCGTGAGACTTCGCCCGGCATCACCCCCAGGCCGGCGGCGCGGCTCTGGGCCAGGCGCAGTTCCTGGTCGGTGACGGGGCCCTCGATGGGCAGGCCGGAATAGGGTTCGTTCCGGATGGCGTCGGGCATGCGAATAACGCGAATGCCGGCGGCCACCGGCACCAGCGCCGAGCCGATCACCACGATCCAGACGGGCCAGACTGCTTTGGGGAAAGGCTGCGGCACCGGCATTCCTCTATCTGCCCAGTTGTTCCACCAGGAGCTTGACGTAGGAGTACAGCAGCGAGATCACGGCCACAATGACGCTGGCCCACAACGTGATTTTCAGGATGCGAATGCGGTTGGCGATTTCCTTGTCGCGCCATTCGCCCAGGCGTCGATCGATTTCGTCGAGCTTGCGGTCGATGCGGGCCTCGATCTCGTCGAGTTTCTGGTTGACGTAACTGTCGGCCGACCGCTTGATTCGTCCCGCGAGGCCTCCCAGGAGCCCCGATTCCTCGATTTCCTCCTTGATGCTGGCCGGGCGCGGCGGGGGAGGCGGCGCGGCCCGCGTCGCATCGCCGCCGGATTGGGGCGGGAGGAACTGGTAGTCGCTTGAATCCCCGGCTTCGCCCAGCAGGTTGGAGACAACCGAGCCGATCAGCGCGCGCCGCTTGCGATTGATGCGGGCCAGGAAACCCTCCGACCGCTTGAGTTTCCTGATCAGGGTCGGCGGCTCGTCAGCCGGGTTGACGCTCACGCCGCGAAGCTGGGCGAGCACGACCAGCCCCCGCCTGGACAGTCCGCCGAAGTTCATCGTCTTGATCCGGGCGATCTCCAGGGCCATTTGTTCCTTGGTGGCATTGGCGGTAATCGGCCGGCGGCCCCATCGCACCACGTCGAGCATGGCCTCGCGGTCGAGCCCCGCGATGAGCTGGCGCCGTTCGTGGACGGCCGCCACCAGGTGCTGGCGGGTCCTGTAGATCGAGGGGTCCAGGCCGTATTCCTCGGCCAGGGCCTCCAGTTCCTCCTTGGGCATGTCCTGCATCTGCCGGACAGGCGCGATGGCGCGGACGGGCTCGGTCGCGCCGGCGGCGGCACCGGGCAGCAGGCGGGAATCCGGGAATTGTTGCGGGCCTTCGGGCATAGAACTCGCGGTTGCTTGGCCGGTTCCTTGCGTTCTGCGGTCAGATCGCGGCACGGGCCGGACGCCTGCGCCGCGGCGGTCCGCAGGCCGGTCGCCACATCAGCATGATCGAAGCGTCAGCGCCATTTCATCCATGATACCCTGAGCGTGCCAAAGCAGGAAAAAGGCGATGGTCAGGAGGACGCAGATGATCACGTCGCCCCAGAAGTTCCTGAATCGCAAGCGCAGGCCCTGCACCATCAGGTAGCGCCGGAGCATGGTCATGTAGCGGTCGTCTCCCGCGAGCCACACATACCAGCCCCAAAGCGACTGGGCGGTGATGATCGTGAAGTAGACGGTGACGATCACGCCCAGCAGGAAGCGGAAGAACTGGAAAACATCGGCGAACTGGATGAATTCGATGTCGGGCATCACGTCTCGGTCTGTTTCCGCAGCATCGCGTCCAGATCGACCGGCTCCTCCTCGTCGTGATCGTGCCCGCCGCCGAAAAGCAGCGTCCCGATTCGCACCATGGTGGCGCCTTCGAGGATGGCCTGCTCAAAATCGTTGCTCATCCCCATGCTCAGGTGCCGCAGGGCCGAGCCGCCGATCTTGTTCCACCTCATCTCCTCGAAGATTTCCCGCGTTCGCGCAAAGGTCTGCCTCGCCTGGTTTGGTGTCGCCGTCAAGGCCGCCATCGTCATCAGCCCGATGATCTGGAGGTTCTTCATCGAGTCGATCTGCTCGGCCAGGTGCACCGCCGCGCCGACAGCCACGCCGTGCTTCTGCGGCTCCTCGCTGGCGTTGACCTGGAGCAGAACCGGAATCCGCTTGCCGAGCTTGCCGGCCTGGATGTCCAGTTCCTCCGCCAGGCGCAGGCTGTCCACGCTGTGGATCAGGTCCACGATGGGCAGGACCTGCTTAATCTTGTTGCGCTGGAGGTGGCCGATCATGTGCCAGCGCAGGCGGGCGGCCGTGGTTTCCACCTCGCCGCGCAGCTTCTGTCGCTGGAAGAACTCGTTGATGGTGGCCGCCCGCTGGGTCAGCACCTGCACGCGGCTCTCGCCGAGATCGCCCACGCCAAGCTGGAGAATCTCGCGGATCTGCTCGGGCGCCGCGGTCTTGGTAACGGCGATGAGCGTGACTTCTTTCGCCTCGCGGCCCGCCTTGACGCAGGCGGCCTCGATGCGCTCCCGCACCTGGGTCAACTTCTCGGCCAGAGCGGATCCCTTTGCCACGACAACTCCTTCTCTATTCACGTTTCCTGCCTGCGGACCGGCATTATAAGCGCATCGTTCAAGCCCGCAAAGCGAACGCCGGGGCAACACGAGGGCAATCGCTTATGACCATATATCGGACTCTTGCTATTGCGCGACGGGGGCACTTGGGGTAACTTCCTCTCCAGTCCGCGAAGCTTCGCATTTTGAACATCCCGGCCACCTTACCTGAGGAGCTTTGTCATGGATGGC
>Ga0101944_10003471_pt1 | contig 21836 bp, 14 predicted proteins | sample DewCreD2012metaG_FD_75245 | JGI IMG/M metagenome (GOLD analysis project Ga0101944, IMG submission 75245) | Hot spring sediment bacterial and archeal communities from British Columbia, Canada, to study Microbial Dark Matter (Phase II) - Dewar... ... | reverse complement strand
GCCGGGTCGGGGGCGGCGCTCCGGCCGGCGGGCGGTGAGCGGGGGGGAGGGGGGGGGGGCGGGGGAGGCGGGGGGGGGGGGGGGGGGGGGGGGGGGGGTCGATATAGAACACGGTTTCAGGCGAGTCCCAGTAGCGGATGACCTCCAGCGCGTCCCGCGAGTCGAGTTGCACGCGCGACAGCCTGGAGTGCCACCATTCGAGCAGGCGCAGCCGACCCCGCCACATGCTCGCGGTTTCCGCCATCCCGCGGCTGCTCACGAACACACGGCCCCAGTCACTATTGCAGGTCGCTTTGCCGCCAAACCCCTGATTCTGCCGGACGAAAAACGCCCAGGCGCGATCGACTGGAGACAGACCATCGCGGCGCTCCATCTCCAGCGCGCGCCGAAACTCGTCGAGCGAGTAGGGCGTCCAGGTCAGGCGATGTGCGAGTTCGGTGAACGAATCCCGGTCCTGGAGTACCCGCCATAGAGTGATGATTTCACTGTGCAGGTCGTTCAAGACCTCGACCGGCGCTGGCTCCCGACGCCAGAACACGGACGCCGCGCCGCAGTATGGCTCGACATACACGCGGCCGGGCGGGATGAGCGGCAGAATCCTCGCCGCGAGATGGCCCTTGCCGCCGTACCACCGCACCGGAGCCATGACGCGCACGGGCCGTGGTATGGCGTCGCGTATCTGTTTGGACAAGTCCGACACGTGAGACGATGGTTTGCTACGCAGCGTCGGTTTCATCGTTGCACCACAAGCAGAACTCCCGTCTCCTTCAGCACGCGCTCGCACACAAGGTCCGCGTAACCGTCGTTCAGTTCGATACCTGCCGCGTGCCTCCCCGCCGACACCGCGACCGACAACGTAGTACCGCTGCCCGCGAACGGGTCCAGCACGCGGCATGGAACCGCAGATGCGCCGCACGCGCAAGTCGGCTCCCATCCCGCCGAGCGGTCGGGGTTGGCGTCCCGCCAGTCCTGATATGCCTGCCCCACGCGGCGATGCACTCCCGCCTGCCCGTTCCCGTAGCGGTCAATATCCGACGGCGCGACCGCGCGCATGACGGGTTTCTCGACCACGCGGCGACGCGGCGCGCCGCAAGCGGCACAGCACCCTGCGTCGCTGGTGGAAACAAGGACCATCGGACGAATCAGGTCGGGCGGGTAGGTGGCGAAGTGCGCCCCCCGGTACGAGCGGGTCGGGATCGTCCAGACCGACCGGCGATTGCGCGTCCCGTTCGACGACCCAAGCGTACTGCACTGTGTTCCCTCGCTGATAACCCCTCCCGTCGCGTCAATGCGCTGCTGTGCCGCGCGCGGATTGTAAGCACCGCCGTCGCGGTAGCCCGGCTGAGTCCGGTCGCCGCCGTCCCTCGCGGCGGTTTTCCCACGATCAAACCGACTTCCGGCCGCTCCGCGCACCACTGGCTCCTTGTTGGCGAAACTGTCGAAGTAGTACCGTGGAGACTTGGCGAGCATGAAAACATACTCATGCGCCTTCGTGCAGCGGTCCTCGACGCTTTCGGGCAGCGGATTGGGCTTGGAGCTGTGCGTGAGTACCCCGGACGCCAGCGCGAACAGGTGAGGCGCATCCTCGACGCCAACGTCGTACACCTCGCGGCATCTTGACCTCCGAATCTCCACGACCTCGCAGGTGTTCTTCTCGTTGTGAGGCCCGCTACGCTCAAACCGAATCTCGCCCTGGAAGGCGGGCCACTTGGAGCCGAACCCATCGACCAGGACGGGCCTCAGCACCAGATGAAAGCCAAGCCGCGCCGCCAGCGTCCGTAAATCACGTTCTAGGTTGTAGTTTCGCGTGAAACACAACCGCCAACGTCGGGTGCCCTCGTCGTAGTGCCCGTCGCCAGACAAGTACCCGTCCAGATAGGCGCGCAGAAAATCGTTGCCGTAACGCCAGCACACTCTGGCGAGACCTTTATCCTTTGCCGTGCGTCCAGACACCAACTCCCGAACAATGGCAACCAGCAGTTTTCCATAAACGCGGATGCTCTGCGTATCCCCGTCAATCGTAACCGTCGCCGAGCCGCCATAAGCAGACGCAATCCGGCAGACCTTCTCGTAGCGATCCGCCTGCGACGCATTTCCCGCAATCTGTATTGTGTCGCCGCTCATCGAGCCTGCGGCAAGATACAACCCGGCGAACCACGCAGCGTCGTCTCCAACGTAGGACGGTTGCTTGGGATTCTCCGGTTCCGGCAGTGGAGCGCAGTGCAACGTATCGCCGACCGCGATTTCGCGCGCCCGCAACAGACCTCGACTCGTCGGAAACTGGTGCGTCGGCGTGCAGTGGATTCGCTCGCCGCTACGCAAAACGATCTCCAGTTCGTCAGCGTTGCGTGCCGTGCGCGACCACCCAAGCACTCGCGTCCATTTCTCGCCGTTCCACAACTGGACGGTTGTCGGGTCAAGCCGTGCCGCCTCACGCAGCATCATCGGCCCCTCGCCCTTCTGCGTACGCGCGTACACTCACGTCCCGCCAGACAGACACCACACGATGTCCTGCCGCAGCCACCACCCGTCGGCCTGTAGGGCCAGCGCGACTCTCCACGGAATACCGATAATGTCCTTGGGCTTGATCCCGTCCCAAGACTTCGGTTGAGCGGCTTCTGGACCGGCCGCCAACGGCCTGTAAACGTGTTTCCGAGGCGCTTCGGTGTTCTTCCACGCCCCCTTGCCCGAACCGGCGTAGGAGTCGCCAAGATTGACCCACGCCAGACCATCCGGTCGCAGCACGCGCCGCACTTCGCGGAACACGTCCACCAGATGCTCCACGAACAGATGCGGCGTCGGTTCCAGACCCAGCGAACCCCGCCACGCTCCGCACCGCTGACAGAACGCGCCGGTAGTCGCGTTGCCGCCCTTGCCGTGTCCCTCGGCCTTCGCCCACTTCGTCTGCTCCACCTGACCCTTGTGCAGCGGCGGCATCTCGTCGCCCCACTGGTGGGGACAGTCCAGGACTCCGCCCCAGACCTGCGGAGGCGTCTTGTAATCGCGCAAACCGTAGTAAGGCGGGCTGGTGATGACGCAATGGAAATGGTCGCTCGGAAGCCTGCGGAGCACGTCGAGAACATGCCCAACGTGCAGGACGGGGCGATTGGCGCGCAAAGTCGGTTTCACAGAACACCCCGCAATACTGCATCCATCCGACGGCAGGCGATGCCGAAATAGGTCGGGTCCAGTTCAATCCCGATGAACCGGAACCCTTCCTTGACCGCCGCCATACCCGTAGTCCCGCTGCCCATGAACGGGTCCAGCACGATACCGCCCGGCGGGGTAACGAGGCGGCACAAGTACCGCATGAGCGCGAGCGGCTTGACCGTCGGATGCGTGTTTCGGACGCCGCGCGTTCGTTCCCCGCCGGCGCGGGGACCGTCCGGCACGGCACTACCTTCTTTCCGACCGCCGGTGATTTCGCCGGGTACGTCCGGTTTGACCCCATCCAGTCCCCCGTCGCGCTCGATTGCTGAGGCTTTCGGGCAGTAGAAGAACCGCGACGCACCGCCGGTCTGCGCGTCCAGCATAGCCCCCGCTTCCTCGTCGAGAATCACGTTGGCGGGCCAGCGTCCCGACATCTCGCCCGGCCTCAACATGGAGTGCGCAGGCGGGCGCGGCGGGGTAGTCCAGCCCGACGCCCCCTCAGACCTGCCCGGCCGGGCACCCAAACGACGGGCTAAGGACGGCGACGGACCTCCTGTACGGACCCTGCACCCGTCCACGTTCAATCCGCCTGTCCCGTACCGCAGCACGTTCTGCACGACCGTTCCGACAAGCGGCTTTCGCGCCACCGTAACAGGCTCCATCGCTGGCTTGAGCGCGGTCCCCCAGCCGTCCCACTGTTTAGCCTCGTCCGTAGCGGGGGCGGTCAGGTACCCCCTGCCGACGCCGCCGGCCAGGCCGAAGTCCCTCAGACGGTTCTCGCGTCTGGACCTGTCATTCGGATTGCGCCCGAGGACGCGCCGCTCCGCTCCAACCGCGTCATCAATCCCTTTCGAGATGTTCAACGACTTGGGGAATCCCTGCCCGTAGAGCCATGCGACCACATCCCGAATCTCGAACCCTGCGTCCTCGATAGCGCACGCCATGCGGTGCTGCGTTCGCGTCCCGGCAAAGCAGAGCAGATGCGCGCCGGGCTTTGCCGCGTCCAACACGACACGCCATACGTCCGCTCGCGGCACGTCGTAGTCCCACTTCTTCCCCATGAACGACAAGCCATACGGCGGGTCAGTCACCACCGCGTCCACGCTCTCGGCCGCGAGCGTCGGCAGCACTTCCCGGCAATCGCCGAGATAGAGAACGTGCGGGCCGATACGCACGACCCGACCCGCCGACAACCGGCGGGTCGGTTTGGGAACGGCGGGTAGTCGAGGAGTCGGTTTCATCAGAACGGAACCTCCTCGTGCGCGGTACGCCGCCGGTTGGCCTCGGCGGTGTTATCGGCGCGACTCATCGACCGCAGATGTTCGGGGTTGCAGCACAGACGGTTGCCGCAGACGTGGTGGACGGTTTCGCCAGAGGGAATCGGCTCGACCAGCCCGTCGAACAGCAGACGATGGACGTACACGATGCGACCGCCAACGTCCTTCGGCAGCCGCGTCTTGCCGTACCCCTTGCCGTTCGTCCCGCCGGTCCAGACCCAGCAGCCGGTGAGTTCGTCCACGTCGATTCGCGGTAGGACGCGGCCCAACACCTTGTCGGGCAGGCGCACGTCGAAACAGGACCGGAGCCATGCAAGGTCGTCGGTCGTCATCACAGCGTTAGTTGCGATGGAAGAATCCAGCCTTGGGGAATCTGCGCCGCTTCGCCGTGCGCCGGTACAAGGCATCGACCAGCGCCAGCAGCACGAGGCCCATCCACGTCAGGACCGACACGCACAGTGCGCCCAGAGCGATGCGATGGAATCGGTCTGTGGGGTCATCGGACAGCGCCGATATCGACGCGACAACGCACCATCCGATTGCGCTTGTCGCTACCGCGATGAACGAGATAAACAGCAACCGCATCGTGTCCTCCTTGCCCTTAGCGTATTGTCAATACGCTGTGGAGCCGGTCGGCATTTACGCAGCGTAAATCGGACGGGGTATTTACGCAGCGTAAATCGGACGGGGTATTTACGCAGCGTAAATCGGACGGGGTATTTACGCAGCGTAAATCGGACGGGGTATTTACGCAGCGTAAATCACGCCACCCGCACGCACTCGTAGGCGTTGCGGACTTTGGACGCGATGAAAGACCCTTTGGACGGGGCTTCCCGAAGGGCCGCATACACGTCCTGCGGAACGTCGAGGTAGTCGTACTCGCCGCCGTTGACGAAGCGCACCCGCAACGTCATCGTGCCGCCGTCGTACCCGACCGCCGCGACATTGCTCGACTCGACCGCCTCGACCACGACGTTCGGCCGCTGCGTCATCGCGGGCAGTTTCGCAAGGATGGACCGGACCCTGGCTTCGTCGTCCTCGCTATCCGTCAGGACCGACTTCACCGCATCGGCAACCATCTTCGCCTCGGAAGGCGTGAACCGAGCCTGGCCTACGGCAGGAACGCCTGAACGGGATGCCTTGGGCATCGTCACCTCCACCGTCGGGAAACCGGGTCAACGAACTCGTCCACCAGCGGACGAAGCAGGGGACACATGCCCGGAAGCATATAGTCCTCAACGAAGAAACTGTAGCGGTTCTGCATCGCCCACCGCGCGAACGCCGGGAACGTCTCGCGGATGTCGCCCTGCGGGAACGACTTGGGCTTCAGCACCCAGTCGGCATCGGGAACCAGCCAGCGCAGAATCGGCAGGTGAGCCTCGCTCACGCGGTACTCGCCGGAAGCGGCATCATACCCGACCTCGGCGTACCTCCCCGCATAGTAGAGCGACGCATCGCACCCGTGCTCGGTATAGAGGTTCACGCTGCGCGGCGTCGCGTCCGCCCGCTCGCGCATGTACGCCAGATGCCGAACGCAGTTGGCGCGGTGCGGAAACGTATCGACGTAATAGGCGTCCACCCCCGTCGCCGCCATCGCCCTGTACCGGCTCGCCAGCCGGTCCAGATACCCCTTGTCATGGCCGCGCACGGTGTAGTAACCGTCGCGGTCCCAGCCGTCGGGCGTGACGCACTCGCCGGGCCGGGAGCAAAGCCCCACGCGCAGATTGCGCGACCGGAACTCCGCCGTCATGTTCGTCCAGTTCGACGCGACCTCTGGCGGAAAGCAGTCGAAGTCGGGCCGGTACTGGACCCCGCGCGGATGGATGCCCTGCGGTTGCCAGAAGATCATCCCGGCGAAGCCGCCCTGCCGGAGCGCGTCGCCCTTTTCGCGCGCGTACTTCGCCGCCTCCTGCGCGATGTCGAACCGCCGCCCGGCGTGGTAGCCGAGCGGGTTGTCGGGTCGGACCTGTGTTCGGTCGAGGTGCGCGAACTGGCCCCACGGTCGGTTATCGGGAACGTACCGTATCCCGCCGTGCTGGCGTTCGAGATACATCTTGTGCGGACCGAGCAAGTGCTGCCAGTCGGGCAGGGTCGTCAGCAGTAGCGTCGCGGAGAAGATGCGCGTGCCGCCCGGCTCGATCAACCCGTCGTCGGCGTGCAGCACCCAGATCAGGCGGTGGCCCAGTGTGTTGTATTCCCCCGCCGCGTGGATCAGCGACGGGACGCGCAGGTCATGGTGGGGGCACAGCGACGCACTGATTCGCTCGTCGGCGACGTAAGCCGCGCCGATGGGGACGTGATAGGACGGGTAGCCGAAGTCGGAGAACCTGCCCTGCGTGTTGCTCGGCGACAGGGCGTGTGGCGACCACGGCTTCGCGCTGGCGGTGCCGAAGCGCGGCGTGCGGAACCCGATGCTGTCGATGCGGCGGGTTCCGATGTTGGTCACAGTCCACTGCAATCCGATATGCGGCGGCTTGCGGAAGTCGTACTTGGTCACGACCCTCGCCTTCATCATCTCGATGTCGGAGTCGTAGTGTCGCGTTACGGTCGCCGCCGTCACGCCCAGCGACGCGGACGCCTTCACAGGCGCGAGAAGGAACTGGTTATTCCACGCGGTCGTGAACACGCTCGACGAGTGCAACCCGTCGTCCCCGCTGCCCAACGTGGTGCCACCCAGCGCGATATTCGAGATGCCGTTCTCCGTTACGGTCAGCGTGAACGGACCAAAGGGGTAGTCTTTCGCTGGCATCGCCGCCTTCTAGAGGACCAGGAACATACCGCCGGACGAATCTAACGTCACCGGCCCCTGATAATACTGGCCGAACGTCGCTCGACACGCCTCCGCGAATCGCGTGGCGATGTCGAGGCTGAGATGCACGGTGTCCGTGTTCGTCCCCGGGCCCGTCTCGGCCACCGGCCGCACCGCCTGATTGCTGCTGGAATACCCGATCTGCGCCGCGATTCCGCTGACATAGTGGATTCGGCTGGGATCATTCAGGCTCGAGCGATGCGAGCCGTTGACCACATTGTCGATGTAGTCCCGGAATGCGTTGGTCGCGTGGTGGGGAATGTCCAGCACGAAGATCCGAAACGTCGTATCCGCGCGCAGCGTGTCGTAGGTCGTCTGGCAGTCGTTGAGCAGGTCGATCAGGTCGGACTCGAAGTCCGCGCGGGACACCGCCGTGTTGCGGTCGTTGTAGCCGCCGATGAGGATGCACGCCTCGGGTTGGAAGTTCGCGCCGTTGCTCAGCCCGATGTTGTGCACCTGGGACACGTTGGTTCCGTTCGCGCGGCCCATCCGCGCGCGCAGGTGCGGCGCGGCCCACGCGGTGTTCGTGCCGCCGCTGCCGTTGTCGCTGATCGTTGTGCCGCCATACCCGCAGTGGACCGGCTCGCGCCCGTAGTAGTGCGCGAGTTGGATCGGAATCGACTTGCTCGGCTCCAGATACCCCTGCCCATAGGCGGCGACGTTCGCGGGATTCGTGTACCGCACGTCGTAGGACCAGTTGCCCCACGTCAGGCTGTCGCCGATGACGAGCCAGCGCTTGCGGCGCTCGGGCAGCGGATTGGTCTTGTCGATGCCGCCCTGGGCGATGATGGTCTGCACCTGAATCACTGGACTGCCGGTTGAGAAGCCGCGTAAATCGACGTGTAGGTAGATGTCGGTCATCGTAGCCGGAAGGCCGTCGATGACGCAGTAAAGCCACTCCGGCGAGGAGGTCGCCGGGGCCAGCCCGGTGCGGCGGTGCAGCCTCCCGTGGTCGTCCCACCAGAAGGCCGTCCACGAGCTGCCGTAATGGATGCCGCCGATCATGAGTCGCGGTCCGGCGGCGCGAAAGCGGAAGCCCGCGAAAATGCGCTGCAGATGGGGCGGGCCGATTGGGTCGTCCACGATCGACACGAACGAGCGCGAGAGCGCCGTGGACGCCAGATTCGTCGCCCAGGACGTGCCCGCGCCGAGCATGTGGCAGTACGCCGTCGCGGCGTTCGTGCCCACGTCGTTGCGCAGGTCCAGCGCGGTGCCCTGCCCCTGGTAGGCCGCGTCGTAGTATCCGACGGACGGCGCGGAGCCGTAGACGCGGGCCACGGTATGCCGCGCCGCACGGTATGCGTGGTCGCCGACGCCGCGCACCCGCAGCGTGTGCGTCGTGTCCGGCGCACCGCCGCGAAACACGCGCAGCCACGCGATGGCCGGCGTGGTCGGCAGCGTCGTCCACGCGCCGCCGTCGATGCTGTACTGCACGTCGCCGCCGAATCTGACGCGGTGGATGTACACCTCGTCGCCGGCGAACTGGATCGACATGCCGCCGTGATTCTGCGCGTTGCGCACCGGATGCGACAGGCGATTCCCGGCGATGGCCACGATCGTGTCGTCGAGGTAAGCGAAGTCCCACCCCAGTTGCGCCGTATTCGTCGAAACCGTCGCGCTCTGGTAGGCGGGCAGACTGAGGGCGGACGCGAGCGACGCCATTTCCGCCGCCATGTCGCCGTCGCTCAAGGCGCTGGTCCATAGTCGCGCCTCGGCGACCTTCGCGCGCAGATAAGTGCCGACGCTGCCGCTGTTTCTGCGGCAGAACGCGCTCATGATGTCGAGAGACCCCGACGCGAAACTGAACGTGCCGATCTGCTGCGTCCCCTGCCAGAACGTGCCCGACGTGCCCGAGCGGCGGATCCCGTAGACGTTCCAGTCGGTCGCGGGCGTCGGTCCGGCGCTGCTCGCGGCGTCGCCCGGGAAATACGCCATCCTCTCGTTGCCGCCCGCCGAGCTGGCGGGAGCGCCGAGCCGCACGCCGAGGCTGTGCGCGAAGATGTAGCCCTCGCTGAACACGCGGGCCGCACAAACGAACGTGAAATCAGTCGCCGACCGCGTGGATGGCAGCAGGAGATGGTCGTCGATGCCGTCGAACTCGATATGCGACGGCTCGTCCGTGCCGTTCGGGCCGCTGCCGACTCCGCTGCGATAGATGGGCAGCGCGCCGCTGGTCGTGTTCGTCGCGTAGTTGCCGGGCGTGTCGCCCCACGAGCGCACGGCGTCGCCGTCGCCGGCCGGGGTGGTTCTGGCCAGGTCCGTATAAGCCTGTCTCCAGGTTACGTCGCTCGGCATGGACCCTCCACGACTCGCGGACGCCCGCCAACCCTAAGCATGATCCTCCTCATCCCACTCCTCTTGCTCAACGTCGTCCGCGTTGTCATCGTCGTCGTAGTCATCCTCCTCGTCATCGAGGTCCACATCGTCGTCGTAGTCATCCTCCTCGTCATCGAGGTCCGCATCGTCGGCGTCCTCATAGCCGTCATCGTCCTCGTCCACGTCCTGCTCGATGTCGTCCAGGTCAGGCTCGTCGTCCATTTCGCGCCTCTTGCCCATGTCCTGCTCCGGTGAATGTTCCTTCCCCAGCGACGGCACAATCACCTGCCCCGCCGGAGACAACGTGATGTCGGCATCCCCGAACCGCTTTCGGAGCGCCTTTTCGATTTCGTCGTAGTCCTTGCCCCCCGCCAGCATCAAGTCGGCATACGCCTGCACGTCGGCGCGCGTGAACGGCCCGCTCTCGGCGGCCTCACGAAGGGCGCGAACGACAGATGAATACGGGTACTCGGCCATGCGGTCTATCCTACACCGCCACTGACTTACCCGCATCAGCCTTTTCCGCGGCGCGAACCTTCATCCACCCGACCAGTTGGACCGGGACCATCGCAAACCGATTCAGTTCCGCCGGGTCCGACGCCGGAACGGCGGCGGCGATGATGCGCCTCGCCTGCTCGAAGTAGGGATCATCCTTCGACGGCGGAACACCGTCGAAAGGCTGCACGGCAGGGGGGCCTTCGGGGGGCCACCTGTCTAGCAGTATCTCCTTCATCGACTTCCAACCCCCGTCCCAGTCGAACCCGTAGTTCCCGATGACGGACTTCCGCGCTGCCGTTCTCAACGCCAGCCACAACGCCAACCTCTTCTTCCCGCCGACCGGAGGAGTCCACGGCAAGCGGTAGTGCCGTGCCAGCCACGCGAGGTCCGCCAGCAGTTCGGGAATCGACCGCTCCAACTCGAACCGATGCTCATTCTCCAACTCTTTCAAGACGCGCTCCCGACGCTTCCGTTCCTGGTCCGAAAGGTAGGACTGCCTCGTTTCCGGGGTCCACATCGCATCCGTCTCCCCTTCGTGCGCCAGCCACCACCCCCTGAAACTTCGCGCGATGTCGTCCCACGGGGTATGGGCCTCGAACCGGACGGAATAAAGCCCGCGAGGAGTGTGGAGTTTCAGAATCGCGGAGTGCGGCGACTCCAGTTTGCTGCTCTTGTGGGGCTTGGAACCGATGGGACGGTCGTAGTAGGACGGTGGAACGGCGAACGAAATCTCGATACGAGACCCGCCGCGAGTCCAGAAATACTCCCACCCGTTCAGGTTGGCGGTTTCCGACGGACCCTTGAGTTGGTCGTCCATCGCCTGCGCCAGCATCGCCGCCAGACGGCGGACGTAGGTTCGCGGTTCCGTCACGGTCCCGACGCCGCCGGACCTGGAACCCTTCCCCAGCCGGAACGTCTCGACGACGCGAAACGCCGTAGGCCGCAGGAACACGATCTGCTCCGGCTCGCGGTCGTTGACGGCAGCGCGGGTGGCGCGCTTCGCCGTGTCCTCCACGGCGTCGAACCCCATCCGCATCAGGATATCCGCCTGCTCCTGATTGGAACGCCGAGGGTAGTCGATGATTCGGGAGCCGGATTCCCTGTCCTGCGGCCGCGTCAGGTCGTACTGGACGCAGACGAAGAACGCGCGGGGGACCGTGACCGCGCCCCGGTAGTGCGTCCTGACGTACTTGGCCGCCGCTTTCATCATCGCCTCAGCCTCGGACACCTTGACCTTGAGACCGCGCGTGAGCAGAGACAAGGCGTTCTGTTCGGACAGGGATTGCAGATCGAGGATGCGGGCCGATGGCGTCGGCTCCAGCACGCGCAGATATTGGGCCTGCTGTCCGTACCAGACATCGGCGGGGTACTTCACGACGTAGGCCAGCGGGTAAGCGTACACGCCCGACGGGTCGCCATGCGACGGACTGGGATTGATGGACCTGGCGAGCACGTCCGTTGACGGGTCGTTGGTGAACTGGACGTAGTAACGCTTCGACGCCAGTTTCAGGTACTTCTTCCGAAAATCGACGAACCCGCCGCCGTATAGGTCCGGCCAGCGGGTCTCCGCCAACCCGTCCGCATTTACGCTGCGTAAATCGGCTTCACGGATGGGCACGATGGGGTAGGCGGCGTTCGGGAAGGCCCGCTGGACATCCTTGACGCGATGCTTGGGCACGATGACGCGCTTGATGGCATCGGGGGGAAACCGCAGGGGGCTGTCGGCAACCCATTCGCGCTCGTGACTCTTGTCCAGAAACGCCGACAGTTCCGCTTCGCGGTAGAACGCCTCGTCGTCCTCCGGCTCCGGCTGCCAGTCGGGGTCGTTGGGGTCGTAGTTGGGGTACTCGTCATAGTCCGGCAGGACAAACCGATCCAGCCAGCCATGCCCCGCGACGTAGGCGGCCTCCCCTCGATTCTCGTCGTACCACTGTTCGGTGTATTCGACCTTGCGAACGTCGCCGCGCAGTTTGGCGGCGTCGAACACGATCACGGCGTCGCGGCCGGTGATGTCTCCGAACAGCGGGAACTCGGAAAAGGAAACGTACTCGTCGTCCTTCGCCGCCTTCAGGGTCCGCGACCGCAGAATCCCCTCCAGCCCGCCGAGCGACGTAGTGTGATACAACTCGACGCCCGCCTTCGCCTCGTCCGCTTTATCAGCGCGTAACAAGGCCGACGCCAGCCCTTCCGCCGTCGCGGGTTCTTCCCGTTCGATCCCGTAACGCCGCAGGAACGCATCCAGAGCCGCGCCGGACAGTTGTTTGGTCACCGTTTCGCGGCCCGCAATCGCTACGGGATCGAGCGTCAGATAATCAATAACGAGTTCGTCGATGGAGCCTTCCAACCGAATCACCTCGTGCAACAAAACCGCTAGGGGGCGGTTGTCGGCACTTGCGTCGATGGACAGGATCAGTATTGACGAATGGCGAAGATACTGCCCGCGTAGCATCCGGCCCGTGTCGGCGGCCAGCAGCATCGCGCCGACAACCGAATCATCCCCGTATTTGCTGAGCACGCGCTTTGCGTACTCCTCGGTAATCCCGAAAAGCCGCAGATGGGACAGGGCGAACTCCGTGTGGCTCGTACCAGCCGCAAGGGGGTGAAACTCCCGTTTCTTGCTGTCGAACCAGAACCTCGCAGGAACCCACCCGACGCTCTCGTCCGCGCCCTTCCGCAACGTAGCCTCGATTGCCGGGCCGTCCTGCTTCCACAGCCACTCAAGACCGAAGTGCCATTGGGACCGCAAACGCAGGAACTCGTCCAGCGTCACCCACGCCGCCCGTTCGGTCTCCCAATCCAGCCGGGGCGTGAACTCGGAAGGGACCACCGCGAGGTAGTTGTGGAAGCGGAAGCCCGGCGCGGTGAACGTGCTCAACGGCGACAGGTCGAGCGGGCCGCGATACCCCAGTTCTTCCGCGACCTCGCGCCGCAGGGCACGCTCGACGTTCTCGCCCCCGTCGATCTTGCCGCCCACTGTCCCATAGGTGTTCGGCTCGTTGACGTACTTGGACCGCAGGCAGGCGAGCACGTGCCCCGTGGACGGACAGACCACCAGCGCGCCCGCGCCTTTGTTGCCCCAGAACTTCGCGCCGCCGTCGTTGCTGAACATCGCGTAGTCGCCGGACCCTTCCGGCCCCGACTCGCCCATGACCGTAAACGATTGCATGTGCCGCGCCTGCGTTTTCAACGCCGCACTTCGAAAAGCCGCGCTGGGCGGGCCGAACTTGACGGGAATCCCCAGCGTCGCGGCCTCGGACTTCAGCCGGCGATAGTATGCCATCCCGCTGATGTCGGAGGTCCGCAACGGCGGGCCGTCGCCGTCGTTGACGTAGCCGCCGAGACTGTCCTTCGCGGCCTTGAGCAACGCCGCCAGTTCGTCGTCGGTCTTACCTTCAAGCCGCTTGTACACATCGGAATCCGCCACGGGCGGCAGGATAAACAGCCTGGAGCCGGGCGGGATGCGCAGCGTTCCGTCCTTCACCAGCCACTCGCCCTCGTCGTGGTACACGCGGGCGGCATAGACCGCGCCGAACGCCAGCGCGTCGGCCCATTCCTTGCGGGACGCGGCGAGGTAGTCGTCACGGAACCGCAGGTCGGTCGGGTACTCCTCCTTGCGGTCGTTCAAGAACTCCATCAGCAGGTCCACGGCTTCGCGGAACGAGTTGAACTTCCGGCTCCCATTACGAATCCACACCGCAAACCGCTGCCCCAACGCCTCGTACTTGTAGCCGTAGGCGGCTCGCTTGATCGCGGCGGAGCGGTTGGGGTTGGTTTCCCCCATGCCATAATCGAGCGCGCCCTGCAAAGAATCCTCCGGCCGCGCCGCGTTCTTGATGCGGTTGAGAGCCGCCGCGTTCTTCGACAGCAGGTAGTGGGGGTTGTCGTACATGATGCGCGACAGGCGGTTGAGTTTGACCGTCGCTTCGCCGGGCATGACCAGCAGGCCGTTGCGGGCGACCCGCCCAAGCCAATCCGCGACGATCTTCCCGCTGTCGCTGATCCCCTTCACGCCCTCGATCTGACCGCCCTTGACGCGGCTGAGGTGGCTCACGAACTCCGGGTAGGTCTCGTAAGCGGTAAAGGCCAACAGGAAGTGCTTGGGCACGTTGGAAGGGCCGTAGGACGCTTCATCCGCTTTATCAGCGCGCAAAAGCGTGGACTCCCGCAAAGCGCGACGATACTGCGCGTGGTTTTTCTTGACCCACTGAACGCAGTCGTCGAACTTGCCTGTGAACAGCGTGCCCCGCTTCCCACCCGACACCTCATACTTGCCGCGCTCGGCGGAATACCTCAGCAGGACCAGTTCGTCTTTCTTTACGCTACGGCCGTCGAATATCACCTGCGACTCGTTATCGCCGTAGTGGAATACGCGCACACCGGACGATTGAAACAACACGGCGTCTCGCCCGTATTTCCCGGTCGCCGCCGCTTCTCTTGCGTACCACGAATCGGCCTCAAAGGCGAAGTTGTAACCGGGGAACTTCTTATCCCAGGACTCGCGGCGGAACCACGTCGTCAAACCCAGCCGCGCCATGTCTGAAAACCCGTAGAGGAACCCCTGCCGGTGGATGCGGTCGGCATGGACGGAGAAGTGAACCAGCCACGTCTGTCGCGGTAGTTGCCGTTGGAACTCCAGACTCACATGCGCCCACGTCGGAGCGTTGGCGGGGTCAACATCCGCCAGGAACGCACCGGCCTGGTCGCGCTCGTCATCGTCAAGCCCGGCTTCCAACTTTTCCCACTCGGAGTAGTCCCCCGTCTTGAACGCCGACTTCAACGCGGAACGCTTCAACCTCAAACGTTTCAACACGCCGTCCAAACCGGGCCAATCAAGCAACAGGGGAGACACGCCCAGAGGACGGGTTCGCAAGTAGTCGATGAGATAGCGATGCTCGGACGAATACGCCTCATCCGCTTTATCAGCGCGTAAACTCTCGACCGGCGTTGACGAGATCACCTTCACCAGCGACGGGTCCGTGACCGCCCAACTGACGTTCTGGACCGACGGCTCGTAAACCTTGAACAAGTTGTACCCGTGCGGCTTGGCCGCCCGCACGATGTACGGAATCTCGTCATACGGAACGTAGTCGGGCCACGGTCCGAACTCCCCGCGGTTCCGACTTCGCCACAACTCGAACTCGTAAGGCAGCGCCTTGCCCGCGTACAGCCGCTCCAGCACCGCCGCCGCCTTCGGATCACGCGACGGATCGAACCGGCGCATCCGCCGCGTCTGCGGGACCACGCGGAGCATCCGGCCGCCCTTGCGAGCGTAGTAACTGGCTTGGACCCGGCCGCGCCCCTCGAAGTCGGCTTCGCGGCTGAAGAACAGCACGCCCTGCGGACCCACCCTGCCGGGCGTGAAGTCGTCAATCGGCTCGTCGGTGCCGTGCAACCACACGTCGCCCCCGGTTGGCTCGAACGCTTCGGCCAGCCCCAGTTCCTTCAAGCGCGACAAGTACCGCTCTCGGTCGGGCGTCTCGTCATACGCCTTGCCCCACAGCAGTTTGGTCGGCGTCGGCAAACCCTTCTCCCATCGGGCACGTTGCTGGCCGACGTAGTTGCCGCCCGGCCACGTCGTCACGAAGTCCGCCGTCCGCCCGTCGATCTTAGGGAACTCGCGGAACAGCGTATCCAGCCGGTCGTCGGAGAGGTCGGGACGCTTGGGCAAGCGTATCAGCACGTCCACGTCCGAACGCTTGCCGCCCTTGTCGAGTTCGCCCCGCGCCGCCGAACCGGCCAGTTCGATGCCGGTCGCTTCGGGAAACAGTTCGCGGATGCGCCGGACGATGGGCTTCAGGGTCGCGTCGGTGATCGCTTCATCGGTAGTCGATTCAACGGTCGCGGCTCTGGGGTCGCCGTCCTCGATCTTGACGATGCGGCTCGGCGGGATGGTGCGGAAGACGCGCGCCTCGAACCCGCCCCACTGCTCGACGAACGCATCCAGCCCCTTCGCCCGCTCGCGGGAGTCCGCATCCGCCCACGCCGCAAGCACGCGCCGCTGCCGCTCGGCAAGGTCGCCCCACGTCCTGATTTCACGGAACGGAACCTCGACGGTCAGCACTACCGGCTTGCCGCGCTCCAGCGCGTCGCGTTCGGGGTCAAACCCCTTCGGCATCTCACCGCCGTTGCTGGCGTACCGACGCAAGGCGTCGCGGAGCGCGTACAGAATCTCCCCGCCCGTCCGCGCGTAGGACGCGGCATACGCCTCCGCCTGCTTCTTGTTGCTCGCCAGAAACACCACCTTGTCGGTGCTGTCAGCAGGGTCCGCCTCACGGCGGCGGAACGACGCTTCCGCGTCGCGGACGTACTCCGGCAGGGCGTCGATGTTCTCGAAGCCCCACTTGCGCAGGTAGTAGTGGATCAGGGCGCGGCGACTGAAGGGCTGCAATCCCCGCCGCTTGATGCGCGGCAGCAGTTCGCTGCTGGTCCCGTGGTACAGCGTCACCATGTCGGTCGGCTTGGCGTCGATCCAACGGACCTCATCCATTTTATCGTCGCGTAAAAGCGCGGACTCCTGAGTCGCGCCCTCCGCGCCCAACTTCTGCCGCTGCTGTTTGATCTTGCGCTCCAACACCTTCCGGTCGTGTGCGCACGCCTCCGGTGAGTAGCGATGCCACGCTATTTCGGGAATCTTGGGGAACAGGGACCGCATGCGCCGTTTTGCCAGTTCCGCCCGCCACCACCGAACCGCATTGTCGCGCAACTGGATCGGCGTGTCGTAAACCGCGTAGTCGTCGTTCTTCGGAAGCAACTCGATAACCGTCTCTCCCCCATACCCGTACTCCGCCTGCGGCACGCCCCACCTGTTCGGGCCAAGCAGTCGAGCGGTAACGGTAGCGGGCGTCACAGCCAGCGCCGACTCACGGTTGGCGTCCTTCCACGCGGCAATCAATGCGTCATACTTCGCCAACTTCAACTCGTTCCTTCGCAGGGTGAGGTATCGCGCCGAGAGGGCGCGCATCTTCGCCGCCATGTTCGGCTGTTTCATGCACGTCGTCCCGACCACCCGACGCTCCTTGTTGCGCAGCAGGACCGTGACGTGAATCTCATGGGTCGCCCCGCATCGGTCGCAGGGTCGCGGGTTGCCGCTACCCTTGATCGGCACCCAAACATCATCCTCGATCTCCTCCCACTGCCGCGTATCCGTGATGTCCAAAATCTGCACGATGTCTTCGGGGTCTTCGGCGGCCTCCTCCATCGAGAACAGCAGCGCGTCCGCCAGCCGATGCTCGCCGCTATCGCGGGACGACGTGCGAAACCCCCGCACGACGCACTTGCCGGGCGCGCCCCACTTCCGGCACGCTTCGAGGAACTTCACCGCCAGCGGGTAGTCGGCCGGGACCGGCGGGGCGAAGTGAATGACGCCGGAGGGGTACGATCCGCCCGCCCCGATCCAGCCCCGCACGCAGCGGTCGAACCCCCTGTCGCTCCCCGTCGCCGCGTGGTAGTCCTCGGCGTGAGAACCGACGAGGGTCTGCGTGTGCCCGGAAAGGACCAGCCGCCGGCCGTCGTACAGGAATCGGCGGTTGCTGCCGCGCAGGTCGGCCCAGCGGATGCGGTCATAGACGGTCGGACCGTCGGCGAGGGATTCGGGCAGCCCGACATTTACGCAGCGTAAATCGGGAAGAGGCGAGAACGCCGAGGCCAGGCCGCTCATCGACCCCCCCGACAGTCGGCGGTCTCAAAGACCTGCCCGCAAGGGCACTCGACGGTAGGCGGGGCCGTAACCCACTCCCCGCTATCGGGATCGAAACCGTCGGCGAGCATCTCGGCGCGCTCGTCGGGCGTCATCTCGACAGGGCAGCAGTCGGCGTAGTTGCGGCGTCCGCAGCAGGGGCAGGTCCAGACGTGTGCGGGGAACAGTTCGACGGTCAGATGTATTGGGCGACCCATACGGGCATATTACCACACCGAGGGATCGCCGGAACATCAGACACAACGCCCGCCAAGACGCTTTAGCGTCTCAATGCGGGCGGTCCAAGACGCACCACGCAAGTCCCACTTGTGCGCCATCCTGCGTTCCCGCGTCGCCTCGTACGACACGTCGCCCCATGCCCTGCTGCCCGCCTCACTAGCCGCATCGGCAGCGGCTTGTGCCTCCTCGGCGCTCGGGAACTCGTAGGTGACGATGCTGGCGATGTCGTCTGGACGCGCCGTAGGGTAGCCCACGCACGTCCAGGGTCCGCTCGTCCTCTCTTGCCACACGCTGACGCAGCATTTCGGGTCTCTCATCGCTAACCTCCTGCAACCATCAACGCGCGCAACGCAAGGCGCACGACAGAACGCTACTACTAGGACGCCCGCAGAACGTGCCGCCACGGGCACGGCCGGATCGCGCCGAATATCGGTCCGCGAACCATTGGAAGGTCTCTTGAGACACCGAGGACGACCAGGACACCGTAGCGGCCGGTGCGGCATTGGGCCGAGCCGGTCCAGACGGTCGTGATGTCGCCGTCGATGGTCGCGTCATGCTCGACCTGATCGCCGTGCATCTCTCGGACCAGCGCGCCCCACTGCCGGCCGAACCCCTGCAACGTGTATTTCCATCCCGCGACCGCCAGCCATAGGCGAGGCAGGGGCCGCGCGGGGTCCGGCTTGTAGTGTCGTATAGTGCGCAAGGACACGTACTCGCTGACTCGCACCGCCACCCGCCCTGCCGCCTCATCCTCCGGCGTCGGCCAGGCCTCGGCCCAACGGCGCGGACGCCGCGGGTCCGCCATCGCGCGGGTCTCGCGGAGCGTGTAGCGGTCCCATCGGATCGGGTCGCCGGGCGCGGGCACTCCGCGCCGACAGATGACGGCGAGGCGGTAGTCGTAGGACGCGAGTCCAGCCCAGTCCAGCGCGATGCGGGAGTAGTAGTCCCGCTCTCCCGGCCGCTCACTGCATCGCTGCGCTGCGGCGAGGATGTCGCTCATGGACTCGTCCACGATGGCGGTGCCCCACGCGACCTGCTGCTGTGACCGGAGATGGCCGCGTCCTGCCGGTAGCGCTCGTATCATTGTGTCTCCTCGATTTCAGGCGCGCGGCCCGATGCCGCGCGCAGGCTCCACTGACTGATACCCAGCGGCGTGCGCCGCTCCACATCGTCGTATTCGGCGTCGCCGCGATACGGCAGGATCGCGCGCCCCCGCACATCCGGCACCACCACGTCCAGCATCCGCATCATGGCGGCCAGCGGCGGCCAGTGTCGTCCGCTGGCCCAGCGTCTTAGTGTCCGCTCGTCCACGCCGGCGGCCCGCGCTAGCGCAGGTACGCCGTGCGCGACGATCAGCGCGGTCAGCATCGCCGAGCAGTCTCCGCCGTCATGCCTACGGCGTCCTCGTTGCCATGCCATACACTCCTCCCACGTACTTACGGCCAGCACGGCCGGGCCGTGACGAGCCTGGGTCGCCTCGCCTCGATTTCGGCGCGCAGGGCGGCGCGCCGTCCCGCACCAGTGCGTACACCACGGCCGCGGCATGCCCCCTCCGGGGAGGGGGCGAGCCGGGGTCGCGCTAGTCGTCGTCGGTACGATACTCCACCAGGTCGCCGTCGATCCCGGTCGTGGTGATCCGCTTGAGCCCGCATCGGCTGCACCGCTCCGGGATGACTACGCCGGGGCCGTCCCGCCGCCCCCACGGTCCGGGGGACACGATCCGCCAGCGGTGGCGACAATCGGGGTCGCCGCCAGCCCGCCGCACGCACTCCCTATGGCGCTGCCGGTACACGACTGTGACGACACCCTCGATATCGCGCTCCCCCGGCCGACAGACACGGTAGCAGACAGGGATCGCCCGACCATGCGGGTCCCCCGCCCAGGTGCTATCGGATAGCCACCTCCGTGCGATGCGGAGGATTCGGGCCTCGTCCGGCTCGCTCCGGCTTGCACCGGCTCGCTCCTCCGGACATCCGTCGCACGACAGATAGATCGTCCACTGACTCATACCTGACCTCCCGATGACCTAGGCGCTCCTGTGAGCGCCACCACCGGCCGATGACCGACGGGCACACGCCCGTACCGCATCACCGACCACGTACATATCATACCGCGGCTTTCATCGGACGCAAGCGCAAAGTACGTTCATTACAAACAAACGTGTTCTTTATAACGGAAAACGTAAATGCTTGTAAACTCAATACTTATATGCACAACAGAGTCGGACCACTGGGACCGCTAGGACTGGCTAGGACCGCTAGGACTGGCTAGGACCGCCTCGTCCACGATCTCGCCTCGCGCTCCGTAGTGGGTAAACAGGACGATCAGCCGTCCTGGGAACCGACGCCGGACCATCTCCAGCACACGGTCGAGTGGACTCCCGGCCAAGCGAGGGTGCGGGCTGACGCTGACCACGCGCTCGGTCGCCCGACCGGACGCCAGCGAGGGGTCCAGGTGATACGCCTCTCCGCCGAACCGCAACGACCGCGTATGCCATCCCCATTGCCTATCGACCCACCAGAGCGTCACGGGAGAGTCGCCGTGCCCGATGTCGAGGTAGGTTCCGGGCCATGACCTTCGCGGCGCATCAAACGCCGTCGCCAGACCGTCGGACTCGCCGATGCGCCATCGGCGGACCTGACGTGCCGCGTCGCCCCTGCGGTGCTTCTCGTCGGCGACGGCGCGGCGGGCCTCCTCGTCCCGCCAGACCAGCCGTTCCGTCCCGTTGCGGTAGATGTTCCTCCCCTTCCGCCGCGTCCTCTCTCCGGCCTTGAGCGGGTCGATGCCGTCGCTGGAGATGACGCGCAGACTGAAGGTGTGCTGCTGCTTGTCCGCGCCGTAGGATTCCTTCTCGACGCGGGCGGTGATGGTCCGCTCGCCGACGAACTTCGGCGAGCGGAAACTGCCCTTGAACACGGCCTCCCGGAACCGAATGACATCTCCGGCCACCACGTCGCCGGTCGCGTCTCGCCACTGCGTCCCGTCATCGGGGGGTAGAGCCGATGCGTCCGCCTCGTCCAGGTCGCGGACGGTCGGGGGGATATGCTCGTCGGGGTCCAGACCAGCCATCCGCAGGGCGCGGGGCGCGTCCAGGACCGTCGTGGAGCCGTCATCCCACTCAAGGACGTAGCGAGCAGCGGCCCATTTACGCAGCGTAAATCGGCGAACCGCCTCGGCGGCCTCCGTCAGGGACGAGACGCGGAGCCGGACGGCCCCCTCGCTCAGCGACCTGGCGTACTCGACGCGGTACTCGCCCTTCCGCTCCGCGACCTGCTTGAGCATGTCGTCGGGGGGCTTCCCGTAGTAAACCTGGACCAGCGTGGACGGTCCCGTGAAGCGCCTGTCCGACTGAAAACCCGACCGAAGATACCGCTGGAACTCCGGCGTCTGCGTAATCCGCGCCACGCAGACGATGCGATTGCTGCCGGAGAACCGGATCGGCTCGGTGACGCGCAGGGTCGGAGAAAACGAATCCTGATGCGGAATGGTCCTCTTGGCGGCGCGAACGATGGCATCGACCGCGCCCAGCCATGCCCTCTCCGCCGACGGGACGGACGGCGGCAGGAACGCCCTGGCGACGCCCCGCACGTTGCCGTCCTTGTCCGCATCCAGCACTACGTCGGGGTCGATGGATGCGTCCGCAATCCCGCTGACCGCCCTGTGAAACTCCCAGTGCCAGCGGGGGTTGCCGGACGCCAGGTGCGACACCTGACGAGTCAGGAGCGTCCCGTAGTGCTGCCGAATCCGTTGCAGGATCACGTCAGCCGCGCGAGACTCGTTGCCAGCCAACCGCAGCGCGGTATCCTTTCTCTTCGTGACCGCGCCGTCCAGCAGCTCTTCCCTTGCTCCAAGTACGGCGTGGTAGATGAAG
>Ga0101944_10003469_pt1 | contig 21846 bp, 20 predicted proteins | sample DewCreD2012metaG_FD_75245 | JGI IMG/M metagenome (GOLD analysis project Ga0101944, IMG submission 75245) | Hot spring sediment bacterial and archeal communities from British Columbia, Canada, to study Microbial Dark Matter (Phase II) - Dewar... ... | reverse complement strand
AGAACGCAGGTTCGAGTCCTGCCATCCCGACTGAGATTGCGGTAGCCGAGGGCTGGTTGCCCGAACGCGGCTGATAACCACGTCGCGCCGAGTTCGATTCTCGGGGCTACCACTTGGGAGGAAAAAGAAGTGTTGCACCGACTGAAACAGATGTATCTGTCCATTTTGAAAACTGGTCTTTTGTGAAATGCCGGAATCGCGTAAGTTTCCGGCATGACGATTTCCGAACTCGAAGAACAGCTCCGTCAACGTGACGCGCGGATCGAGGAACAGGCTGCGCGGATCGAGGAACAGGCTGCGCGGATCGAGGAACTCGAAAAGGAGATCGGGGAGTTGAGGAAGCTCCTCGGGGAGAAGGCCAAGGCGAAGGAGTCGAAACCGCCGAAAGAGGCGACCAATTACAGCGTCGATCGGCATGAGCGGAAACAGCGTGGGAAACGCCGTCGCAAGAAGTCGACCGGCAGGAAGCCGAAGGATGCCAAGTGCGATCAGGCCACGCAGACCATCGACGTGTATTGGCACGGGGCGTGCCGGAGGAAATGTGTGCTCCGTCGCGAGCAGTTCGTCTGGCGGCTTATCGACGGCAAGGCCCAGTACGTCCGGTATCGCATCTTCGACACGCCCGATTCGACCGATCTGCCGCCGATCGACGGCGTTCGCAACGCCCGCTGCGAATACGGTCTGGAGATTCTCGTCACGCTGGCGTTTTTGGTCTATTGGGTGGGCGTGTCGATCGACAAGGCATGCGAGATTCTCGCGTTCTTCACCGGCCTGGAACTGTCGAAGTCGCAGGCCGATTCGTTGCTTTCGCAATTGGCCGCCGACTGGGAAGGCGAATACGAGGCGATTGCGGAACTGGTGGCAGCGGCCGCGGTTGTCGCGGCCATTGTCTGGGCGGCGCTGGTGAAGCTGAAGGACTAGCGTGGGAGTTACCCTGATTTACGTTCTGGTGCTTGGCGGCTATCTGCTGGCGCAGTTTCTTATCGGTCTGGCCGCGCGTCGGCGGGCAGCTTCGGCCGAAGGGTTCTACCTCGGGACGCGCTCGATCGGCGCGTGGGTGACGGCGTTTTCATTTGTCGCGGCCTATTTCAGTTCGGTGGTGATAATCGGCGGCGGCGGATTCGGCTACAAGTTCGGGATGGCGACGCTCTGGGTCGGGGCCGGAAACACGCTCGTCGGCATGCTTTTGGCGTGGATTGTGCTCGGTGCGCGGACCAGAGCAATGACCGGCCGGCTGAACACAATCACCATGCCCGGGTTTTTCGCCCGGAGGTTCGATTCGCCCGCAGCCCGGCTGATTTCGGCGCTGGTGGTTACGGTCTTTCTCGCCCTCTACAGCGTTTCGGTGGTGCAGGGGATGGGCCACGTCTTCGAGGTGCTCATCGGCGTGCCCTACGCGCTCGGGGTGCTGATTTCGGCGCTGGTGATTATCGCCTACGTCGCCATCGGCGGCTACACCGCCGTGGTCTGGACCGGGTTCGTGCAGGGGATTATCATGATTCTCGGCGTCGTGCTCTTGACGCTTGCGGCACTGAACCGGGCCGGCGGGCTGGCGCAGGTCTTCAGCCGGCTCGGCGAAATCGAAGGCGGGAAGTTTCTGGCCACGCCCGGAGTCTGGGGCTGGTCCGGGCTGATTTCGTTCACGATGATAGTCAGCTTCGGGGTCTGGGGTATGCCCCAGCTCGTCACCCGGTTCTACTCCATCCGCAACGTGAACGTGCTGCGACTGGGCACGGTGCTGGCGACCGCCGGCGGCTGCATGGCGCTGCTGCCCTACTTCAACGGCGCGCTGGCGCGGGTGCTGTTTCCGAATCTGGCCAGGCCCGACCTCGCGATTCCGATGCTGGTGAAAGAGACGATGTCGCCCTTCACCTCGGCGCTCTTTCTCGCCGGCGTGATTGCGGCCGGAATGTCGACGTTCGCTTCGGTGCTGATTGTCGCGGTCTCGTCGTTGGTCAAGGACCTGGGCCGCGACAGCTTCGGGGCGAAGCTGAGCCCGGAGCGCGAGGCGCTGGTCTCGCGGCTCGTGTCAATCGGCATCGGACTGGCCGCGGTGCTGGTTGCACTCAAGCCGCCGGCGATGATTCTCGTCATCACCGGATTCGCCTGGGCGGTGATTGCCTCGACGACACTCTGGCCCTACCTGTTCGGCCTCTACTGGCGGCGGGCGACGGCAGCGGGCGTGGTGGCCGCGATGGTCGGCGGCAGTGCGGTTGCGCTGGTCTGGCTGGCGCTTAAGAACCCGCTGGGGCTGCACGGGTTCGTGCCGGGGATGATTGTCAGTCTGCTGCTATTGGTCGGGGTCAGCCTGGTCACGCCGGCGCCGGTCGCGGCGGCGCGCGCGGCGTTCGGCGACCGCGAGCCGAGCCGCGAGAGCAGCTAGCTTTTTCCTGAGCTAACCGGCGGCCGGGTGCGGCGGAGCCGGCAGGTTGAGCCGGCCCGCAGTCCGGAACCATTCCAGCGCCGCGGCAATCGTCTCGAGAATCGGCCGGGGCCGGTGTCCGAGTTCGGTTTCCGCCTTGGACCGGTCCATCAGGCAGTTGGAGCGCAACACCTTGAGCGAGTAGCTGGTGAAGAGCGGCCGCCGGTGCCGAAGCGCACACCAGGCCCGGGCGAACGGAACTCCGGCCTGCGCAACCCAGAGCGGCAGCCGCAGCCGGGGGCCGCGGATGCCGGTAAGATGGCGGAGCGCGCCGAGCAGCTCCCGGACCGTGATGCGGTGGCCGGAGACGAGATAGCCTTCGCCGGTCCGGCCGCGGCCGGCCGCAGCCACGAGCGCCCGGGCAACATCGCGAACGTCAACAAAGTCGTATTCGCCGTCAACATAGGCAGGCAGCCGGCCGGTGCAGAAATCGAGCAGCAGCTGGCCCATTTCCGAGGGGCGATAGTCGAACGGGCCGATTATTCCCGAGGGAAAGACGAGCACGGCGTCGAGCCCGGCCCTGACGCCTTCGAGGACCTCGCGGCTGGCCTCGGCTTTTGAGCGGGCATAGTCGCCGAGGACGCGGGCCGGGTCGAACTGGACGGTCTCGCGCAGCGGCACGCCGCAGGGCGGCTCGGGCAGGGCGTGAACCGAGCTGGTGTAGACAAAGCGCCGGACTCCGGCGGCAAGAGCGGCGCGGACGGCGTTGCGCGTGCCGGTAACATTCACGGCGCGGAGCCGGCCGCCGCGGTCGCCGGTTATCGAGACGATGCCGGCGAGATGATAGACGACGGCTGCGTCGGCAAACGCATTGCACAGCGATTCGAAGTTGCGGACGTCGCCGGAGCGGAACTCGACGTCAAGGCCGGCAAGGCAGGAGCGGTCTTCGGTTTCCGGAACTACCGCGCGCACCCTTGCGCCCCGCGCCACTAGCTCGCGGACGAGCGCATTGCCGACATGACCGGTGGCGCCGGTTATGACCTGCAGGCCACCGCCGGAGACGAAAGAAGCCGATTCAGGGTAGACGATGGAAATATTTTACTAAACGAAATATCAACGTCAATGAAGAATCCGCACGGGCTCCGGCCCGGGGCCGACCGGTTCGGGTTCGCGGCGGTCGGCCTTCCGGTCAGGGTCGGGCTCTTGGCCGCTGGCGGCCGTCGCTTCGGGAACGGCGGTCGGCTCGCGGCCGGGCCGGTCGCGGGTCGAATCGCGGCGGCCGGGAACAGCCGGGGCAGGCGTCGGAGGGGACGGGCTGCACGGGACAGACCGGCAGTCGGCACGCCGGGCCCGGAGGTTCGGACAGCGGAGACGGGAGCCGTAGGGGGAACCATCCCGGGGATGGGGGAGGGTTTTCGGCCCTGTCGGGCTAACTCCAGCAGTTTCCGCAGGCTGCGGCGATTCTCCGGGTCGGGCGGCTATAGCATATAGGTTATAGCCGGCCGGCGAAACCGGCAAAGGCCGGCGGCAGCGGCCACCCTTGCCGCGACCGGCAGAATGCACGACGCCCGTCCCCGCGCCAGCGAACGCCGGGTTGACTTGACAGGGTTTCTCTTCTGCATATCCTGACGTTGTGGCAGAGACTGGCTGCGCAGTGTCGATGGCAGAGGCGACTTCCTGCGTCCGTGCCGAGCAGGGCAGCGGACTTGACAGCCAACCTGGCCAGACATAGCATGAGGCGATGAACGAGAAGGAAAACATGCCCCGACGGAAAACGGGGAGCGTCCCGGGTTTCCCAAGTGAGCCTATCCGCGGTGTAAGAGACGATGCACGAGCGAGTCGTAAGGAACAGGCTACACAAGCTAAGTGCCGCGGGATGGCCTTCTTACGCAAACGCAGAGGAACGAGGAGGAGATCATGCTAGCAGACGGCGCTGAGGTAGAAGTTGAAGGTCTTGGGGAAGACGACGAGTCAGTCCTGCCCGAACGCTACTCGATAACGAGCTACGGCGCTGATTTCCTCGTGGACGGGTTGGTCAGGCGCATTCAAAAAGGGGATATCTACGTTCCGCCTTGGCAGCGAGGTTTTGTCTGGACATTGCCTCAAGCATCTCGATTCATCGAATCCTTGCTCTGGGGCCTGCCCGTGCCCGGGATTTTCCTTGCCAAGGAAGCCGATTCACAGAAACTCGTCGTAGTCGACGGTCAGCAGCGGCTCAGAACGCTCGAGTTCTTCATAGTCTCGGGGATCTTCGGACCCAGCAATCGGGCGTTCTCGCTGGAGGGTGTCCAGAGCAGGTATCAAGGGAAGACCTACGCAACGCTGACGGAAGTCGACCGCCGCGTGCTGAACGACGCTGTTATTCACGCGACTGTGTTCAAAGAAGACTCCCAAGATGCCGCCGAGAGCTGCATCTATGAAGTGTTCAGAAGGCTTAACACAGGGGGAATGCTACTTAGTAATCAAGAGGTCCGTGTGGTGCAGTTCCACGGAGAACTGATCGACCTGCTGGAGGAACTCAACGGACTCACCGCATGGCGCGAGCTCTTTGGGACGGAAGACAAGAGAAAACGCGACCAGGAGCTGATTCTCCGGTTTCTCGCCCTGTACTTCTTGGCCGATAACTACAGCAAACCCATGAAGGTCTTCCTCAACTTCTATGCGAACTCGAACCGCCATTTGCAGCGGCACTCTGCAGACGAATGTCGCACCGTTTTCACAAGCGCGATGCAGAACATACGCGACCATATCGGAAAGGATGCGTTCAAACCAGAAAGAGGTAAGCTGAACGCCGCGGTGTTTGATGCATTCAGCGTGGGGGTTGCGTGCCGCATGGCGGCGAAAAGCCTCCCGCCCCTCAAACCCGAGTCACTACGACAGATTCATCGAACGCTGATGGAGAACTTGGACTTCAGAAGATACACGTCGCAGTCGACCTCGGACGAACAAGCCGTGAAAGAGAGAATCCGGCTCTCGAAAGAGGCCTTCTTGACGGCCAGATGAACTGCGCGTCCGTAGCTTCATCGAAGCAGAGACTCGACAATCTCTTCGAGCTAGTGGGAGAACTTCCAGAAGAACCGTTCGAGATCAGGGCGCACTGGGCGAAGTACCTATGCGTGTTGTGCTCGGGCTTCATCGAGACGGCGACCGAGGCCATTCTGACTGAGTATGCCAGGCGGCATGGTACGCCTAGCGAGGTCCTCTGCTATGTGCGGCACCGGCTGCAGAGGTTCAACAACCCCAAGTATGAGGAGCTACTGGCCCTTCTTGGCATTTTCACGTCGGCGTGGAGAGAAGGCCTTGAGCGGTTACTAGGTGAAGAGCACAGGGCCGCCATTAACAGCATCGTGGCAAACCGCCACAGAATCGCGCATGGCAAGGATGTTACCCTGTCCTACCACGACGTAAGAGGTTACTACCAAAAGGTGCTACAGGCTGTGGCCAAGCTTGACCGCTTGGTGCTGGGCCAGTGAGTGAACGTCGGGCCTGCTCTTGCCCTGGGTCTCGATTGGTCAAGTGCGCAGATCGCTGGGAAACAGGTCCGAAAGGGCGCCCTCCGAACTCAAAGGTCTCACTCCTCCGGCACCGTGAGGAGTCGGTTTGGGCGTCGGGCTCGCGGCCGGCGGCGGCGGAATCGGCCTTGTCTTTGTCCTCTTCCGGTCAAGGGAGAGGTGATAGCGGCGGGGCGGCGTTTTCGTTCTTTCCTTTCTTCACGAGGGGGGCGTGGTCGCAGGAAGCAGTCGGGGGATGGACAGCATGGGCGTTCGGGTTATCATTCCGGGATGGGTCGTGAATCGGTTGCTTCCGGGCTGCTGGCCGGGCTGGGAAGGCGGCTGGCCGGGTTGCGTCGGGCAGCCGGACTTTCGCAGGCGGAGCTGGTGCGGCGGATGGACAGGAAGGCGCGGACTGCGCAGCCGCTTGTTTCCAGGCTGGAGAGAGGCAAGGAACCGAATCCCGGACTGTTTCTGATTCTCGACTATCTGCGGGCGTGCCGGGCCGGCCCGGAGGATATCGCCGCGGTGCTGCGGGGTTATACGTCGCGGCCGATTGCGTCAAGTGAGCGGGGGACGGAGGAGGTGGCGAGGGTTGCGGCCGGGCTGCCACGTCGACTGCAGCGCGAAGTTGAAAGGCAGGATTGGCGCGAGGTGGTCTGCCGAGGGCGTTCGGGCCGGGAGCCGGAGGACGTCGAGACGCGGGTGCAGCGGGCGCGGAACCGGGCAGCGGCGGTCGAGCGGCGGGCGCGGGTTCTGGCGACCGTGGGCCGGGAGCTGAATGCCGGGACTATCGGGTTCGAGCCGACCTGGGTCCAGCGTCGGGTGTTGCTGCAGCACGGGGCGAAGGTATGGTCAATCTGCCTGCGAACGCGCCGGAGCCGGCCGGGTCGGCGCGAGGCGCTGTTGGCGCAGGCGCCGGAGTGGCTGAAAGGTTATATGCCGGCGGCCGCGGTCGGGTTTGTGCAGTCGCTGGTTGTGGAGTTGTTCGAAACGATGGAGAATCCGGAAAGGCCGGAGCCGGAAAGGCGGCGTTAGGCCGTTATCTGCGGGTTTGGAAGTGCTTGACAAAGGGGGGCTTGGTTCTACAATAGAGCTCAATCAGGGCCGCAGTGCCCTTGTTGATACCTGAATGAGAGAAGAGGAGGCGGCCGGTTTTGCGGCAGGCCGTCTCGTGTGATGTGACGGTAAGGACGGAATAAGGAGGATGGCTGTGAGGACAGTGATTGCCGCATGTCTGATAGCAGTCCTGCTGTTCGCGGTGGGCTGCCCGAGCAAGAAGACCGAGACGCCGGCGCCGAAGGCCGACACGACGATTACCGCACCGCCGCCGACTACCGATTCCGGCGCAGTGGTAACCGACACGGCCAAGAAGGCTGGAACGCCGGAGACACCGAAAGAGCCGGCCAAGACGCCGGAGACGCCGAAAGAGCCGGCCAAGACGCCGAGCACCGGCAAGCCGCCGCGGACCGGCAGATAGAGCACCAAGGAGGCAAGTGTGAGGAAGCTGCTACCGTTCATCGGGCTGGCCGGCGCGATTGCGCTGGTTGTTGTTTTCGTGCGCTGCCCTGGTCTGGTCGGGGGCGTGCCGCTGAACATCCAGCTGGCGCTTGACACCGACAGCACGGTGAAGATAACGTGGTCGGCCCCGCTCGAGGGGACGCCGGATAAGTACGTGGTCTCTTTCAAGGAGGTCGGAGCTACGAGCTTTGCGACCATCGGCGAGCCGACGGTGACCCAGTTTGTCCATGTGCCGACCGGCGGCGCGACCGGGACTTACAAGGTCGCGGCGGTGTTCGGGTCCGAGACTTACGAAGGTCTGACCATGCCGTCGACCGAGCCGAAGGCGACTGCTGCGACTTCGGTTTCCGAGCTGAACGCGGCCGGCAATTCCGGCTACGGCTGGACCCGGGCGTCCGGTCAGGGCGGAACCTATTCGATGACGCAGGCGACGAACGCGGCCTCGGTTGATTTCTACATCACGAACTTCGCGGCCGGGTACTCCGGGACGCCGTATTCGATTGCGAGCCCGGACCTTGGGCCGACCGACCCGGGCGGCGTGGTGCCGAGCGGGTCGTGGCGCGTCAATGCGTTCACGAATCCGCTGACCAGCGAGGCCGGGCCGCTGCCGACGCATTCGAATCTCGTCTACTTCAACTACACCGATATCACCGACCCGACCGTGGTCGGCTGCTACACCGAAGACGGCTACTACGCGATGGTGAAGCTCTCCGGCATCAATACCGGGCAGGGCACGGTTCAGGCCCAGAGCTGGATCCAGCTCGTCAAGGGCCTGCGGCTGATTAAGCACTAGCGCGAACCGCGTTTCGCGGGGCGGGCTCCGGGAAACCGGGGCCCGCTTCTGCGTTTCTCGAACGTCATGTTGACAGTGGGCGGTGAAGGTTGTAGCCTGAGACAGGCGAATGTTGAATGTCGTGTAAGGAGCGAGGAATGCGCAGAACAATCCTTCTTGCTGCGGTTGCCGCAGCTGCGGTCGGGCTGGTGATTCTCGGCGGTTGCATCGTGCTGGGCGGGCCGCCGACGAGCTTCGACATCGGCGCGGTTACAGATTCGACCGTGCAGCTTACCTGGACCACGCCGGCCGAGGGCAGCCCGGACGCTTACATAGTGCTCTTCAAGGCCGTGACCGATACGAATTTCACTGCGATTGCCGAGACAACCGGAACGGTGTTTGTTCACGACCCGCAGGGGATGACCGGCTATTACAAGGTCGCGGCCCGGTTCGGTGACGACAGCTACGAGACACGCACCGTGTTGTCGACCGTGCCGAAGCACGAAAGCACGCGGGTGGTAAGTGAGCTGGACGGAACCGGGAACGCGGGCTACGGCTGGTCGCGCGACTCGGGGCGGGGCCGGACCTATTCGATGCGCGAGGCGGCCAACGCGGCTTACGTTGATTTCTACGTCACCGATTTCCAGACCGGCTCAACCCGGCTGCCCTACTGTATTGCCGGGCCGCAGATGGGGCCGGGCGACCAGTCGGGCACGGTTCCGACTGCCGGCTGGCGCACCAGCGGCTTCAGCGACCCGCTGGCGACCGAGCAGTCGCCGCTGCCGCCGTACAGCCAGAATACCTATTTCAACTATACCGAAATCAGGCAGCTGCCGACGTTCATGGGCTGCTATTCGACGTGGGACAAGCACTTCGCTCTGATCAAGGTAACGCAGGTCTCGGTTGCGGATGCAACGGTCGAGCTCGAGACGTGGTTTCAGCTCATTCCCGAGCTGCGGCTGAGCCGGCATTAGCCGGTCGGCGAGGGCAGGGCGGTTGAACGGCAGGTGATGAATGAAGCCGGAGACGGTTGTGGACAAGGAGCTCGAAGCTCAGTTCCGGCTGCTGGAGAAGAAGATTGATGCAGCGCTGGAATTGATCGGCAGACTGCGGCGCGAGAAGAAGGAACTCGAGGAGCGGCTGGCCGAGGCGGTGCGCTTGCGGCAGGAAGCGGTGAGGCAGCTGAACACTTTCCTTGACAGGATTGACGCCCTGCTATAGAGTCGAATGGACGGGAGTCTATGCAGACTTTTGTTGTCAATGTCTTCGGTAGTGAATACAACATCAGAGCCGACCGTGAGGGCGGCCATATTGAGAAAGTTGCCCGGATGGTGGATGCGAAGATGCGCGAGCTGGACCGCCAGTTCCGCCAGGGCTCGACGAGCCGGACTGCGGTTCTGGCCTGTCTGAGTCTGGTCGACGAGCAGCTCGCGGGTCGGGAGCAGGATGTCGTCCGGGTCCGCCGTCGCGTCGGCGCGCTCATTGAAAAACTGGAGAATGGAATCGGGCCGGAACGGCCCGAATAGACTTAGGCTCCCTGCCGTGTTCGTGATAGCTGGCTGTGTCTTGAGCCAACACCCTTGTCACGGGTGCCACAATAGAGCGATGGACCGCCGCTGGTCTCACAGCAGCGCAAAGTCGTTCTGAGGCGCCCTGGCTTATATCGGGGTTCATAGACCTGTCGCTGCACGGCACGTGCGGGGTTTTGCTTTGTGGAGGCGACGGAGATGTTAAGGGATTACGTGCTTTTGCAGTACGGGTTGTTCTTTTTGCTGCCACTGGTGCTCGGCGGCGTCGGGTTCTGGGTCGGGTTTGTGCTCAGCCGGCGGGCGGTGCGCAGTCTGCTGGCAGCGAGCCGGCAGCAGGCGGACGGGGTGCTGGCCGCGGCAGAGGCCGAGGCGCAGCGTCTGCGCGAGCGGGCCGAAGCGGAGCGGAAGGAGGAGTGGTATCGGGAGAAGGTGCGCTTTGAGGCACAGACCGCGGCTGCCCGACGCGAACTGGAACGACTGGAGCAGAAGCTGGCGGAGCGGGAGTCGTTTCTCGCCCGGCGCGACAGCGTGCTGACGCAGAAAGAGGCCGACCTTATCCGTAAAGACCGGGATCTGGCTGCGCGGGAGCGGCTGGCCAAGGCGAAGCTCGAACGGCTGGACCAGCTGATCGAGCAGGAGAACCTGCGGCTGGAGCGAATCGCCGGGCTGTCTTCGGAGGAAGCCAAGCGGGAGCTGTTTCGCAACCTCGAGAGTCAGGCGCGGCTGGAAGCGGCCCAGATTATGCGCGATATCAAGGACGAGGCGCGAGCCCGGGCCGAGACCGAGGCGCGCGAGATTATCGCGGCCGCGATCCAGCGCTGCGCGGTTTCGCATTCGGCCGAGACGACGGTGTCGGTCGTGAATCTGCCCAATGACGACATCAAAGGCAGGATTATCGGCCGTGAAGGTCGCAACATCCGGACTTTCGAGTCGCTCACCGGAGTTGAGGTGATGATAGACGACACTCCGGGGGCAATCATCATATCCGGTTTCGACCCGGTTCGGCGTGAGATTGCCAAGCTGGCGATGGAGAAACTCGTGGCCGACGGCCGGATTCACCCGGCGCGGATTGAGGAGGTCGTCGGCCGAACCCGGGAGGAGACGGAGCAGAACATCCGGGCGACCGGCGAGGGAGTTGTGCTCGAACTCGGTATCGTCGGGCTGCACCCGGAGCTGTCGCGGATGCTGGGACGGCTCCGTTTCCGCACCAGCTACGGCCAGAATGTGCTGCTGCACTCGAAGGAAGTGGCGTTTATCGCTTCGATGATGGCGCAGGAACTGGAGCTCGACCCGGCAGTCGCCAAGCGGGCCGGGCTGCTGCATGACATCGGCAAGGCCGCGGACCAGACGGTCGAAGGGCCGCACGCGCAGATTGGCGCCGAACTCTGTCGGCGCTACGGCGAGGAACCGGTAGTGGTCAATGCCGTGGCGGCGCATCACGAGGAGACGACGCTCGACTCGCCCTACGCGTTTCTCGTGGCGGCGGCCGATTCGGTTTCCGGTTCGCGACCGGGCGCACGGCGGGAGAGCTTCGACACCTATATCAAGCGGATAGAGAGTCTGGAGACTATCGCCTGTTCTTTCCCGGGCGTGGAGAAGGCTTATGCGGTTCAGGCCGGACGAGAAATCCGGGTGCTGGTCGAGCCGGACAAGGTTTCGGACCACGACGCTGCCGAGCTGGCGGCGAAGGTCGCGGCCCAGATTGAGTCAGAGTTGCAGTATCCGGGCCAGATAAGGGTTATGGTCATCCGCGAGACCCGGGCTGTAAACTATGCCCGCTAACCGGATTCTGTTTCTCGGCGACATCTGCGGCGAACCGGGCCGGCAGGCGGTGAAGGAGCTTCTGCCGGTGCTCCGGTCCGAGCTGAAACCGGATTTTGTCTTTGCCAACTGCGAGAATGCGGCCGCGGGCTACGGCATCACACCCAGGCTGGCCGAGGAGTTGCTTGACTTGGGGATTGACTGCCTGACGACGGGCGACCATGCGTTCGACCGCCGGGAAGCTTGGCCGTTCTTCGACACCGAGCCGCGGCTGCTGCGGCCGCTGAACCTTCCGCCACAGTCGCCGGGCCGTGGGGTCGGCCTCTGCGAGAAAAACGGCAAGAGGGTGGCACTGGTCAACGCGGTCGGCCGGGTGTTCATGAGGCCGGCCGAGTGTCCGTTTCAGGCGGTTGTGGCTGTGCTTGATGAACTCGGCGCGACGACGCCGGTCGTAGTGGTTGATTTTCATGCCGAGGCGACCGCGGAGAAACAGGGAATGGGCTGGTATCTGGCCGGCCGGGTGAGCGCGGTAATCGGGACACATACTCACGTTCAGACCGCGGATGAGCGGGTACTGGCAGGTGGAACCGCCTATATCAGCGACGCTGGGATGTGCGGCGGGTTCGACTCGATTCTGGGAGCAGAGAAGGAATTGTCACTGCGGCGGCTGATTGACCTGATGCCGGCGCGGTTGCGGCCGGCTGCGGGCGAACCCGGTGTCAACGGCGTTCTCGTCGAAGTGGATTGCGCGACCGGCCGGGCGCAGTCAATCACGCGCGTCAACCGGTTGGTGCCGGCCGCCAGCTAGCTCGAGGTCAGCAGCGGCCGCAGGTAGCGGCCGGTATGCGAGCGACTCTCCTGCGCGACCAGCTCGGGCGGGCCGGCGCAGACTATGCGCCCGCCCTCGTCACCACCTTCGGGCCCGAGGTCGATAATCCAGTCGGCGCACTTGATGACCTCAAGGTTGTGCTCGATGACAAGGACGGTGTTGTTGCGCTGGACCAGCCGGTCAAGCACACCTAGTAGCAGGCTAACGTCTTCGAAGTGGAGTCCGGTGGTCGGTTCGTCGAGCAGATAGAGAGTGCGGCCGGTGGCGATCTTGGCGAGTTCGCGGGCCAGTTTGATGCGCTGAGCCTCGCCCCCGGACAGAGTTGGCGCCGGCTGACCGAGTTTGATGTAGCCGAGGCCGACTTCGCACAGCAGCTTCAGTTTCCGTTCAATCGCCGGAACGCTCGCGAAGAACTCATGGGCTTCGTCAACGGTCATGTCCAGGACTTCACTGACGTTCTTCGTCTTGTAGCGGGCTTCGAGGGTTTCGCGGTTGTAGCGGCGGCCGCGGCAGACATCGCAGGTGACGTAGACGTCGGGCAGGAAGTGCATTTCGACCTTGATGACGCCGTCGCCGGCGCAGGCCTCGCAGCGGCCGCCGGCGACGTTGAACGAAAATCGGCCGGGTCTGTAGCCACGCTGGCGGGCTTCGCGGGTTCGGGCAAAGAGCTCGCGGATGGGGGTGAAGGCGTTGGTGTAGGTGACCGGGTTGGAGCGCGGGGTTCTGCCGATCGGGGACTGGTCGATGTTGACGACCTTGTCGATGCTGCGGATGCCGGAGATGCGGTCGTGCCGGCCCGGCTTCTCGACCGCGCCGTGGAAGTGACGGGCGAGCGCACGGTAGAGAATGTCCGAGACAAGTGTTGATTTGCCCGAGCCGGAGACTCCGGTCACGCAGACGAAGAGGCCGAGGGGTATGGAGACGTCGATTCCTTTCAGGTTGTTCTCGCGGCAGCCGTGGATTACCAGCCGCTCCGGCCCGGGCGAGCGGCGCCGCGCCGGCAGTTCGATGCGGCGACGGTCGGAAAGGTAAGCTCCGGTGAGCGAGTCCGGGCATGCGGCAATTTCGGCTGGCGTGCCCCGAGCCACGATCTGGCCGCCATGTGCGCCGGCGCCCGGACCGAGGTCGATGACGTAGTCGGCGGCGCGAATCGTCTCAGCGTCGTGTTCGACGACGATGACCGTGTTTCCGAGGTCGCGTAGGCGGACCAGGGTTTCGAGGAGACGGCGGTTGTCGCGCTGGTGCAGTCCGATTGAAGGTTCATCGAGGATGTAGACGACGCCGACAAGCCCGGAGCCGATCTGCGTGGCTAGACGCACACGCTGGGCCTCGCCACCGCCAAGAGTCTCAGCCCGGCGGTCGAGAGTGAGGTAGTCGAGTCCGACCGAGGAAAGGAAGCCGAGCCGGCGCTGGATTTCCCGTATGACGTCACGGGCAATCGTCGTCTCTTTCGGCCCGAGCTTGAGAGCGGCGAAGTAGTCGAGTGCGGCGCGGACTGAGAGGGCACTGATGTCGGCAATGTTCGACTCGCCGATACGCACAGCTAGCGCCTCGGGTTTGAGCCGCGTGCCTTTGCAGTCAGGACAGGGCAAAACCGACATGTAGCGCTCGACCCAGTCGCGTCTTGCTTCGGATTCGGTTTCGCGGTGAATGCGCAGCATATAGGGAATTGCACCCTCGAATTTGTCTTCCCAGGTGTATTCCCAGTCTGCGTCGGAGTGCTTGAACCTCAGTTCTTCGTCGGTGCCGTAGAGGAGCAGGCGGCGGACTTGCGCGGGCAGCTCGCGCCAAGGGATGCTGAGCCGGAAATGGTAGCGCCGGGCAACAGCTTCGAGCTTGCTAAGAAACCAGCCGCCTCGTTCCCGGGCAACACCCCAGGCCGAAACCGCGCCGTCGAGGATTGACAAGTCGGGGTCGGGGACAAGCCGGTCCGGGTCAATCTCCAGCCGGGTGCCGAGACCATGGCAGGTCGGGCAGGCGCCATGGGGCGAGTTGAACGAGAAGAGGCGCGGTGAGACTTCCGCAAGATTGAATCCGCAGTCCGGACAGGCAAGTGCAGTCGAGAAGAGCCGGTCGCTTCTTTCCGCGACGGCGACAAGACAAAGGCCGGAGCCCTCGCGCAGGGCCAGCTCGACGGAGTCGGCCAGCCGCTTGCGAACTTCTGGCTTTACGCTCAGCCGGTCGATTACCAGCTCGATGTTGTGGCGCTTGTACCTTGCCAGCTGGGGCACGGATTCGATCTCGATGATCTCGCCGTCAACCCGGCAGCGGATGAAGCCGCGGCGTCTGGCCTGCTGGAGCATTTCGCGGTATTCGCCCTTGCGGCCGCGGACGAGCGGAGCGAGCACGACGAGACCGGTGCCAGCGGGCTCAGCGAGAAGCGCATCGACAATCTGGTCGGTAGTCTGTGAGGAAATGGGATGCCTGCACCGCGGGCAGTGGGGCCGGCCGACGCGGGCGAAGAGCAATCGAAGGTAGTCGTAGATCTCGGTGACTGTGCCGACGGTCGAGCGCGGGTTGCGGCCGCTCGAGCGTTGTTCAATGGCGATCGCAGGGGAGAGGCCGGTTATCTGGTCACAGTCTGGCTTCTCCAGCATGCCAAGGAACTGGCGGGCGTAGGTTGATAGCGACTCGACGTAACGTCGCTGGCCCTCGGCGTAGATGGTGTCGAACGCCAGCGACGACTTGCCCGAGCCGGAGATGCCGGTTATGACGACCAGCCGGTTACGGGGGATGTCAAGCGAAATGTTCTTGAGGTTGTGCTCGCGGGCACCGCGAATCGAGATGGCGTCGACTGACATGGAGAGCGAGAGTATAGAACCTGCGCGCTGTCGGTCAACCAAGCGGCGCGGGATTAGCTCGCGTCGGGCTTGACCGATGGGCGGGCGGCGGCTAGAGTCGAGGCGGTCGGATGGCGCTGGCTCTATGGCCGGCAAGGAGGACGGCAATGAAGAGAGGCCTGCTCATCGCGGTGGCCGCGGTCGTTATGATGGCGTTCGGCTGCGCACCGGGCAACGTTCGCTGGCAGGCGCCGGAGAACCCGGCCGGGTTTTGGGTTGGTATTTGGCACGGTTTCATAATCGTCGTGACGTTCGTCGTCAGTCTGTTCAATCACTCGGTCGGCGTTTACGAGAGCAACAACGCCGGCTGGTCTTACAATCTCGGGTTTCTGCTGGGATGCACGGCTTCGCTTGGCGGCGGATTCCGGGCCGGCACGAGGTCGCGGCGCCGGCGGTTGCGGACGGATGGGGAGAAGCTGAGTCGTCATGCCGCCGACGGTGTCCGGGACGAGGTACGGGCGTGGCTTCGGGAGCTCGCCGACCGACAAGAGGAGCCGGACTGGGATGGGCTGGGCCGGCGGATTGAAGAGCGGCTGCGCGAATTTCGGCGTTGGGAACAGGGGTCGTGTGACTGACCGCTGTCTTGACTGACCGGTGGCTGCGGCTAGACTCGCAGCCGGGAACGATTTGTGAGTGACCCAGCCGCCACCGAGGTTTTGAACCAGCCCGCCGTCCAATCGCGTGACGACGCGTCGCTGGTCATCTTGGAGCTGTTGTTCCTGCTGCTTGTCATTTCGCTGTTGCGAATGCTCCTTGCGCCGTGGTCAAGTTCGCTGACGACGGTTGGGATGGTCTGGGCGCTGATTGCCTTGGCGAGCTATGTCGTGGGCGAGTTTGAGTCTACGGCCCGGGCCAATTACGGACTGACTGTCAGGACGCAGGCGGCATTCGCGCTGGCCTACGTCGCCTACGGTGGCGTGCACGCGCTGTGGTCATGGTGTGAGACGTTGCCGGTAAGATTCTGGCTCGCGCTCTGGACTTATCTGACACTCCTTGCTCCGCTCATCGGTCTGCTTCTGCGCCGGGTGTTGCCCAAGAGGGTGTTGTTCGTTACCGACTTCAACCTGCCGAAGGAAGGGTTACTGCGCTGGTGGGGTTTCGATTGCGCAGAGACCGTGGCCATCGCCGACCTGCCTGACTGGCTGAGGCGTCACGCAGATGCAGTGGGGAGGGTGCCGGATTTCGACATGATTGTCGTGGATGTCAGCGACCCGCGCACCGAGTATCTCGTGACCGGCCTGGCCCAAGACTATTTTGTGGACTTCGTCGGCATCAAGGCGTTCAGTCTGGCGGCATATCTGATGGGGCCGCACCCGAAGCATCTGGCGTCGTACTCTCTTGATGGCGCGGCCAGACGGATGAAGCGCGTGATCGACCTCGCGCTTTCGGTCGCGGCACTGGCTTTGTTGGGACCGTTCATGCTCCTCGTCGCGCTGTTGATAAAGCTGGACAGCCCGGGACCGGTGCTTTACCGTCACCGACGGCTGGGACGCAACGTCCGCAGTTTCTGGCTGCTGAAGTTCCGGACGATGTACCGTGATGCCGACCGGCGGCTGCAGCGGATTCTTGATGCCGACCCGGAGAAGAAGCGGGAGTTTGAGACAACTTTCAAGCTCAAGGACGATCCGAGGGTGACGCGGGTGGGCCGCTGGCTGCGCCGGCTCAGCATCGATGAGCTGCCGCAGTTTCTGAACGTGCTCGCCGGACAGATGAGCCTGGTCGGGCCGCGACCGATTGTCGAGAAGGAGATAGACTACTATCGCGGCTACTCGCTGCTGCTCTTCCGCGTTCCCCCGGGCGCGACCGGCCTTTGGCAGGTTTCGGGGAGGTCGGAGACGAGCTACGCCCGGCGGGTCGAGCTGGACACGCGCTACGTGCGCGAGTGGACTCTGCTCAGCGACATCCGCATCATTCTGCGCACCTTGCCAGCGGTACTGTCGCGCCGGGGAGCGTACTAGCGGGTCGCTGGTGGCAAGTGAAAGGGAGGATTTATGAATCTGGAGCGGCTTGACCTAGCGGCGCTGCGGCTGGCGGAGCGGCGCGGATGGTTTCCGACGGAAGCCGAACTGGCCGAGGTCCAGCTCGGGCGCGATGAGTTCGGGTTGCGACTACGCCGCCTGAAAGAAGCGGCCGTGATCAAGGGGTTTCACGCAACGCTCGTGGTGCCGCCGTTCCTGGGTGGTGACTGGGTATGGGGCGCGGTGCTTATTCAGACCGGGAGACCGCTCAACGTGGCCAGTGCGCTGATGGCGAAGCTGCCGTTCGTTACCGAGGCGATATTCAATTCCGGCCTGCCGGAAAAACTGGGGCCGAGTCTGGCGTTGCTTTTCTACTCACGCGATTTCGACAACCAGGCCCGGTTTATCCAGAGCGTCACCGGCATCGAGTATCACGAAGTCTACCGCGTAGCTGAGTATTCTTTTCCGATGGCAATGCCGCTTTCCAGCGACGAGCGGCTGCTGGTCCGGCACGTGGTCAAGAACCCGGATGCCGACATTGCAGCGATCGGGTCCGCGCTGGGTCGGGACGAGAAGTGGGTGCGAGTCAAGCTCGACCGGCTGCTGTGGAACGAGATGAACCGCTCGGGCGTGCTGCGCGTCCAGCCGGAACTGGACTGGTCGCGGGTGGAGAACTTCGGTCATTTCCATTTCCTCGTCGAAACCGGACACCGTCCAGAGCAGCTTGTCCGCCTGACCTCGGAGCAGGGCCTGAGTCTTGTACTGGGCGGGCGGATGTTCCGGAGTCGCTATGTGCAGATGGAGGCTGACGTCTGGGGAGTGAGCGAGTTGATGGACCGGGTGACGTTTCTGAGCCAGATTGCGGGTGTCCGCGTGGCCGGAGTGGTCTGGAACCGCCAAGCGACCGTCAATACCGGCTGGGTCGCGAAGCTGGTCGAATAGTCGACGAATCAGCGCACGACGACAAACTTGCCGCCGGTTGAGCTGCCGCGGGTTTCGATTCGGTAGAACCACGTCCCCGAGCCTAGCTCGGTGAGTGTCGGCCGCTGAGCAGTTGATGAAGGGTTGACGACAGTCGTGCGCAGGCGACCGTCGGCGCCGAAGACCCGCAGCGTCGCGCCGGGAGGGACCAGCGGCCGGCTGCCCGGTGCTGCTGGACCAGCGCGGTCCATCCGGTTGTTCGAGTCGGCGATGCCGGGCGGCGGTAGTCCAGCGATGCCACCGGTTACGACCAGCGCGTAGGGCTGGCGAATTGTGTAGATGTTGCGGCCGTAGACACGGATAAGCCAGCGGCCGGGCAGTGGATGGTCAAGCTGGCACACTTCTTCGACGTTGCGTTCATCCCATCCGGTCGGGTTTGCCATTGACTGGCCGGCGTAGAGCTGGTTGCCGCGATAGCAGTTCCGGTCCGGGCTGACCAGTTCTAGGTTCAGGTCGTTGACAATTGTGATGGCGGCTTCAACTGCGGCCGCGGTGTCGGTCCAGGCAAGGACTACCCGGAGCGGGCTGCGGCGGTCTAGCTCGAGAGAGAACTCGTCGAACATGCCGGTGCCGAGGCCGTGCCTTTCGTCAGCGAAGGTGAGGGCGACTGAGTCGCCGGGGAAGTGGAGGACCCGGCTCAGGTTCAGACGTCCCCAGCCTACGGCTTCGTTGGGTATGACCGCGGTCCCGACATCGGCATCGGCTGCGGCGATTGCCAGCGCCCGGTAGAAAGCGGCGCTGAGCCGGGGCAGAGAGCGGCTGGAGTCGGGCCGGCCGTCGGGGTAACGGCCTTCGCGGAAGTACTGCCGGGCAAGGCCGAGGGCGGCGGCTGCGGCCGGAGCAGACAAACTGGTGCCGGAGCGCAGGCTGTAGGCGGCCGTATCTCTTCCGTAAGCGGTCAGGACGTTCTGACCTGGCGTCATCACGTTCGGCTTGATGCGGGCGTCGCGGGTCGGGCCGCGCGAGCTGGCCGGATAGACTTCGTTGCTGGCGACGCCGTTGCCGGTAGCGCCGACGGTCAGGATGTTCTTGGCGCATGATGGGTGGCCGAGCCGATAGCGGATACCACCAGCATTGCCGGCTGCCCAGGTGACCATCAGTTCTTTCTCTTCCCAGCAGACAGCGTCGGTGGTGGCTTCAGCCAGCCGGTAGTAGCCGAGCCCGTCGAGCGAGCCGAATGAGCCGGATACCTGGCGCACCGGTTCGGTCATGCCGAGACTGTAGCGGACAGAGTCTAGCAACTCGGTCATCTCGTCGTAGTAGACGTAGTAACCACTGGCCGTGCCGTTGTCCACGAAGTAGATGCGGGCGTCGGGCGCGACCCCGTCGAGCGGGCTCGACCCCCCCACCGGGTCGTCGCTGCCGGCAAGGGTGCCGGCAACCGCGGTGCCGTGATAGCCGGCAGCAGGCGCGTCGCCGAAAGCGGCGGTGCGATAGAGTTTGTAGGCGGCAATCTTGCGGTGTTCGGGAAAGACGCCGGGACCGGTCAAGGGCAGGGCCGGGTCGCTGAACATGTCGTGTTTGACGCTGATGCCCATATCGATCAGACCCAGCACAATGCTTTGTCCGCGGACGCCGTTAGTCCAGGCGCGGCGTCCCGATTCCGGGTCCGGCGGCTCCGGGCGCCAGCCGGTCTGGACAACCCACTGGACGTCGGCATTGAACGGCTCACAACGTCCGCGTTCCTGAATCCAGGCAACAGCTTCGAGTCGGGCGATTTCAAGCGCGGCTCGGGCCGATGCACGAATGCCGATTGTCCCATTCGACTGGAAGTCGACCTCGGCACCCGCGCCCGCGCAGGCAGCCGCGACTGCGGCCGCGTCTTCGCCGGGCCAGACTGTTGCGACGAGTTCGCGCCGAAGGTCGAGGCCGGAATCCCGGGAAGCGAGCGACGAATAGAGTTCGGGAGCGAGTTTGTATTCCGGCCGGAACCGGACGGCCTGAACCGCATCGGGAACTGCGGCCAGTCCGCCTTGAATCCGGCGTGTCGCGCGGCAGATAAGGGTCTGGTAGGCGATGTAGCCGACAACCGGCATTCCGGCCCGGCTCAGGCGGCTGCGGGTTGCCGGAGTGACCGGAGCGCTCAGGCGCACCAGCGCGTATTCGCCCGGCTCGAGGACAAACTCGGCGGCAGGGGTCGCCTCGCTCCAGCGGACCCGCCCGCCACCGGAAAACCGCAGAAAGAGCGAGTCGGAGTATGGCTCGGGGAGAAAGGGCCGGGCCGGCCCGGTTCTGTTCAGTGCCGGAGCGATGAGCCCGGCGACGATGACGAACAGGGCCAGCCCGTTCCCCCTTTCAGACTAGGTCAGCTTGAGGATATCCGCGATTGCTCCAGTTACCTCCTGCATGTCCGCCATGGTCAGGTCGCCCATGTGGGCGATGCGGAAGGTCTTTTCCTTGAGGTCGCCGTAGCCGTTTGAAATCTGCATGTTGCGCGCGGCCAGAGCGGTGTTCAGGTCCTTGACGCTGATGTTGCGGGTGTTGGTGACTGTAGTCAAGGTGACAGACTCATACCCGGGTTCCGGGAAGAGTGCGAAGTACTTCTGCGCCCAGGCGCGGGTGAATTCCGCCATCTCGCGGTGGCGCTGGTAGCGGGCGGGCATGGTCTCGGCGAGGATGTGGTCGAGCTCGGCCTCGAGCGCCCAGAAGAGCGAGATTGCCGGCGTGGTCGGGGTCTGTTTGTCTTTGTCGTAACGCTTGAGCATGGCGTCGTAGTCGAAGTAGTAGCCGCGGTCGGCGACAGTGCGGCACTTGTCGAGCGCCCGCTGCGACACGACCGCAACCGCGAGGCCGGGCGGAAGGGCGACGCACTTCTGGCTCGAGGCGACGACGACATCGAGGCCGAGCGCGTCGATGTCAAACCAGTCGCCCATCAGGCTGGAAACCGCGTCGACGACAATCAGGATGTCGGGATACTTCGCCTTCATCATCGCGGCGATGTCCTCAATCGGGTTGCGGACGCCGGTCGAGGTCTCGTTCTGGGTGATGGTCAGAACCTCGTATCCACCCTTGGCCAGCTCGGCGTCGATGGCCTCAGGCCGGATGGCTTTGCCCCACTCCACGCTGACCGCGCTCGCCGCTTTGCCACAGGCTTTGGAAATCTTAAACCAGCGGTCGGAGAAAGCGCCGTTGACGGTGTGCAGGACTTTGCCCGTGACCAGATTGCGGATGGCGCCTTCCATGGTGCCGGTTCCGGACGAGGTGAACCACATGACGTAGTTTTTCGTCCCCAGAATCTGTTTTGTTTTGTCGACGACACGGGCGTTGAGGTCGCCGAAGTCTTTGGACCGGTGGCCTATCATCCACCGGCTCTGGGCTTTGAGTATCTCCTCCCGAACCTCGGTCGGACCGGGAATGAAGAGCTTTTTATGCATTTGGCCTCCTGACAGACGGGTTGTTCTTCGGTCAAATCACTAATTCTGCAGACCCGCCGTATCTTAGCCGCCGGCATTGCGGCTGTCAAACCGGCCCCACCCGGGCCGGGGAAGGCCGGCCGATTCTTCCACTCCAGCGCGGCCGCACAACTACAGGACGGTTACCTCGTGACGGCAGCCTTTGCGGTTCCCGGGCGCATCGCCAGCGGTCTCTTTCTGTGAGCGGGCGGCCATACTCCCGGCCGGCACGTCCGCACACCTGACCTCGGGCCGAGACAGGACCCGGATTTCGTAACCACCAGCACCGCGACGGGTTGAGCGCTCAGGCGGGTGCCGGGGGGAGTGACCCGGGGAGTGACTCCGGGGGTCCTCTCCCGCGGGCTGCGTTCCGGCGGTCGGGCCGGAGTGACGGCACTCAACCGCAGCCG
>Ga0101944_10003468_pt1 | contig 21846 bp, 19 predicted proteins | sample DewCreD2012metaG_FD_75245 | JGI IMG/M metagenome (GOLD analysis project Ga0101944, IMG submission 75245) | Hot spring sediment bacterial and archeal communities from British Columbia, Canada, to study Microbial Dark Matter (Phase II) - Dewar... ... | reverse complement strand
CGGCAACGGCCACAGGCGAGGGCGCTGAGAGCAACACACGGCAGGCGGCGCTGTCAGCCGCGGAGGAGTTTGACGTGCACGTGGCGGGAGCGCGGGCCGTCGAACTCGCAGAAGTAGATGGCCTGCCAGGTGCCCAGGACCAGTGCCGAGGCGCGTACGACCAGTGTGACGGAGGATCCGATGAGGGAGGCCTTGATGTGGGCGTCACTGTTGCCTTCGGCGTGGCGGAAGCGCGGGTCGTCTCGCGGCACGAGGGCGTCGAGCTTATAGAGGATGTCGGCTGTCACGTCGGGGTCGGCGTTTTCCTGGATGGTCAGGCCGGCGGTGGTGTGGGGGACGTAGCAGACGGCAATGCCGCTGGTGATGTCGCTGCCGCGGATGACGGCGGCAATTCTGTCGGTGATGTCGATCAACTCGGCCCGCCTGGTGGTCTGTACGGTCAGCGTTTCGAGCATATTTGCCAGATCCTGAAAAGCCCGGGCTGTTGCCAAGGCCAGTATATTCCCGGGGCGGCGGCCTTTGCGCCGGGGGCCGCAGAGGGCAGAATAGCGGATCGCGTGTCGGGTGTACAGACGGCGGCAACGGAGAGAACGATGCCCAGAGAATGCGACATAGAGGTACGGGTACGGTACTGCGAGGCAGACCCGATGGGCTATCTGCACCACGCGCAGTATTTCGTATTCCTGGAGATGGCTCGCACGGAGCTGCTGCGGCAGTGTGGGTATCGTTACCGCGACTGCGAAGAGCAGGGGTTGTTCTTCGTGGTGGTCAAGGCCGAGATCCACTACCGCGGTCCGGCGCGCTACGACGATCTGCTGCGGATCCATGTGAAGGTTGCGCGTATGACGAGGGCGAAGATCGAGCACGAGTACCAGATCAGCCGGGAGGGGCGAATTCTCGCGGAGGCCAGGACGGTGCTGGGGTGTGTAGGGCGCGATGGGAAGGCGCAGGAGATCCCGGAGGCGATCCAGAAGATCGGTGGAGTGGCTTAGAGGTTTCTTTCGCGTCGGGCGGTGCGGATGGCCTGGCGGATGAAGGGGCGGCGCGTGGGGCTGACGCTCAGGCCGTTTTCGAGTTGGACGGCATCCAGGCCGGCGCGGGCAAGGTCGCCCAGGCAGCGGACGATGTCGGGGCCGCCGGCGAAGGAGGGAGCGGCGGCGTCGATGGCGGCTTCGAGTCGAAGGGCCCGCCCGGATGCGACGGTCGGGTGGGGATACTGTTCGAGGGAGGTCTCGGGGGCGGCCAGAAAGGTCAAGCGCGGGGCGATGGCGGCGAGTTCCCCGAAGGATGGGTTCCAGGGCGCGCCGGTACGGTGCGGCTGATTGTCAACAGCCAAGACCTGAGGCTGGGCTGCGGGGACGTCCTCGTGCGAGGTCGGCTGATGGGTTGAGATCCGGTCTTTGGCGATCAGCAGCGAGAGGTCGGGGGCTGCACGGGTCCAGAGCTGTATGGCAGCCAGCAGGGCCTTGCGCTGGCGGGCGGCGTAGGCGGCGAGGATGTCATCTTCGGCGAGCAGGTCGTCGATCGTGCCGGCGCGGGGCTTTTCGTTTCGCAGCCAGCGCATCAGATGGACGTGGACGCTTCGCAGGGCAGAGGCGGCATCGACGCCGGCGTGGATCGCCTGCTGTCGGCACGAAGGGCAGAAGCAGATGGCCAGGAGGGCGGATTCGACGGGGCCCGGCTGGGTGGGCCAAGTGCCGGTGGCAGAGGCGGGCTGGAAGCGGTCGGGCAGCGTGATGTTCTCGAGTTCGATCACGTCGGGCTCGAACTGCTGCGAGAGGTCGAGGATCTGGCAGCGCACCAGTTCGACGACGTCCGGGTTCGACGGGCAGAGGTGGCCCGGGGAGGCCAGCGACAGGGCGTTGCAGCTGACGATCTCCGGGTATCTGGCAGCCAGGGCGGCATCGCGCAGGGCGCTTACTCGCAGGCGGAAGCGCTGGGAGCGGTCGCGGCAGGAGCCGGCAAGCCTGGCGGCGGGCTGGCGGCTCTTGAGTGTGGGGCTGAGGACGGGACGCAGGCGGGTGCTGGCATACCGGTCGCCGTTCGGTTGGAACAGCGCGCCGGGGGCGACGCGGACGGCCAGCAGGTTCTCGTCGGGCGATAGGGCGATGGCATCCTGGGCGTCGGGCGCCTTGATGGAAAGCGTAAGGCCGCTGGCGCCAAGCTGGCCTGCGACGAGGTCGAGGATCTGCTCGGCGTCGAAGAGCAATCCTTGCCAAGGCTGCACGTGAATCAGGATATCGAAAGGGTCGGTCGGGTTCATGGGCGACACGATACAGTCGTAGGCTTTGGCGGGCAATACGTCGTAGTCGAGCGTGTAGTTCAACCACGGGGACACGGAGAACGGCAGAGGATCATGCATACGTGCGTTGCGGCGATCGTGCTGGTGACGGCGGTGACGGCGGCGGCGGAGAGTGTGCGCGCCCAAGCGCCGGCGAGCCGGCCGGCGTGGACGAAAGTGAGGCCCGGCGAGGTGCAGGCGCTGGTTGTGCAGTATGCGGGTCGGACGATGCCGGTGGACACGCTGGCGCGCGAGATCATCCGGGAGATCACCGGGCAGCGGGTGTGGGGGGAGTACAACCCGACGGTCCTGCTGCTGGCGTGGACGTGGCAAGGCGAGACGTGGAAGCAGGAGCCGCTGGTGGTGGTGGGCGATCCGGCGCTGCAGGAGAGGGTGGGGCTGGCGAAGGACCGCAAGCGGTTCTGCTATGGGGAACTGGTTGGCAACGAGCGGCTGGCGGCCCTGCGGCGGGCGGCGGAGCCAGGTGCGGCGGAGAGCGCGGAACTCTCGTCGCGGGAACGGGCGATGGCGCGCAGCGCGGCAGAGGTGTCGGAGCGGCTGCGCTTGCTGGAAGCGGTGTTTGAAGGGCAGGTACTGCGGGTGGTTCCGCCGGCGACGGACGCGGAGGCGGCGTGGGTAACCGTGGCGGATGCCGGCAGCCAGGAAGGGATCGGGCCGGCGGAGCAGGAGAAGATCCGGGCGGAGTGGCAGGCGTTGCGGGCGGCGTTTCTGGCGGGGGACACGGCGGGGTTTCGCCAGGCGGGCAAAAGCCTGGACAAGACGCTTGCGGGGTTGAAATCGCCGGCGTGGCCTGACAAGAACCTGATGGTGCTGGAGGTGCTGTACAACTTCGCCCGGCCGTTTCGGGCGGGGTGGGCGCTCACGCTGGCGGCGACGGCGGCGGGCTTGGTGAGCCTGGCGCTGAGCGGCAAGTGGGTGCGGTGGGTCCGGTATGCGGTGTGGGGCCTGCTGATCGACGGGGCGGGCATTCTGACGGTGGGGCTTCTGGTGCGCTGGAAGTGCTGCGGTCACAACCCGGTGGCGACGGTGAATGAGTTGCTGATTTTGATGGGGTGGGGGGTGGTGGCGATCGGCATCGTCACGATGTTGGTGGCGCGGCAGAAGGCGGCGCTGCCGATTGTGGCGGCGGTGGCGACGGGGGTCTTGGTGCTGGCAGATTCCACTTTGGGGTGAGCTTCGTGCGGGGCCAGGCGGTTGAGCGGGAAGGGGGTGCGGCGGGCGGGGCGCGGTCTACGTGGAAAGCCAGGTGGCGACGCGGCGGTTGTCGAGCCAGTTGAGGGCACTGAGGAGGTCGCCGAGGGTGAAGCGGCGGCGGACGAGGTGGGCGTATTTTACCGTGTCCGACGGGGAGGAGGCGGCGGGCAATGAGTCCAACGCGGTGAGCGTGCGGGGGATGTCAAGGGCGCGGGCGATGGCGGTGAGTTTGTCGAGGGGCATCAGGCGGTCCGCGAGTTCCTTCTGCGGGCGGCCGGAGGGCCATTGGGCTGCGAGTTCGGATAGTTTCAGACGGGCGGCCTGCCAGCGGTGTGCCTTTGGGAGGTAGTCGCGGAGCAGTTCGCCTCGCATGTGTCCTGAGGGGTCGATGGGGGCGAAGTGCCGGGTGATTTGGGTGTGGGCGAGGCCGGCCAGGTCGGTATCGGCTGCGGCGGCCAGGTCGTCCGGATTCGTTTCTCGCAGGAATTGGTTGTAGGCGCGAGTGGCGGTGAAGGTTCCGGCGGCGACCTGCAGGCCGTGGAGGTTGAGCGGTTTGTGCAGGGCGGTGTTGCACAGGTCGAGGTAGTGGCTCATCACGTGTTCCCAGCCGGAGATGGGGGTGGTCTGACCCACCACGCTCATGGCGTAGCCGGCCAGCAGGAGGGCCTCCATCAGGCGGCGGAAGGCGGCTGGTTCGCGGCGGGCGAGGGCGGCAGCGATGTCGGGGAGACTCGCTTCGTGCCCGGCCAGGAGCAGTCGCGGCGTGTCGGTGTAGGATTCGTCGATGTCCAGCAGGCTCGAGAGGTACCAGTCGGCATAGGCGACGCCGCGGGCGAGGAGGTCGCCCACGCCGGCGCGCGTCAGTTCCATGGGGGCGCCGGCGAGCAGGGGCAGGTCGATCCAGACGCAGTCGGGGTTCTGCGAGGGGATGGTGCGTTTGACGCCGGCGACGCCGAGGACGGCCAGGGCGCTGCTGAAGGCGGTGACGGTGCAGGCGGTAGGAATCGAGACGAAGGTCCGGCGGTCTTCGGCAGCGGCGTTCTGGTCGGCCAGGAATCGGGCGTGCTTGGCCAGGTCGGTGATTGTGCCCGAGCCGAAGCTGATGATCAGGGCGCGAGGCGGCAGGCGCGTTGCGAGTCGCCGGGCGATGTCGAGGTCGGCGTGCGGCGGATCGGCGGGGGTGCCGAGGGAGATGAGTGTCGGCTCGGCGATGCGGTTGGCGATCTGGAGGAAGCGGGTCTTGGCGTTGTCGTTGGCGCGGCGCATGGGGGTGTGGTCCATGATAACCAGCAGGGGGCGATGCGTGGCGCCGGCGGCGTGGAGCAGGTCCTGGAGGCGGGGGAAGAGGTCGTCCTCGATGATGACGTCTCGGACGGCGATGCGGCCGGCGGCGCCCTGTGAGGCGAGCCAGGTGTTGATGGCTGGGATGTTCGTGGGGTTCATATGGGTCTCGTCCGAAAGAAAGACCAAAACGCACCCGCAAGAAGTCTGCGGGACGGCACGCGGCACCCGTTGCTACTCGGCGGCTTCGGCCTTGTGGAGCATCGGGATGCGGGGCGGGCGGCCGCGGTCGAACAGGTACGTTGGCAGCGAGCGGAGGACGCCGACGGGGTGATAGAGCGCCTCGATCTCGCCGCGGCAGTTGTACCAGCAATCGGTGCAGGTGTTGGTTTTGCTGATCGCGCTCATGCGCTGGATGAGCGTCGGGACCGTGTGGCGGTAGAGGTTGCCGACCGGGTCGTTGCGGCGTTCGACGCAGATGGCGACGTCGCCGGTGGAGTCGATGTTGAAGAACGCCAGGCCCGCCTTGCAGCCGGGGATGCCCTGGGAGATCGCCCGGTCGAACCGGCGCAGGAACACGGGGTTTGACAGAAAATTAGGATACCTGTTTCGCAGTTCCAGCAGTTTCTTGCCGATGTCGGGTTTGCGGCAGACGAACATGTCCGAGCCGGTTTTGCGGGTGCAGTAGGGCTGGACCATGAAGTAGGCGTCGTGTTCGGCGGCCAGTTGGATCAGCGGCTCGATGTCGTCGAGGTTGTCGTGCATAAGCACGCACATGAGGTTGACGCGCTGCCATTCATACTTGCGTGCCGAAGCGAAGTGATCGAGCGCCCGGATGGCGCGGCGGAAGGCCTCCTTCGTGCCTCGCCGGCGGTCGTGCATGACGGGGTTGGCATGGTCGAGCGAGACCGAGGCGCCCCAGAGACCCGCGTCGAACAGTTCGCCGGCCAGGGACCGGGTGACGCGGTAGCCGTTGGTGGTCATGAAGGGGAAGTGGTACTGCGCCATGGCATCGACGACCTGCGGCAGATCGTCGCGGAGGGTCGGTTCGCCGCCGGCGATCGAGATCATCAGGGTGCCGAGGTGGGAGAGTTTGCGGCTGCCGTAGCGGATCTGGTCGAGGGTCTGCTCGGGCAGCAGGCCGGCGGGGTCCTTCCAATAGTGACAGAAGCCGCAGCGGAAGTTGCAGCGGTAAGTGACCTGCCAGGCACACCAGATGGGGTAGTGACTGGACCAGGCCCGGAACAGGCGCCACTTTTTCTCAATGGGCGAAAGCATGTCTCTCCCGTCGCACGATTATCGGTAGAAATACGTCATTATATCCAGTCGGTCCGCGGTGTGTATGGTTGTAAGCTCAGCCGCTGCAAGCGGCTGGGAAATGGAACGACTCGTGAAGTATTTCCTTTGACCCCCTGCCGGGGGTTCGGTAGACTTGAGTATGTCAGGCTTGGCCTTTCCGGAGGCACCCGTCATGTCTCATGCGGATCTGAACGTAACCCGGTTTGTGGAGCGGCAGATGCGCAACTGGGAACTCGCCAGGCAGCATTCTGCCAGTCAGGAACCAAGGGAGGCATCCGAAACCGTCCGGTTCTATGTCGCGATCAGCCGCGACCTTGGCAGCACGGCCGAGCAGGTGGCGGAGTCGCTGGCCAAGCGTCTGGGCTGGCCCAAATACGATCGCGAGATTCTCGACTACATGGCCGGGCACGAGGAGGTTCGTCGCCGGTTGTACGAGTCGCTTGACGAGCGGCAGCGCAATTGGCTGCAGCAGTTGATCGACCTGCTCGAACCGCTGGGCATCGAGGCCAGCCGGACGCGGGACCAGTACTTCCATCGGCTGAGCCAGGCGATTATCACGATTGCACAGCACGAGCACGCAATCTTTGTCGGTCGCGGGGCGAACTTCATTCTTCCGCCATCGCGTGGGTTGAGCGTTCGGATTGTGACGCCCTTGAAGGAACGGATTCGATACGTGATGCAGACGCAGGGGCTGACCGAACGGGCGGCGCATCGATACGTCAGTGATGTCGAGCGGCAGCGGGCGGAGTTCCTGGTTCGACACTTCGGGGCTCGGCCGTATGATCCCCGGCGATACGATATGACGCTAAACGCCGGCACGCTGTCGGTGGGCGACATTTGCGACCTTATATGTCGAGCGATTGAAGCTAAGAGCGGCATGAAGGTACCTTGTGCGAAGTCGCTTGCCTAGCGGGTGGAGCCTCATAGAATAGTATATCCGTGTTGTCATGTCGGATGTCTTTGTTTTGCCGGTTCATGGATTGGATCGGGACCAGGGTTAGGGTTTTTTTCGCGCAAGCACCAGCCAAGTTCCTGTCGTTTCGGCAGCTAAGGAATTCTGTGACACAAGGGCTTGCAATGTTCTGCGAGCTTGGGTAGTAGTAGTAACGTTTCAAAGAAGTACGTTTGCGCTTTTGGCGGCATGCCGGTTGTAAGCCGGCAGCTTAACAAGGGAATCCGGTGCAAATCCGGAACGGCCCCGCCGCTGTAACCGGGCAGGAGCGCCGCGAAAACCACTGATCCGCCGCAGGCGGGTCGGGAAGGGCGGCAATCAGGCTATGTGAGCCCCGGGAGTCAGAAGACCTTCCAAAAGCGTTCATTACGGCCAAGGAACCCTCGTGGGAAGGGCAAAGGCTGCCATGCAACGCTGCTGCGTAACAATACGAGCACTCCGAGCATATCTTCCGCTCCGCATGGTACCCGTTGATTGCGCCCGCCGTCTGCGCCAAAGGTAGCATTGCCGCCTGTGGCCAGCCCCGCCATGGTTCCGAAGCCGTTTTGCTCGAGACAGCGAAAGGCCGCGATGTGCAAGAGGCGGCCGGCGAACTGCCGGTGTCTCGAATGCTGATGCGCGGCGACACTGGTGCTCAGCGGGGAGACGAGCTGAGGTTCCAGGAGTACCACACTTTTTGTGCACTTTTCCTTGGAGGGGAAAAGAAGGAGTGACGCAGTGAAGAGGTATGCGATGTGGCTGGCAGGCGTGAGCCTGGTGTGTGTACCGGCGATGGCGATGGCGGCGGTTCCCTGGGCGACGACCGTGGTAAGTTACGACTACGACGGCGACGGCGATACGACGAACGATCCGTCCTGGTATGCCAACCCGCAGGTAGTTTTGGGTTCGCCATCGCGGATGACGGGCGTGTCGGCGGGCTATCCGGGGGTGGTAAGCCTGTTCAACGGTCCGTGGGGACCGGATGAGATCGTCAGCATTGCGCCGGGCGGGCAGCTGGTCGTGTCGTTCGATGAGCCGATCCGGAATGACGCGTCGCACCTGTATGGGGTCGACTTGATCGTGTTCGGTCATGCGATGTTCAGCGATCCTGATTACAGCGGCACGAGGCTGCCGGCGAACCCTTCGCTGCTGCGGAGCGAACCGGGTCTGATCGAGGTCAGCGGCGACGGATTGAACTGGCATCTGGTGCCGAACGTTTTTGCCGACATGCTATACCCGACGCTGGGGTATCTCGACAGCGGGGCCTATGACTGGACGCCGGGGTCGGTGTTGTCCGACTTTCTGAAGCCGGTGAACCCGGCGCTGCAATTGTCGGACTTTGCCAACCTGACGTACGCGCAGGCCGTGGCGTTGTACGAGGGCTCGGGCGGCGGGACGCCGGTGGATATCGGCGCGACGGGGCTGGATGAGGCGCTATACGTGAGGATTACGGTTCCGGAAGGGGCGGGGTACGCAGTGGAAGTCGATGCGCTGGCGGTTGTGCCCGAGCCGATGAGCCTGGCGTTGCTGGCGTGCGGTGCGGTGGTTCGTCGGATGCGTTCCGGAGGAAAGAAGCCGTGAAGGCAGTGCAGGTGTTGGCAGTGATGGCTGCAATCGCCTCGTCAATGGCAGCCTCGCCGGGCGGCCGGGCAACGGCTGGACCGTATCCTCAGATTGGCGGCGGGCCGGGACATTTGGGTGTGGCCTCTGGAGGGGGGCCAACCCAATTGTCCAGCCCGCGGTTTTCGGTAGCTGGGTTTTCGTGGGTGAGCCAGGCCGGTGTGGCGGTGGGCCTGGGCAAGGTGATCGGCCTGGCCACCTCTTTGAACACACAAGGGCAGGCGTCGACGGCGGTGGTAGCCGTGAACGAGCGGACGGGGCAGCATGCGTGGACTGCCTATGTTCCAGCGCCCTTTGTCGGCAGTTGGAGCTGGCCGGCGATCGACGAGAAGAACCGGATCGTGCTGGTGGCGGAGAGGAATCGCCTGACGGCGCTGGACATCGCCAGCGGCGGCGAGAAATGGTTCCTGGAGGCCGGCGAGGGCAAGATGTTCGTCAACGCGAGCCCGACGGTGGCCGGCGGTGTCGTCTACATCGTGGACTATATCAACAAGGACGACGGGACGAGTCGTTCGACGTTGTACGCGGCGGATGGGGCGACGGGGGAGGTACTCTGGAGCATACCCGTGGGGCGGACGAGCGGGGCCAACACGGTTGCGGTGTCGGGCAACAAGGTGATGGTGGCGAATTTCGAGGGCAGGTTTTTGATGTTCGACAGGGTCACGGGGGCCGCATTTCCGGAGCTGCCTCTGAGCGCCAACGGCTTTTTCTGCGGCGTGGCGGCCGAGGGGTCGTTTGCTTATGTCGTCAGCTATGCCTTCAGTTCGCTGAACGGGCCGACGAAGCTGTACAAGATCGACACCAGCGGGTCGGTGCCGACGAAGGTGTGGGAAGCGGTGGCGCCGCGCACGGACACGATCCCGGTGATCACGACGGACCTGGTGCTGGTCAGCGGGGGCGACGGCTACCCGAAGTTCCCGTCGCTGGAGCCGGACATCGACTGGCCGAGCCTGTTCGCCTTCGACAAGGTCACCGGCGAGTTCCGGTGGCGGACGGAGGCAGCCGGGGGCTGGACAAGCCAGCCGGTGTACGCGGACGGGATCGTGTACCTGCCGACGCAGACGGGTCCGTTCACGGGTCCGACGTCGAAGCTGGTGGTGCTGGATGTGCGTAAGACGCCGGCCGAGCTGGGCTTCCTGGTGACGGAAACGGGGGTGATCGCCAACAGCGTGGTGGTGGCCAACGGGAACGTCTACGGCACAGGGCCGGCGGGGCTGCAGGCATTCGGGCCGGCCGTGCGGATTCCGGGCGATATCAACAACGACGGGAAGGTGAACGTCTTCGACCTGCAGCGCATGAGCCTCAGTTGGAACAAGCAGGTGGGCGAGGTCGGGTACGACCCGGTGTGCGACCTGAACAGCGACGGCCGGGTCAACGTCTTCGATCTGCAGATTCTGGCGGCGAACTGGAACAAGTGGTGAAGGGACGACGATCCGCGGTCCGTGGGAACAGCAACGGCCGCGGCCGGTTGGCGATTCGAGAGATGATGCGCAAGACAACAGACGATCCTGGCCGCGCCTTTACGCTGATCGAGCTGCTGGTGGTGGTGGCGATCGTGGCGTTGCTGGTGAGTTTGATCGTGCCGGCGCTGGGCAGCGCCAAGGCGCAGGCGAAGAAGACGGTCTGCGCGTCGAACCTGCGGCAGCTGGCGGTCGGGGCGATCATGTACGCCACCGACGGGCGCGGGGCGATGCCGCCGTGCAGCTGGTGGAGTCGCGGAGTCACCGCCTACTGGTGGGGTCAGGTCAAGGTGGAGACGAACCAGGTCGATCATACGGTTTCGCCGATCTACAAGTACCTGCGGACCGGGCTCGGAGAGGACAGCGTTTTCGAGTGTCCCGAGCAGCCGTGGGGCACATATCGGCCGCAGCCGATGGATCTGAAGGAGCAGGTCACCAGCACGTATGGGTACAACGGATATTACCTGACGCCGGCGGCGACGACCGGCTGGTGGCACCAGATCCGGGACCGGCCGTGGCAGAAGCTCGAGTCGATCCAGATGCCTGGACTGGTCTTCATGTTCGCAGATGCGCTGATTGTGGACCCCAACAATCCCACGGGTCTGCCCGCCAACATCGCCTTGCTGGACCCGCCCTACATCTACAGCGGCAACGGCGGCATGTTCCGGGCAACGCTTGGCAGCGCCAGCGTGTCAGACGTCTGGGAAGAGAATGGTTTCCCGACGACGTCATTCCGGCACCGCGGGCAGACGAACGCGGCCAGTTGCGACGGGCACGTCGAGTCGTACGATCTCGAAGGGGGCAAGATGACGTCGCCGAAGCACATGATCGGGTCGGTGGGGGTCAACAACGGGCCGCATTACGTTCCGGACTGGCGGGACTGGTAGCGGGGGAAGACCGTTGCACCCAGACGGCCGGCTCGCGGCGGTACTGGAAGTCCTGCGGGTGCCGGGGCCAGAGCATCGGCCAGTAGAACCAAGCGGCCAGCACGGACAGGGTGAAGGTGATGCCCAGGAGGGCGGCCTTGATCCGGCGGACCGAGCGTTCGAACCGTGAGAGGGATTCCGGGTAGAAGGCGACTTGTCGAATGAAATCCTGCCGCGAGGCGATGGAGCTGTGTCGCCAGCTGCGGGCGTATTTGCTGATGCCGTTGAGTGCGGCCACGGCCTCCAGGGCGGAAGCGAAGATCTGGGCGGCGGAGGTGCACACCTGTTCGCCGATCGCCGTGGGGGGCGTGATGTTGTGCCGCCAGCACGGCAGGGAACAATAGGGGATGGCGCCGTCGAGGCAGCGAACGCCGTAGAGGTCGGCCTGCCGTTCGAACCGCCGGCTGATCCAGCCGAAAATCACGATCCAGATGAATGCCACGGTTCCGGCGGTCGTCAGTTCCACTGCCTGGCGCGAGAGGTCGGCAGCGTGGTTCAGCCATTCCCCGGCGAGGCTCACGGCGAGCATGCTGCCGATGGCGAAAATCATGTACCAGGCGATGTGGTGCTCTTTGACGTGGCCGGCCTCGTGGCCGAAGACGGCCTCGACCTGCTCGCGGCTGAGGTGATCCAGGAGGCCGTCGGACAGCAGGATGTATCGCACGGGTGGCAGGAGGCCCATGACGGCGGCGTTGACCATAGCGCCGTGGCTTTTCCAGATGAGGATGTCGCGGTATTTCAGGCCGAGTCGGCGGCAGGTGTCTTCCAGGCGGCTGCGCAAGGGTGAGGGCTCCATGCGCTGGGTCTGCCAGATGAATCGCAGCATCAGGGGCGAGATCAGGAAGATCAGGGCCGCCACCACGGCCAGTGCGGCCTCGGGGATCCACGCCAAGTCGGTCCACTCGACCAGCCGGTCGCCGTAGACCGCCATGAGATCAGCGGCGACGATAAACAGGCCCATGGGCACCAGGACAGTGAGGATCTGGTTGCGGACCTGGAAGTCCAGGTACTGAAGGAGCGACCAGATGGGTCGGGCATGGGGTTCGGGTGGCAGCGTGGCGGCGGCGGCCTGGCGCAGCGCCCGGTCGGCCGGGTAGAGCACGAGCCAGGACAGGACGGCGCCGAGAAGGACGGGGGTGACCAAGGCGAACTCGTCGAGGAAGGGGAAGCGTGCCAGGTGCCAGCCGTGGCGGACCATGCCGAGCCAGCCGGTCTGGCTGACCAGCAGGGCGAAGGCAAGGAGCAGGCCGAGTCGCATACCTGCGTGTATGTGTCCGAACAGTGTGGCGGCGTAAGGGAAACCGCCGGGCAGGCGGAGTCGCCGCAGGCAGGCCCAGGATCCAAGGCCGGCCAGGATGGGGATGATCAAGGTCAGGATGCCAGCGGCTGCGAGCGTGGGTGTTGGGGCGGTAAGCGGCCTGTAAAGGGGGTACTCCAATGCCAGGTTAGGCAGGGAGAGGAGGGCTGCAAAGAGGACGATCAGGACGATTTGCATAAAGCGGGTCTCAAAAATCGGCTCGGGCCGGCTGAATTCGCACTTGCCGTAATGCTCCGCATGGTGCAATGATGTCGCCGCCGGCTCGTTATACACATTGGCGCGGGCTGCGGTCATTGTCGTGGCTGAACCCGCAAGAGTCTAGTCGAACCGAAAAGGAGATTCATCCATGAAGCGTCGATTTGCGTGGGGGCTGCTGGGGTTGCTGGTCGTGGCAGGTTCGGCGTTGGCGCAGGAGGCGGCCCAGCCGGGCGGGGATCAGGGCCAACAGGGCCAGGCGCAGCAGCGCCGGCGAATGCGGCCGGATGCCGGTGGTATGCGGGGCGGGATGATGGGCGGGCGGGACCTGGCGCAGTTGCTGAACCTGACGCCGGAACAGCAGGCGAAGGTGCAGGAGATCTACCGCAGCGCCCGGCAGCCGGGTCAGGCCGGCCAGCCAGGCCAGGTGCGTCAGCGGCCCAGCCAGGAAGACATGCAGAAGATGCGTGATCTGCGGCAGCAGTTGCGCGAGGCGGCCCAGGCGGGCGACGACGCCAAGGTCGAGCGGTTGCAGGCGGAATTGCAGCAGATGCAAGCGACAGGACCGATGGCACAGTTTCGGCAGCAGCAGGCGAAGATCAATGAAGAGATCGAGAAGATCCTGGATCCGCAGCAGCAGGCGAAGTTCAAGAAATGGCGGGAGTTGCAGGAGGCGGGGTTGCCGCCGTACCTGATCAGCAACCCGGATGTCCTGAAGCGGTCGGTACTGGGGATCGGGACGCTAACGGACGTCCAGAAGAACCAGATCGAGGCGGTCTTCGAGCGGTACGAGCGCGAAGCCAACTCGCCGGCGGCGACCGCCGAGTCGAAGCGGGAGCTTGGCTTGACGGTGGCGGCGGAGGTGGTCGGGGTGCTCAAGCCGAGCCAGAAGGCGCTGCTGTCGGCGGGCGGCCGGATGGCGGGTGATCGCGGCGAGCGCGGCGGTCGGCAGCGTCGCGGAGGCGGGCAGGACAGGGGGAACGGCGGCGAGGGTGCCGCACCGGCACCGGCTCCGGCGCCAGCGGGGCAGTAGACGAATCGGGTATCGGGCTTGGGGACCGGGTCTCGGACAGCGGGACCGGCACCAAGGCCCGTTGCCAAGCGCACAGGGGATTCTGCGCGCCTCGGGGTAACGATGCGAGGCAGTCGGTGGGCGGTTGGTTCAACCGCGGCCGGCTGCCTTCCTTTTTGCGCTTGGCTCTTGCGGCGCTTCAACTTCCGGATTGGCGTGCTAGGATATCTTTGGCTGGATGCGGATGCCTGCCGGCTGGCGGCGGGCGGGCACGTCTTTCCTCCGTACAGACGCAGAAAGGAGCGACTCATGGTAGGCAGGCTGTCGATGGTCGTATGCCTGTTGGTGGCCATTGGTTGGGTGGTGGAGTGTCCGGCGCAGGTGAAGGCGGGCGACACGCAGGCGGCTGCGGCAGCTGCACCCGCGACCCGGGCGGCCGGCAAGATCGAACCGCTGCCAGATGAGAAGGGCAAGCCGTTCGCGGTAGTGCAGCGGGCGAAGAAGGCACTGGAACTGGACGGCAAGTTGGACGAGGGGCTCGGCGAACCGACGTTGACGAGTTTCTACAGCGAGGACACCGGCAAGGCGGTCAAGCAGAACGTTCAGACGCAGGTGTGGCTGCGTTACGACGACGAGAACCTGTATGTGATCGCGAAGATGCTCGAGCCAGCCATGGACGAGCTGCAGGCGACGACGACGGAGCGGGACGGCGAGGTTTGGCAGGACGACGACCTGGAGATCTTCCTGGACCCGGCGAAGAAAGCGGACCCGGCGGAGTACTTCCAGATCATCGTCAACCCGGCCGGCACGATCGCCGACCAGCGGGGCGCGCCGGATGTGAGCGGCGATTCGGCGTGGGACTGCAAGGGCTGCAAGGTGAAGACCGGCAAGGGCAAAGATTTCTGGGTGGTCGAGATGGCGGTTCCCTTCCAGGCGATTGGGGTGAAAGGTCCGGTGGCGGGCAAGCACTGGGGCGCCAACTTCGGGCGGGACCGCAAGGCCGGCGACGGCGAGAACAGCAGTTGGGTGAACATCGGGGCGGACTGGCACCAGCCGGAGGAGTTCGGGCATATTGCGTTTGAGTGACGGGGGTGCAGGTGATTGGGCCAAGGGCGAACGAGAACATAGGACCAATAGGACGTATAGGACATATAAACGGCCGGCAGTCCTGCGGGTATAGGTTCTGTATGGCCTATAGGTCCTATGTTGTTCGCCGTGGCAGTCTTGAGCCTGCCGAAAGTCCGCACTGCGCTATAGCGGAGAATCCGCACCATAGGCAAGGGCTTCATTTCGGCGCATGGCGGGTACCGCTACCTGTTTTCCTATCGCAACGCGCAGATTGTTTGCGATGCCACGGTTCGTTTCTGCGAGCGCTTCCTGGAGAAACACGACCGCACGATCGGTCAGATGGTCCAGGCTGCTCGGTCTGGCAAGCAGAACATCATCAAAGGCCATATGGAAACTGGGCTACCGTGACGACGAGTCCTACGAGATCTACAGGCCCTGCATGGACAGTCGCTCCGCAGAGACTGCTGCCAACATCGTCATCTGCCTGAACCATCAAGCCAACTTGCTGCTTGACCGGCAAATTCGCCAGTTGGAGAAGGCATTCGTCCCGGATGGCCGTCTGCGCGAGCGCAGGAGGCAAGCGCGGTTGGCGGAGCGTGGGCGGCAGAATCGCGGTGGGCGGGGGAGATGAGTGTGGGGGATGAGCTGGTTCGAGGAACCGGCTTGCAGATCGGAAAACGCGGCCGTAGCGTTCTGAGCGTCGGGCCTGGTCTGCAATCATCTCCTTGTTGGCGGTCAACCGGCGGTTGACCGCCGCTTCACCTTGGGGATGTTTGCCGGCGCGGGTGTTCCCCATACAATTCTTCCTGCCGGCGCGGACGCGACGTCCGCATGTTCAACGAAACGGTGCGAACGTGGAAATGGTGAGGATTATGAGCCAGGTTCTGACGCGAACGGAGATTGCGGGTTTCACGCCGCGGCGGGGCAAGGTGCGGGATGTTTACGACCTGGGCGACCGGATGCTGCTGGTGGCTACGGACCGGATCAGCGCATTCGACGTGGTACTGCCGACGCCGATTCCCGACAAAGGGGCCGTGCTCACGCAGATCAGCCAGTTCTGGTTCGAGCGGTTCGACGGCCTGGTGCCGCACCATCTGGAGTACGTGGTTTCGCGCGACCGGGTGCCGAAGGGGCTGGAGAGATCCGCGGATCAGCTGGTCGGGCGGGCCATGGTATGCCGCAAGGCGAAGGTCGTGCCGGTGGAGTGCGTGGTCCGCGGGTACCTGGCGGGCAGCGGCTGGAAGGAATATGGCCAGACCCAGAGCGTGTGCGGGGTGAAGCTGCCGGCGGGGCTAAAGCAGTGCAGCCAGTTGCCGCGGCCGATCTTCACGCCGACGACCAAGGCCGAGCAAGGGCACGACGAGCCGATGACGATCGAGCAGGCAGGCGAGGTGATCGGGGCGGACCTGGCGCGGCGGGTAGCGGACCTGAGCATTCAGCTGTACAGCAAGGCCGCTGAATATGCGCGGACCCGCGGGGTAATCATCGCTGACACGAAATTCGAGTTCGGCACGACAGAGGATGGGGAGCTGATACTGATCGACGAGGTTCTCACACCGGACTCGTCGCGGTTCTGGCCGGCTGAGGAGTACGAGCCTGGGCACGACCAGCCGAGTTTCGACAAGCAGTTCGTCCGGAACTACCTGGAGACGCTGGTGGACAAGGGGCAGTGGAACAAGCAGCCACCCGGTCCGGAGCTGCCGGTGGACGTGGTGCAGCAGACGCGGAAGCGGTATATCGAGGCGTATGAGAAGCTGACGGGGAAAGCGTTCGGGGGGCCGGAACATCTGACAAAGTGACAAGGGGATCGGGGGAAAGGGGGATGGGTATCCGTGGTTCGTTGCCGGTGGTACGTGGTAACGGCTACGACCACAACAGCCGCTGCTGACGGCGGGGGCTGACATACCAACGGCGACGGATGCCCTCGGTGACGCTTCGGGCCGAGGCGGCGATGCGGCTGGAACGGCGCGGGAGCGTGGGACACGGCTGCGGCCGGAAGGGGGGCATCCGCGGGCTTTTCATGGCAAGCGGCGGAGGATCAGGATGGTTACGTCCTCGTAGGGTTTGCCGGTGCCGAGGTGAGTGGCGAGGTCGTCGACGAGCATCTGGAGCATCACGTGGGCGGACTTGCCGGCCCCGTCTTCCAGGTCGGCGAGGATGCGCTCGATGCCGAACGGTTCGCCGGCGGGGCTGACGGCCGTGATGAGCCCGCGGGTGAACAGCACGAGGCTTTCGCCCGAGCCGATCTGGGTTTCCTGGGGCGGGTATTCGATCTGCGGCTGGGCACCCAGTTCGGGCGTTTGGGTGCGGACGAGGTTGCAGGCCTGGCCGTCCGAGCGGAGCAAGTACGCCCCCGGCAGGCCCGCGACACCGTAGCGCATGTTGCCGCCGGCGGGATCGACGAGCCCGACGAAGCATCGCATTGCCACCTGGGTGCCGGGGGAGTGCACGAGCCAGTTGAGTTCCTTGAGGACAAAGTGGGGCGCATCGGCATGGAGCAGCGCAATGCGGAAGGCGGCCCGGACGGATGCCATAAGCACGGCGGATTCCGCGCCGGCCGCCATAGCATGGGCGAGCACGACCGCCGCGGCGCCCTTGGGCAGTCGGACGACGTCGTAGATATCGCCGGAGCAGGCCTGGCCGGCCTGGCGGTAGGCGGCGACTTCCATGTTCTCCCAGGCGGGCAGTTGCGGCGGGGTGAGGCGTTCCTGCACCTGATGGGCCCAGTCGAGTTGGAGAGCGGCCTGCTGCTTGAGGGTCTGCTGCTGGCCGCGGAGGATCTCGTCCAGCCGGATGCCAGCCTGGCTGCCGATGACCCGCATTGCCGCGAGGTCGCCTCGCGTGAACGACATCTTGCCGAGGGACCGTTCGATATAGACCAGTCCGAGGGAGGTGCTGCCGGCGGCCAGCGGGGCGACCATCGCGCTGGCGTAGCGGGTTGGATCGGTGGGCAGCAGGAGGGTCTGCTGTCGCTGGACGGCGCGGTGAATGAGCATGCCGGTCTTCTCGGGGGCCTTATAAGGCCGGCGCGAGGCATCGACGCCGACGCTTACGTGAGGGTCGTGCTCGGGGTCGGTGGCCAGGCAGGCCCAGGCGCGGTCGGCCTTGAGGGCGGTGACGAGCCAGTCTGCCAGGGTCTCCAGGAGTTGTTGGCTGGTTTCGACCTGGTAGAGTCTGGGGCTGAGTTGTCCGAGCAGGAGAAGGCCGGCGGCCTCGAGGTTAGTCGGGTCGCTGAAGCGGAGCAGCACGGTGTCGGCGGGCAGGGGCCAGCGGGTGGGCACCTGGGTATCATCCATGCGGTCGATGGTCTTAAGGGGCACGCGTTCGGCGGTCAGGGCGGGATCGTCGAGGTAGACGCGGATGTTGTAGTCGGCGAAGCCGATCTCGTCGCCGGGCTTGAGGCGGTACCGGCTGTGGAGAAGAGTCTTGTTGACGGTGGTGGGGGTGCGGGTATCGAGCGGGCGGACCGTCCAGCCCGTATTGCCTTCGGGCTCAATGATGATGTGTCGCGGGGCGAGCCGGCCGTCGGGCAGGAAAATATCGCAGGCGGGGTGTGACCCGATCAGCACGATGCCGCTGGTCACGTTCATGTCACTGATCATGCTGTCCCGTTCCCGGATGATCAGCCTCATATAGCACCTGTTCGAAATGAGAAGTCGGAAATGTCGGCGGGGCTCCAGACGGGCGTGTCTGGCGTCCAGCCTCCATTACTAGTATAAATCTCAGTGTTGCAAAGGCTACTGATATGTTCGCAAATCGCACAAACACCGGAGTTGCCTCAGATTCGGGGCCTGGATGGAGCCGAGCATGCTGATTCGAGTTGGACACTCGCCGGACCCTGACGACGCATTCATGTTCTATGGGTTGTCGGCGGACAGGGTCGAGACGGGACCGTACCGGTTTCAACACATTTTGCAGGACATCCAGACGCTGAACGAGCGGGCCCTTCGGGGCGAGTTGGAGGTTTCGGCGATCAGCCTGGCGTGCTACCCGTGCCTGCAGGACAAGTATTCCCTGATGGACCTGGGGGCGAGCATGGGCGACGGCTACGGGCCGATGGTCGTGGCCCGCCAGCCGATGGGGGCGGGGGACCTGGCCGGGCGGGTGATCGCAGTGCCCGGGACGATGACGACCGCCTTTTTGGTGCTGAACCTGTGCCTGGGTGCGGGCCAGTACCAGTACAAGGTGATGCCCTTCGACCAGATTCTCGAGGCGACGGCCGGCGGGCAGGTGGATGCCGGGTTGATCATCCACGAGGGACAGTTGACCTATCGCGACATGGGCCTGCACAAGATCATCGACCTGGGCACGTGGTGGAAGGAGCGTACGGGTCTGCCGCTGCCGCTGGGGGGGAACGTCATCCGGCGGGACCTGGGCGCGGAGGCGATGAAAGAGGTTACACGGCTGGTTCGTGCCAGCATTCAGTACGGGCTGGATCACCGCAGCGAGGCGCTGGCCCACGCGATGAAGTACGGGCGGAACCTGAGCGTGCCGCTGGCGGATCGCTTCGTCGGGATGTATGTCAACGAGTATACGGTGCGGTACGGGCCGGCGGGTCGCGAGGCGGTGTGCCGGCTTTTGTCGGAGGCGGCGGATGCGGGGCTGGCGGCGCGGATCGAGAAGCTGGAGTTTGTGGAGTAGGATGACGGCAGTCAATAGTTACTAGTTAATAGTAACGACAGCAGCGTCCGTTCGAGGTGAGCTATGACTTCGCGTGAACGATGGCAGGCGGTGATGTCGGGCGAGAAGCCGGATCGGTGGCCGACGGACATCTGGTACACGGGCGAGGTGATGGAGCGGCTGCTGAAGGACCTGTGCTGCAACGACGCCAACGAGTTGTGCCGGCGTCTGAAGATCGATGCGCCGTTCGGCATCGGCGGGAAATATTGCGGGCCGGAGTTCGGAGATCGGGACATGTGGGGCCTGCGGCATGTCCAGCAGGTCTACGCGGATGGGGCCGGCACGTACTGTGAGGTCGTGGAGCATCCGCTGGGTTCGGCGTCCAGCGTCGAGGACATCGAGAAGTATCCGTGGCCAAGCCCGGACTGGTTCGACTTTTCGCATGTGAAGGCGAAACTGGCCGAGGCGGGCGACCGGGCGGTGCGGGGCGGCGGGTACGAGCCGTTCCTGCTGTACTGCCAGCTGCGCGGGCTCGAGCAGGCGTTCGTGGACCTGCTGGAATCGCCGGAGATGGTGGACGCGGCCATCGGGAAGCTGTTCGACTTCCACTACGCGATCAACGAGCGGCTGTTCGAGGCCGGGGCCGGGCGGCTCGACATCACATACGTTGCGGAGGATCTCGGTTCGCAGACGTCGCTGCTGATGAGCCTGGACCTGGTGCGGAAGATCCTGCTGCCGCGGATCCGCCGGATGATCCAGTTGGCGCACGATCACGGGATCAAGGTGCTCTATCATACAGACGGGGCGGCGCGGCCGGTCATCCCGCTGCTGATCGACGCGGGGATCGACGCGCTCAACCCGATCCAGTGGCGCTGCCCGGGGATGGAGCGCGAGCCGCTGGCGCGTGACTTTGGGAGCAAGATCGCCTTCCACGGGGCGGTGGACAACCAGCAGACACTGCCGTTCGGCACGCCGCAAGACGTTCGCAACGAGGTGCGCGAGAACATCGAGATCTTCAGCAAGACCCGCGGTTATATCATTGCGCCGTGCCACAACATCCAGCCGATCACGCCGACGGAGAACATCGTTGCGCTGTACGAGGCGGCGCAGGAGTATGGGAAGTGCTGAGGAAGGGCCACGGCCGTCCGCGGTTCGTTGCAACGGCCAGGGCCACGACAACCGGGCGGGCGCTACACACCTTCGATTCCGGGCTGTTTCTGCGACAGGAACTTTGCGTGGCAGGGGGCGCAGAGGTCGTAGCGGAAGGCGCGGTAGACGCTGTCTTCGATCTGGTCCTGCGACTGTTTTGAAAGCGCGTCGAGGACCTGACGGATCTCGTGGTCGTGGTCCTTCTCGAGGTCTTCCCGGGTGACTTCGATGGGGCCGGCGGCGGCGAAGGCTTCGACTTTGAGGATGTAGCGTTTCGGGTCGTTGGCGGACATCCTCAGGCCGCACACGTCGCAGCGGTAGACGATCATCGACTCGACCCTCCTGGAAACATGGCTGGCGCTCAGGCTCCTGGCATGCCACCTGGAACGGAGAGTTCGCCGGAGAGGGCGACGATGATGATGCCGTACTTGCGGGCCAGGTCGAGGGTTCTCTCGCGTTCGAGCAGCAGGGTCTTGCCGGCTTCGACAGCCAGGACCTTGCCGCCGGCGGCGTGCATGTTGTCCATCGTGCCCGGGCCGATGGACGGCACGTCGAAGCGCATGTCCTGGTTGGGCTTGGCGACCTTGACCAGGGTCCAGCCGCCCTGGGGGCAGAGCTGGCCGGCCCGGCGGATCATCTCGTCGGTGCCTTCGATGGCCTCGACGGCGATGACTTCCTGTTCCTTGACGGCGATGGACTGGCCCACGTCCAGGCGGGCGATTTCCTTGGCGATTCGCCAGCCGAAACGGATGTCCTGCCACTGGCGCTCGTTGGGCGGTTTGGCGGTGAGCACGCCGGCTTGGGCGAGGGCCTGCGGGCAGTAACGGGTCGAGTCGATGAGCGTCACTCCTCCCGCCGCCAGTTCATCGGCGGCGGCCTGTAGAATGCTATCGTTCCGTTTGTCCCTGGCCTTTCGGTACCAGACCTTCAGGCTGGTCAGGTCGGGCAGGTAGCGGAGCAGGCGGAATCGGCCGTACATGTCCGCCTTGCGGACCCGCCCGGCCATGATGGCCTGACCGACGCGTTCGCGGCGGAAGATGCGTTTCCATCTGCCCAGGCGGACGACGCCCGACCAGTAGAACGAGTCCGCCAGTTCCTTGAGGCCCGGCTCGGCGAAGCCGCGAAGTCCGACGATCACGAGGCGGCGCCCCTCCTTGCGAGCCCCTTCGGCGACGAGGAAGGGGAATGAGCCGGCCCCGGCGATCAGGCCGAGGGCGTCAGCGCTGCTCTTGCTGGGCCTTGAGGTCATGAATCTCTCGCTGGAGCTGCTCGACGAGGGTTTCGAGTTTCTTGAGTTTCTGCCGCATCTCGGGCAGTTTGTTGAGAACGGCCAGTTCGCGTTTCTTCTTGTCGATCGGAGCGGCCGGGGCGCCGAGGTAGACGGCGTCCGGCGGCACATCATGCGTCACGCCAGCCTTGGCCGCCAAGGTGGCGTTGTCGCCGATGTTGAGGTGGCCGACCACGCCGACCT
>Ga0101944_10003464_pt1 | contig 21873 bp, 18 predicted proteins | sample DewCreD2012metaG_FD_75245 | JGI IMG/M metagenome (GOLD analysis project Ga0101944, IMG submission 75245) | Hot spring sediment bacterial and archeal communities from British Columbia, Canada, to study Microbial Dark Matter (Phase II) - Dewar... ... | reverse complement strand
TGTTCCGCGACCGCAAGAGTTTCCAACTCATCTACGAGGCGGCCATGCTGCGCTGGATCAGCGGCCGCCACGACGACCTGGTGCCCGAGACCTGGAGCGCCTTCCTGGCTCGCATCGACCGCGCCCTGTCCCGGGTGCGGGCCGAGAACGGCCGGGGACGGGCGGTGGCGGTCTTCACCTCCGGAGGGCCCATCGCGGCGGTGGCGCGCCAGGCCCTGGGGCTCGGCGACGAACGGACCCTGCGTTTGACCTGGGTGATCAGGAACGCCTCGCTGTCCAGCTTCCTTTACGACGACCAGCGTCTGACCCTGTCGCTTTTCAACTCCACCGCCCACCTGGAGCTGGCCGGTGAGCCAGGACTGGTGACCTATCGCTGAAACCCGCGCCGGCAAAAGGGGTGACGATCATGGATTTCGCCATATCCGACAAGATGCAGACCATCCTGGAGCTGATCAACGAGTTCGTGGACAAGGAATTGATCCCGCTGGAGCATGAATTCCTGCACGGCGAATGGGCCGACCTGGAGCCGGTGCTGGAAGAGAAGCGCCGGATGGTCAAGCAGATGGAGCTCTGGGCCCCCCTGCATCCCCAGGAGCACGGGGGCATGGGTCTGGACCTGGTGGAGTACGGCCTGGTCTGCGAGGCCCTGGCCCGCACCCCCACCGGGGTCTACGTCTTCGGCTGCCAGGCCCCGGACGCCGGCAACATCGAGATCCTGATGAAGTACGGCACTCCGGAGCAGAAGCGGCGCTTCCTGGACCCGCTGGTCAGGGGCGAGATCCGCTCCTGCTTCTCCATGACCGAACCCGAACAGCCCGGCTCCAACCCCACCATGCTGGACACGGTCGCGATCAAGGACGGCGACGACTATGTCATCACCGGGCACAAGTGGTACACCTCCTCGGCCGACGGCGCGGACTTCGCCATCGTGATGGCGGTGACCAACCCCGAAGCCCCGCCCCATCTGCGGGCCTCCATGATCATCGTGCCCACCGACACCCCGGGCTTCAACCTGGTGCGCAACATCCAGGTGATGGGTCACGCCGGCTCGGGCTGGCACAGCCACGCCGAGATCCTCTACCAGTCCTGCCGGGTGCCGCAGAAAAATCTCCTGGGCCCTGAGGGCCATGGATTTGTCATGGCACAGGAAAGGCTCGGCCCGGGCAGGATTCACCACTGCATGCGGTGGATTGGAATCTGCAATCGGGCCTACGCCTTGATGTGCTCCCGGGCCCTGAACCGGGTCATCGCGCCGGGCAAGAAGCTCTCCGACATGCAGGTGATTCAGTCCTGGATCGCGGAGTGTGCTGCGGACATTCAGGCGGCGCGGCTCATGGTCCTGCACGCGGCCTGGAAAATGCACACCCTGGGAACCAAAGAGGCGAGGGAAGAGATTTCTCTGATCAAGTTTTTTGCGGCCAAGGTTCTGCAGAAAGTGGTGGATCGCGCCCTTCAAGTGCATGGCGGACTGGGCATGACCGACGACACCATCCTGGCGTTCTTCTTCAGGCACGAGCGGGCCGCACGGATTTACGACGGCGTGGACGAAGTCCACAAGCTGTCTTTCGCGCGAAGGGTGCTGCGGGAATACCAGGGGAAAAAAGCGAAATAGCTTTCCTTTCTATGGGTACTCTTCCCGCTCGATGATCGTGGCAACCCCCTGACCGCCGCCTACGCAGGCATTGGCGCACCCGTAACGTCCCTTCTTTTCATTCAGGATGCGGGCCAGGGTTCCCACCAGGCGGATGCCTGTAGCGCCCAGGGCATGCCCTATGGCAATGCCTCCCCCCATGACATTGACCTTTTCAGGATCCAGCCCCAGCTCTTGGATGCAGTTCAATGCCACAATGGAGAAGGCTTCGTTGATCTCCCAAAAGTCTATGTCCGATGCTTTCAAGCCCGCTTTTTCCAAGGCCATCCTGCTGGCCGGGACCGGCCCAACGCCCATGATGGTGGGATCCACCCCTGCGTAGCCGATGGATCGGATGGTGGCAAGGGGCTTGATGCCTTTTTTCTTTGCGGTCTCTTTGGACATGATCACCATGGAAGAGGCGGCGGCATTGAGGGGAGACGAATTCCCCGGAGTAATGACTCCGTCCTTTTTAAAAGACGGTTTAAGTTCGGCCAAAGCCTCCAAAGAGGCGTCGGTACGAACCGCCTGGTCCTTGTCCACTTTCAGGACCGTGCCGTCGGCCTGCTCCGCCTCGATGGGCAGGATCTCTCCAGCAAAAAAACCGTCGGCCTGGGCTTTGGCAGCCCTCTGGTGGGAGCGCACCCCCCAGCGGTCCATCTCCTCCCTGGTAAAGTTCCTCTGGGAAAAAAGCTTCTCTGCAGTGAGCCCCATGTTCACAGTGGTCATCATATCCCAGTGCCGGTAATCGGGGTACAGGAACAGGGTCATGTTTGGAGCGATGAGTCCCTTGTCGGTGTTGTAGTTGCCCATGGGAATGCGGGTCATGTGTTCGTAACCGCCGGCCAGGATGATGTCGGAAAAGCCCATGGCAATCTCCATGAAGCCCACATGAATGCAGGCCATGGAAGACCCGCACTGCTGATCGAGGAATTTTGAGGGAATGGTTTCAGGCAGATTGGCCAGGAACAGGGGGAAACGGCCGCCATAAGCCCATTGCTCCCCGACGGCGGTGGAACAGCCCACGAGGAGATCATCGATTTCACTTGGCTCAATTCCCACGCGTCGGATGACTTCCGGAAGCAGTTTGGCCAGCAACTCGTCCCCTCTCATCTTGCAGAACCAATCCCTGGCCGGATCGTTCGGCCTGGAGCGTGACTGCGCGGTTCTCAGATACCCGGCAATGACGACTTCTCTCATGGTGACCCTCCTCTCGGATGAAGCTGGAGTATTGGAGTTATGGAGTACTGGAGTGATGGTTCCCCTTTCAGCCTATACGGCAATCCTTAAAGGAATATGTAAGTTCTAAACCCGCTCAGCGTTCATGGTTCGATACCTCACCACGAACGCTCACTGCCGTTCGTCCTGAGGTATCGAAGGACGAACAAGGGCGAAAGCGCCCTATTGCCCGCCATTAATCCTCCGGATAAAACGTCTTCCCCGTCTCGGCCATCTCCCTAAGCAGTTCAGCGGGTTTAAAACGGACCCCATACTGTTTTTCCAGCTCCAGCAGTTTGGCATAAACGTTCTTCAGTCCCCACTGGTCGGCGTACCGGAGAATCCCGCCGCGGTAAGGGGGAAATCCTGTGCCGTAGATCATGGCCAGGTCCATGTCCTGGGGCCGATCACAGATGCCCTCCTGGATCATGTAAGCCGCTTCGTTGATGCCGCCGGCGAGCATCAGCTCCACCACTTCCTCTTTGGACACCTCTTTGGGGGCCACGTTGTTTTCCTTGAGGTACTGCCGGATCGCTTCCGTCACTTTCTGATTGGGTAGCGGTTTTTCACCGCTGTAGTCAAAGTAGCCGGCTCCTGTCTTGCGTCCGTAGCACCCTGTCCTGTAAACGACCTCCGTGAGGGGGTGGACTTTCCAACGCTCTCCCAGTCTCTTTTCAAAGGTCTTGTTCACGTGGTAATTGATGTCGATGCCGGTCAGATCGGCCAGGGTTGCAGGCCCCATGGGCATTCCGAAGTCCACCATGGCCTCTTCAATGAAAGCGCCGTCCACGCCGTCGGCCGCGAGAAAGACTGCTGCTCCCATGAGGCCTCCCAGCTGTCGCGACACATAGAAGCCGGGACCGTCGTTGACCACGATGGGGATCTTCTTGATGGCCCGAGCAAAGGCGACGCTCGTGGCCAGGGTCTGATCGGATGTCTTCCTGGCGCAGATGACCTCCAGGAGTTGCATGCGGTGGGCCGGATTGAAGAAGTGAAGCCCGATCATGCGGCCCGGATCGTTCAGGATGTCCGCCATCTCGGTGATAGGCAAGGCCGATGTGTTGGTGCCGAAAACCGCATGGGGAGGGCAGGTTGCTTCCAGGCGCTTCCAGATATCCTGTTTCACCCTTATGTCTTCCAGCACGGCCTCAATGACAAGGTCCACCTCCTGAACATCCTGGAGGCTGGAGGTCGTCTTCAGCCGTTCCCGCATCATGCCGTCCAGATTCGCCTGGGTCATTTTCTTTTGCTTGATCGGGTATTCAAAGGTCTTTCGTATGGCCTTCAATGCCTTTTCGACGGCTCCTTCATTGATGTCCCATAGGATCGTCTCAAAGCCCGCCTGGAGCAGGAGGTTGACGATCCCTGAGCCCATGACGCCGCCCCCCAGCATGGCGACCCTCTTGATCTTGGCCGGTTCGATGCCTTCGATCCTCTTGAGCCGGCCCGCGCTTCGCGTGTTGAGAAAGATGTTGATGAGGTTCTTGGCGACGTCGGAAACAGCGCAGTCGGCGAAAAGTCCAACCTCTTTCTCGATGTCTGCCTCGATGGTGTAACCAAGACCCTGTTCAAGGGCGTCGATGGCCTTGAAAGGGGCAAGGTAGCCCTTGGCTTTTTGATAGGACATGAACCTCGCATAGTTGAGCACCGCGGTTTTTTCAGCGGCGCTGGGGATCCGGTGGATGACGTTGCGCGTCATCCGCATCTTGAGATTCAGCTCGCCCTTGATGAACCGTTGCGCGGCATTCAGGGCGGCCTCCAGGAGCTTTTCCCGCGGCACCACTTCATCCACCAGAGCCCTCTGCAAGGCTTTTTCGGCCTTGATGGGCTTGCCCGTGGTGATCATTTCCAGGGCATTGGGAAGGCCGATGAGCCGCGGCAGCCGCTGAGTGCCCCCGGCGCCCGGGATGAGCCCGATCTGCACTTCAGGCTGCCCGAGGTCAACGCCCTGGGCAGCCACGCGGTAGTGGCACGCCATGGCGGTCTCCAGTCCTCCTCCGAGGCAATTGCCGTTGATCGCGGCGATGAAGGGCTTGGGTCCGGCCTCGATGCTGTTCAGAAAGCGCGCTCCCAGCAGGGCCTTCTGGTAGATGTCCTCCCGCTTCTTCACCCGCTTGAGCTGGGTGATGTCGGCGCCGGCAATGAAATTCTTTCCTGCTCCGGTCAGGACGACGGCCTTGACCTGGTCATCCCCGTAGGCCTCTCCCACGGCGTCCCTGAAGTCCGCCATCAACTGCGGGGACATCTGATTCACGGGTGGATTGTCGAGGGTGAACACAGCCACGTGGTCTTTTAGATCCACCCTTATCGTCGCGTAGTCTGTCTTCATGGCGCCATTCTCCTTGCGTCCAATTACGTGTAGCTTTACTCCACGCTATACATGTAAGTCAAGAAAATTCATGTTTTTTCCTTGACAGGAGAAAAAGCATCTCTTATAAGTCACAAGAAGAATCGAGTCCGATCTTCCCCTTTCCACTTCCTGTGGGCAGCTAAGAACAAATGAAGATCAGCGAACTTTCAAGGCGCACGAATGTTCCCAAAGAGACGATCCACTATTATGTGCGGGAAGGATTTATCCCAAAGCCCAGGAAAAAGGGGAAAAACGTATCCGATTATGACGAGAGTTTTATCGAGCGCATTCTTTTGATCAAACAGATCCAGGACCACTTCTTCCTTCCTTTATCCCTTATCAAGAAAATCGTCAGGCAACGGAATAAGTTCACGGAATTGAAATCCCTGTTGGACTTGCGCATCGGGTATTTCAGCCCCCTGGATCAATTCATCCAAAAGGAAGTGAAGGGTGAGGAGGCTTTCGCAAAGGCTACAGGAATGGACGGGAAGTGGATTGCAAAATTCGAGGAGTGGGGTGTCATCTCTTCGGTCTTGAAGGACGGCCAAAAAGTTTACTCTCAGGATGACGTCATTATCGGTAAATTGCTGGTGGATCTGGACCGCGCCGGTTTCGGTCCCAAGGACGGGGTGGATCCCGAGTCTGCGAGGCGCTACACGGATCTGTTCAGGCCGATTGTCAAGATGGCGCATAGGAGTTTCCTGAACGCCGATCTTGCAAAATACACGGCTGAGGAAAATTTGGAAAGAGGGATCCGGGGCAGGGAGCTGATGGGAGTGTTTTTCTACCATCTCTACCGGAAGCTGGTAAGGGAGGAGGACTGGTCATTTACAAAGGATACCGTTGCTGCTAAAAGGTCAAGCAAATCTTCAACCAAAGCGGGCGCCGACCTCCCGGCCTGATTCCATAGTCCGTTGGCATTTAAACGCTGGTGTGTTCAAACAACCCTCAACCCACTGAAAGGAGATGAAGACCATGAAAAGATCAACGACTGGATGGATGGTGATTGGGGCCCTCTGCCTGGTTCTAGCCATGGCTCTTCCTGTTTGGGCATCGGATGTCATCAAAATCGGTGTCATCGGCCCCATGAATTTCGTTCAGGGCCAAGGGCACTGGAACGGCGCCACCATGGCCGCTGAGGAGATCAATGCCAAGGGAGGGGTCCAAGTCGGCCAAAAGAAAATGAAAATCGAACTCGTCAAGGCCGATTCCAACGAGTTTATCAACATCACGGATGCCGCCAATGCCATGGAGCGCCTGATGACTCAGGACAAAGTGGATTTTGTAGTCGGCGGTTTCCGGACAGAGGCGGTCATGGCCATGCAGGACATTGCCGGAGATTACAAGAAGATCTTCATCGGCGTTGGCGCGGCACATAATGAGCTCTGTGATCGGGTAGCCAAGGACTACAACAGATACAAATACTTTTTCAGGGGCTCTCCTTTCAACTCTTCGTTCCTCGTAAAAACGAGCTTCATCCACCTTGGTACCGTGGGAGCCATCCTGAAGCAGTCCCTCAACATACCCCAAGCAAAGGTCGCTATCGTCTTCGAAAAGGCCATGTGGGCGGATCCGATGGTTCCAGCGGCTGAAGCCGCCATCCCTAAGATGGGTATGGAGATAGTAGGCATTTGGAGACCTTCGGACAAAGCGACCGATGTGACCGCCGAGCTTTCCGCGATCCAGCGTTCAGGGGCTCATATTATTTTCACGATGTTTTCCGCATCTGTTGGAATTACCTTTGCAAGACAGGCTGGCGAACTCAAGATCCCGGCTGTGCAGGCGGGCATCAACGTGGAGGCCCAAAAAGACGGTTTCTGGAAGGCCACTCAGGGAATGGGCAATTATGTGGTGACCCTGAACACCTATGCCCGTGGCGTAGAGATCAATGAACTTACAAAACCGTTTGTAGATACCTATGTAAAACGATTTGGTGAGACGCCGACTTATACGGCAGACACATACGCCGCCATCAAATGCGCACTTGCGCCCGCCATTGAAAAGACAGGAACGCTCGATGCGGACAAGCTGGTGGCTTTCATGGAGAATGACGTCCATATGAGGCCCGGCGGAACTGTCGCCTATCTAAGAGATGAGCAGGGTCGTCCGCTTCACGAACTCAAATGGGGTCCGGGATATGTCACCGCTCTGGGAGTACAATGGCAAGATGGGGAACTGAAAGGTTTCTGGCCAAACAAATGGAAGGCAACACCGGAAGCGCCTGAAGTCACTTACAAAGGAGTTGTTCCCCTCAAGATACCCCCTTGGGTGATTGAAAAATATAAAAAGTAATCCCTTTTTCATCAAATACGCACCTTCAATTCAGAGAATCCCTCCCCCTTGATGGGGGAGGCTAAGCCCGCCAGAGGCGGGTAAAGGTGGGGGTGAAAGGATCGTGAGTTTTCTTGGCTCGAGTGTTGCCCCCTCCCCTTTATCCCCTGCCGCCAGGGGATGGGAAAGGACTTATCGAGCAGCTTCCGAAGGGCATTGGTTACTGTGCTCGCACAAAATAACGAGGGACTATGATCCTGGACATCATCATTAGCGGCCTGATCAGCGGGAGCGTTTACGCCATACTGGCCATCGGGTTTTCCCTGATCTTCGGGGTGGCCCGCATCGTAAACATCGCCCACACGGCCTTTTACATGCTGGCTGCTTACGGCATTTATTTCGGCACCCACAAACTGGGTTTCCATCCGCTCTGGTGTATGCTGGCCTCGGTGATCCTGGTGACCTCCTTCGGCCTGATCGTCTACAAACTCTTCATTGATCCGATTCGCGAGCATGAGGCTGCGGTGCTGATCTGCACTATTGCCATGGCTATCGCCATGCAGGAGATCATGATTCTTTTGTTCACTGGAGATTACCTGAGCGTGCCCGCTCTGATCGGGGGGTTTTTCAAGATCTTGGGGGTAAAAGTTTTTTATCAGCAGTTGCTGACCTTCGGTCTGGCCCTGTTGATTCTGGGTGCCCTTCGGACCATGCTCATGAAAACCAGACTGGGTTTGGCTATCCGGTCTACGGCCCAGGATAGGGAAGTGGCGAATCTGATGGGTATCGACGAAAGCCGCGCTGCCATGATCACCATGGGAATCACGGTGGGCCTGGCAGGTTTGGCGGGTGCGGTGGTGGTGCCTCTGACTATTCTTCAACCCTTTATGTGGATGCACCCGCTGATCATGATGATGGCCGTAGTGGTGCTTGGCGGATTGGGCAGTCTCAAGGGTAGCTTTGTCGGCGCTTACATGCTGGGTTTCGCCGAAGCGCTGGTGGTTTTCTTGATCCCTAAAGGGGCGTTCCTGAAAGGTTCCGTCGCTCTCTCCGTAATGATCCTGGTGCTGCTGATCAGACCTGAAGGCCTTTTCGGCGTTTCTTTTGAAGAAGAGAGATGATCATGGGGTTTCTCGCCTTTTACCTGAGACAGCTTTATTCTATCGTAAGAAATGAAATCCTGGTTCTTCCCAGCAGGGTCGTGGTTGTCCTTTTTTTCCTTTTCTTGATTCTTTTGCCGCTGTTCTACAAAGACCCCTATGTGTTCCGGATCCTCATTCAAGCGAGCATCTTCGCCATTTTTGCGGCGAGCTGGGATCTCCTTTCCGGGTTTACCGGCCAGATGAATTTCGGCCACGCTCTTTTCTTCGGCGTGGGAGCTTACACGGCCGCCCTGTTGAACCTGCATTTTCACGTTCCGCCCTGGGGGACCATCCCTTTAGGCGCCCTGGCTGCTGTTCTTGCCGGCCTGCTCATCGGGATCCCCTGTCTCAGGCTTAAAGGAACCTATCTCGCCCTCACCACCCTGGCCTTTCCCATCATCCTGATGGGGATCGTCTTCAGCCTTCCCGGGATCACCGGGGGAGAGTTGGGCGTTTCCGGCATCAGGCGTTTGTCCGGCTCCCGAATGAGCGATTACTACATCTCCGCGGTGCTCATGCTCGGTTTGACCACCCTCATGTGGAAGATCACGGACTCCAAGACCGGCATCATTTTTCATGCGATTCGTGAAGATGAACTGGCCGTGAGGGCTTCCGGCATCAACACCACCCGCTACAAGCTGCTCGCCTTTTGCTTGAGCGGGTTTTTTGCAGGCCTCTCCGGCGGGCTCTACGCGCATTTCATGAGGATTGCCGGACCCTCTACGCTGGAGGTCGGCTTGTCCTTTACGGTGGTGATCTGGTCCGTGTTCGGAGGGATCGTGACCATTTATGGCCCGGTAGCGGCGGTCTTTATCCTTTTTCCGCTCCTTGAGTTCCTGCATTTCTGGCCCGAGTACCGAACCTTGATGTTCGCGGTGGTGATTTTGGTGATCCTTTTATATATGCCCGAGGGTCTGATCCCCTGGGTGCGCGACAAAATGGAGAAGCAGTGCCCGAGATGCAAATTGAGAAACGTGGCGTTTCGCAAGACTTGCCGGGTGTGCACAGCTTCTCTAGAATAGCAGGTTGCTGAAAAACGCCCATCTACGGCGTTGCCCTCGTCCCTCGTCGTTGCGACGTACTGGACTGTACGACTCACTCCTCGGGACTTCGGGCGCCTTGTATCTGAGCGTTTTTGAGCAACCTGCAAACAGGGCCTTTATCAGCACCCTGCCAGAGCATGGAGGATGCAGAACTATGGACATCAAACAGGCGTATCTGTCTAAGCCGTGGCTTAAATACTATCCTGAGGGCGTGCCGGAAGCTCCGACCATCCCTGACCTGTCCGTGCCCGAACTCATTAACCAGTTGGCAGACAAGTACGCCGACCACACGGCATTGATTTTCTATGGGAAAAAAATCAGCTATGGCCGTCTCAAAGAGCTGATCCATCGCTTTGCCACAGGCCTTGCCGAAGAGGGAGTGGAAAAGGGCGACACGGTGGCGCTTTACTTGTTGAACTGCCCGCAGTACGTGATAGCCTATTTCGCCGCCCTCCAACTCGGTGCCAAGGTCACGCCCATCAGCCCGGTTTACACCAGCAAGGAGGTCAAACACCAGCTTGAGGACAGCGAAGCGGAGACGGTCATCTGCCAGGACATACTCTACGACAACGTGAAGAAAAGCGAGGTCCACCTGGACAGGGTGGTCCTCACGAGCATCGGCGAGTATCTTCCTGCTCTCAAGAAGTGGTTCGGAAAGAGCACGATGGCCAAAGCCTATGGCGGTATGCACGTGCCCACTCCGGAGCAGATCAAGGAAGCCGGACTTCTCACCTTCCAGGAACTGATTCAGAAGCACCCTCCCAGGCCCCCGAAAGTCCACATTGAACCCGGACAAGACATCGCCGTCCTGCCCTACACAGGAGGCACCACGGGCCTGCCCAAGGCGGCCATCCTGACCCATCGCAACATGATTGCGCTTCAGGCCCAGATCCTCTCGTTCTGGCCTCTGTTTGAAGAAGGCAAGGAAGTGGGCATGGCGTTTCTGCCTTTCTTCCACATCTATGGACAGGTGGTGGTCATGCTGGGCGGTCTGGCCCTGGGATCCACGCTGGTGCTTTTCACGACCCCTGACATCGACGAGATCCTCTCCGCGGTGGAGCGCTACCGCGCCTCCGCCTTCTACGGGGTTCCCACCCTGTTCGAGTACCTCAAGGAGTACGAGAAAACGGACCGCGTCAACTGGAAACGTCTCAAGCTGATTGTCTGTGGAGCCGACACCCTTCACGAGTCCACCATCGATGCCTGGGAAAGAAGAACCGGATCAAAAATTTTTGAAGGGTATGGCATGACCGAAACCACAGCCGTGAGCCATGGAAGTCCTGTACACAGACCCAAGAAAGGGTCCTTCGGCGTTCCTATTCCAGGGGTCAAAGCGGCGATCATGGACCATGTGGGAACGGACTTCGTGCCGGTGGGTGAAGTCGGTGAATTGGTCCTGAACGGCCCGAACATCATGCAAGGGTATTGGAAGCGGCCGGAAGGAACAGCCGAGGCCTTCGTGGAGATCGACGGCGAAAAGTGGCTTCGCACCGGCGACCTGGTCAGTATGGATGAAGAGGGGTATTTTCACTTTTTTGACCGCAAGCGTGACCTGATCAAGCACAAGGGTTACTCGGTCTTTGCAAGGCACGTGGAAGAAGTCCTTTACCAGCATCCGCAGATCAAGGCGGCCGGAGTGGTCGGGGTCCCCGATCCCAAGGTGGGCAATATCATCAAGGCTTACGTGGTGCTGGAAAGTGAAGCCAGGGGCAAAATCTCGGAAGAGGAGATCATCGAGTTTTGCCGCAAGAACCTGGCCCATTACAAGGTGCCTCAGATTGTGGAATTCAGGGGGGAACTGCCCAAGACCGATGTGGGGAAGGTCTCCAGGCGGGAACTAAGGGAAGAGGCCGAAGGACGATGATATGAGCGAACCCTTCCTTGAGATTGAAGCGCTCAACAAGGGCTTTGGAGGGCTCAGTGCGATTTCCGAAGTGAGTTTTTCCATGGGCCGGGATGAGGTGTTGGGTCTGATCGGTCCCAACGGCGCCGGGAAGACCACGCTGCTCCGTTTGATCACAGCCATTCTGAAACCCGATTCCGGAACCATCCGGTTCAAGGGCAAAGAGATCGTCGGGTTGAAGACATGGGAAATCGTGAACAGGGGCATCGCTTGCACCTTCCAGAACATGAGGCCCTTCAAACGCCTGCCGATCATTGCCAATGTCATGGTCTCCTGCCTCTCCCCGCGGGCTATGAAGAGCGGGGAATGGGTCAAGAAGATCGAAGCCAAGGCCATGGACGCCCTGGAGTTTGCAGGCATTTCAGACATGGCCCTGGAGAAGGCATCCACCTTGTCTCAAGGGGATCTCAAGCGGCTGGAAGTGGCACGGGCGATTGCTACGGAACCTGAACTCTTGCTCCTGGATGAGCCCTTTGGGGGGCTCAGTCCTGCGGAAACGGACCTGATGGCCAAGTCCATCCAAAGGCTCCACAAGGGAGGCCGTTTCGGTCGGCTCCACAGCGAAGGGCCGGCCATGATCATTGTAGAACACAAGCTGCAACAGCTCATGAAAATCGTGAGCCGGATCATTGTCCTGAATTTCGGGACCATTATTGCCGACGGCAGGCCCGAGGAGATCGTATCGAACAAAAAGGTCATCGAGGCGTACCTGGGAGACAGGGAGAGTTGACGGTGCTGCTGGACGTATCGCGCCTGACAGTCTGCTATGACAAGGCCATGCTCATCAATGACCTGAGCATGGGAGTGGACAGGGGTGAACTGGTGAGCCTGGTAGGACCCAATGGGGCGGGCAAATCCACCCTGTTGAGGGCCATCACCGGACTGGTCTCATGGGAGAAGCAAGTCAAGAAGCGTTCGGCCGGGGGAGAAATCACCATCGAAGGGCAAGTGACTTTCGAGGGTGAAAGAATCGACCGGATTCCCGCTCACGAGATTGTCAAGAGGGGACTGATCCACTGCCCTGAGCGGAGAAGGCCATTCAGAGAGATGAGCGTCATGGAGAATCTGATGGCGGGGGCTTATCTTTGCAAGGACAAGAAAAAGATTGAAGAGAACTTCAAGCGGGTCTATGAACTGTTTCCCATTCTCCAAGGTCGGACGAATCAGATCTCCGGGACCCTGTCGGGAGGAGAGCAGCAGATGCTGGCGATCGGCCGAGCCATGATGTCTATTCCGAAACTGCTCTGTATCGACGAACCCTCCACCGGGCTCGCTCCGATCATGCGGGCAGAGGTTTTTGGAAAGATCAAAGAAATCAGCGGACTCGGAATCACCGTGCTCCTGGTGGAGCAGGAGGTGAGCACGGTGTTCAAGATGGCCTCCCGGAATTACGTTCTCTCCTCAGGCAGAATTATTGCCCAGGGGTCAGGGGAAGAGCTGCTCAAGAATGAGGTGATTCGCAAAACCTACCTGGGCCTTTAGGGCCTCCCCCGATCTCGTTTCCAGATTGGATTCAACTGTGATCGCCATGCTCGATTCCGGAGCCATCGAAGGAATGGCCCCAGGAGGTCTTTTTGCCGGCACAGAATAGGGATGAAGGAGGTAGACGGCCATGGATATCCAGAAGGTTTTCATCGTAGGCTCGGGACTCATGGGAAGCGGAATTGCGCAGGTCTGCGCCCAGAGCGGTCTTGAGGTCGTGCTCTATGACATCGATTCCGAAGCCTTGAAAAGGGCACTGAAGAGCATCGAGTGGTCGGTGGGGAAGTTTGTCGAAAAAGGGGAGCTCAAGGAAGAGAAGAGGGTCATCATCGATCGCATTAAGACCGCCTCTGATTTTTCCGATGCAGGAACCTGTGGATTGATGATTGAAGCAGTGTTCGAGAATCTGGATCTCAAGAAAGAGATTTTCGGGAAAATGGACAGCCTCTCCAGGCCGGAAGCTCTGATAGCCAGCAACACCTCTTCTATCCCCATCACGGAGCTCGCAGTCGCCACCAAGAGGCCGGAACGCGTTCTGGGGCTTCACTTCTTCAGTCCCGTGCCCATGATGCAGGCCGTGGAGGTGATCCGGGGCCAGTCCACGAGCGAAGAAACCATGGTCAAAGGAAAGCAGTTCGTGGCCCGGATCGGTAAAGAGCCGATCATGGTGAACCGGGATGTGGCGGGCTTTGTGATCAACCGCATTAATTTCCCCTCAAGCATGGAGGCCATGAGGCTGGTCGAGGAAGGCGTCACCACCGTGGAGGATATTGATAAGGGACTCAAACTGGCTTCGGGAAGAAGGATGGGAATTTTCGAAACGAGCGACATGGTGGGGCTCGATGTGACTTACGGGGCTCTGATGTCCATGTATCGGGAGACCGGCGATCCACGGTGGTTTCCTCCCATGATCCTAAGGAGAAAGGTCAAATCAGGGGAACTGGGCCGAAAGACCGGAAAAGGCTGGTATGAATACGATAAAGAAGGCCGGAAAAAAACAAGGTGATTTTGGTGTTTGTTTCGGATTTCGCGTTTCGATTTTGGTGCACCAACCAGGGACCGAGGGAGGGGAATCTTGAAAGAACCTGTCATTATTGCCGCTGTCAGAACGCCGGTCGGTCGGTACATGGGAGCGCTGAGGGATGTTCCAGCCTATGACTTGGCAGCCCTCGTATTGAATGAAGTGCTCAGTCGGGCGAAGCTAAAACCTGAACAGGTCGACGATGTGATCCTGGGGCAATCCTATCAAAGCGGCGAGTATGTCAATATCGCTCGCATGGCTCTGCTGAAGGCAGGCTGGCCTGATTCCATTCCAGGGCTGACCATGGACCGGCGCTGCTGTACGGGGCTCGACACGGTCTGTGTTGCAGGTATGATGATCCAGTCCGGAAACGCCGAAGTCGTCGTGGCAGGCGGAGTGGAGAGCATGAGCAGCGCCGAATTTTACATCCCAGGCCACATCAAATGGGGAGTGGGAGGCAGGAAAGGCATGCCCAAGGGACATGGAGACCTCGCGATATGGGGAATTCCTCTGTATGATCGCATCCAGAGGGCGCGGGTCATGTCCCAACCTGAGGAGCGTTATGGTATCCTTCCGGCCATGATGACCTGGGCAGAGACGGCGGCCAAGGAGGAAAACATCTCCCGAGAAGCCTGCGACCAATGGGCACTGGAGAGTCACCGGAAGGCATGTTCGGCCATGGAAACGGGCAAGTTTGATCAGGAAATCATCCCGGTGCCTGTCTCTGCAGAAGGAAAGGAAACACAGTGGGTGAAGCGGGATGAAAACCCCCGGCCTGATGCGAGCCTGGACAAGCTTGCCAAACTCAAGCCTGTCCTGAAGGGCGTATGCACAGCCGGCAATTCTTCAAGCGAGAATGATGGGGCAGCCGCCGTGGTGGTCACTTCAAAGGACAAGGCCCTTGAATGGGGGGTGGAACCCATGGCGAAGATCAGGGCCTTTGCCGTGGCGGGGGATGATCCTCGGCGAACTTACAGGACAGTCCCTATCGCCGTGGACAGGGCTCTGAGAAAGGCCGGTTTGACCATGGATCAAATGGATCTGATCGAGATCCAGGAGGCCTTTGCCGCCCAGGTTCTGGCTGATCTCAAAGGAATGGGACTGGGACCGGAAGACTACAACAGGATCAACGTGAACGGTTCCGGGATCTCCCTGGGTCACCCGATCTCGTGCACAGGAACGCGGGTCCTTGTCACCCTTCTCCATGAGATGAGAAGGAGGAAGGCGCGTTACGGGCTCGAGACGATCTGCGGCGGAGGAGGACTCGGAATCGCAGCCGTGTTTGAACGAGAAGGGTAGGGGAGTTTGAACCGTGCAACACAGCTTGAACAGAATTGTTGTCATCGACGGCGTGAGGACGGCGTTTGGAAAAGCCGGAGAAAAGGGCATGTTCTGGAAAACCCGGGCCGACGACCTGGCGGTTGCTCTTGTGAAGGCCCTGATCGAGAGAAATCCCAAGGTCAGGCCGGACATGATCGAAGACAGTATCTGGGGAGTCACCAATCAAGTCAAAGAACAGGGAGGAACGCTGGGCAGAGCCGTTCCCATGCTGGCCGGCTGGGGCTGGGAGGTCCCGGGGTGTTCTATTGACCGCATGTGCGCGAGCGGCCTTACGGCCGTCGGTTTTGCGGTGGGGTATATCGCTGCGGGAATGGCCGACTGTCTGCTGGCTGGAGGAGTGGAACACATGGGGCATGTGCCCATGGGATTCATGCGCGATCCCCACCCCCGGCTCGAACAGGTGATGGGTGGGCCGTCCGCCTTCAACATGGGGTTGACCGCAGAGAACATCCACGATCGTTTTCCTGAATTCACCAGGGAGATGGCTGACCGATATGCGCTGTCATCCCAGCAAAAGGCGAATCAGGCCATTCAAGCGGGCAAGATGAAGAACATGATCATTCCCATCGAGGTCGAGGGGATCGACGGGAGAAGGGTGGTGCTGGATAGAGATCAGCAACCTAGGCCTGAAACCACCATGGAATCCCTTGCAGGACTCAAACCGGCTTTCAAGGAAAATGGACGAGTGACGGCAGGCAATGCGTCCGGACTCAATGACGGGGCGAGTGCCGTGCTGCTGATGAGCGAGAAAAAGGCCCAAGCCCTGGGGCTGGAACCCAAAATGCGATGGGTGTCGTCCGCAGTGGCCGCGGTAGATCCTACCATCATGGGAACCGCTCCGGTCCCTGCCACCCTGAAAGCATTGGACAAGGCAGGGCTGTCCATGGCCGATCTGGACCTCATCGAAATGAACGAGGCTTTTGCGGTTCAGGCCCTTTACTGTCTTGACCGGTTGGGTCTGAAGGCGGATGATCCTCACGTGAACAAATGGGGCGGCTCTCTGGCCTTCGGGCATCCCCTGGCCGCATCAGGTCCCAGGCTGGTCACGTTCCTGATGAACCTCTTCAAGGAAAATAGGGACGCCCGGTACGGCCTCACTACCATGTGCGTCGGCCGAGGACAAGGCTATTCCATTATATGGGAAAATATGCAACGGTGAGCCTCAGCCAGATAGGATCTTCACCACTGAGGCGCAGAGGGCACAGAGAAAGCTTTTTGTCTGTCGGGAGATCCGCCGTCGCTCAAGCAATGGCGGGACAGGTACCGACAGACAAAAATACTCTACCTTAAGATGTTTACCTCCTGAACTCTGAATTCGATACTAGAAACCATGAATAAATACACTGTTTCCATCGTTCGATATGAGAAGCCGCTGGAGTCTGTGGCCAAAGCCGTCGCTCTTTCCCGCGGTCTGGATGCTATGCCCCACCGGGCCAAGGTTTTCATAAAGCCCAACATCGTTTTCTGGACCAAGGCCGTTGCCTTTCCCAAGTGGGGGGTGGTCACCACGTCTCGTGTCGTGGAAGACATGGTGGTTCTTCTGAAGGAAAGGGGGATCCAGGACATCACCATCGGGGAAGGAACGGTGCTTGCAAAAGCGAAGGACATGACCACCCCTGCCCATGCTTTCAAAAGCCTCGGCTATGATGTGCTCAAGAAGCGATACGGTGTAAAACCGGTGATCACCTTTGAGAGGCCCTTCAAGAAAGTCCATCTCGGTGAAGGCATCACTCTGAATTTCAACCGGGACATCCTGGAGAGCGACTTTGTCGTCAACCTGCCGGTCTTGAAGACTCACACCCAGACCATGGTGAGCCTCGGCATCAAGAACCTCAAGGGGACCATTGATATCCCGTCGCGGAAGAAATGCCACAGCCCGGGACCGGGGCAGGATCTTCACCGCATGGTCTCGAAGCTCTTTGTTCCCATGCCCCCCATGTTCACGCTTCTGGACGGGATCTATACGGCCGAGCGCGGCCCAAACGTGGACGGCCAGGCCAGAAGGAGCAATCTCCTTGTGGCCTCCTCAGATCTCTTGTCCGCCGACCTGGTTGGCGCCAGAATACTGGGGTTTGATCCCGGAAAAGTCCCCCACCTGGTCTATGCGGGTCAAGCCCTGAATCGACCTGTGGATTTGTCGAACGTGGAGGTGGTGGGAGATAAGATTGAGGATGCGGTTTCACCCCACGAGTGGACCTTCCCCTACAATGACGACGGCACCTTGCCCCTGGCCATGGAAAAGATGGGAATCCAGGGGGTGTCCTACCGTAAATACGACGACACGATTTGCACCTATTGTGCAGGATTGACAAGAGTGATGTTGATGGATATTGCACGAGCCTGGAAGGGGACTCCTTTTGATGACGTGGAGATCCTGACGGGTAAAGTGATGCAGGCGGCACCGGGCAGAAAGAAAACCCTGCTGCTCGGGAAGTGCATATACGAGGCGAACAAGAACAACCCGAACATCAGGGAAATGATCGCCGTGAAAGGCTGCCCGCCCTCCCACATGGCCATTTTCAGAGCGCTTCGTCAGGCCGGGATTCAGGCCGATCAAGACCTCTTTGAGCACATGGACAGGGCCATGGGGGTCCACATGAGGAAATATCAGGGAAAACCCGAATTCGACGAATCGTTTTACCAGGTCGCTGAATCGTGACTAAGGGCACTCTCAGCAATGCTTTCTCCATCATGGTGAAAATGAAAAATCTCCTCTGGTGTGCTGTGCGATAACCTAAGAATCCCCTCCCCCTCGATGGAGGAGGGTCAGCCCGCCAAAGGCGGGTAAAGGTGGGGGTGGAAGAGTTGCTTGTTTCCCCCTCCCCTTTGTCCCCTCCCGCCGGGGGAGGGGAGAGTCGTAGTCGCGCGGAGTCCCAGAGGGTGATCGTGGGCATTGGGTTGGAGAGGGAGGGAGTCATGGAATTGACGCAGACGAAATATGAGATTGAAAACGGGATTGCCGTGGTCACGCTCTATCGACCTGAGCAACTGAACGCTTTCACGCACACCATGCGAAGGGAGCTCGTCGAGATCTTTGCTGCCGCCGATCAGGATGACTCGGTCCGTACAGTGGTGGTGACGGGCTCGGGCAAGGCCTTCTGCGCTGGAGCGGATCTGTCCTCCGGGGGATCTGCTTTTAATCGGAGCGAACAGGAAGGTCGAAAAGTGGGGATCTCGGAACACCGGGACGGTGGCGGCCAGGTGGCTCTCGCCGTTTTCAAGTGCCGAAAGCCCGTGATCGCGGCGATCAACGGCCATGCCGTGGGCGTTGGCATTACCATGACCCTGCCCATGGACCTTCGGATCGTCTCGGAGGAGGCAAAGATCGGGTTTGTCTTTACCCGGCGCGGGGTTGTGCCGGAAGCGTGCTCCTCGTGGTTTTTGCCGAGAATCGTGGGGATTTCCAAAGCCGCGGAATGGATCTACACGGGAAGAGTCTTCCGCGCTTCAGAAGAGGCCGCATCCGGTCTTTTCAACTACGTGGTGCCCCAAGGGCACGTGTTGGACAAGGCCATGAGGATCGCGCAGGAGATCGCACAAAACACCTCCGCTGTGTCCGTGGCCCTCAGCAAGGCGCTCTTGTGGCATGGCCTTGCAGAGGGAGATCCGCAATCGGTCCATCTGGTCGACTCGCGCTGTTTCTACTGGATGGGGCACGAGAGGGATTCTAGGGAAGGTGTTGAAAGCTTCCTGGAGAAAAGATCGCCGAAGTTCGCCATGAAAGTGTCCACCGACATGCCTGACTTCTATCCCTGGTGGAAAGAACCGAAAGTTTAGAAGGCTACTGAAAAACTTCCTCACTCCTCATAACTCATTCGTCAATCTAGGAGCCGAACAAGCCCATGTCCCCCTTCGCGTCGAGGGCCATCTGCGCTCACCTGCCGAGATTACGGGTTTGACCGAGAAGGTTGCATCGTTTCTTGCAGTAAATGTAAGGGCCATAGGAAGTGAAGCAACGGGAACGCATAAAGAAAATGGAACAGAGCTATATCTGTGCAGGAAAAGGCTTCTGCCGCGTTCAAGGGCTGAGGTCAAGAATTCACTCAGGGAGTGACTGGATTGAAAACCCAAGAAGAATAAAAAAAGCTTGACATGGTATTTTATGTTCAATAATATGAATTGTAATTTCATAATGTGAAATAGAGAGGCGGGATCATGAAGCTCAGTTCAGTTGACAAGAGTCTTCAGGTCATTGAGACGCTACGCAAGAATCCGCAAGGGCTGAGCATTGCTGAACTGAGTCAGCTGCTAGGATTCCCTCCAAGCACAACACACCACATCCTGAGCACCTTCCGCCCCTATGACTATGTGGCTCAAAACCCGGAAACGAAAAAGTACACCCTAGGCTTCAGGTTTCTTTCGATCAGCACCTCCATTTTGGAGAACCTGGACGTCCGGAAAACCGCCTACATGCATCTGCGCAAACTGCACGAGAAATGTCATGAGGCGGTCCACCTTTCCATTCTCAGAAACGGCCAAGTCACCTATATCGATAAAATTCAGGGGTCAAGCGGATTGAGCCTTGCCACGTATATCGGTTTCAGCACGGATCCCCACGCTGCTGCGGGCGGTAAGGTGCTTTTGTCTGAGTTAACTTCAGAGGAGATCAAAAACATTTACAAGAATAGACCTCTTAAGAGATATGGCAAGAACACTATCACAAGCATGAAACAGCTCCTTGAGGAAATTAAAAATATCAGAAAGCAGGGATATGCCCTCGACAACGAAGAGTATTACGAGGGTGTCCGGTGTGTTGCTTCCCCGATCAGAGCCGGGGGCCGCATTGCGGCCGCTCTAAGCATCACCGGTTCGATTTTCAGTATGACTATGGAGCGGATCAATCGGGAGTTAATCGCAATGGCGATCGGAACTGCAAAAGACATCTCTTCTGAACTCCGCTGGTAAGCCGATTTTTTTTGTGAATTGCATGAAACCGCATTTCATATTATGAAATTATGGGATCTGATGAGGCCTCTATGAAGGAAATATGTATTCATGGAAGGGGGGGGCAAGGGTCTCTTGTATTGGCCCAGTTCATGGCTATTGCAGCCCTGGAAGACGGCAAGTATGGAAGCGCTTTTCCCTTTTTGGGGGGTGGAGGCGAAAGGAGAGGAAAGCCGATCGTGGCATTTTGCCGATTGAGCGACCAGCCTATCCGCGCAAGAAGCCGTGTCTGCAACCCAGACTACGTTATCGTGCAAGATGCAACCATCTTTGGCGAAGTGAACCTCCTGGAAGCAATCCGGCCTGAAGGATTGGTCCTCGTGAACACAGACAAAACCCTCGAAGAAATCCCGCTTCGCAACAGTCCGGTTCGGATTTTCACCTTCTCGGCAGACAAAATCGCCCGGAAGATTCTGGGACGCCCCATAATGAACACTGCACTATTAGGGGCCTTTGCGGCTGTGACCAAAGAATTGAGCCTGGAGGCTGCGCTCAAAGCGGTGCGCAGCAAGTTCCCGGGTGCTCTTGGGGAAAAAAATGCTCAGGTTGTCCGAGAGAGTTACAACACCCTCGCGGAGGCAAAACAATGAAAATCACGGTGGGAGCGGTAGTTCAGGGAAAAAGCTCTCTAGCTTATAAGACCGGCAACTGGCGGGATCAGAGGCCTGTGCTTGACGTTGATCGCTGTAAAGCGTGCGGTCAATGTGAAGAAGTCTGCCCGGACAGTGCGGTGCATGTGATCAATGAGACTTATGTGATTGACTACGATTTCTGTAAAGGTTGTGGACTGTGTGCTTATGAATGCCCTGCGCAAGCGATCGAGATGGTAAAAGAGGAGAAGTGACATGCGGAATGTTAAGGTGCTGGAAGGTTCCGAAGCCGTCGCTTTTGCCGTGAAGGCGTGTCGCCCCCACGTCATTTCCGCCTATCCAATCAGCCCACAGACCCATATCGTCGAGCGGCTCGCGCAGATGCGGGCTGACGGTGAACTCGATGCGGAATATGTGAGGGTTGAATCGGAGTTCTCCGCGGCCAGCGTGATCAGCGGAAGTTCCGCAGCAGGGAGTCGTTCTTATACGGCCTCTTCCTCCCAAGGTCTACTTCTGATGACGGAGGTCCTTTACGCGAGCGTCGGTCTCCGCCTGCCCTTTGTGATCACTGGGGTTAATCGAGCCATCTCCGCTCCGATCAGCATCCAAGTGGACCATCAAGATACGATAAGTCTGCGGGATTCCGGGGTCATACAGATCTACGTGGAGAGTAGCCAGGAGGCGTATGATGCGCATATCGCCGCGTTCAAGATCGCCGAAGATCCAGGCATTTTGCTTCCGGTCATGGTATGCATGGATGGGTGGATCCTCACCCACTCCTACGAAAGGGTGTCCTTCATGGAGGAGGCTGAAGTGGATCGCTTCCTTCCTGCCTTCCGACCTCTTCATTTCCTCGATGAAAAAAATCCCAAGACTTGGGGATCTTATGCCGAAGACAATGTCTTGATGGAATTCAAGTATTCCGTCCAAAAGGCGAT
>Ga0101944_10003462_pt1 | contig 21892 bp, 18 predicted proteins | sample DewCreD2012metaG_FD_75245 | JGI IMG/M metagenome (GOLD analysis project Ga0101944, IMG submission 75245) | Hot spring sediment bacterial and archeal communities from British Columbia, Canada, to study Microbial Dark Matter (Phase II) - Dewar... ... | reverse complement strand
TAAGCATATGATAAGAAGACAGGCCGGGAGGTATAATCCCGGCTAAAGGACCGTCCACTGCTGCGGGAGGAAAAGCCGTTCATACATCATGAGTGCGAACCTGTCGGTCATGCCGGCAATAAAATCACACACCATTCTATGCGTGTTCATCTTATCTATCTTGGGGATTTCGGCGAACATCTGGTCCGTATGTTCAAGGTAGTAGGCATATAAATCACGCAGTATTTTCTGGGCCTTCCGAAACTCCCTGATGATCCGCTCACTTTCGTAAACCTGCTGATACAGAAAATCCCTCAGCTGTTCGGTGGATGACAGCACCCTCTGACTCATCAGGATGCTCGCGAGATCTATTTTGGATGACTGATAAATTACGTCTCTTACCATCGTATCAATTCTCTTTGCATGGGTATCTCCCAGTGTTTTCATGATCCGCAGCGGGATGTCGGATTTCTTGATGACCCCCGCTCTCAGCGCATCGTCGAGGTCATGGTTCACATACGCGATGATATCCGAAACGCGCACCACCTGACCCTCCAGGGTATCGGCCCTCGCGGATTTCATCCGAGGGATTACCATGCCTTTGCCCTTTGAGTGTTTGAGAATTCCGTTGCGCACTTCATACGTGAGATTCAACCCTTGGCCGTCCTTTTCGAGAAAATCGACAACTCTGAGGCTCTGTTTATAATGGTCGAATCCTCCCGGATGGATCTCCCTCAGGATGTCTTCCCCGGCATGACCGAACGGCGTATGGCCGAGATCGTGTCCGAGAGCAATAGCTTCCGTGAGGTCCTCATTCAGGCGCAATGCCTTCGCTATGGTGCGGGCGATCTGAGATACCTCGAGCACATGCGTGAGGCGTGTCCGGTAGTGGTCGCCCCGTGGGGCGAGAAAAACCTGCGTCTTGTGTTTCAGCCGTCTGAAAGCTTTTGAGTGAATGATTCTATCCCTGTCGCGCTGGAAGCAGGTCCGAATGTCTCCTTCCTTCTCTGGCTTCAACCTTCCTCTGCTCTGTGAACTGAGACATGCCTTCGGGTGAAGGATTTTTCTTTCGATCGCTTCTGTCTGTTCTCGAATCGTCATCAGTCCATCACGAAAGATGCACACCTGAATAGGCCAAACCCTTCACGTTCTTCCCTCATCATCAGCGTATGATCTCCATACCCATATAGCTTCTCAGCGCTTCCGGGACAACCACGCTCCCATCTTTCTGCTGGTAGTTTTCAAGGATGGCTACCACCGTTCTCCCTATGGCGAGTCCTGAGCCGTTCAGTGTGTGGACAAACTCGGTTCCCTTCCTGCCTTCTCTCCGGAACCGGATACTCGCCCGCCGTGCCTGAAAGTCGGTGAAATTTGAACAGGAAGAAATTTCCCGATATCTCTGCTGACCGGGGAGCCACACCTCGATGTCATAGGTTTTGGCGGCTGCGAAACCGATATCTCCGGTGCAGAGAGCGACAACCCGGTACGGAAGTCCTAATTGCTGCAGGATATCCTCGGCATCACGAGTCAAAGCTTCCAATGCATCGTAGGAATTTTCGGGCGTCACGAATTTGACGAGCTCCACCTTATTAAACTGGTGCTGCCTGATCAATCCCCTCACGTCTTTGCCGTATGATCCTGCTTCGCGCCGGAAGCACGGGGTGTAAGCGGTATAGTTGATCGGAAGGTCTTTTTCTTCCAGGATCTCATTCCGGTGGATATTCGTCACCGGGACCTCCGCAGTCGGAACGAGATAGAACTCAGGGTCTGAAATTTTGAAAAGCTCCATCTCAAATTTTGGGAGTTGTCCGGTACCTCGCATACTCTCTTTGTTGACGATAATCGGAGGGAAGACCTCCTTATACCCCTTTGATGTGTTCATATCCAGCATGAAGTTCATCAACGCGCGTTCGAGCCGGGCACCCGCTCCTTTCGTGAGACAAAACCGGGCTCCTGCAATCTTCGATGCACGGTCAAAGTCAAGGATATCGAGCAATGAGCCGATGTCCCAGTGGTTCAGCGGTGGAAAATCAAACTGTCTGGGTTCTCCCCATTTTCTGATCTCGACGTTCTCGGTCTCATCTTTGCCAACGGGAACGGTATGATGGGGGATATTGGGAACATTCAGTAAAAAATCACTGGTATGCTCTTCCAAGGTTTTCAGTTGATCATCAAGTGATTTGATCTTGTCTGAAACCAGTTTCATTTCGCTTATCAGTTGCGATGCATCCTGCTTCTGTGTCCTCAATTGCCCGATCTCCTCGGAAACGACATTTCTCCGGTTCCTCAATGCTTCGGATTCTCTCAAAAGAGCGCGCCTCCGTTCCTCATAGATCAGGAATTCATCGAGGGAGATATCGGAGCTTCTTTTCTTCAGAGATTCCTTGACGATTTCGATATGCTCTCTCACAAACTTTGCGTCAAGCATGCAAGCCTCTCCTTTCACCCTGCCCCGCTCATGTGTCAAGGCATCCTTCGGGAATTGCGTCAATCCCATCAATTTCGATGATTTTGTGGTGAGCGGAATGTCCGCTGGCGATTCTTATGGCAGGCTTTTTCACACCGAACGCCGCCGCGAGGACCTCGATGAGTTCATCGTTTGCCGCTCCACCGACTGGCGGTGCGTGTACCCTGATTTTCACGGCGTCACCGATCAATCCCGCTATGCCCCGGCGAGAAGACCGCGGTTGAACTCGCACCTGCAGGGATATGCCCGTCTTGGTTTTTCTGAATGGTATATCCATAAGGCACTTAATGTTAACATATTTATTCATGGTGCAGAGCCCTGTCTTGACAGCGAAATACGCTGCTGTTAGGCTACTATATCGGGATCTTTGAGGATGAATCCAAGCGAATATGCAAGGATTCGTTGGTACGTTGAAAGCGATGTTCGGAAAGGAGGCAGTATGAAGAAGTTTGTCGCATTTGTTTTGATTGTTTCATGGTGTTCGCTGCTTGCGGGTTGTACCCAATACCATGCACAGGGTGCGGGTGCGGGTGCCGTTATCGGCGGCATAGCCGGTGCAATCCTCGACAGCAAGAATCCCTGGCGGGGAGGGGTTATCGGTGCTGCGCTCGGGGGCGCTGCGGGAGCCACCTTTACCGATGTATCCATGAGAGCATCCCAGGAGGCGGCAGCCACCGGAAAATCCGTCGCCTATATGACAGAAGACGGCCGGGGTTTGTACCGTGTCGATCCTGTCGAATATGATGCCAAAACGAAATGTCATAAGGTGCATGAGAGGGTCTGGGAAGATGGCAGACTGATTAAGGATCAGATGCGGGAAGTATGCGAGTCAGATAAGACAGAGAGAAGATATTAGGCGTTCCGGCACGCTGCCGGAATCAGTCCTGCGGCGTGCTATCTGCTGTCTCCGAAACTACCCCGGTTCGATGTTCAATCGTTGCCTGAAAAAATCTTTCAGGTCTTCAATACTGCCGACCGGTTCATAACACCCATCTCTTTGACATGGGATTATCCTGCCTGCATCTGACTCATACGTGTACTGCATATACGGGTAATAGAGCGCGCGCGCCGCTTGAGCAAGCGGCTGATCGGGAGGTGTCTGCAAGGTCAGTTTCAGCATGTTATAGTATGCGTCAAGGGCACAGAAGAAGTACGCCGCATGAATGCCCATTTCCTTCGCCTGCTCGGTAAATATTCTTATCGTCCTCTCCGCATATTCGGCATATTTCTTTCCGGGTGCTATGGATGCTAATTTCAGCAGCAGTATGATGCCGACCGCGTTAGCCGAAGGATGGGGAATATCCTCGATGTTTTTCAGCCGGACACCCAGCACTTCCGTTTCGGTATCGAAGAACCCCCCGTCATCATCATCCCAGAATTTTTCGATACATCGGTCCATCAAGGTAACCGCATCATTCATGTAGCGGGGATAGCCGGTGACCTCGTAAGCGTTGATCAAAGCCTCGATCAAAAAGATGTAATCATCGAGAACTGCCTTAATCTGTCCCGTATGGAAAAGCTCATGATTCACGCAGTGACCGTGCATAATCTGGTTGAGACTCTTGAGGGCAAATTCTTTGAGGGATGTGTCATGGAGCACCGTGAAAGCCTTCAGGAATGCGGAAATCAGTAACCCGTTCCAGGATGTGTAGAGCGTCTTGTCTACCAGAGGCGGAATACGCTTATTCCTCTCTGCAAGGAGCTTCTCCTTGCCAGACTTGATTCTTTGGATCACAAGCCGATGATCCATCGCGAGCTTGCCGGCTATCTCATCGGCCTCCATCGAGATGAATAAGACGTGCCTTGCCGTGTTGTGATGCGTGGATCCGCGAGCATGCAGAAAGTGCAACGCCAGTACCTCGTATTCCTCCTTGTCTAATACCCGCCTGAACTCTTCGTCCGTCCACGTGAAATATCCGCCCTCGTCATCAGGGCTGACATCGGCATCCTGACTGGCATAAAAGCCGCCCTCCGGGCTTGAGAGTGTACCTGTCAAAAAATGGACAATTCCCTCCGCAACCTCTTTGAAATATGCGTCGCCAAAGATTGAATACGCATCAAGATAGTTTCTGAGAAGCCAGGCATTGTCCTCTGCCATCTTTTCGAAGTGGGGTACAATCCATGCCTCATCGACCGAATACCGGTGAAATCCACCGCCGAGCTGATCATGAAATCCTCCCTTTGCCATTGCTTCGAGCGTCTTGTTGGCCGCTGCACCCTGGGCATGCATCCGTTGCAGGTAGTATCTGTTCAGGAGGAGCTGGATTCCGCCCGGCATGGGGAACTTTGGCGCGGAACCGAAACCGCCGTGAACTGTATCGAACTGGGAGAGTATTTTGATGACTGCATTGTGAACGGCAGTTTCCCGTATTTCACCTTTCGCGAAAGGGGGTGGTCTGAGTGCATCCGTCAGCGCTTTACTGTACTCGGCGACATGGTCCCTTTTTGAGGCATAGAAATCGGCAACCGACTTCAGAATTTTCTTGAATCCCGGTCTGCCGGGGGTATCCTCGGGGGGAAAGTAGGTGCCTCCAAAAAACGGCTTTTTCTCTGACGTGAGAAAAACACTGAGGGGCCACCCTCCGCCAAATCCCATAGCCGATACCGCATGCTGATACCTCCTGTCGATATCGGGCCTCTCGTCCCTATCGAGTTTAATACTGATGAAATGTTCATTGAGGATGCGGGCGATCTCCTCGTCTTCAAAGCATTCCCGTGCCATCACGTGACACCAATGGCACCAGATAGCCCCGGAACTCAGAAAAACCGGCTTGTCCTGTTCACGGGCGACTGCAAAAGCCTCTTCGGACCAGGGATACCAATCGATCTGCTGATGCGAGGCATGCTTTAGGTAGGGCGAGTTTTCTTTAGATAACCGGTTCAAAGGTATTTTCGACCTGCCTTATCGTTCAAAGCCCGATTGCACGAGACGAATCCGTCTTGCCAATTCCCGCAGGGCATCGGGGAGGGAGACACCCCTGTCAATAAGCTCCCTCACGACCTCTGCCTTCGATAGCTCGCTGATGGTCTTTTCGCTCGTGGCATCCGTGTGACAAACGTTCTTGCCGTTCACCAACTGATCCGAAATACAGTTCTCTATCTCTTCCGGGCTGAATTTTTTTGCGATCTCCCGAATGTGCTTTATGTCCATTTGCATCAATATCCGTTACAATAGTCAGTATTACGAAGGATCAATATCAGCATCGAAGATTCTGCTTTCATATTATAGAAAAGCATTGATTAATGCAAAGAGCAGCACGGTGGATGCATGGAGAATTCCCGCCTGAAGAGGAGAGAGCCTCGCAAGAAAGCTGGTCTTGTCGTCGTTATGACGGGCCATGGCAAAGGCAAAACAACTGCGGCATTGGGAATCGCCCTGAGGGCTGCCGGCTATGGAATGAAAGTCTGTATTATCGGGTTTGTGAAGGGCGATATGTATTCAGGCGAGATTGACGGCATCAGACGGCTTGCCCCGGACGTGGAACTGCATCTCATGGGTCAAGGATTTTGTGGTATTATGGGTGATCCGTACCCCCTCCAGGAGCACAAGTTAAAAGCACAAGGGGCGATTAAACTGGCAAAAGAGAAGATGTCTTCCGGGAAATACGACATCATTATTCTCGATGAGATAACAAATGCTCTTCAGTTGAACCTTCTTGATCTGCCTCAGGTAACGGCCCTCATTGATGAAAAGCCTCCCGATATGCATATGGTCTTGACAGGAAGAGATGCGCATCCAGAAATTTTGAAGAGAGCTCATACGGTCACGGAGATGAAAGAGATAAAACATGCATTCCGGCAGGGCATAGAGCCCCAGAAGGGGATCGATTATTGAGGATTAACGATCCACATCGCCCCGTGTCTCGCGTAATCCCCAGCATATTTCTGCAAAAAGCTGCAGAGTATCAGGAGAAAATCGCTTTCAACTATTTTGACGGTGCGTGGAGGAGAAGAACCTACCGAGAGCTTCTGCTGCATGCCACAAGTATCGCGTCACATCTCATCGATCTGGGATTAGTCAAGGGAGACAGGGTGGCAATTGTTTCTGAGAACAGGCCTGAGTGGGGAACGGCGTATTTTGGAATTTCCCTCGCAGGTGGAGTAGGCGTCCCTATCGATGTCCAACTTGGCCCGGATGAAATGAGAAATCTCCTTGTTGATTCGGAAGCGAAGATTGTTTTTCATACTGAAAAGACGTTGGGACAGATACAGAAAGCTGTTGGCAAAATGACAGGTGAGAACTTGATTCGGGTGGCGCCGATCGGGTTCGATTCGCCGGATTACCTCAATATCATCCGGAAGCCGGCGGAGAGACCTTTCCCGGATGTTACCGAAGATGATATCGCCTCAATCATTTATACGTCGGGAACGACGGGGAAGCCGAAGGGGGTTATGCTGACCCATAGGAATTTTTGTTCGGATGCCGAGGCGCTCATCAATGCGGGGATACTCTCTCATGATGACAGCGTCATCAGCGTGCTTCCCTTGCACCACACGTATCCTTTTATGGGCAACTGTCTTATTCCGCTTTTCCTGGGTATCCCCGTATCATTTCCGCCCACCCTTAAGGGGCCGGACATCATGGCAACCATGCGCGAAAACGGGGTAACCATTCTCGTCAGTGTACCGCAGCTCCTCGAACTGATCCGGAATGGCATCTTCAGTAAGATCAGGCAATTGCACCGTCCCCTGCCGAGTGTCATGTTCCGGACATTATCTCTCTGCGGCGGCATAAGACGGGCATTTTCCCTGAATCTGGGGAAGGTTGTATTCAAATCAGTCCATCAGGCTCTCGGTGAGCGGTTCAGGTTTTCTGCATGCGGAGGTGCAAAGCTTGATCCCGAGGTGATGCAGGATCTTGAAGCGCTCGGTCTCACAATCCTTGAAGGATATGGCCTCACAGAGACATCCCCGGTGGTTACGTTTAATCCCATTCGGAGGAGAAAGCCAAACTCGGTGGGTATACCATTGCCCTCGGCTGAGATAAGGATCGTGGATCCTGAGACAAAACGCGAACGATCCGTAATGGAAGAAGGTGAAATTCTCATTAAGGGTCCGATGGTTATGAAGGGTTACTACAAGAATCCGCAGGCGACTGCCGAGGTGCTGGAAAATGGGTGGTTTCATACTGGCGATATCGGCTACCTGGATCGTGACGGATACCTCTTTATCACCGGTCGATTGAAAGAGGTGATTGTCCTCAGTTCCGGAAAGAATGTCTATCCGGACGAAGTGGAGAAGCAGTACCTGAAGATACCGCTGATCCGTGACATCTGTGTCATGGGCCTCGAGGAGAAAGGCATCAGTGAATCCCTTCATGCGGTCATCGTGCCTGATTTTGAATATGCAAAAAAGAACCAGATCTCGAATCTCCAGGAAATCCTCAAGTGGGAGATCAACCGTATCTCCTCGATGCTCCCCCATCATATGAGAATCAAAGGCTATACCATGCATCCTCAGCCATTGCCGAGGACACCGCTCGGGAAACTGAGGAGATTTTTGGTAAAAGAACTCTTGCAGACCAAACCCCGCATAGAGAAGGCCGAAGAAAGAGCGCTCATGGAGGATGCGACCGGCCGGAAGGTGGTTGAGTGCATTCAGGCGGTCATGAAAGAGAAGATGCCGATTCATGCGAAGGATAATCTCGAGCTTGATCTCGGACTCGATTCCCTCGGGAGAATAGAGCTGGTGGTTGCCCTTGAAAAGGTATTTTCCGTGAAGCTCCCGGAGACTTTTGTCGTGGAAGTACAAACCGTCGAGGAACTTGTCGAAAAAATGAAAACCTTTGGCTTGATGGCGCTCAGGGAGGTTGCTGGGGTGACCGTGTGGAGCGACGTCCTCAGAACAGATCCTGATGCGGGAGAAAGGGGCAAGATCGGACTTCGTCAGGGTCTCATTGAGCGGATTATCGTTTTTCTTGGTCTCTGTCTGGTCAAAATCGTGATGAAGGTTTTTTTTCGTCTTCGCGCAGAAGGACTACAGAATATTCCCGAAAAGGGACCCTACATTATAGCGCCCAACCATACGAGCTACCTTGATGCCTTTTGCGTCGGTGCCGCTATCCCTTCACGGTCTTTTACCAACCTGTATTCACTCGGGATGCAACAGTATTTTACCGGTCGGCTTGGGCGCTCTTTTGCTCGGCTTGCGCACGTCATCCCGATCGATACCGAACTTCATTTGCACGGGGCATTGCAACTTTCATCCTACGTGCTCCGGAACGGGAAATCGCTCCTGATATTCCCTGAAGGAGGGCGATCCTACGATGGCAACCTTATGGAATTCAAGAAAGGAGTCGGTATCCTTGCGGAGGAATTGAATATCCCCGTAATACCGGCATTCATCAGAGGCTCGTTTCAGGCGCTTCCGCGGGGAGCAGCCTGGCCGACCTTGTCCAGGATATCGGTCATATTCGGGGAACCGCTGTACCCCTCAGAGGTCATGCAATCGAAAGAAACGGCTATAGATCGCTATCAATATTTTGTTGATAGAGTCAGGGAAAGGGTCGAACACCTCGGCACCCACACGGTCAGAGGAACTGCAAAACCGCCTGATGATCGGTAAGGTCCGCCACGACGTGATCGGCGCCGGCGGCAACGAGGGCGTCATACGAGTAAGGTCCGGTTGCAACTCCTATGCAGATCGCGCCATGGATGTGCGCACATTCGACATCGCGCGGGGTGTCACCGACGATTACGCATTCGGTAATCTCAATCTTACGATTGGATAACTGTTCGAACCGTTTCACGGCAATCGGCAGCAGATTGTTTCTGTCCTCATCATCGCTGCCGAAGGCTCCACTGGGGAAGTATTCATTCAGTCCGAATGGTTCGAGTTTTATCCGTGCTCCCTTTTCGAGATTTCCGGTCAAAAGCCCGGTCGAGAGATCGCTCAGTTCCCGCAACGTGTTCAGGATGTCATGAATCCCTGGCTTGATGTGCTTCCTATCGTTATGTACCTCCCGGGATAGATATCGGAGATAAACACGAGTCACGGAATCGATTATCCCATCATCCGAAATGTTGTGTTTTTCCAGGCCTTCCCTGATGATCTGGGTATCGGTCTTTCCCGCCATGCTGATTCCGTGAAAGGCGTTCTCTATGGTGAAAAGGTCTTTCATGGCCAGATCCAGAGCGCGAACACCGGCTCCGCCGGAATCGATCAGCGTGCCATCGATGTCGAAGAGTACCAAACGCATATAATATTTTACCTCACTTGAGTCTGCGCCCCCCAGATTGCCCGTACTATTGGCAGGGCAAAGTATTCTCGCTCATTCTCGGACTCCCGATTTATTCGGGAGCCCTGCGAGGTCTTTTGCCTCATAATTATTGGATATGCAGTGTTTAAATATCTGCAAAAAGAAACCCGCTCGAACACTATGCCCTGTCAAAGCGCATAAAATTGTGACCTAAACTGCTTTGGGTTGGCTGTGTATTTCAGGCTTTCAAGGGCTTGATATTATATTCCTTATCAAGGCTGAACGCCATAATCACCGCTTTGTCTATATCCTCGAACGGAAAGTCGGGAGCGCTCAAGACGAGGTGGGGCGCTTTATCATCGAACTTCAGACCGAATTCATCGCTTTTTTCATAGAGCACCGTGCCGGGCAGCACGTGCAGGATGCTGAATATGATTGTAGAGGGTTTCATGTCAAGAATAGTTCTGACAGATCTGACAAACTTGAAGAAGGTATCCCCGGGCAGACCTATGATGAGATCGGTTGTCACCTCGATCCCATGCTCCTCGAGAAGTCTCACACCATTCCTGAACTGCTCTGCCTTGTAATAACGGTTGACATTTTTGAGAGTGTCCTCATTCACCGTCTGTGGCCCTGTCTCGATGCTTCGGACATTCGCCTTTTTGAAGAGTTGCACCGTCTCTTCATCCACAAATTCTGCGATGATCTCCACGGTACGGAGATCCGCACCGTATCGGTTGGCCGCAGCGAGCATGTCCGCTATTTTTGCGAGTCGCTCCTTTCTGAAATTGAAAACCGTGTCGACAAAGTGAAATGTCTTTATCTCGGGATTGTTCATGAAAAGCTCGATTTCTCTCCTGACCCGCTCATCCGGGAAAAAACGAAGCCTCGGGAGGTTCTTCCCTTCGAAGCAGTAATGGCACCTGAATATGCACCCTCGGTACGTTTCGATGTAACTTACCTTGTCTTTTGGGATGAGAATCCCTTCCAGGTAGGGAGAGGGGATCTGGCTCAGATCCTCGATAGGCGGTCTGTCGGGATTTTCGAAAACGTGATCATCGATGCGGTAACTGATCCCGCTGACATCCTGAATGCTGCCCTGTCCAAGGGAACACCTCAATAACTCCGCAAAGGTGATCTCGCCTTCCCCTTTTATCACCGCGTCAAGAAAAGGATATTCTTTCAGGTATTTTAGGCCGATCGGGCTGACTTCGGGACCTCCGAGAACTATCTGAATTGTCGGGTAAATCGTCTTTGCAATTCTTGCGGTATCAAGAACTTTTTCTATGTTCCAGCAATAGCAGGAAAATCCGATAACGTCGGGCCTCCTCTGTGAAAGATAGTAGATAACCTGCTGTATATTGAGACCAGCGGTATCGAAATCCAGAATTTCGATGTTCGCGCTGCGTCTAATGAAATCATCCTTCATGGCGTAAGCCTTGACGTATCCCAGGGCGAGGGAAAAATGGTTTGCCCAGTTATAGGAGATCAGGAGAATGTTCCGCTTAGTCATACAGTGCTTTTATATCCTCGAAAACCCTCCCGGCCTTCACGGGCAGAATGTCACCACTTCCCAATTTCTTCGCCGAGAGGACATCCACACCGGGGCAGATCTCCTGGCAGATACATTCGCTGCAGTGTCTCCCTTTCTGGTAAGTCCTTTGATAGATGGTTTCCCATCCGGTGTATACTTCACTGATATGATGTTCAAGTCCTTGCATAAAACAGAAAGGGATACCTTCGGTGAGGATCCAGACGCGATTAAAGATGCTGATATTGATACCGTTTGAAATGTGGGGGATCGCAGCCAAAATAGACAGGCGTGCATCCTGCATGGAGAGGATGATTCTGTGCGCTCCGAGGTTCAGCGCAGTTGCCACGCACTGTTCCAGATCACCAAGGGTTTCCCTGCAGACTGGGATCCGAATGCAGATGAATTTATCATAAGGAACCTCCGCAAGATTCCTGAGCCCGGTTATCGTTTCCCAGAAACTGCCGGGCGCCCTGCTCAAAGATTCGTGAGCGCCGGCGTTGGATCCCCATAAGGTGATTTCGAACAGAGAGCACCCCGCGCGAATCAATTGCTCGAGATAGTGGACGTTTGACAAAGCACGCCCATTTGTCATGATCTTGATTCTCCGGTATCCGCTGCTGCGGGCGTCGGCGACGATGCGCAAAAGATCATTCCTGAGGGTCGGTTCCCCTCCGAAAAGGACGATACTATCGGAGTCTCGTTGTCCGAGAGCCTGCTCTATGGTGCTGAAATCGGTCGGCGTTGAATTTCTGTAGGACGGTGGACAATGCAAACAGTTATTATTGCAAGGTCCGCCGAGGAATATCTTCTTGTATCTGATCAACGAATACCTAAGGCGCAACAATGCCTGAGCAAAAGGTTTCCGGAGGGCATCCGCATAATGCATTATACCACAGGCTGTTCTTGGCACTTCATTGAATAAGCGCGAAAGAATCCTTTATAGTACCTTTATGTTCAAGGATCGTGATTATGATGTCGTCGTTATTGGGGCCGGGCACGCCGGTTGCGAAGCCGCCCTTGCCGCCGCGCGCATGGGATGCTCGACATGCCTTTTCACGATAAACCTCGATACGATCGGCCAGATGTCCTGCAATCCTGCAATCGGCGGGCTTGCAAAAGGGCACCTTGTGAGGGAGATCGACGCCCTCGGCGGTGAGATGGCGAAGGTCACGGATCTGGCCGGTATCCAGTTCAGAATGTTGAACATGAGCAAGGGGCCGGCTGTCTGGTCTCTGCGGGCGCAGGCTGATAGAGTGTTATATAAACTCACCATGCGGAAGGTCCTCGAGCGACAGAAAAACCTCGATATCAAGCAGGCGCTTGTGGAAGAAATTATTGCCGAACATGGCGATGTGAAGGGTGTTCTCACCTCCCTCGGGGTTTTCTACGGAGCCCGGGCCGTCATCGTGACAACCGGCACGTTTCTGAAAGGTTTGATTCACATCGGGCTCGAAAATTTTTCGGCAGGACGGGCGGGGGAATTCCCTTCGCATGGTTTGTCCGATTCCCTCAGGAAGCTCGGCTTGAAATTAGGCAGGTTGAAGACGGGGACACCTCCGCGACTTGATGCGAGAACGATTGACTTCTCGAAGACAGAGCCTCAATATGGCGATGACCCTCCCCTGCCTTTTTCCCATAGCACGGAAAAAGTTGTCAATCCGCAACTTCCCTGTTTCATAACCTATACGAATGCTCAAACACACCGGATCATTCTCGAAAATCTCGATCGTTCTCCGCTTTACAGCGGTAAGATCAAGGGAGTAGGTGCTCGCTATTGCCCCTCGATCGAGGACAAGGTTGTTCGCTTTGCCGAGCGCGAGCGGCATCAGGTATTCCTCGAGCCGGAAGGGCTCGAGACGAAAGAATACTATGCGAATGGAATACCGACCAGCCTCCCATATGATATACAGGTGAGGTTCGTGAGGACGATCCCGGGGCTCGAGAAGGCAGAAATCATGAGGCCCGGATACGCGATAGAGTACGATTTTGTCTGCCCGACGCAAGTGAAGCGGAATCTCGAAACCAAAGTCACCAGCGGTCTTTTTTTGGCCGGTCAGATCAACGGGACATCAGGGTACGAGGAGGCTGCTGCACAAGGGCTCATGGCAGGAATTAACGCGGTGCTGAAGCTCAAAGGCCGGGAACCACTCATCCTCGGTCGACATGAGGCGTATACCGGTGTTCTTATCGACGATCTCACGACAAAAGGAACGCATGAACCTTACCGGATGTTCACCTCCCGGGCGGAGTTCAGGCTTTTGCTTCGCCACGATAATGCCGATCTCAGGCTTATGGACAAGGGATACTCCATTGGGCTTCTTGATGAAACAACACACCAAAAATTCTGCAAAAAGAAGTGCCTCATCGAAGGCGAAATGCAACGGTTGAAGAAGACCCGCATTCGGCTCGACGGGGATAGAGTCGAAACACTCGAACAGCACCTGAAAAGGCCCGAAATAACCTATGCTTGTATTGATCAGTATTCGCCCTCTGATGAGCCTTTGACGCCTGAGATCAAAAAGCAGGTCGAGATACAGGTCAAGTACGAGGGGTATATCCTGCGTCAGATGGAGACGGCGGAAAAGCTTGGGAAGGTTGAGGCGAAGAGGATTCCCGATCATTTCGATTACAGCGCAGTGAACGGGCTATCGCGGGAAGTCCGCATGAAATTGGAGGATATCAGGCCGGTAACCCTCGGCCAGGCGAGCAGGATACCGGGCATCACCCCGGCTGCAATCGCTCTCCTGATGATTGCGATCGAAAAAATCAAAAGATCTCAGGCAAATACGAATTCCAAGGTATCCAGCTGACATGGGGAGAATCCAATCCAGAGGGCTTGCAAGCATTGAGTTTATTCTCCGATGGCAGAGCTCTCATGCCTCTCATGTCGATCACTTCTATGCAAAAAAAGTCAATTTCTGGCGGGATGTCTTTCCCGGCAGGCTCCGCGACCTGCTTCTGGGGAGAGAGGACGGGGAACGGTTTTCCCTGACGCAAGACATCGGCGACATAGTCCCTCCGTATAATGCCGATGACGAATTGGTGCTATCACTGCGGCGTTTTGACAGACTTTACAATCCGGCACTGGCTGCCGGGCCGCGCTTCGGGAGGTTTTATCCGAAGGGAATTTTGAAAGGACTTGCGAATGTGTTCCCGGGGAATGGAGAACCATTTCGCTGCATCGGGTTAGATGAAACTCACCTTCGGGTTGATCTCAATCATCCTCTTGCCGCCAAGCCTGTTGAACTGGCTGCAGTCATTGATTCCGCTACCGAAAAGCCGGGAGACCTCGGCGGTTCCTGTACCGACTGGATGGGTGTGATTTCGGCAGGACCCGGAATGCAGGCGCGTTGCAAGGGGCTCCCGACCGATTTTTTTGGGGACGGCCCGTTTACAAGAGCTGATGAAAGCGATGACGCAGCGTTCTATGAAATACCACGCCTTGTGACGCATATCGATCAAGAGGCTGTCGGTATCGTCGAGGGAATCTACGGAGGCTTCCTGAGGGACGGTATGAGGGTGCTCGATCTCATGAGCAGCTGGCGGTCGCATATTCCTGAGGATCTTTCACTCAAGGCCCTCGTCGGTCTGGGGCTCAACAGCAGGGAGATGGAGGAGAACAGGCAGTTGAGTGAATTTCTCATCCATGACCTGAACCGTGAGTATCATCTGCCGTTTCAGGATCGCACCTTCGATGCAGTCATCTGTACCGTATCTGTAGAGTATCTGACTCAACCGTTCAGGGTTTTTGAAGAAGTCGCCCGCATACTGGTGCCGGGTGGAATCTTCATCGTTACTATCTCGAACCGGTGGTTTCCACCAAAAGCCATCAGGATATGGGGAGAACTTCACGAGTTCGAACGCATAGGCCTTGTGATAGAGTATTTTCTTCATTCAGGACAGTTTGAAAATATAAACACCTATTCGATGAGGGGAAAACCGAGGCCGTTTTCTGATAAGCATTTTATCGAAACACAGGTCTCGGATCCGGTGTATGCCGTCTGGGGCCAAACGGTATCGGGGGCCTGTAATACATAATCGTGTATCGTGTGTCCGGAGCCAAAATGGAGAAGCAGGGCAATCTACGAGCGGGAAAAGGAGAGAGCATGCATAAACGATTGATAGCATCGGTGGCTGTTTCGGCACTCATATGTTTGTTTATCTCGGGAGCGTATGCAGGCGAGAAAAATCCGGTGGTGATGTTTGACCAGGGACACGGGCAAAAATTTCTCATCGAAAAGGAAGGAGACCTCCAGCTTTCAAAATTGGCCGCACTATTTAAAGATGAGGGATACCGCGTAAAGTCCGGGACCAGTTTGATCACCGATGAGAGCATGCAAGGCGTCAGTGTTCTGGTGATCTCAGGGGCATTTGCTCCGCTCACTTCCGCTGAGGTTGATGCACTCATGAGGTTTTTAGGAGCGGGGGGCAGGCTCTGTATCATGCTGCATATCCCGCAACCATATGCCGGACTCATGAGCCGGCTTCAGATATTCGCATCCAACGGCGTTATCCTCGAAAGGGAGCATCTGATCAATGATCAGCCGAAAGATTTTTTCGTAGTGAATCTGGACAAGCATCCAATCACCGAAGGGATACGGAAGATTGGTGTGCACGGCGGATGGGCACTCATCAGTGACGGCAGGCAGGGAAAGATTATCGCCAGGACCGGTTCTCGGGCATGGATTGACCTGAACCGCGACGGGAAATTCAATGGCACCGATGCGGAACAGTCCTTTGGTGTTGCCGTCACGGGCAGTTACGGGAAAGGCAGATATATCATTTTTGGGGACGATGCGATTTTTCAGAACAGATTCCTCGAGACGGAGAACATGGCCTTCGGGAGAAATCTGGTCAAATGGCTGCGGGAATCCTGACGGAGCGTATGCAGAGGAAAAAGGAGCCCGCTTTTAGCTTTTCCTCCGGTTAATGACGTAGCGGCTTCCGGAAGAGGTCTTCGCGTATTTCTTCAGTTCGGCAGCTACCGCTGCAACCTTGCCGTAGTGTTTGAGATATGGTGCATCGACCGGAACAATAGCAATTGCGATGCTCAAGAGAGGGAATTGTTGCTCGTTACCGAGTCTGTCTTTCGCGATGTAATATCCTTTGGAGTAATGATCCGCCTCAAACAGATCCGAGACGAAACCCTCGAAATGTTCAATGATCGTTTTGCTGGCCGTTTCCGCATGTTCGAGGTTCACGATAAAGACAAAATCGTCCCCTCCAATGTGTCCGACAAAACCGTTTATACTCTGACTCTTCACGATGTTGGACACAATTCGTGCGAGAATACGGATCACCTCGTCTCCTCTCGCAAACCCATAGGTGTCATTGTAGGACTTGAAATTATTGATATCGATGTAACAAACCGCCAGAGGTTTGCCCAGAGACTTTCTGATGGCATTCTGTATTGAAGAGTTCCCCGGTAGTTTCGTGAGGGGATTGCTGTCGAAGATCTTCTCGAAACGCTGGAGCGACAGCGTGATGCGATACAACAGTTCGGAAAACTGAAATGGGTGGTAGAGAAAATCATCGACGGCAAGATGCTCCCAGTCGGGGATGTCGCCCTCGCCTCTCTGCAGGAGAACGATGATCGGGATCGAGTAATAAAAACTGTCTCGTTTCAATTCGTCAAAGATCATCCTGAGCTCTGCGAGGGGGGACGAGGCATCTGCGATAACGACGTCGGGCGGATCTGAATATATCTGCCCGAGGAAACCTGAAGGATTCCCATAGGGAATGACCTGATATCCCATCTGTGCGAAATACCGTATTGATTCAGCTATGAGAGCAGAGTCATTCGAAAGGAAGAATATCCTGAGATTGGTTATCATGCTACCGTTGTACTTCCAGACTGAAATTTTTCGCTTCGATCAACTTGTCCTCAGTGGCCTGAACCAGATGCTCCAGGACGCTTTCATGCAGGCCGAGTTTTTTCCATGCGGTATCCTGAACGGGGTGCACAAAGTCGTCCCCGCCATATCCGAATCCTGATGCCCTAACGAGAGTATTTGCGAAGTGGACGACGGCCGTTTTTGTCTGATGGGTAACCGACCGGTTAACATCGTGGTGACATGCAATCGGCTCTGCAAGCTTTTCAGGGAGACACCACGCTTTAGCAATCCATCCGCCGATCTCTGCATGATCGGTACCGAGGATTTTTTGCTCGGCATCGAGCATTGAAATCTCTTCATCACGCACCAGAGATAGGATATCGTTATAATCCTCCTCCATTTTCAATTTGATGATAACCTTGCCGATATCGTGAAGCAGCGCTGCCGTTGCTATCTCTTCCGGTTCGGGGATGCTGAGGCCGTGTGCGATGGTGCTCGCGGCAACGGCGCAGCCGTACGAGTGCTCCCAGAGTCCGATGATGTTTTTCTCCATCATCTCAATAATGGAGCTGCTGAGGGCGATGCTTTTTACGATGTTCACCCCGAGGAACATGAGGGCCTTCGATACCGTGGAGATGCGACCGGAGAACCCATAGAACGGAGAATTGACGAGGCGGAGTACCTTCGCAGCAAGCGTATTATCGGAAGAGATGACCCGTGCCATTTCGTTTATGGAGGCCTTATCATGCTCGACCAGCGAGGTCAATTTCAGGATGATTCCGGGAAGGGTCGGGAGCGACTGGGTTTCCTGCATGATCTTTTGAACTTCAGCCCTTTTCTGCATTGACATATGATTTATTCCAGAGATTTGATAATGTGCTTTCGATATATTTCTTTCAGCATCATCATGCGAGGATCATCGGTAACGAGTTTAAACCGCCTGTCAAGCACCGATAGACTCTCCTCAAGTGAGTTCTCTCCTGCGGATTGAAGGGGATGCCCCTCGATGACGAGCGCCTGGACTCCCATCTGCTTTAACCGTTCGATGAGCGATGCGGTCAAGGTGCAGCCCTTTCCGCAAAGCGGTGGCCCGTCGTTCCGGTCACTGGCATTGACATCCTCGGCCAGCATCATTCCCGGAAGAGCATTTGCTATAGGTATTTTTCGCACCGCATTTTCCTTAGAAAAGCAAATGTTATTATAAAGTTAAATATTTATAATGTCTATAACCTCGCTAAGTACTTTGGTTCATAAATTCGATTACGTATTTATTGGTATGGCATCGAGACTCTTCACTTCGTTCAGAGTGACATACGTTGTCATTCTGAGGCGTAGCCGAAGAATCTATTCTGTATAACATACATGAGCATATTTATGAAAACGTTCACTTAGGCGGGAATCCAATTTAATAAAAATGGCTGCCCGATTACAGTCCTCGGGCATGACGAATAGGCACTCATGCGGAATTGCTTTTGGTATTGTGTTTAATAACCAACGCGGATGCCGATGTCGAGCTTCTCGGGGAGAAATTCCTTTTCTCCGGGAATCCCCGCTCGTGGAGTGGAAACCCTTTGGGACCGAGCTATGCCAATGAAAATGCCATTGTAGAGAATGCCTATGTCTGCTACGTAATCCTTTTCGGGACTGACATCCAGGTACCGTTTCCCGATCCTGTCGCTGACAACCACATCGAACAATGAGTGGGCTGCAGTTGTGGTGAAATCGATGCCGGTTACGTCGTAAACCCTCAAATTCAGGATGCCCTTGAATACTTTCAGCGTCTCCCGCCGGACCTCCCAGAAGCTGAATATCTTACATGGATTCACGATCATGAGTGTTACGCTGTTCTCCCCATACTCTGAGGGAAGGTCGTCCATTCTGGCAGAAGGAATTGATATCACTGGGGGAAGCTCTTTCGCCGCAATAAGCCGGCCTTTTGATTCTTCGAAGAACGTGTCTTCCGTTGATTGACGCGGTTTCTTGATGCCTGTATCTTCCGTGACCTGTTCGATGGAAGGTATCTTCTCAACTACCGTCTTTGTCGGCGGGCGCACCCTCCTTCGCGGGCTTACTGTTTGCATTCTCTCAGGCGCTTTCGAGGGTTGTACTTCTTGTGTTTCGGTGCGTGGCCTACCCCTTTTCTTCGAGAATGCGGAACGTTCCTCCGGACGTTTGGGTTTTGCTTTTTTCCCTGGAGATACCTTTTTGCGGATTTTCCCCTTCTCCTGCTGAGTTATTTTTTTCGATGCCTCCTTTTTCTCTGCTCTGCCTTTTTTGGCTTGAGCACCGACCTTCACAGGTTTCGGAGGTGTCTGGATTCTTGACGGGGTTTCAGTCTTCTTGCCCTTTTTGCGGGAGGTACTTACCGGTTTCTTCCCGGTCAATCTCTTAGCGGCTATTTTTTTGGCAACCGGTTTTTTCCCCTCTCCCCCTTTTGATCGCTTAATATCTTTTCCCCTCTTTTTCTCTGTCGTGACATCCTTCTTCGCACCTTTTCTCCGGCTCTTTACTGCCTGTTCTTTTCGTACAGTCTTCCGGCTCTTTTCCTTCATGCCGGCAGTCTTTTTGCCCGATGAAGCGGGGGTGCCCGTTTTTGTTCTTCCCCGCTTCTTCTTTGTCTTGGCAGTACGCTTTTGAGCCTCTGATTTCTTAGCCATACCCCCTCCTGATGGTACCTATATTACCAGAAAATACTTTTCTCGCCAAAGTTGACCATCGGGTTCGGCAACGTAACCGTTTCAGCCTGCTAATGGGCCTCTGCCCAGTTACTGCCTGAGTGTATCTCCACCTTTAGTGGCACCGATAGCTTGATCACCCCTTCCATTTCCTGCCGGATGATATCGGTCACTGCCCCATGCTCTTCAGGAGGGAGTTCAAACAGGAGTTCGTCGTGAACCTGAAGAATCATTCTTGCCCTCATGTGCATCTGCCTAAGCTTAGCGGCGATATTGATCATCGCGATCTTGATAATATCTGCAGCAGTCCCCTGAATTGGTGAGTTCATGGCGAACCGTTCACCCTGCTGTCTGACGGCAGAATTCTTGCTGACGATTTCCGGAATCGCACGTTTTCTTCCGAAGAGTGTTGACACATAGCCGTTCTTCTTCGCATCGCGAATGCTTTTTTCAATATAGGACTTTACCCCGGGATGTCTCTGAAAGTACTGCTCGATATATCGCTTGGCGTCTTCCCCTGAAATGCTGAGTGTTTCTGATAATCCGAACGGAGAAATACCATAAATAACGCCGAAATTGACCGTCTTTGCGATTCTCCTGAGATCGGGTGTCACGTGTTCGATCGGTATGCCGAAAATTTCCGACGCCGTTCTGGAGTGAATGTCGAGGCCCTCCCGGAAAGCTCGTATCAGTCCCTCATCGTTGCTGAGGTGCGCGAGCAGGCGCAGCTCCACCTGCGAATAGTCCGCCGAAAGGAGGATATGACCGTTTTCCGCTATGAACGTCTCCCGTATCCGCTTCCCCCATACTCCCCGCACGGGTACATTCTGGAGATTCGGTTCGCTGCTGCTCAACCTGCCGGTAGACGTGACGGTCTGGTTGAACGATGTGTGGATGCGCCCCGTCCGGGGATTGATGAGCGATGGCAATACATCGATGTACGTCGTCTGCAATTTGCTCAGGCTGCGGAAGAGGAGAACCTCTCGTGGGAGTTCATGAGTGCCTGCAAGTTCTTCGAGCACGCTCATTTCTGTAGAAAAACCGGTCTTTGTTTTTTTCTTTGGCTGCAGGCCAAGGCCGTGAAACAAAATTCTGCCCAGTTGCTTCGGGGAATTGATGTTGAATTCCTCGCCGGCAAGAAAGAATATCCGCCGTCTGATGCTCTCGATCTCCCTCCGAAGATCATTGGATATTTCGTTTATTTTGGCGGTGTCGATTTTCACACCGGCTATTTCCATTCCTGCAAGCACCGGAATAAGGGGCATCTCTATGGAAAAATAGAGTTCTTCGAGATTGTTCTCCCTGAGTTTTGTGAAAAGGATATCCTTCAGCGAGTGCGCAAGATGAGCATCGGTACACGAATACAGGCAGGCGTCCTCGAGGGGAACGTCGGCGAAGGAATTCCTCTTTTTCACCACCTCTCCGAACGTCTCTTTCCGGTATGATAGGTATTCGAGCGAAACCTCTTCGAGGCTGTGGGTCGGTTTGATGGGGTTCAAAAGATATGACGCAATCATGGTATCGAAGAGAAGACCATCGACCTCAATGCCTTCCCTGGCGAGGAGTATCAGATCATATTTCAGGTTATGCCCTATTTTTGATATCCGTGACTCACAGAGGACCGGCGAGAGAATTGAGGCAATTTCTCCTTTCTTTAACTGTTCAGGAGCGCCGGGGTAATGATGAGATATAGGGATATAGTACGTTCGGCGATGATCGACGCTGAGTGATACGCCAACGAGATCCGCGGCAACCGGATTCCTATCGGTTGACTCAGTGTCAAGGGCGAACTCCGTACTAATCGTTGAGACGATTTCCCTGAGCTTTTCCGCGGAGAGAACGATTTCGTTGCTGAAATCGGGTGTGGTTTCGGAAGGAATGAGTTTCATCAAACTTCCGAATTCCAGATCCCTGAACAGACGTAACAACGAAGGCCAGTCAGGTTCCTTCAAACTGAAGTCATGCAAACGAATCTCAATCGGGACGGAGAGATTGAGGGTTGCGAGTTTCTGACTTAGCCGGACGGTATCCGCGTGTTCGGAGACGAGCCGCCTTAATTTTTCTTTTTTAATTTTTTCGGTATTGTTGAGCAAATCTTCGATAGAGTCAAATTGTGTCAGAAGCTCTCTCGCTGTCTTTTCGCCGACACCCTTGATCCCGGGGATGTTGTCCACTGCATCTCCGGTGAGCGCCATGAATTCGGGG
>Ga0101944_10003461_pt1 | contig 21929 bp, 17 predicted proteins | sample DewCreD2012metaG_FD_75245 | JGI IMG/M metagenome (GOLD analysis project Ga0101944, IMG submission 75245) | Hot spring sediment bacterial and archeal communities from British Columbia, Canada, to study Microbial Dark Matter (Phase II) - Dewar... ... | reverse complement strand
AAAGAAGACAGCGCAAGATATTACCTGAATAAATTACGAAGGGCACGCATTGAAAAAGTAGCCGGGGTTACCGCTACAGGCGACAGTTTAAAAACATTGATTATGGAAGAACGGCGCCGGGAACTTGCATTTGAAGGACACCGTTTGTTTGATCTTCTCCGCCGTAAACAGGGGGTGGTCCGTACGGATGTGTTGCCGGGATCTCCTTCTACGAAACCTTATGGGGACGACCGGCTGATCATGCCCATCCCTCAACGTGAATTGGATGCAAATAAAAATATGACACAAAATCCGGGATACTGAGGTTATGCATGGCTCGAGAAAAATACAGTCTCCCCTGTTGATTCTTTTCATGGCAGTCTTTGTTTCCTGCCTGAAGGAAGATTTTTCCTATCATGGGAAACCTTTTGTTGATTTTCCTTCTGCCTATCAGTCCATTGTCATCAAAGGCAATGTTACGGAAGATTATGTGGTAAACCTGTATGTGAGGTTGTGTGGTCCCCAGCAGGCAAACCCTTTGCATGTGCATGTTCACACCGATCCTTCCGGTACGGCTGTGAGCGGGGTTCATTACCTCCTTGAAAATACGGTGGTGGAAATTCCTCCTCACAGCAGTTACGGCCCGGTCCCCGTTAAGTTCCTTATTCCTTCTTTTCCTGAACAAACCAGCGTTGTGCTTGTATTGACACTTACTGCCGGCGATGTGGAGGTAAATCCTAATTATAACCGCCTTGTCCTTTATGTGTACCGCCAGGGATTCATTGACTTGTTTACGGGCCGCTACAGATGTGAGGAGCCCGATGTTCCTGTTCCGGTAACGTATGATGTGGTTCTGGAGGCTGATACGGTTGTTAAAAACCGACTCAGAATTTCCAACTTTTGGGGATATGTTGCCGATACCTGCCGGGTATATCTCGATTTGTTGTCGCAGGTTGATTCGGTATATCTCCCCCTGCAGGGATTTACCGACAAAGCCGGACGCCGTTACAACGTTCAGGGCAAAGGCCGTTACGCCATTGACGATGGAAGTATACGGTTAACTTACTCGCTGGTTCAGCAGGACAGCTCTTATACCGAACAGGGAGAACAAATCTACACACGCAGGTGAATTTTTCAGGATAAAAGGTGCTGTTGCATCAGGTATTTTTCAATTAGACGGGGAAAAGGAAATTTTTTCAAACTGGCAAAACTAACCGCCATGCAGTCATTCAGCCAGGAGGGCTTTTTGCTGCCGGCAAGCGTAATTCTGATAAAACGGGCAGTGATTCGCTGATGGGTTAGTTGATGAATAAACGGCTCACTGATTTCTAAAATATCTTTCGGGGTTAATCCTTCTTTTGATGCAGCTATCTCCAGAATTTTTTTCTTTGATAAAGGGGCAGCAGTTTCTGTCAGAGGGAAATCATACAGTTCTTTCCAGATGTCATCTGCCTTTCTTTTTCGCAGGTAGAGATGTTTGTCCCGGGTGATTACATAGTAGATAAAAAACCTTTTTCTGGAAGATTTTTTTTGTTGCGTCACCGGCAAGGTTTCCTGCAGATGATGGGCAAATGCATAACAATTGTTTTGAATTGGACATTGATGACATGCCGGCTGGCGGGGAGTGCATACAAGGGCACCCAGTTCCATCAATGCCTGGTTATGAGTGCCGGGGTCTTTTTTATTCAACATTTCTCCGGCTTTGTTGAGAAATATTTTTTCAGCTTTGGCAGTGCCAATTGCAGCATCAATTCCAAAATAGCGGGCAAACAAACGGTAAACATTTCCATCCGCCAGTGGGACAGGTTCGTTAAAAGCAATAGAGGCAATTGCTGCAGCCGTATATTTCCCTATTCCTTTCAGTTTAATCAATTCCTTGTAACTGGAAGGGAGGGTATGATACTTATTTTTATAGAGAAAAATAGCAGTTTCATGTAAATTCCGGGCCCGACTATAATAACCCAATCCCTGCCAATGTTTCATGACAATTTCGCGGGGGGCACGGGCAAGGGATTCGAGGGTAGGGAAAGCCTTAACAAAGCGGCGGTAATAATCCAGCCCCTGCTCGATGCGGGTTTGCTGAAAAATTACCTCGGAAAGCCATATTTTATAGGGGTCTTTTGTTTTTCGCCAGGGGAGGTCCCTTTTGTTCTTCTCATACCACGCCAGAATCTTTCTCTCAAAACTCATTTTATATCAATTTTGGCTAAAAATAAATTTTTAACTTGTTTTCTTAGAATAAAAACCTATATATTTGCAATTCTGAACATTGAGGTTTTGTAAATTGTTGAATTTAAATACATTAAAACATGACAAAAGCAGATATTGTTAATGAAATCTCTAAAACTACAGGGATTGAGAAAGTAGCCGTTCAAAAAACGATAGAAGCTTTCATGGAGTGTGTAAAAGATTCTCTGGTAAAAAACAAGAATGTCTATCTCAGAGGATTTGGCAGCTTCATTGTTAAAAAGAGAGCTAAAAAAACGGCAAGGAATATCTCCAAAAACACCACCATTATTATTCCGGAGCATCATATTCCTTCGTTTAAGCCGGCTAAAACGTTTGTAAATAAAGTTAAGTCTCACGTTAAAGCATAATCCTATGCCCTGCGGTAAAAAAAGAAAAAGGCACAAAATGGCCACACACAAGCGTAAAAAACGTTTACGCAAGAACAGACATAAGAAGAAAAATCGTTGATGTTATTTAAAACAGAAAGTGAAAGGATGGTTGCCGGAAGATTTTAATTCTTTCAGCAGAGGAGGTTTTTTGTGGCATAAAAAGGTTTTCTTAAAATTTCTTTTAATTTAGTCGTCATTTTTACAATGTGAACAAGGAACTGGTTGTTGACGTTCGTCCGTCAGAGATTAATATTGCATTGCTTGAAGACAAACAATTGGTGGAACTTCACCAGGAACGCAGTGATGCGTCGTTTGCAGTAGGCAATGTGTACCTGGGCAGGGTGAAAAAAGTGATGCCGGGCCTCAATGCTGCTTTTATTGACATCGGCCACGAAAAAGACGCCTTCCTTCATTATCAGGACATGGGCCCCCAGTTCAGGTCGTTGCAAAAATACCTGCAACTGTCTCTTTCACAAAAAGGCCAGTTGCCTTCCTTGCAGAAATTTAAGAACGAACCCGATATTGATAAAAAAGGAAAAATTTCCGATCTGCTTTCCAATGGCCAGCTGATCGTGGTACAAATAGTCAAGGAACCTATTTCCACCAAAGGACCACGGCTTACCTCTGAACTTTCTTTTGCCGGACGTAACATTGTACTGATGCCTTTTCATGACAAGGTGATGGTGTCACAGAAAATAAAATCGGCAAAAGAAAAAGAAAGGCTTGTTAAACTTTTTCAAGGACTTAAAACAAAGAATGCAGGAGTCATTATCCGCACTGCCGCCGCCAATCAAAAAGTGGAAGTTCTCGACAATGAACTGAGGGAATTAATGCAGAAGTTTGAACAGGTTTTTGTCAATGCCAGGAACGGAAAAGCTCCCCGCCTTCTTGCCGGCGAAATTAACCGTACATCGGCTCTGTTGCGCGACCTTCTCAACGATTCTTTTACCAGCATTTATGTGAATGATGCTGCAGTGTATCATGACATCAGGGATTATATTGCCGCCATTGCCCCCGACAAACAGCACATCGTTAAACTGTATCAGGAAGAAAAAAATATTTTTGAGCATTTTGGTATAGACAAGGCCATTAAAGCGTTGTTTGGCAAAACTGTTTCGGTAAAAACCGGAGCTTATCTGGTGATTGAACACACAGAAGCCTTGCATGTGATTGATGTAAACAGCGGAAAAAAAGCCAAAACCTCGGCCGACCAGGAAACTACGGCACTGGAAACCAATCTGGCTGCAGTGCCTGAAATAGCAAGACAATTGCGTCTTCGTGACATGGGCGGCATTATTGTGGTGGATTTTATTGACATGGCCAAAAATGAACATCGCCAGCAGGTATTTGAAAAAATGAAAGAAGCCATGGCTTCCGACCGTGCCAGACATAATATTCTCCCCTTGAGCAAATTCGGATTGATGCAAATTACCCGTCAGCGGGTAAGACCCGAAATGGCTATTGACACAATGGAAAAATGCCCTTCCTGTAATGGAACCGGAAAAATTTCTCCCCCCATTTTGCTGGTCGATGAAATAGAAAGCCGCCTTTCATCGGTGGTACAGGCCTGCGAAGACAAAACCATTTTCATTAAAGTTCATCCTTTCGTGGCAGCGTATCTTACCAAAGGTTTTTTTTCCTACCGGTTTAAATGGGGATTAAAATTTCGTCGCTTGATTAAAATTGTTTCCTCTTCTTCAATGCATTTTACCGGGTACCGTTTTTACAATGCCCGCAATGAAGAGATAAAATTTTCCTGACCGGATATTTTTACTGTATTTCACCGGGTTGTTCCCCACGGTTCACATTAATTTCCTGCCGCACAGCTTCTTTGGTGATAATAATTCCTTTAACACCAAAGAAAGGAAGATTGTTGTCTACAAAATGATGATGAAGTTCATCAGCTTTTAAAGAGATCCCTTCGTAATGAGCGTTGACGTAGGCAACAATTTCTTCTATGGAGTCAAAATATTTATCAAAATTAAGAAAAGAAGATCTGATTCTGTACCGGCTCATAACACTGAAAGTTTAATGCGAAAGTACACTTTTATACTGAATAAATGGTGGTTTTTGTTTCATCTTTAATGAAAGAATTATAAACAGGATGTAAACCTTTTTAAAAGAACATCATTGTATTGCAATGAGATGAAATACTGAAAAATCTGCTATCAGGTTCTTTCATGTTGAAGATTTTTTTCTTTTTTTAAAATTTTTTACTTCGTTCAGGAATTCATCAAAGAGAAATTCCGTATCCACCGGTCCGCTGCTGGCTTCGGGGTGAAACTGGGAAGAAAAGATGGGTTTTCGCAAGTGGCGGATGCCTTCGTTGGTCTGGTCATTAAGATTGATAAAGAGAGGCTCCCATCCGGCAGGGAGGCTGTCGTTGTGAATAGCATAGCCGTGGTTTTGTGAAGTAATAAAAGAAGTGTGTGTGCCTTTTTTGATCACCGGTTGATTATGGCTCCGGTGTCCATACCTCAGTTTGTAGGTATCAGCACCGGCTGCCAGCGCCAGCAACTGATTGCCAAGACAGATGCCATACACAGGGATGTCCTGTTCAAGGGCTTTTGAAAGATTGCTGATGGTAGCCGTACACATTTTGGGATCGCCAGGTCCGTTGGAGATGAACAATCCATCATATTCTTCCTGAAGAAAATCGTAATCCCACGGCACCACAATAACGGTACAGTTTCTTTTAAGCAGGCACCGGATGATGTTGTATTTTGTGCCACAATCGACGAGTAAAATTTTATATTTTCCTTTCCCGTAAATTTTCTTTTCTCTGGTGCTGACCTGTGCCACAAGATTTTCTTTTGAAGGATCAAAAAAAGGAACATCTTCGTCGTCAAAAACAATTTTTCCAAGCATGGTTCCTTTTTCCCGTAAACGTTTGGTCAGTGCCCTTGTATCTATGCCATAAAGGGCAGGGATGTTGTGTTGTTTCAGCCATTCGGCAAGACTCATTTTTGCATTCCAGTGGCTGTATTCAAATGAATAGTCTGAAACAATCAATCCCGAAATATGAATGGTATATGATTCATAAAACTTATACAGATTTTCCTCGGTTTCATTGCCGGGAATACCATAGTTTCCAATCAGCGGATAGGTCATCACAAGAATTTGTCCTTTATAGGAAGGATCGGTAAAACTTTCGGTATATCCTGTCATCGCTGTGTTAAAAACCACTTCGCCGGAAACAGACCGGCGGGCAGCAAAAGACTTTCCCGTGAATTCAGTTCCGTCTTCAAGGATCAATCTTGCCATTGTTTCTTTCATAACCTCAAGATGTCTTTGCTTTTTATTTTTTTTCTTCAGGGTGTTTTTTCAGGTATTCATCTCTTTTGATGAGCATGTCTATGATTTCCTCCACCTGTTCAGGACCGATGCGTTTGCCCTGAATTTTTTTATCTCTGTCCAGAATAAAAATCTGTGGAGTGCTTTCGATGTTGTATTTTATTTTGTATTCATAATCATAGGGATTCCATGCATTGATCCAGTCATACAAGCCATGCTGATTGATAAAATCCACCCATTTTATTTTTCCGGTTTCCCCGAAAACAGTTCCTACGGCAAGGACCAGCACTCCTTTTTGTTTGAGTTTATTGGTCAGGGCATGCATCTGTGGGGCAGCTTTTTTACAATGGCCACATTCAGGGTCCCAAAAGAAAAGTACCAGATAATCTGACTTGATGGCATGCAGGTCTACAAACTGCCCCACATGCGGATAACGCCGCAAGGCAGTGTCTTTCTGAGCTTCGATAAAATGATTTGAAGGCACCACCACCAGTCTTACATCGGGCGCCACCGCACCAATAATGAGAGGCTTGTTTTTTTTGACGTAATCTTTCAGTTTGTTGATGTAGGACGAATCGCTCCACGTGGCTTCAGGGATATAATATTTTTCAGCAAGATAAATTTGTACAGCGTCAAAGCCCATGATCTGGCTTTTCCCGTAATAGTTAAAGAGGGTAACCAGCATGTAACGGAAGAGCTCTGGCGAAGTACGTGATTTTTCAATCAGCTTGTCAAGTTCAGGATAAATGGAATCAGGGATCTGTGGGATTACTTTTTCAATGTAAGTCATGATTTTGTTTTCGTACAGCGGGGTGCGCAGCAAACGTGGATCGGAAATGTCAAAATTGTCGAAGTAATGAGCACGGAAATAACGGTACTGGAAGGTGGAATCGATTTTCCCGTCGGGGCCCTTTGGAGGTTCGGGCACTTCAATGTTGCGGGTGGCTTTTATAAATTTGGAAACGAACAATGAAGGATATGTTTTCTGAATGCTGTCGATGGTTGCACCCACTTTTTTGTCGATGGCTTCCATTTCTTTCCGCAGTCGTGCTTTTTCGTCGGGATCGGAAGTTTTCTTGTATTCTTCGTTTAACCGGTTGAGCTGGTTCCGTTGGGCAGAAAGAAAACGCTGGTAGGAGTAAAATACTTCGTTTTCTTTTGAATTTTTAAATTTAATGTTGGCAAAGAGATCGGCAGTGTCGTTTTCAACCGAAAAACGGTATTCATGATTGATGATGATGTCAAAGTAAGTTCCTTTTTGAGGCAGAAAAATTACATACATACCACCGGGCAGGTCTTTTTTCTTTTTAAATACACCTTTTCCGTTTTTATCCAGCCGGGCAGTGTCGTCGGGGTAAATGGAAGTGGCATTTCCGAAATGGTGTCCAAGGATAACAAGGGTGTCATGCAGTCCTTTAATCTGCACCTGTATCTCATATCCTTTCTGTGCATGAAGGGAAAAAGCAACAGCAGTTATCAGAGAAAGGAAAGAACATGTTCTGATCATAGTTGCTCCGTAAGTTTAGATTCAGGCAAAGAAACAAAAATTTTTATTGTAAACCTACAGGGAAATCATTAAAAAAACATAATTTGCCACGAACAGATTTTTTTCCGGAATTTTTTTAACATTCAGATAAACAGGGTAGTTAATTTTTTTCAGAGATTATTAACAGAAGCCCGAAAATCAGCGTTTGTGTATTAATTTTACTTCAATTTTACTTCTCCGGACGGATAAAAATTAATTCTTTGTGAATCAATAATTATGGCTGATTTTACGCATTTGCATGTACACACACAGTATTCAATTCTTGACGGAGCCTCGTCGGTATCAGGTTTGATGGATAAGGCTTGCAGGGATGGAATGAAAGCCCTTGCAATTACTGATCATGGCAACATGTATGGGGTTTTTGATTTTTATACGAAAGCCCGTAAAAAAGGCATCAAACCTATTCTGGGATGTGAAGTGTATGTGGCTCCTGAGGGTCGCTTTGTAAAGAAAGGAAAGGAAAACCGGCATTATCATCATCTGGTGTTGCTGGCTAAAAATAAAACGGGATATTATAATCTTTGCCAGCTGGTGTCGTTAGGTTTTATTGAAGGGTTTTATTATCGTCCGCGTATTGACAGGGAATTACTTGGTCAATATCATGAAGGACTGATTGCCATGTCGGCCTGTCTTGCCGGGGAGATTCCTTCGGCTATTCTTGCAGGAGATATGGATAAGGCAAGGGAAACCATCGGCTGGTTTAAACAGCTTTTTGGAGACGACTTTTATCTTGAGATGCAACGGCATCCGACAAATGACCCGGAGGCCGACCAGGAGGTATATCTCCGCCAGCAAAAAGTCAATGAGGCTTTGCTTGTTCTGTCAAAAGAGACAGGAGTGAAACTGGTGGCATCCAACGATGTTCATTTTGTTGATTCAGGCGATGCCGTGGCGCATGATTTGTTGTTATGTATCAACACTGATTCAGATGTAGAAGATACAGGCCGCATGCGTTACACCCGGCAGGAATGGTTAAAATCTCCTGAAGAGATGGAAGCCCTGTTTGCGGATGTTCCCGAAGCCATTGCCCATACCATGGAGATAGCGGAGAAGATAGAAGAATATAAGCTGGATCAGGATCCCATCATGCCGGATTTTCCTATTCCGAAGGAATTTCAGAATGCCGATGAATATCTTTCTCATCTTACCATGGAGGGTGCGCGTAAGCGATATAAAGAGATTACGCCGTCGATTCAGGAAAGAATTGATTACGAGTTGGGGATCATCTGTCGCATGGGTTTTCCGGGTTATTTTCTTATTGTGCATGATTTTATTTCTGCAGCGCGCCGGATGGGGGTATGGGTAGGACCGGGACGTGGTTCGGCAGCAGGTTCGGTGGTAGCCTATTGTCTTGGCATTACTGAAGTGGATCCTTTGCAGTATGGTTTACTTTTTGAAAGGTTTTTGAACCCCGACCGTATTTCAATGCCCGATATTGATATTGACTTTGATAATGAAGGACGTGACAGAGTGATTGAGTACGTGTCTGATAAATATGGACGCAATCGTGTGGCTCAGATTGTCACCTTTAATTCCATGGGTGCCAAAATGGCTATTCGTGATGTGGCTCGTGTACTGGGGCTTCCTTTGCCTGAAGCCGACCGGCTGGCAAAAATGGTGGTGAGTGATAATAATTATAAGCTGAAACAGCAGATAGAAGAAATTCCGGAACTTGCTGAAGCCTATCAGTCCGGTTCTCCTCTTGTAAAGCAAACCATTGACTATGCCATTCAACTGGAAGGTTCCATTCGCAACACAGGCGTGCATGCCTGTGGAATCATCATCGGCCGTGACGATTTGATAAACTATATTCCCATGGCCATTGTCAGGGACGAGAAAGGAAAAGATATCCTTGTTACACAGTATGAGGGGATATGGATGGAAAAAGCGGGCTTGCTGAAGATGGATTTTCTTGGATTAAAAAACATTTCCATTATTCGCAATGCCATTGAATTGATCCGGCAAACCCGCAACGAAGTGGTGGACATTAAGAACATTCCTCTTGATGATGAAAAGACTTATCAACTGTTCAGCCGTGGTGATACGCTGGGGATCTTTCAGTTTGAATCGGATGGGATGAGGAAATATCTTCGTGAACTTAAACCCAACTGTTTTAATGATCTGATTGCAATGAATGCCCTGTTCCGGCCGGGTCCCATGCAATACATTCCCCAGTATTGTGCCCGCAAACATGGTCGTGAAGCAGTGCATTATGATCTGCCTCAGATGGAAAAAATTTTACAGGAAACATATGGAATTACGGTATACCAGGAACAGGTGATGTTGCTTGCCCGTGAACTTGCGGGTTTTACTCCCGGTGAGTCCGACCATCTGCGGAAAATCATAGGAAAGAAAAAACCGGAAGAACTTCCTGCGGTGAAAACCAAATTTGTGGAAGGATGCAGAAAAAACGGAATACCGGAAGACAAAATACAAAAAATATGGAGCGACTGGGAAAATTTTGCCCTGTATGCATTCAACAAGTCGCATTCTACTTGTTATGCCTTGCTGGCATATCAGACGGCTTATCTGAAAGCTCATTATCCGGCCGAATACATGGCCGCTTTGCTCAATTACAGCGATTCCATTGACGATATTACCAAATACATGAACGAAGCCCGCCGAATGGGGATTGAAGTGTTCGGACCCGATGTCAATGAAAGTTCATACCGTTTTACAGTGAATAATAAAGGGTGTATACGCTTTGGCCTCGGGGCCATCAAGGGCGTGGGAGAGCAGGCTGTCCGTTGCATTGAAGAAGAACGCAGCAAAAACGGGCCTTTTAAGGACATTTTTGATTTTGTTGAGCGGGTAAACCTTTCGGCAGTGAATAAAAAGAACATGGAAGCCCTGGCCATGGCAGGGGCTTTTGATTCTTTGCCCGGAATAAAACGTTCGCAGTATTTTTCGGCTGACGATAAGGGAATGACTTTCATTGAGCATCTGTTGCGTTATGGCAATAAGGTGCAGAGCGAAAAAGGGAATGTCACTTTGTTTGGAGAAAGTCATCGGGCAATGATCAATAAACCTGTTGTGCCTGACAACGGGGAATGGAGCAAAATGGAAGAATTGACCAGGGAAAAGGAAGTCATTGGCATTTATCTTTCAGCCCATCCACTGGATGAATACAGGTTTGAATTGCAAAGTCTTTGCACCCACCGGCTTACTGCCTTGTCGGATTTATCGGGGTTACGGAATTGTGAGATTGTAATTGGCGGGATGATTACACAGGTAAAAGGAGGCATGACAAAAAATAATCATCCCTTCGGTACCTTTGTGCTGGAAGATTTTAGCGGGCAACTGAAGATTTCCCTTTTCGGAAAAGATTATATTGCTTTCAGAAATTATCTTATCCCCAATAACTGCATTCTGATTAAAGGGAAAGTGGTTCCCCGTATTTATAATCCGTTGGAGAATGAAATAAAAATTAACGAAATTCTCATGCTTAATGAAGCAAGTGAAAAAATGATTAAAAGTATTTCCATTAAAATACCTTTGCAGATTATTGATGAATCCTTTATTGGTACTTTCCTTTCGTGTGCTGATAAAGGATCAATAGCCCTGGGCTTTTCCATTTATGATGAGGTGGAGAATGTATCGGTGAAAATGTTTTCCCGTTCCCAAAGGGTAAAAATTACTCCTGCTTTGATTGATTTTTTACGAAAGTATGAAGATGTTGAACTAAAAATAAACTAACAATAAACTAAAAATTTAAGAAATATGGCAGTGCAAATTACAGAAGCTAATTTTGATGAACTGGTAGGCAAATCAGACAAACCCGTCATGATTGATTTCTGGGCTGAATGGTGTGGTCCCTGCCGGCAGATTGGTCCCTACGTGGAGGAAATTGCCAGAGAATTTGAAGGACGTGCCGTGGTAGGGAAAGTGAATGTGGACCAGCAGCCTAATCTTGCCGTCCGTTTTGGAATACGCAATATTCCAACCCTTTTGTTTATCAAAGATGGCAAGGTGGTGGATAAACAGGTAGGTGTGGTTCCCAAACAGGTACTGGTAAATAAATTGCAGGCATTGCTCTGAACAGGATATACCAATGGAACCTGTGAATCCGAAACTGCAGGAGGGATGGAAAGAATTGTTAAAAGATGAATTTTCCGCTCCCTATTTTATTGCATTAAAACAGTTTCTTGTTGAAGAGAAGAAAAAACATGTAGTATATCCACCGGGCCACCTGATTTTTAATGCCTTGAATTTAGTTCCTCCTGATCAGGTGAAAGCTGTAATCATAGGCCAGGATCCGTATCATGGACCAGGGCAGGCCCATGGTTTGTGTTTTTCCGTCCCCGAAGGAATTAAACCTCCTCCTTCGCTGGTGAATATTTTTAAGGAATTGCAAAGTGATTTAGGCATTCCTTTTCCTTCCCATGGCAATCTTACTTCCTGGGCCCAGCAAGGGGTACTGTTGTTAAATGCGGTGCTTACGGTGCGTGCCCATGAACCTCGTTCCCATGCAGGGAAAGGATGGGAAAAATTTACCGATGCCGTAATCCGTAACCTTTCAGCACACCGGGAGGGAATTGTCTTTATGTTGTGGGGCAACGACGCCCGGACCAAAGAACCTCTGATTGATACAGGGAAACATTATGTCCTGAGGGCAGCCCATCCTTCGCCTTATTCGGCCAGCAATGGTTTTTTCGGGTGCAAACATTTTTCAAAAACCAATGAAATTCTCCGCAGCCATGGAATCCCTGAAATAAACTGGCAACTGCCTTAAACATTCTTGCACAACAAGGGATATTCTGCCGGTGATTTTTTCAGGAATTCATAAAAATATACCTGAAAAGAGGTAGGGAAAATCGGGGGAAAAGTGTATATTTAAAAAAAATCCAGATCCTTAGTTAACCAAAAACCTATGTCTTATGAAAAGAACAATTTTACTTTTACTGGCGGGAATAAGTTTTTCTGTTTATTCCCAGATAGAGATTACCAAACAACCCGACCAGCCTGTTCCTCCTCAGGCCTGTGAGGGGTCGGATGTTGTACTCAGCGTTCAGGCAACGCCTGCTCCCAATCCTCCTGATGTAGTGTATGCGTGGGAAGTAAAATTTAAAACTCTTTTTTCATGGACTGAAATTAACCCCGTGGTGTTGTCTTTGCTGAAGCAGCAACCGGGTTTCGAAAACATTGATGTTATCGGGTACGACACAGCCACTATGATTATCAAAAACATAAACTACCAGATGGATTCTTTACAGGTAAGGCTAAAAATCACCATGAAGTCCCCAAAAGACACCACTATTTATTCGACCGAACCTTTTATCAAAGTGTTTGCTTTGCCCGGGATAGATAAAAACCAGTCGATCCTGAAAGGATGTGAACCTGAAAACATCCAGATACGGATAAACACTTCTTATAATACAACAGGACTGGTAACCTGCACCTACGAATTGCAGAGGGAAAATAAAACGGTATTGTCCATTGACGACACGAATCCCGGCACCATCGGGTCAAAGTTTCCTGTGAATGTGGATACTTCATCGCAGTATGTTTTTATCACCACCAACAGGCAAAATGCCGGATGTGTGAAACGGGACACCTTTGATGTAAAGATTCAGGAAGTGTATCAAAAGGAAGAAATCGGAGTGGTTACCTTTGACCCCAAATTGAAAAGATGGAAAGTGATCTGGAGCAAAACACCCGATGTGGGAACTGCACAGGCAAGTTTGCTGGCAGAAACCGGGGCTGCGCCCCAAAAAATCAATGAAGTTTCATATAACACCAATCCTGGTGTAGTGGTTGATACGGTTACTCCTGCCGGTGAACTTCCGCTTCCTTACAGGATACAGATTACTGACACCTGCGGACACATATCCAATCCTTCGCCTGCCCACCGGCCCATGCTCTTGAAGGCTTTTGTAGACAGTGCCAAAAATGTGATTAAATTTTCGTGGACTCCTTACATAGGGGTGGCTTATACCAAATTTTACCTTCACTGCAGTACCATTCTTGATTCTATTCATTTACGAAAGAATGTGATTGATTCAGTTTCAGCCGCCGACACCACTTATGTTTTGAATAATCCGAAGCCCGGTTCTTATTATGCAGTGAGCATACGGTTGCCAAAACCAGTGGAACTCAAAAGTATGCTGAAAGCTGAGACAGGACCTTACACCCAGTCGCTTTCCAATATTGCCGAATACAAAACTACTGCTGTGGAGAGAGTGTCTGTGAACCGGCTGTCGGTGAATCCCAATCCTTTTGCAGGATCGTTTGAGGTAATTTTTGACATCGACAGGTCTTCGGCAGTGACCATAGAGGTGATTAATTCTTCAGGTATGACGGTGCATTCCGTTGCCCTCGGCGAACAGGTGCCCGGTGTGCATGCCTACAGGATTGAAAAGAATCTGCCGGAGGGTTTGTACCTGATTAAGGTATCGGCAGGCGAAACCTTCCGTGTCATCAAGACAGTGTGTGTGCATTAAAATAATTGCTGATCATAAAGAAGAACCCCGCAAGGAATTTCCTGCGGGGTTTTTTATCGGGTGGGGGAGATGGAGTGAGTTTTTGAAATGATTATTTGTTTTGAAGCGGGACCAGCGTTTTTTCATAAGTATCATATTTTGATTTTACGGCTGCTCCTGTCCAAAGATCAATGAATGAAGCTGCAGCACCTGGCACTACGCCTGCTAAAAATAATGCAATACTGCCCCAATATGCAGTAGCGATTTTTGTTTCGTAAGGGAAAGATAAATCATGATATCCTTCTTTTTGGTAGGTTACTGCGGCATTTTTACATTCTTTTCGTTTTAGTGTAATGGAATTATTAGTTGTCCCAACTTCCTTCCCATTAATTAAAACTTTAGCACCTGGAGGATTGGAACGAAATGTAACTTGATCCGTTGTCCCTGATAGAAGTGTTGCACAACCGGTGAATATTCCGGTAAATATTAAAGCGATAAGAAAATAAAATATTGCTTTCATAACTTTTAAGATTTTATTGTTTAACGAGTGTACTTGACCATGCCCCGGGATATTCTCCTCCTCCGACAAAAAATCGAATAGTTCCAGATTCGGTAATGCTAGATCCGTTTATACTTCCGGTACCGGTCATCTTATATGATGCCGTTACAGTATAAGGATTCCCTTCTTCATCTTCCAGTTCTATTGTTCCTGTCCATGTAAAGTCATTGTAGGTATACGTGTTACCGTTAACTATTGCCGTATAAGAGTCTTCCCCATCCGTTATGTCTAATTGTTTTGGGTTAGTTTTATTTTTAGAGATAGTTAAGGTAATTGGATCGGTGTCGTTTATGGACAAGTCAGGAACAGATGTTGTAGTGGTTCCTTTCCATGTACCGACGAATTTGTCCCGTTCATCAACGGCTTCGTCTTTTTTGCATGATCCAACAATAGCAAGCAAAAGCATTGCTCCAAAAAGAAAATTAAACTTTTTCATAATGTGTTTGATTTTTAAGTTACCCCGCAGACCCGATGGGGCTATTATTAAAACATCAGCGTGGGTCTTTAACTTTATCCGCCAAAGAGGTACAACCACGCACCCACGATGCAAATAAGTAAAGCCCACGCCTTAACGTGAGCGTTTCGCTTATTATCCTGCATCGTTTCTGAAAAGTGGTTGTTTTCTTTGGCAGTATAACAGCTAACGCTGATTTGTATTTTTAAAACTTCTTACATCACGTTATTATTTTTTTGTTCATAAACTCAAATTATAAAAGTATTTTTCCATAATGTTTAACAAAAATAAAATAAAAAAGAATATTTTCCAAACCTTTTTACTTTCTTATTATGACTTGTTTTTGAGTAACTTCCTCACTTTGCTTTATGTGGCAGCAATTTTATGAATCTGGATGAATTTAGTCGGATGGTAGTGATTAATGATAATATTTATTTACCATTTGATTGGTCATTTTTAATGCTGTATAATGGTTGGCCACACTAAGTAAGGGAGGGCGACCCCTGCCGTTACCGGACGTTAAAGCGAAAGTACGACAGATTTTTTAAAAACATAAGCACTTATTGGTTATACCGGCTGTTGGTGGTATGGAGCTTTTCTCTCCATCATTAAAACAGTACTCTTGCTATGTCTACAAACTTTGTCACGGCAATATGTTCTGAATTTATTAATTTTTGTTCTCCGTCTGGTTCTTCACCAATTTTTTTTAATTCTTCGGCACGCTTTTTTTCTTCATCAGTCATATTTGGTTTCCACATTTCTCTAAGTCCTTTACCTGTATAGTAAACAACTTCTGTGTCGGTAAGTCTAATTACTCCGTAATTCACTGTTCTTCCGTCTTTTAATTGCATTGCTCCTGCGTGGTTGAAACAAAGCAATTCAAATCCTTGTATGTTTTTTATATCGCTCATTTTCTTATCATGTCAAATTTTATATTGTTATAGTAGTTGTTATTCTTACTACAGTTAAGGTGTCGTGAACAATTGTTGTGTCAGAGTAATATTGCTGGAGTTTATAGTTTTTTGGTTTTCAAAATCTATGTTCGGTGCTGTTTTAGTGTCAGAAAATTTATAATAAATACTTAAAAGCAATGTAATAATAGCCACTACTAATGCAGCCATTGTCGTACACCACTGTCTGTTTGCTCGGACTTCTTCTCGTGTAATAAATCCATCTCTAATAAACTTGTCAAGTTCAGGTGTAACAAAAATTTCTCTAACTGAATACTCGCAAAACATTTTGGAAATTCGAGGATCAGGAAAATGATATTGAATAGAAGGATCGTTAACAGTAGCTTGTCCAAAAGTAAAAGGGTTGGGAGGCAGTTGATTTGCGTTTATAAGAGTGAAAATGTATCCTTTATCTTCAAACAGCTTTATCAGATTTACAGATTGAATTACTATTGTCTGAATTTCTTTTATGCGGTCAATAATATTTAGTCCTGGATTATTTTGAAAAATGAAGTCAACACTATTTGTTTGTGTGTTAACTTGAAAACTAACTCCATTTATCCAATGGTCAATAAGACTATAAAGGTTTCGTCCTTGTCCGTCTCTGATACGAGTTAATAATATTTTTTCGTCTTTTGTAAATACTCTCATTTATTTCTATCTTAATAACATTACCGCCAACTCATTTATATATAAGGTAAAACCATTATTATTCACCCATTAATGGTTGTATATAAATTCTTTTTCCCTCTAACAAAGTTGCATTTATTTGTTGAATTTAGTTCATAAAAATAAAATAAAAAAGGATATTTTCCAAACCTTTTTACTTTCTTGTTATAACTTATTTTTGAGTAATATCCCCCTTTTTTTGCTTTAACAGCAAAATTTTATAAATATGAATGAATGATGAATGCCTGCAGGGTAATTAATTTGCAAATCTCAGCAGTGCTCTGAAATACGTATGTTTCTTTGCTCCCAGTTCGGCCACCGGTCTCAATACCACTTCATGCCGCCCTTCAAAGCCTTCGTGTGTGTATTGAAATACGAGATAGGTCTCAGGAATAGATGAACCGGCATCGCTTTTATTACTTTTTTTATAATTGCTGATGTAAATGATATTGGAATGCGAAGGAAAACTTAAGAATTCAGAAGCTGCATTTCCGTCGGCAACCATCAGGTAAGGGCCATATTTCATATAAGCCTCAACGGGTTGTCCGGTTTGTGAAGGCTGCAACTCCTGTCCCGTGGGGGTTACCAGCGACATTTTATAGGACATGATGATTTTAATTTTATCTGTCAATGCCCATTTTCTGGTTGCCACACAATAGCCATTAATTTCCTCAAAAGGTAAAGGTTGGTTGTTGAGCATCAACGTAAATGTTTCGGCCCATGCGGGTTTTCGGAATGCCAGTGGCACTTCGGCAGATGAAGGCAGCTGAAAACTGACAGTGTATTCAGCCCTGTCGGATTTTATTTTTTTCATCTCAAGACTGACGGATTTATCGGCAAAGGTGGTATTCATATAAAAATTCACTTTGTGCCATTCTCCATCGGTTGTGATAATATTTTTTCGTATTTCCTGAAATCCCAGCATGCCATGAAGGGTACAGCACCACCATGCTTTATGTTCTTCGTTGCTTAGGCGGTAGCCGGCGTTGCCGTCCACCACATGGTGGCCAAAATCGCCTGTTTCAAACTGGTTGAAGAAAAAATGATTGAGGATGCAGTATTCAGCTTTTTCAAGGTAGGATATTTCTTTTGTAGCTTTCCATAGCTGCAGGCTCAGCATCAGGAAATCGACTTCGGCACAACCTTCGTCGTGAAGCTCATAAGGCAATTTATCGCCGAAATATTCCAGTACCCCGCCGGTGATTTTATAATCGGGCGAATTGATTATGCTGTCGTACCGGATTTTGGCAAAGGCCAGTACGCCTGCATCTTTGTTCATTTCGTATAGCTTCATTACTCCCCTGAGGGTAGTCAGGTATCCGTGTGCGTGCTGGCCATTGCGGGGTTGCATGGCCATGTAATATTTACGGGTTATTTCCGCGTAACTGTTTTGACCGGTGGCCTGAGCCAGCATCACCAGTCCTTCGTTGATCTGGGTCATGCAGATGATGCCATTGGCAGCCCAGCCACTTGTCTTTGCTATCACAGCGGGATGCAGGCAGACGTTGGCCGCGTTGATAAGGAAATTTGCCAGGTTGAGGGCACTTTGCAGCACCTCGGTCGAAGGAGAGGCATGATAATAATCCATCAATCCCACGAGCAACCGGCCGTTGCCCCAGAGCAATGCCATATGATCCTTGCCAATCATTTCGGGAGTAAATACCAGCGAGGGATTCCCAAAACGGCCGTCAGCCTCCTGCATGGCGATAACATATTTTACCAGCGTATTGAAATTGACGGGCCATTCGTTTTGCGGCATGCGCGACACAGCACTTAAGTAGCGTCCGGAAAGGTCGCCGCTGAATTCAGAAAACCTGCGCAAACTTTGTTTAGCCGGATCGGGCTGAAGATCATTAAGAATGAAATCTTCAGTATAGGCAGGACAGGGGCCTTTAAACAATCTGTTCTTTGTCAGGTCGTATCTGAATTGAAGTTCATCGCGTACAGGGATTTCTTTGTTGGGAGGGGCTTGGGAAGCAAGCGTTTTACAAATGATCATTAAACAGGCAACAAAAGTATTTTTCATACGCCGGATGTTTTTGTTCGTTTAAATGTATAAAAATTTTTGAATTAAACAATCAAAATAAGCAGGCAGAAAATAAAAAATCTATCTGGCTTTTTACTTTAAAATAAGGCAATGCTTTTAGGGCCATTTTGAGAAATTAAATAAAGACACGTGAAATGAAAAAACTATTTTGAAAAGTCAATTTTTATCCCAATCACAAGAATATCATCTACCTGTTCCAGATCTCCTTTCCAGTTTTCCATTGCTTCATCAAGGAAAATCCGTTGTTCTTCCACAGGCATTTTGTGAATGTTCATTAGAAGATGACGAAAACGGCGGTATTTGTATTTTTTCCCTTCCGGCCCTCCAAACTGGTCGGCATAGCCATCGGAAAAAAGATAAATCATGTCGTCCTGTTTCAGCTCAAGGACATTGTTTTTGTATTCTTTTGTGATTTCGTAGTCTTTGGAAAAACTGATGGAAAAGCGGTCGGCTTTTATTTCTATGAGTTTATCATCACGGATAAGATACAGGGGATTGATGGCCCCGGCAAACTGTAACTGGCGTTTTCCCATGTCGAAAATACAGAGTGATACATCCATTCCGTCGCGAATGTTGTAATCCTGTCCTTCGGTAAGAAAGCGGGCAAATTCATAGTTCAGTTTATCCAGAAATTTGCCGGCATTGTCTTCGTTAAAAGCAGCAAAGGTGGTACGGAACAATTCAAAACCGAGGATGGACATGATGGCTCCCGGAACCCCATGGCCTGTGCAATCCACGGCTGCAAGATAAATCTTCCCATTCCGTTTGGCCAGCCAGTAAAAGTCACCGCTTACGATGTCGCGGGGACGGATGTAAATAAAGGAATCAGGCAGGAGGCGTTGAATGTATTTTTCGGAAGGCATCAATGCATCCTGAATGCGTTTGGCGTAGTAAATGCTGTCGGTAATGCTTTTGTTTTTAATGGCAAGTTCTTCCTTTTGCCGGGCAATGATGCGTGAATTTTGTTCTTTTTCTGTCAGGATGCGGTTGGTTTCCCTTAAAGTATGGGTGCGGTAAAGGTACAGGAGATAAAGGGAGAGTGCTATTAAGAATGAATAAAAAATAAGGGCAACCCTGGTTCTCCAGAAGGGGGTGCGTATGACAAGGGTAAGGTAGGTTCCTCTTTCGTTCCACACATTGTCATTGTTCGAACCTTTTACATAGAAAATATACTCACCCGGCGACAGGTTATAAAAAGAGACAGTATGTTTCCGCCCCAGGTAAGTCCATTCTCCCTTTTGTCCTTTTCTTGCAAGAAAATAAGCATAGGTGTTTTTCTCCGGAAAAGTAAAATCAAGAGCCGAAAAATCAATGTTCATAAAACGTGTCTGGTAAGGAAACATAATGATTTTTCCTGTATCGGGATGGATGATTGTTGTTTTTTTCCGGACATTGTATTCAATGGTATTGATGACTATATTGGGAATGAGTGGATTGTAAATAATGGAATCGGGATGAAACACATTAAAACCATTGGTTCCTCCAAAAAATAACTTTCCCTCATTGGTTTTAAAAGCTGCGCCAATATTGAATTTATAGCCCTGCAGTCCATCGGTAGGGTCAAAGGACACGATCTGTCCTGACGAAATATTCAGGCAAGCCAGTCCTTTGTTTGTGGATATCCATACATTCCCTTTGCCGTCTTCTTTGAGGGCATAAATCTGGTTGCCCGGTAATCCTTCATCTTCTGTAAGAACATCGAAACGCTTTTTTGCAGGAACATATCTGTTTAATCCTGTGTTGGTACCTATCCACAGCGATTGTCCTTTGCCTGCCAGTACTGAATACACAATGTTGCTGCTGATGCGGAAAGGAAGTTTCTGTTGTTTGTTGTAATGAATAATTTCCCGCAGGGCAGGATTGAACTTGATTAAACCTTTATCGGTGCCAAAGTACAGGTAATTGTTGTCGTTGTCTCCGGTAATTGCATACACGGCATTAAAACGGATCTCTACCGTATCATTTTTTAACGAAAAGAAATTGCGGATGGAATTCTTTTCCGGGTCAAGATAAAACAATCCGTTTTCAGTGCCAATCCATAAAGCATTTTGTCCTGTTTCATAAAAACAGTAAATACGATTATTTTCAAAATAATCAATGGAATACTTCATTGAAGAGGTAAGGTAGTTTTTAAAAGTTTGCTGCTTGGGGTTGTACAGGAAAAGCCCGTTTGCTGTGCCTATCCATAAGCCGAAAGCAGGCATGTAATGAAGAGCGGTAATATTGTCGCAGGCAAGGGATGGGAAAGAAGCAGAGGAAAAGTTTTTCAGGATGTCATAGGAAGAAGGATCGAGTTGCAATAATCCTTTGTTCCATGTTCCTGCCCATGCCTGGCTGCTGTCCACATAGATGGAGGTAACGTTCACAGCGGCATCTTCATTTTTGATTTGCGGGAAAGGACGGAATTTTGTTGGCCGCAGATCAATCTTTACCAATCCTTTGGAGGAAGCAATCCATAAAATACCTGTGTGGTCCACAAGGATGCCGTTGATGCCTGTGATGTCGGGGAGACCGGTCCCGGGAAATAATTCTTTAAAGGAAGCACAATCTTCATTGGTCGGATTAAGGCGGAAAAGTCCGTCAGTGGTCCCTATCCATAAAAATCCGGCATTGTCCTGAGCAATGGCATTGACGGCACAATTAAATTCTTTGCCGAATTTGAACTGAGGTTTGACAAGACGTTTGAACGCTTTGGCCCTTCTCATAAATATGTTAAGTCCGTTGTCGGTACCTATCCACAAGGTTCCTTTTTTGTCTTCAAAAAGGGTGCGTATGGCATTGCTGCTAAGACTCATGGGATCCATTTCGTCGTGTAAAAAAACTGAAAAACGTTCACGTGCGGGATCAAATGCATGAAGGCCGTCTTTGGTGCCTACCCATATCTGTTCGAAAACATCTTCGTAAATTACATTGTGGGAAAAGGGCGATAAGCGATTAAATACATTGCTGAAAGGTTTGTAATGTTTAAAAATATTTTTGTTTTCATCATACAGTTCCAGCATGTCGGAAGTTTTTGCCCAGAGGCGATTGCGACTGTCAACGAATACGTCGTAAATAGAGTTATCGCTTAAAGAAGCAGGGTTGTCGTGTTGATGGTAAAAATTATAGAAGCATCCCTGAAGGCGGTCGAATTTGCTTAAGCCGTTGCTGGTTCCTATCCAGAGATTTCCCCGTTTGTCTTCGGCGATGGACCGGATAAGATTATCGCAAAGGGAAGTTGTGTCATTGAGTTTGTTCCGGAAAACGTAAAAATTGTAACCATCGTAACGACAAAGTCCGTCGTTGGTTCCTAACCAGAGATATCCCCGTGAATCCTGAATAAGGCAGTTGATGACAGGATCATTTAATCCTTCTTTTTCAGTAAAGATTTTTATTCTGTAATTGGTGTACTGGC
>Ga0101944_10003459_pt1 | contig 21934 bp, 24 predicted proteins | sample DewCreD2012metaG_FD_75245 | JGI IMG/M metagenome (GOLD analysis project Ga0101944, IMG submission 75245) | Hot spring sediment bacterial and archeal communities from British Columbia, Canada, to study Microbial Dark Matter (Phase II) - Dewar... ... | reverse complement strand
TCAGGCCGGGTTGATGTTGATCGTTCTCCTGATTCTCCTTTTCAGTCTCTATTATCTGGTGATGCATTTGTTCAAGAAACCCGAAACGAAGGGGAAATAAGCATCATGGATGTTGACTTTGCCTGGACTGCGGTTGCTTTCATTCTCACCCTGTTGACTCTCAGTTATCTTTTGGGTGATAATCCGCTCTTTCGTTTGGCTGCATATTTATTTGTGGGTGTGTCGGCTGGCTATGTTGCCGTCATCTTATTGTTTGAAGTCATCTTCCCCCGTTTGGTCGTTCCGCTCATCTTCGGCAGCGCGTCCGAAAAACTGCTCGCCGTAGTACCTGCAGTGCTGAGCGTTCTTTTACTTTTCAAGTTATCTCCCCGTCTGACCACCCTGGGCAATCCTTCGATGGCATTTCTGGTCGGCAGTGGCGCAGCGGTTATTATTGGTGGGGCGGTTAGCGGTACACTTTTTGGGCAAATCCGCGGTGCAATACAACCTTTTGCCCTGACCCAAAGCGGAAATGTTTTGCAGGCTGGCAGCCAGTTGATGGGAGGCATCATCCTGCTGATCGGTACAGTTCTCACCTTGATCTACTTCCAGTTCAGTGCACGCCGAAAAGCCAATCAACAAATCAGCCGATCGGCAGCAGTTCAGGCAGCAGCCTTTGGTGGACAAATTTTCATTGCCATCACATTGGGCGCTTTGTACGCCGGTATTCTGGCTGCCGCCCTGACCGCATTGATCGAACGGTTCGACTTCCTGCGCACGGCAATCCAAACCTTTCTTCCATGAAAATTGCTTATGACCACTTCCCTAGTTGACGCCGAATCCGTTCTCGCCATTGAAATTGGCAGCATTCACACCCGCGCGCTCTTGTTTGACCTGGTGGACGGGCAGTATCGCTTCATTGGTGCCGGCCGCGCACCCACAACCATTCAATCCCCATTCTTTGACATTTCGGAAGGCATCCATCTGGCCATTTCCAATTTGCAGGAAATCACCTCGCGCATTCTTTTGGAAGAATCGCGCCTGATTTTGCCCGGTAAACCGGATGGCAGTGGGGTGGATCAGGTCGTATTGACTTATACCGCCGGTCAGCCGCTGCGGGTGGTCGTCATGGGTCTGCTGGAAGATGTTTCGCTGGAAAGCGCTCGTCGTTTGGCTTCCTCGGCACACACGCTGATCACCGAGTCAATCGGTTTGAATGACCGCCGCCCGCCGGAAGCGCAAATTGACGCCCTGTTACGCGCAAAGCCGGATTTGATCATTCTTTCCGGAGGAACAGATCAAGGGGCAAGCCGCTCCATCGCCAAAAATGTTGATCTCCTGACTTTTGCATTGCAAATCATGCCCCGTGAAAAGAGGCCGGAAATCATCTACGCCGGTAATCAGACCCTCACCACCCCCGTCAAAGATGTGCTCAGCACCTATACTCAAGTGCATGTTGCCCCCAATCTGCGGCCGGAGATTGATGTTGAAAATCTTTCCCCCGCCCAAGATGTCCTCGCTGAAGCCGAATTTCACATCCGCTCGCGTCAGATTGGGGGATTGCAATCCTATCGTTCCATTCTGGCAGTAGAACCGCTTTCTGCGCCTTTCGCCTTTGCCAGAATGATTCGTTTCCTGAGCCGTATCAATAACCCTGCAAAAGGAGTCATGGGTGTTGATTTGGGGGCAGGCAACCTGATTGTAGCCACCGCTTTTCAGGGCAACTCCGAAGTGAGTGTGTTTCCAATGGGAACGGGAACGGGCATTGCCCAGGCATTGCGCGTCGTTCCGGTTTCGGAAATTGCCCGCTGGCTGCCCATTCACATCCCTGAAAGTGTGGTGGAAGATTATCTCTGGCATAAAACACTGCACCCTGCGCTGCTGCCCATCACCGCCGAAACGGTTGCCATTGAACAGGCTGCCATTCGCCAAATCCTGTGGAGCGGATTGAACCAGCACCGCGCCCGTTACCCCAATGCCCCATTACTAACCGAACCGATTCTGGCAGCCGGCATGCCTCTCACCCAATGGTCGCCCCAAATCAGCCTGATGATGCTGGCAGATGGACTTCAACCGTATGGGATTACCACCTTTGTTCAGGACGCGCATGGCCTGACAGCAGCGTTGGGCATTATCTCGACCAACAACACCATCCTGCCGGTTCAGGTCATTGAATCGAATGCGTATCTCAACCTTGGAACGGTCATCACGCCGCTCAGTAACGCCCGCTACGGGACAAGCATTCTAAGGGTGAAGGTGGAATACGAAGCCGGCAACCAGGTGAGTCTGGAAATTCGGCAAGGCAGCATAACCGCATTACCCATTCAGGCTGGACAAACTGCCAAAGTCCACCTTCAACCCCTTCGGCCGATCACGATTGACCCCACCGGCAAAGATACCACCCGCTCATTTAAAGTCATCGGCGGGGTGTGCGGTGTCATTGTGGATACTCGCGGCCGTCCCATCTCTTTACCGGCAGATGCCGCCCGGCGGCGCGATATGCTCAAAAAATGGGCAGCCGGCTTTGGCGTATAAATCTGGTATAAAAGTTGCACTTTGTTGATTGAGGTCACAAGGAAAATGATCGCCACAGTCACCCACATTCTCCCATTGGCACACATTCGCCGGGCACGCATGTTACCGGGCAAGGGGCGCATTCTGGCGCGGGTTGGGCAGGAGGTCAACGCCGCTTATGTCGTTGCCGAAGCCGACCTGCCTGGCAGCCATATTCTGGTGGATGTGCGCCGCATTTTGGGGTTGAGAAGGGCTGAACAGGCGCATCGCTTGATCGAGAGAAAGGTTGGTGAACGGGTCGAAAAGGGAGATATTCTCGCCCAAACCGGCGGACTGCTCCCCAAAGTCATTCGCGCCCCGCTTGATTCGACCATCGTTTCCATTCAGCGCGGCCAGATTCTGCTCGAAAAAGCAGGGGAACATTTTGAACTGAAAGCAGGTTTGAATGGCGTTGTAAGCGAGGTGCTGGCCGAGCGCGGCGTGGTGATCGAAACCCACGGAGCGCTGATTCAAGGCGTTTGGGGAAATGGTCAAATCAACAGCGGCATGTTGCAATTTGCCGCTTCCCAAGCGGATGAGGAGATTCATCGAGCCAATCTGGATATGAGTTTACGCGGTTCGATTGTTGTTGGCGGTTTCATCCATAAACCGGATGCCTTGGACGCCGCCGAAGAACTGCCGTTGCGCGGATTGATTGTAGGCAGCATCTCGGCCGCTTTGATTGCCGCTGCCCAAAAATGCACTGTTCCCATCATGGTCACCGAAGGTTTTGGACAAATCCCCATGAACCGCGCCGCTTTTCGATTGCTCAAAACCCATGAAAAACGGGAAGTATCCATTAACACCAACTGGAATCCGGAAATTGGCGAACGACCCGAGGTGGTTGTCCCATTGCCTTCGCAGGGTCAAACACCTATGGATGCGGTGGAGTTTACTGTTGGACAAACTGTGCGCATTCTCAGCGCGCCTTACGCAGGTGAAATCGGCACACTGACTGCCATCCGGCCGGCACGGGTCACCCTGCCGGGAGGTCTGCGAGCTCAGGTTGCCGAAATTCGTTTGGAAAATAACCAGCAGATTTCGTTACCACTTACAAACCTGGATGTGCTAGAATAACCTCTAGGAGAAGCACCCATGAACATAGACAATAACAGTCCTGAAGAAAACCCATTTGAAGAGTTCAAACCTGACTTTCAGGAAGAACAGCCACTTGAAGAAGAGGGCGAACCAAAAAGCAACAAAACCTTCTGGCTTGTGGTCGGCGTGATTGCCAGCGTGTTCGTGCTGGCGGTAGTGGTGATCATCATATTCGTGATCGTCAACCGCAACCGCGCCGGTGAATACACCCAGCAGGCCGCCCAAATCAACGCCCAAAATACGGCAATTGCCCAGCAGGCTACCGATATCTACGTACAGGAAATCCGCCGCATGACCGAAAAAGCCGTCATGCCGCCTACCTGGACACCCACGGTAGTGGTGGTGATTGCCACCAGCACACCCCAACCGACGGCAACCTCTGGTGTCCTTGCGGAAGGTGACTCGGCTGCCCGTACGGCTACGGTCGCTGCCTTTCTTACCGCAGTGGCTCAGGGCAGTCCAACCGTTCCACCCACACCCGGTCCCGGCACACTTGTCCCCACTTCGACAGCCTTACCCAATACCGGTTTCATGGATGAGGTCGGTTTGCCCGGCATGTTTGGGGTGGCTCTGGCGCTGATCTTCGTGGTGCTGGTTGTCCGGCGGTTGCGGCTTTCCACCAGCGGTTAGTCGTCAGTGGTTTGAAACTTTGTAGATAGCCGGCTGTCAACCGACACGCGGGTGCACTTTCTCCTCAAAAAAAAAGCCAATCCCCGGCGAAACCCGTCGGGGATTGTTGTTTTAACTCTAGCGACAGGTTGCATTTTCAGGCAACGCTGGCCGCAACTTCCTCTCCATACCTTAACAGTTCTTTGACCATATCCATTGAACGCCCCTCTGCGTACACCCTCAAAACGGGTTCAGTGCCGGAGGGGCGGATCAACAACCACGAATCATCGGACAAAATGTACTTAACCCCATCGCGGGTGCTGATCTCAATGATTTTTTCTCCGCCAATTTGAGCCGGGGCTTCATTTTGCAAGCGGGCTGTCATCTTATCTTTGGCCACCGGATGCTTCAGACGCAGGTCGCGCCGTTCATAAAAAGCCGGTCCAACCTCTGCAAGTAAATCATCTACCAGATCAACCAGGCTCCCGCCGGAATCGGCGACCATTTCAACGATCAACAACCCCATTAAGATGCCATCTCCCTCAGGGATATGCCCTTTAAAGGAAATTCCGCCGGATTCCTCACCGCCGATCAGCACCTCTTCTTTGAGCATGTAATCGGCAATGTGATTGAAACCAACCGGGGTTTCGTGCAGAGGTAATTCATACTTGCGGGCAAGCCGGTCAATCATCCGCGTTGTGGATACAGTGCGAACCACCGAACCCTGCCAGCCGCGTTTCTTGACCAGATAACGCAAAGCCAGCGCCATAATTTTGTGCGGGTCCACAAAATTTCCGCGTTCATCCATGGCACCAATCCGATCCGCATCACCATCCGTCGCCAGGCCAAAACTACCGGCACCGGTAGCAATTGCCCCCGCCAGTGCCCCCAAATAACGGCTGATCGGTTCGGGATGAACCCCGCCAAAACCGGGATTCATTTCGCCACGGATCTCAAAAACTTCGCAGCCCGTTCCTTGCAAAATCGAACGAATTACACCCCGCCCGGAACCGTACATCGAGTCCACTACAATCCGCTGAGGGTTTTCTGCAATCAGGTCAAAATCAATCAACCGGCGCAGGTGTTCGGTATAGGCTGGAATTGGATTGAAGCGTTGAATGAGTTTCAACTGGCGCGCCTGCTCAAACTCCATCAGGTTTGGACCGCGCGCCTGAGCTTCGTTATCGTTAAGGTAAACTTCCACCTTGCGGCATTGTTCAGGGGATGCCGAACCGCCAAAGGCTGCTTTGAGCTTGACTCCGTTATAACGGGGCGCATTGTGCGAGGCGGTAATCATAATGCCGCCAATGGCATTCAAGTGGCGCACCGCATACGAAATTGCTGGCGTGGGTGCATCCGCTTGTGCCAGATGTACCGTGAAACCATTGGCAGCCAGCACGCGCGCGGCTTCCGCGGCATAGCGGTCCGAAAGAAAGCGGGTATCAAATCCCACCACCATCACCCGCGCATCCGGGCTGAGTCCATTCCCCGCGCCGTTCAGCCAGCCATCGGTTGCCACCGCATCGGCAATTGCCTGAGTAACCAGCCGCAAGTTGTTGAAAGTGAAAGTATCCGAGATAACTGCACGCCATCCATCCGTGCCAAAGTGAATTGTCATACCAATCTCCTGTGTGAAAATATATCAGGGTTATTCGCCCTGCATTTTACCTGTTTTTATTCCATTTACCATCCCGGTGCAGGGGTGGCAGTTGCAAGGAGAGCCTGCACCATCCAACCCACCAATCCGTTTTCAGTCCTCACCTGCACCCAAAGCGTATTCCCGTTCCCTCTAACCGGGTCGGAAATCACCTGAACAAGACTGCCATTTAACAAGGAAGTGAGTGCTTTTCCATCCGGTTCTTCGCGCACAATGGCGCCATCACTCTGAGGGGCAAATACCCGCGCCCAAACCGGGGTCGGTTGGGGAGTTACCGTCACAGTAGGCGTAAAGGTCGGTTGAATGGTCGCGGTAGGTGACTGTGTTGGCGGCGGGGGAGATGGGGTAAGGGTTGGTGTGGCGGGAGGTTGGGCTGGCGCCGTTGAAGTCCAGGTAAGCGTATGGGTTGGAGTAGGCAAAGTAGCCACCACGATGGGCTGGCTCGTCATTAATCCCGTGATCAGTACCACCGCAATCAGGCTGATGAGAATGATGGACGACCCCAGCGTATACCCAAATACATTGGCGGGTTTTAATCCCATCACAAACAAAACCATTGAACCGACCAGCGCTGACCATGCCAGATGAACAACAAACACGATGAGTCCATCCACCCAGGAGCCGGGCAGACCATAGCTCAACGAAAAGCCTGCCACCCCCAGCGGCAGCAATAACTCGTAGGCAATGGCTACGCTGGCAACCAGCGGCTTTTGACGGGGGGAACGCACCAGCATGTAGTTGGCAAGCCCAACCCCAATTGCCAGAACGATGAAATTGGGGATAGAAAACAGGGAAAAGTTGACCGGAAGCGTGAGGGTGCTGCCCGGTAAAAACGCTTTGCCAATACCGCCAGCCAGCAGGCACAAACCAAAAATGAGCATACAGGCAATGACCAGACTGCCCAATGCTTTGAGGAAAAATCGGCCCGAGCCGACTACCACCGCCAGCGAAAGCCCCAAAACGGGGCCTAAAAATGGTGCAAACAACACAGCCAGTAAATAAAAAGCAGGCGAATCCAGTAAAATTGCGACACCCAGAATCACACCTGCCAGAAAAGTGAAAAGAAAAAATTCGTAGCCGGGGGTAACCTGATGCGCAATCTGCTCCAAAAAGGCTGAGCGCTCATCACCTCCTGCTGGCAGCAGCGAACGCCGGACGCGCCGCCGCCGGGCAGGCGGCAGACGATTTTCATCCTCAGGGAGCAAAGGTTCACTGCTTGGAATACTCATTGACGTAAGGTAGCAATCAGTCGAAGCGGTTTTTCCAGCAATTCCAGCGCACTCAAAATATCCGGCACAACAATATCGGCCGCCTGCAAGGCGGCGGTGGAGACCCCTTCGCGTGAAAACACACAAATTCCCAACGCCGCTTCCGCCAGCATTGCCGCATCATTAGCGCCCTGCCCAATCGCGATCACCTGAGCGGCGCCCAGCGAGCGGACAAATTCAGCCTTCTGTTCAGCCTGGTTGCCGGCTTTAAGGCGGTGGGCGGTCAAATTCAACTGGCGGTCAATCAATTCCTGCCTGCCGTGGGTATCGGCGGTGATCAGATGAATCGTCAGGCGGTCTTTTAAAATCGAGAGGCTGCGTCCAACCCCGTCTATCAGCCTGCCATCCAAGGCCAGTGTGCCATTCACATCACAAACCAGATGGTTGAGCCTTAATTCGCCGCGGCCGGGAATGTTAATCTCAATCATAAGACAATTATAATACAGACTTAAAAAAGCATTTCCGGGTAAAATTAGCCCATGTCCTCCCTCCTGTCTTTTCGAAAAATGTTAATCGCTTCTGTGGTATTGATGGTTGGATTACTCAGCGCCTGTACCACCAATCCGACCAGTGTTCCAACATCCCAACCAACCAGTTATTCCAATGGCGAAAACCAGCCCGCCCCTGTCCAGCCGTCACCTACCACCCCTTTGCCCGGCCTGGTCTGGCTGGTTATCCCCCCCGGCGGAGAAATGACCGCCACCACTATCCAACCCTGGCTGGAACAAAAAGCCGCCGCAGATAATCTCACCCTTGAGGTACGAACGCCGACTGATCTGAACACTCCACCGGAGAATCTGCAACTGGTCGTCTTATCCACAGCCGATTCGCAGACCACCGAGTGGGGTTTGCGCTTTCCCAATCTCAGGCTGATCATCCTTAACGATGATTCTACCCCGGCCTCCCCGAATGTCAGTGTAATCCGTTCCTCTATGGCGAATCAGGCGTTCATCGCCGGTTTCATTACCACACTCGTTGCTCCCGACTTTCGCTCCGGAGCGATGTTTCGTCAGGATGATCCGCTTGTAAACCAGATGGAGGATGCTTTTAAGAACGGAGGCCGTTATCTGTGCGGCCGGTGCGCCCCGGTTTTCGCCCCAATTGTGTTGTTCCCTCAGACGACAACTTTTTCCCCAAATTCAGACCCGCAAGGCTGGGTTGGCGCGTTTGATGCGCTCCAGCAAAACCGTTTGGAAACCATCTACCTTTCCGACCCCGCTCTCATGCAGCCGGTTCTGCTCGATCAGATTACCCGCCAGAATATTGCCATTTTGTCCCTCCTGCCTGCTCCGGAGGAGTACCGCAATCAGTGGATTGCCACGCTGCAAGCGGATTGGCTTACCGCGCTGGAAAAGGCATGGCAAAACTGGCGAAACGGCGACGAAGGCAGCCTCTGGCAGGCCGGCACACAGATTAGCGAGGTCAACCCGGAGCGCCTGACCGAAGGAAAATTGGAACTGGTGCGGAAAACCTTGCGGGAACTGGAAGAAGGCTGGATTTACCCCCTCAGCGTTCCCTGACTGGATTTTTCTGGACTGCCCATGAACGGCTCTGCCGTCTCCGATCCGGGGGCGTTGATGCCCTCCCGGCGCAGCACTTTCCACAAAGTCAGAGCAAGAATTTTCACATCCAGCCCTAAAGACCAGTGGTCCACATACCAAACATCCAGCCGAAACTTTTCTTCCCACGTCAGCGCATTGCGCCCGTTGATTTGCGCCCATCCGGTGATTCCCGGCAGAACCTCATGGCGGCGGGCTTGTTCCGGGGTGTAACGGGGTAGATATTCCACCAGCAACGGACGCGGCCCAACCAGACTCATTTCACCGCGCAGGACGTTGAACAGCTCCGGCAATTCATCCAGGCTGGTGGAACGTAAAAATTTACCCAGTCGTGTCAGCCGTTCGGCATCCGGCAGCAGGTTGCCGTGCCTGTCCACGGCATTACGCATGGTGCGGAACTTGTAGAGGGTGAAAATTTTGCCCCCCAGACCGGGGCGCGGCTGTTTGAACAAAACCGGGCTGCCTTCTTTGAGGTAGATGACCAGAGCAATGATACCCATGAGCGGCAAAGCAATGACCATTCCCAGCAGGGTGATCACCAAATCGAATAGCCGTTTTTGCAGTGGTATACTCTTCATACAACGCCAGATGAATTATAATTCAGCCAATTCCAAAGCGGGAGCCAAACAATGAAACTGGACATTACCATTGAATACTGCGCAGTCTGACGTTACACCGAAAGAGCCATCAGTTTGATGGTAAGTCTGCTCAAACAACATGAAGCACGTATCGAACGAATGACCCTGATTCCCTCCGATGGAGGCTGCTTTGAAGTAACCGTCAACGGAAAGTTGATCTACTCCAAACTGCAAACCCATCGTCATGCCGAACCCGGCGAAGTTCAAAATTTGCTCTTATCTTTCATCAAGGAAGGCGGTTAAGTTTATGGCAAAAAAAGGAAGAGTTTTCTCCGGTGCACGCCCTACCGGGCGGCAGCACTTAGGCAATTATCTTGGCGCCATGCTGAATTATGTTGCCCTTCAGGAAGATTACGATTGCATTTATTGTATTGTGGATGTGCATGCCCTGACCACGCTGGAAACCACCCTCGACCTGCGCCAGAACACCTATGAAATGGCCCTGGACTGGCTGGCAGTGGGTATCCGCCCGGAGGAATCGATTGTCTTCGTCCAGTCCCATGTGCCGCAGGTAATGGAGCTGCATACCTACCTTTCGATGGTTACGCCGCTGGGCAAACTAACCGATTTACCCACCTTCAAAGAAAAAGCCCGTGAACAGCCTCACAACGTCAATTATGGTCTGGTGGGCTACCCGGTATTGATGACCGCTGATATCGTGCTTTACAAAGCGGATGTGGTGCCGGTTGGCGTGGACCAGGCACCCCACCTGGAATTTGCCCGCGAAACAGTACGCTCGTTCAACCATCGCTACAATACACAGGTACTGATCGAACCTCAAATGAAAGTAACTCAGGTGCCCAAAGTCATCGGCATTGACGGTCAGCAAAAGATGAGCAAAAGCCTGAACAACCACATTGAACTGGCTGCCACGCCGGAGGAAACCCGCCAGCGCGTCATGCAAATGGTCACCGACCCCCAGCGCATCCGCCGCAGCGACCCCGGAAACCCGGATGTCTGCAATATATTCAGTATGCACAAAATCTTCTCCAGCCCGGAACAGGTGGAAATGGTCAACACCGAGTGCCGCCGGGCAGGAATTGGCTGCGTGGACTGCAAGAAACTGTTTGCTGAAAACCTGAACAATCACCTGCTGCCCTTCCGCCAGCGCCGTGAAGAAATCTCCAAAAATCCGGATTACGTTTGGGACGTGCTGAAAGATGGCGCCAAACGTGCCGGTCAGATTGCCGAAGCAACCATGGTGGAAGTGCGGCAGGCAATTGGGTTGCCCTGATGCGTGCGGTCATTCAACGCGTCAGACGTGGAGCGGTCAGCGTGAATGACCGGCGGATTGCCGAAATCGGCAAAGGGCTGGTCATTCTGGTCGGCATTGGACCGGCGGATACGGCTGATACTGCTCAGGCGCTGGCGCGCAAAATTGCCCAGCTGCGCATCTTTGAAGATGAATACGGCAAGATGAACCTTTCCCTGCTGGAGATTGGCGGGGAAGCCCTGGTTGTTTCACAATTCACCCTGTATGCCGATGCCCGCAAGGGTAACCGACCCTCCTTCACCGAATCGGCCCCCCCCGAAGTGGCTGCCCCTCTGGTTGACCAGTTTGCCAATTTTATGCGCGATCTCGGTGTTCCCGTCCAGTGCGGTGAGTTTGGTGCCCACATGTTGGTTGAAATTGAAAACGATGGGCCGGTTACCATCTGGCTGGAAAAATAGTGCGTAAAAATTGTTGACGCGCCGTCCGGAGATGTGGTAATATCATTTACGAACCGGCTGCATGAAAGAAAAGCGGACGGTTTTGTCTAAATAAACTTAACCAAAGGAAAAGAAAGGAGCAAGCCCATTAGCACAACAAATTATCGGGTAAACGAATCCATTCGGGTGCCAGAAGTACGCGTCATTGGCCCTAATGGCGAAAATCTGGGGGTTCTGCCAATCGAAAAGGCCCTGCGTGCCGCGCGGGAAGCGGAATTGGATCTGGTAGAGGTCGCGCCGGGGGCAACCCCGCCCGTCTGCCGGATCATGGATTTTGGCAAATTCCTTTATGAACGTACCAAAAAAGAACGCGAAGCCCGCAAATCTCAGACGAAAATCGAAGTCAAGGAGATTCGCCTTCGCCCCAAAACCAACGAACACCACCGCGGTTTCAAGACCCGTGATGCCCGCCGCTGGCTGCAGGATGGAATGAAAGTGCGGGTTACCGTTCGTTTCCGCGGACGGGAAATTACTTACCCCGAACTGGCGCTGGAAGATCTAAAGGAAATTGCCCAAGAACTGGCTGATATTTCCACCGTTGAACAAATGCCTTCCCTGGAAGGAAAAACCATGACCATGGTTCTTGCACCGGTCAAAGGTGGAAAGAAAAAAGCCGTCGAATCCACCGAAAAATTAGCCAGCGAAGAGTAACTTCTGCCCTTTTTTTCAAGCCCGGCGTCTTGTTTGAATCCAAAAATCTGGTATAATGAGCGGTCGCGGAAGCAGACCGTTATACTATTTTTACGAGAGGAGAGTCACCGTGCCTCGCAAAGCAAAAGCAGGAAAAATCAAACTCAAGACCCACAAGGCAACCTCAAAACGGTTTCGCCTGACCGGGTCGGGCGTGCTTGTGCGCACCAAAGGCGGCAAAAGCCACCTGCGCCGCCGCACCTCCAAGCGCACAAAAGCCCTCTTCACCGAGATGCTCCCTGTTGAAGGGGAAAACATCATTAAACGGGTTCGTCGTTTGGCGCCTTATCTCGACAAGAAGGATTAAGGCCGGTTCGTTCATTCTTTTTTTAGTGCGGCTGTTGGGTGTTTGCAACAGGTGAACTCACCGGCGCCCAAGGGTTCGCAAAGGAGTAAGCAATGCGTGTAAAAGGTGGACCGCAAGGTCATCAACGACATAAGAAAGTTTTGAAATTTACCAAAGGCCAGCGCGGCACGAAACATTTTCTCTTCCGCCGGGCCAATGAAGCCATGCTCAAAAGCATGTGGTACGCCTATCGCGATCGGCGCACCCGCAAGCGGGATCTGCGCAAGTTGTGGATTACCCGCATCAACGCCGCTGCCCGCCTGAACGGCGTTTCTTACAGCCGGTTGATTTACGCCCTGCGTAAAGCCAACATCAACCTCAACCGTAAGATGCTGGCAGACCTGGCTGTTCGTGATCCGCAGGCGTTTGCCGCAGTGGTAGCACAGGCTCAGGCGTCCTGATTACCGACTCCAACGGTTCTGCACAACGCATACCCGGACGGGATGGAACATTTCCATCCCGTTTTTTTATGCGGTATACTTGTCCAAGAGGAGGAGAAAATGACTGTGGTCAAACGTACTCACACATTTTCTAACCGACAGTGCCTTGAATTGGCTCAGGGTGATATTACGCTTCAAGAAGTGGACGCAATTGTCAATGCCGCCAACGAATTTCTCCAACATGGCGGCGGCGTGGCTGGCGCAATTGTGCGCAGGGGCGGTTGGACTATTCAGGAAGAAAGCGACCGCTGGGTGCAGCAGCACGGACCGGTTACTCATGCTGCTCCCGCCTATACCACTGCCGGAAATTTGCCTTGCAAGTACGTGATTCATGCTGTGGGGCCGGTGTGGGGCGTCCAGAATGCTGATGAACGGCTGGCAACGGCTGTTTTTTCCAGTTTGCGGGTGGCGGAAAGTCTGGGCGTTCATTCAATTGCCCTCCCGGCAATCTCAACCGGCATTTTTCGCTTTCCCAAAGACCGTGCCGCCCGAATAATTTTGCGCGCCATTGAGGAATACTTTTTACAAAATCCACAATCCCAGTTGGGTCTGGTACGCCTGACTCTCCTGGATCAGGAAACCCTGGAAGAATTTATCCGCATCTGGGATGAAGAATTCAGCAATCCGTCCCTGCAATGATGATCACCAGCATACATAACCCCAAAATCCAGCGGGTGCGTGCGCTTTTACAACGCCGCTCCAGCCGCGAAGAAGAGCAAGCCTTTGTGATCGAAGGTGCGCGCCTGATTCAAGAAGCCCACCTGAGCGGAGTAAACCTTGACCTTGTGCTGATCAGCAGCCAGCCTTCTCCCCGCACGGTACAACTGGCTGCCGAACTTGCCGCTACCATACCGGTGGAGGAAGTATCAGCCGATCTGTTCAAACGCATCTCGGATACCGAGAATCCACAGGGTATTCTGGCAATTGCCCGCCAGCAGCCGCGCGACCTCCCGGCAAATTGGGACTTTCTGGTGGTTGCCGACGGGCTGCGCGATCCCGGAAATCTAGGGACACTGCTGCGCACTGGTGCAGCCGCCGCTGCCGATGGGGTGATCCTCACCCCTCAATGTGCCGATATTTACTCGCCCAAGGTTGTGCGCGCTGCAATGGGTGCTCATTTTAAACTGGCCATTCTGCACAAAAATTGGGAGGAAATCATCCTGCTATGCCGTCAGCGAGCGAAGCAGCCTGCCCGATTGCTGGTCAGCAATGTGGAAAGCGGCAGCCCTTGCTGGCAGGTTGACCTGCGCCAGCCGTTGGCGCTGGTGATCGGCAGCGAAGCCGAGGGAATATCGCCTGCCGCCCGTCAGGCTGCCGACCAACACATCATCATTCCCATGCCCGGTCAAATCGAATCGCTGAACGCAGCCGTAGCGGCAGGTATTTTGCTGTTTGAAGTTGTCCGTCAGAGGTACACATGAAAATCCGCACACTCACCTGCTTTCTTGATCCACAGCAAGCTCCCTTTTCAGAATCACTGACAAACCTCGCAGCCTTTGCTGCTGAAGCAGCCGGCCGCTTGCAGCAAATCGGTTTTACCCTGCAAACTCTCCGGCTGGCAACCACCCCCTTTCCCTTGTGGCTGGGTTATAAAAGTTTAGCCGAGGCAATCCCTCTTGTAAAAGAATGGGAGGATCAGGCTGAAACTGCCGGTTTCGCTTACCTCTCGCTGGGTTGTGCCCTTCCATCCCATCCAGAAGCCTTCGAATGGATTTCACCACTTCTTGCGGCTACCCAAAGGGTATTTTTGACCGGTTTGCTGACCACCCCAAACCAGCAGGTAGATTTCCAGGCCGCACGCCATTGTGCTCAAGTCATCCTGAGGAACGCCCCCCTCGAAGCAAATGGTTTTGCCAATTTGCGCTTCGCTGCGCTTGCCAACGTCCCACCGGGTTGTCCCTTTTTACCGGCGGCCTACCACACCCCCGGCCAGCCGCCGGCTTATGCGCTTGGTTTCGAATGTGCCGATACCATTTTACGCATTTTTCAGGAGGCGCAAACGCTTTCTACAGCCCGCCAGAATTTGACCAATGAACTGGAAGCGGTTGCCGCCCGCATCGGTGAAATTCTCACCCCCTTACAGGAACGCTTCGGAATACAATTTTACGGCTACGACTTTTCGACTGCCCCTTACCCACAGGACTGGTGTTCTGCCGGGGCGGCTTTGGAGCAATTGGGCATTGTCCCCCTTGGCGGGTTTGGGTCGCTGGCGGCGGCTGCCTTCCTTGCAGATACACTGGGTCGGGGCAGGTGGAAACGAGCAGGCTTCAATGGCTTGATGCTGCCGGTTTTGGAAGATTCCCGCCTTGCTTTGCGCAGTGCGCAAGGTCACCTCACCATCAAGGACTTGCTACTCTATTCCACCGTGTGCGGCACCGGTTTGGATACGCTGCCATTGCCGGGCAACTGTTCTCAGGAAACCATCTTTGCCTTGCTGCTGGATCTGGCAGCCCTGTCGCTGCGTTTGAACAAACCCCTCACCGCCCGGCTGATGCCCATGCCGGGCAAGCAGGCGGGTGACCCGCTCACTTTTGACTTCGAATTCTTCAGCAGTGGCAGCGTGATGGCACTCGATTCCGGTGAATTGAACGGCCTGCTGGCAGCCAGCCAGATAATGGATGTTCAGCCGCGCTGAACGACCCATTTTGAATCAACGTACTTTCTTGAAGTCAATCAAAATCAGGTTTTTATCACAATCGGCAAAGGTATCGAAAACAACCCGTTCTGAAAGAGGTAAGTTAGCCTGATCCAGCAAGCGCACCGAAAGCAAGCCGCGTGAGGCAATCGGCTGATTTGCGATGGTAAATTCATAACCCGAAGGACCATACTGGGCAGCCGTACCGGTCAAGCTGGTCATATCCACCCGCTTGCCATCCAGCGTACCGCGCAGCCAAACTCGAATACCGGTAACCGGGCGGTTCTGTTCGTCCACCACGCGTCCGGCCACGCCCATCCAGCCGCAGCCACGGCTGGCATCGTACAGATTGATCGAAATCGCCTGCGGGTCGCTCTGACGCATAAAGGTAAACCCACCGGGCGCATTGGTTTCAGTCGGTTCGGGTGTCTCCAGACTTTCAATCGGCGTGCCAATGATGACGATGATCGGCTCGGTAGGGGTTGGGCTTGGTGGTGGAGTGGGCGAGTAGTCGGGGGTAGGTGAAGGAGTTGGCGTCCAGGTAGGGGGTAACGCCAGCAGGGTTGAGGTCGCCGTCGGCGCCTGCGCCAAAGCCGGCAAAGTCGGCGGCGGGAATGGGTTCAGTGAAGATTGCGGATTGAGAAAAATCATCAAGAAAAAAGAGGCTGTCAGGGGAATCATGGCCAGCACAAACACGGTTGCCAGATTCCATGGCAAGTCTCGGTTTGATTTTCGGGGTTCTCGTTTGTTCACGCACTACCTCCTTAGGGGCTCGGGACGGTAAATTGTGACAGCTCACGGGTAGAGTATTTCAATTTGCGCCGCAGCCCGCTGCTGGTTGAGCCATTCCTGTATCAATTTTTCCTGCAGTGTCAAACGGGCTTCACTGCTCAAGGGATAACTTTCATCTCGTTCTTCCACCTGAATGATATGATAACCCAAAGTGGACTCAATCACATTGCTGTACTCGCCCGGCTGCAAACTGAAGGCTGCTTCTTCGACCGCCGGGATGGTCAGAAAACCACGCGGAAACCAGCCCAAATCCCCGCCGGTGAGCGGGTCGTACTGAAAGGCAAGGGTTGCAAAATCTGCGCCAGCCTGTAACTGCCGGTAGAGCGAATCGGCAGTCGAACGAAGGCGCACCACAATCTGGCGGGCTTTGACCTGCTCCACCTGTGCAGGCAGACTGGCTGCCAGCTGATCGCGCTGCCGGGCGGCTTCCATTGCGCGGCGCAGCGCAAATCGAAACACCATTAAGTCCTCATACCCATTCTGGTTCATCCAATCTTGAAAAACCTGTTGATCCCCTGTTTCGGCAATCAGTTGCTGAATGCGGTTCTCTAACTGGGCATCATCCACCGCAAAACCACTCGCACGGGCCGCCTGCGCCAGCAGGGTCTGCTCAATCAAATCATTTACCACAAGCCGGATGCGCTCCTCCTCACTGCGCTGGATACCCAATTCTTGATCGGCCTGTTGTAGTTGAAGCAGCGAAGCCTCAAATTCACGCCGGGGTATTCCTTCACCATTGACAATCAACGCAACCGGTTCGGGTGTGGCCGTCACCGTGGGGGTATGCGTGGGCCGGGCAGGCGGTTGGGGTGTTTGATCCGCCGGCACAGGACTGCTGGTTAAAACCGGTTCACCCCCGTTATTACAGCCTGCCAGCAGCGCCAAAACCAAAACTCCCAGCACGAAACAATTTTTCCAATAAGCCCATTTTGATCTGAACATAAAAAAAATTATAACCGATATATCCATAAAGCACCTCCCGCAGAGGTCTGCGGGAGGTGTAACCTTTCAGAACTGGAAAGGCGAATGGTTTAGTATTCAGGCATCGGCGGAGCGGCCGGTTTTTCCTTTTCAGGAACCTCCGTGATCAGGGCTTCGGTGGTCAGGATCATGGCTGCAATCGAGGCAGCATTTTCCAGCGCACCGCGGGTGACTTTGGCAGGATCAATCACACCGCCCTTGACCATGTTCAGGTACTCATCGCGCAGCACATCATAGCCAATCTTGGGATCGTTTTCGCGCTTCTGAGCCTGCCGCACGTTCTCAATGACTACCGAGCCTTCTTTGCCGGCGTTTTCAACGATCTTGCGCATGGGTACTTCCAGCGCTTTGCGGACGATGTTGACGCCAATTTGCTCGTCCTCATATTCCATCTTGAGGGTATCCAACACCGGAATGGCATTCAGCAGGGCAACACCACCGCCGGGGACAATCCCCTCTTCCACTGCGGCACGGGTCGCCGAGAGAGCATCCTCAACACGGTGTTTCTTCTCTTTCAATTCGGTTTCGGTGGCAGCGCCCACGCGGATAATCGCCACGCCACCGGCCAGTTTCGCCAGACGTTCTTGCAGTTTTTCGCGGTCGTAATCGCTGGTGGTTTTCTCAATTTCCACGCGAATTTGCTCGATGCGCCCGCGGATTTCGGCCTCGTTGCCCTTGCCGCCAACAATGGTGGTGTTGTCTTTATCAGCCACCACTTTCTCGGCGCGGCCGAGATCGGCAATGGTCGTGGTTTCCAGCTTGCGGCCGGTTTCTTCGGAAATGACACTGGCACCGGTCAGAATGGCAATATCCTGCAGCATGGCTTTGCGGCGATCACCAAAACCGGGGGCTTTGACCGCCAGCACGTTCAGCATACCGCGCAGTTTGTTCAGCACCAGGGTTGCCAGAGCTTCACCATCCACATCCTCGGCAATGATGACCAGATCGCGCTTGCCAACCTGCACCAGTTTTTCAAGAATGGGTACAATATCCTGTGCAGCGGAGATTTTCTTGTCATGGATCAGGATGTAAGGATCCTGAATGACCGCTTCCATGTGTTCGGGATCGGTAATGAAGTAGGGGGAGATATAACCGCGGTCGAACTGCATACCTTCGACGTACTCGGTTTCGAATTCCAGACCTTTGGATTCTTCTACGGTGATCACGCCATCTTTGCCGACTTTATCCATCACCTCGGCAATCAGGTTACCAATGGTGCGGTCCTGGGCGGAAATGGTGGCAACGTTGGCAATGTCATCTTTGGTGGTGATGTCAATCGCCTGTTTGCGGATTTCTTCCGAAACCAGTTTGGCAGCAGCTTCAATACCGCGTTTGAGCAGCATTGGGTTGGCACCAGCGGCCAGGGTTTTCAAACCTTCCGTAACGATGGCGTGCGCCAGTACGGTAGAAGTTGTGGTGCCGTCACCGGCAATGTCATTGGTTTTGGTGGCCGCTTCTTTGAGCAGCTGAGCACCCATGTTCTCGAACGGATCTTCCAGCTCAATTTCTTTCGCAACGGTCACACCGTCATGGGTGATGGTGGGTGAACCAAATTTGCGGTCCAGTGCCACATTGCGGCCTTTGGGGCCCAGGGTGGTTGCCACTGCAGTAGCAACGATATCAATGCCGTTCTTAAGACGACGGCGAGCCTCTTCCGAAAATACCAGTTGTTTGGCTGCCATAGGTGTTCTCCTTCGCTTATAGGATGATTTTGAAAATTACTTGGTTTCAACAATGGCGAGTAAATCGCTCTCGCGCAGGATGAGCAATTTCTTGCCCTCTACTTTGATTTCGGTGCCTGCATATTTGGCAAATAAGACGGTATCACCCTCTTTCACATCCATCGGAATGCGTTTGCCGTCTTCGTCCCGGTCACCGGGGCCAACCGAAAGAATGACACCCTTTTGGGGTTTTTCTTTTGCCGTTTCGGGAAGAACGATACCACCAGCGGTGACTTCTTCCTGTTCAATCGGTTCAACCACGACACGGCTGCCTAACGGTTTTAGATTGATACTCATACAAACCTCCCACTACTGAAATTCGATTGGATTCTGAGCACTTTAGCACTCTCTCATCCTGAGTGCTAAACCAGTGCGTATCATACCCACCTTTGAGGGGAAAGTCAAGGGGTTTAGAGAATCTCTTACAAAATTCTGATATTTTTTTGCGGTTTATGGCGCCTGAATTCCATAAGAAGCACAGATGCGCTCGCTGGGATCAATGATGGCGCGGATGGTTGGGTCATCCCCATACCGGGCGCGCACCTCTGCCAGCACCTTGACCGCCTCCTGGCAATATTCCAGGCCGGGACGGTGCATACCTGCCAGCACCGAGCCATAGGTATAGTAATAAATCAACGAAGCGCCCGTCAATTCCAATCCCTGAATTTCAATGGGGGGATCCACATCGGGATTGCACTGACGCACTTCACAGGAGATGGCTGCGTCACAACCGCGCACGGCGCACTGCAAAGCCGGTATGGCGCTTTCATAATTGCGCGCCCGGAAATAAACTAACCCCAGTTGACCATAAATATCCGCATCCGCTGGCAGCATACTCAATGCGGTGCGTACATTCAAAGAGGCGGCAAAGAATTCCCCCATTTGAGAATAAGTGCGTCCAATTGCCAGGTACGGAATGGGATCCTGAACACCGATTTGTTTGTTGATGGCTACCGCTTTGGCATAATAGGTGAGCGCTTCTTCGTACAGCGCTTTGACTTCTGGATGATCACTGCCAACCACCTCAGCACGTTTCAAACCCAATGTGCGGTAGTTCGCTCCAATCCGAATGTAAAGCGGTGTAAAGTTGGGTGTAATTTCAGCGGCTTTCAGATATTCCTCAATGGCTGCTCGATAGTCGCCCAGCGATTCCTGTACATATCCGCTTACGCGGTGAACATCCATTAAATCCGGGCCGCGCTCCAGCGCCTGACGCATACTCTCATCTGCCTGAACATACTTTTGTTGATCAATCAAAATCTCAGCATAATAGGCATGGGCAAGAGCGTTATTGCTGTCAAACTGCAGCGCGCGAATAACCGCCTGCTCGGCTTCATTGAGGTAACGTTGAGCATTTTCTCCTGCGTAAATTGAGTTCCAGTCATAAACAAAGGCACGAATGGCCAGCACAAAAGAGTCTTCCGGGGCCAGTTCAGTGGCTTTGTCAATGTTCTCCCGAGCAGCTTGCAACCGTTCAATGCGAATGGCGTCGGTGGTGGACAAACTGGAATAATAGGTTTGAATGCGTGCCAGTTCTGCAATCAAGCGCGCATCGCTGGGATCCAGTTCCATTGCGCGTTGGTAAGCGGCAATTGCGCCCGGCAAATTGCCAGCGATGAACTGGGTTTCCCCTTCCAGCGCATAAGAACGCGGGATGCGGGTTGGTGTGGGGGTAGGAAGAAACAGCGCTTCCACCTGTCCACTCTGGTAACCCCGTAAAATGAATAAACCAGCCATCAGCAATGCCAGCAAAACCACAATCCGATAGGGATTGTTGTGTCCGTTTCGGTTTCTGAAAATCGGGCGGTTGTTGTTCAGGTCAATCATGGTTCATCCCATCCCACCCTTAAGGTTTGGGCGTTGGGCTGGGGGTCGGCAGGCCGCCTTCAGCGACTTGCTGGCAGATGTTGATGATTTCCTGCGCATTGGCAACCGAAATCTGCTCAATAGCAACGGTTTCCATCACTGCCCGGGCAATCAGCAGCGCCTCGCCACACTGAGCCTGACGAGCCAGCGCCAGGCCGTAAATATAATAATATTCGGACACCGGCCAGTAAGAAAGCGGCAATCCCTCAACCACTTTTCCGTCTTCGGTTGTGCCTCCCTGCACTGCCAGACGAAGGGCCTGAATGGCACGCGGATAATCACCGCGTCGGTAATGCATCACGCCCAGATTGCCATAAAGATAAGGATCGGTGGGGTTGTTTTCGATGGCCTTTTCCGCATATTGAATGGCACTGGCAAACTCACCTTGAATGAAATAGGTCCGCGAAAGATAAGTTAACGGCAGGGGGTCGGTAGGATTGAGCGTGCTGGCACTGGTGAAGGCGCGAATGGCTTTCGGGTAGTCCCCCAAAGCACGGTAATTTCTGCCCAGGTAAATATATAAATCGGCAATATACGGGTTCTGGGCAATTGCGGCTTCAAATTCTGCGACAGCTTCTTCGTAATTGGTGGTAAATTCCAGCACCAGCCCGCGCGCCCGGTGAGTTTCCAGCGCATTGGGCGCCATGGATTGAGCCTTGCGTGAAAGTTCAATGGCACGGTTCAGGGCATCCGGATCCCCGGCCGAAGATTGGGATTTCAACGCCAGCACTTCGGCAAGATAAGCATACGGCACGGCATTGTTCGGGTCCAGCTCAATGGCCTGATTGAGGGAGGACTCAGCATCCAGGTAATTACCGCTCAACCCCTGCGCATACCCGCGCAACGCCAGCGCCGCAGCATTATTCGGGTTGATCACCAGCGCATTGCCGGCGTTATCCACGGCTGCCTTGTACTGGTTGGTATACACCTGCAGCCGGGCAATTGCCAGATAAATGGCCGGATTATCCGGGTTGACCAGCAAAGCCGTCTGGTAAACCTGAATAGCTTGTTTGAACTTGCCCTCGCGCATAAATTGTTCCGCCTCAGCCAGATACGATTCCGGCGAACGGGTAGGGGTGGGCGTAGGCACAAACAACGGCGGCGTTTGCGGTACCACCACCTGATTGATATAAATTCCTCCGCCAATCAGTAACAATAAAATGATGATGGTCAGCGGGTTGGAAGTCCGCCGACGGCGGTTCATCCTTAATCGGCTACCTCGTAAATACATATAAAGGATATTACCATCAGGTTTAAAAAACCGTCAAGCGCTGGGGTTCAACCTTTAAGGCTGGGTTAATCTTTACCATTTTTGCTTGCCTACTTTTTCGCCAACGGCTAAAATGAGTGCATGCGTTTTGATGTTTTCAGTCTTTTTCCGTCCGTTATTCA
>Ga0101944_10003458_pt1 | contig 21948 bp, 22 predicted proteins | sample DewCreD2012metaG_FD_75245 | JGI IMG/M metagenome (GOLD analysis project Ga0101944, IMG submission 75245) | Hot spring sediment bacterial and archeal communities from British Columbia, Canada, to study Microbial Dark Matter (Phase II) - Dewar... ... | reverse complement strand
CCAGGCTCCCGCTGAGCAGAATCGCCCAGAGACTTTGCCGGAAGAACTTCTGGCGGGTCTTGTCCAGTTCCGGACAGAAGCACTGCAGAAACCGCCGCAGATCGCGACGGCGGTTGCGGCAGAGGGCATCCTTGCCCAGCATCCGTAGCTCACCTCCAATCGGGCAAATCGTGTGTACCCCCACAACAATTCGCTCGGAGGTGCCGCTTTATCAAGTCCTTGCATGATCGTCCCAAAACGGGTAGTCGCGTCAATTATAGGACCGAATGCTAGTCGTGCTCGTGTTCCGCCGTACCTCCACCATCGGCACAAACTTGGCCCATGTCCACTCGCAGCCGGCCCCCCTGGTCCGTCACTTTGCCCATCTCGATCAGAAACGTCACCAGTTGTCGCAGACTAAGCCCCTGCATCGAGCAGGTATGAAAGGTGACGTTGGCACCGAACTTCCGCCTGACCTGGGCCTCGAGGTCGGCCATGGTCAAAGGCGGCCAGGCCCGGTGTAGAAGCCCGATCACTTCGTGTCCATGCACGCTGCGTGTCTGTGTTTCCATGGGCAGGAATTCTATCGGCCCGGCGGCGGCATTTCATTGACATAGATCAAGAACCCAAAAGCCGCCCGGGTTGCGGCGCTTTTGCTTTTGCCGCAATTCCATATTCTATGGCCATGAACCAGCCTGCAGATCCAGCGCCGGAATCCGCCGCAAGAGCATCGCGTTCCAGCCGCGCCACGCCTGTCTGGATCGCCCCTCTGGCGTGGATCATCCTGCTGGTGCTGGCGATCTACTTCTTCAGTCCGCTGGCGACCGTGGCGCTGGGGATCCTGGCCGCCTGCATCATCGCATGCACCCTGTACCCCTTGATGCGATGGATTCCAGGACCACGCGGCGTGGACGTGGCGGTTCTGGGTCTGCTGCTTGTCATGGTCCTGGGCGGGGTGATCTTCGCGCTTTCCTGGCCACTGGCCAGGCCGATTTCCGAAGCCGTCGAGGACTGGCCGACAACGCGAGACAACATCAACGCCTCGCTTGAGAAGTGGTCCAGGAATCTGGGAATGGCCGAGGCGCCCAGGGTGGAGCGGTTCTTCGAGGGTGTAGGCGATTTCCTGCTGGGCCAGGGGGGACAGCAGCTTTTCTCCCGCGGGGCGGACCTGATCCTGGGACTGCTGATCTCGCTGGCGTTCACCATGATCGGCTCGATGTTCCTGCTGAGCGAAGACCCCGAAAACCTGGTCAGGCCGGGGCTTCGCGTGTTTTCGGCCCGGCATCAGCCGACCATGCGCGCTGTCCTGGAAGACCTTGCGCCGCGATACCGCCGATGGGTCGTCGGCACCCTCACGGGCATGTGTGTGGTCTTCATTCTCTCGGCGATGGGTTTCACAGCGATCGGATTGAAGTTCGCCATCCCCCTGGCGCTGCTGGCGGGTTTCGCGGAGATCGTGCCGACGGTCGGCCCGGCCACGGCCTGCGTCATTGCCGCCCTGTTCGCGGCGGCCACGCAGTCGGCGGCGAAGGCCGCCGGCGTCCTGGGCGTCTACGCCATCATCCAGGCGATGGAAGCCTATGTCATCCTGCCCATGATCATGCGCGGCGCAGTCAATATTCACCCGGCCGTGACGCTCTTCACCGTCGTCCTGTGGGGAAAGATCTTCGGCGTGCCCGGCCTGATGCTGGCGATCCCCATCAACCTGACAATCTGGACATTCATCGAGCACTTCCGCATCAGGCCCAGGGAAGCGGAAGAAGCGGCGGCGATTCAACCGCCCGCACAGCAGCGGGAAACCGGCGAGAAAGACGCTCGCGGCGATGCGGCTGCCGGCCGCACTTACGGCAACTCATCGTCATGAAGAATCCGGTGCGGCGGCGTATCCAGGTCATCGTACTGGCCCTTGCGCACGGCCCAGAGAAAGGCGAAGACGGCAATCCCCGCCATGATCACGGCCAGCGGCAGCACGATGTAGATCACTTCCATGTTGGCGCCTCCGAAGACCGCGACATGCTCGCCACAATCGTGGAGAGGACCGTCGCCGAACTCACAGGCATCAAAACGGCGGCCAGGAGCGGACTCATCATGCCGGCTGCGGCAAGCCCGCCGGCCAGTAGATTGTACGCCAGCGACACCAGCAGGGCCCGGCGCAGCACGCGCATCGTTCGACGGCTGGTGGAGATCAGTTCCACGATCGCGCCAAGACCGGGCCGGGCAATATAGACATCGGCGGCCGCCAGGCTCGCCTCGGCGCCCCCTTGAACGGCGATGCCCACGTCCGCGGCCGCCAGGGCCGCGGCATCGTTGACTCCATCGCCCACCATGACCGTCACCTGCCCGTCACACCGCTCCCTGACCCGCTCAAGCTTGGCCTCGGGCGTGACTTCGCCGATGGCATCGCAGGCCGGAACACCGATGCGGGCGGCCACATCGTCCACAACCGCCTGGGCATCGCCCGAAAGAATGGAAGGCCGCCACCCCATCCGGCGCAATGCGGCGATCGCCGCGGCGCTGTCCGGTCGCACGTCGTCGCCCAGCAGAATGGTCGCAACGGCGGCGCCATCGACGGCAACAAATACCCGGGTGAGCCTCGCGTCCCCCCCATCATCGGAAGACAGTTCAATTCCCTGCCGCTCCATGAAGGTCCGCGAGCCGATGCGAACGCTTCGGCCATCGACGGTGGCGGCGATGCCGCCGTCGCCTCGCTCGATGACAGTCTTGCGATCAACGACGGGAGCCGTCGCAGCACGGGCATCCTGCCCGTGCCCCTCTGGGGGGCATGGGCGGGAAGGCTGCGCTGCGTTTGCTGCGCCGGCGCCTTCGAGGTTCTCCAGTTCCGTTATCGCCCGCGCCACCGGATGCGATGACAGTCGTTCAACCGCCGCGACGATCGGCTTGTAGCGATCATCGCCCCGCCAGTGAATGACCCGCATCTCCCCGTGCGTGATTGTGCCCGTCTTGTCGAGGATTGAGCGGCCGGCGCGGGCCAGCAGTTCGATCACCGTCCCGCTCTTGACCAGGATCTGCCTGCGTGCCAGCCGCCCCATCGCCACTGCAAGCGTGAGCGGCGCGGCCAGCCCCAGCACGCACGGGCACGTGACGATCAGCAGCGCCACGGTGTTCTCGATTGCCCAGGACACGTCATGTCGCGCCCACGCGATGAACACGCCGATCGACGCAAGCGACACGACGATGACAAACCAGAAACCCAGGCGGTCAGCCAGGCGCACCGCCTGCGGCTTGTCGGACAGCCCTTGATCGACCAGCCGCATCAGCCGGCCTATGCGAGTATCGGCTCCCACGTCGCGGATGCGCACGCGGACCTCCGAGCCGACGTTCTGGGTTCCGCCGAAAACCTGGCCGCCGGGCGCCACCTGGACGGGGGCGGACTCGCCGCTGAGCAGTGCCTGCCGCACGGAGGACTGCCCGACCTCGACGACCCCGTCGGCCGGAAAAAGCTCGCCGGGACGAACCTCGACCAGATCGCCGGTGCGCAGGGCCTCGATCGGCGACTCGACGACCGCGTCGCCGCGCACGATGCGACAGGTCGTCGGCATCATGGAAAAAAGCAGTTCCAGCGACTCGTCCGCGCGGCGCTGCTGGCGAAACTGGAGCCAGCGGCCCACCAGCAGCAGAAAGATCAGGACCGTCAGGGAATCGAAGTAGATCTCCCCCTGACCGCGCACGACGTTGACGATCCCGGCCACACCGCCAACCAGAAGCGCCAGGGCGATCGGTACGTCGAGGTTGACGGATCTGAGGCGCAGCGCCGACAGGGCGGATCGGAAGAAGACCATCCCGGGCCAGGCCAGCGAAATCGTGCCCAGGATCGCGCTGAGCCAGCGAAAAAGGGTTGAGTACTCCCTCTCCATGTTGCCGAACATGCCGGCGTACATGGCAAGACCCAGGAGCATGGTGTTTCCCATGATCGCGCCGGCGACGCCCAGGTGAACGAGCCGGCCGCGTTCCTCACGCCGATGCAGTTCGCGACGGGAGATTCCCCTGGCCGGGTGGGATCGATAGCCCAGGCGATCCAGGGTCCTGGCGATGGCCGAGAGTGTGGTGCGGGTCGGATCCCATACCACGGTCACCGTCGCGTCGCGCAGGCTCAGGCGCGCCTCGACAACCCCCGTGGCCACGCGGGGCAACTTCTCAACCAGCCAGACGCACGCGCCGCAGGTGACGCCCTCCAGGGCCAGTTGCGTGCGGCACAATCCGCCGGACACCGGCGTGACATAGAGTTCGGCAAACGTGGGCGAGTCGAACGCCGTGTAATGCGAGCCGTCGCCGGCGGCGGATCGGCCTTGAGAATCGCTTTCCGCCGCCCGCAAACGGTAGTAGCTCTCCAGTCCGCAGGCGTGGATCGTTTCATAGGCGGCGCGGCACCCCCCGCAGCAGAACTGGCGCGGCGCATCGGGCTCCACCAGCCCCACGGGCACAGGCAAGCCGCAGTGATCGCACACGACGCGCTGCGATGCGGCCGATGAGGCGTGCAGACTGAGATCACTTGGCATCGCCATGTTTTTCACAACACGGAGGCACCGCCTGGCGGGTCGGCTCGGCGGTGGAGATCGGGCGGACGCGGTTGACCAACGCCATCGGGTCCATCATTGACCGCCCCACCAGGGAATAGACGCCCATGACAATCAGCAGCAGCGCCGTCGCGGTGCTGATGTGGCGCCCCAGGGCGCCGGTCAGGCCGCGAACCGCCGAGCCGATCGCAACCAGCACGGGAACCGTTCCAACCCAGAACACGGCCATCGTCAAGGCTCCCAGCCACGGACTGGCCGTCCCGGCAGCGGTGGCGGCAAACGCGTAAAGCCAGCCGCAGGGAAGCAGCGTCGTCAACAGCCCGATCGACAGGGCGCGAACGATCGGCGGCTTGTCGGCCATCAGGCGATAACCCCGCTGCACCACGGCCGCCAGGAAACGCGGCGGATGCAACGCCAGTGACTTGATCCCAAGCACGCGCAGCAGGCTCACCACGCCGAACGCGATCAGGGCCGATCCGGCAAACACCGCCGCAACGGGCTGAACCCCGGCCAGGGCGCCGCCGAGATTCGCCAGTTGTCCAACCGCGCCGGCGGCGACGCCCAGCAGCATGTAACTGACCAGCCGCCCGCCGTGGTAGGCCGTGTGCAGAAGCACGGGGCGCGATCCCTCTCCCACCGCGATGGCGACGAAGGGACCGCACATCCCGGCGCAGTGAAGACTGCCCACGAGACTGGCGACAAAAACCGCGATGATCAGCGGCATCATGATGATCGCCTCGCGTCGGTGGAGATGAACAGCGTCTGCTGCGAAATGAAGGTGCGATCGCCCGACCGCACGGTGACATCGAACTCCCAGAATCCGTCGTAGCGCATCGGCAACTCGACCGCTGCCCGGCCCTGCGCATCGGTCGTCAGGCGCGTCTCTTGACGCTGGCGACCGTGGGAGCGGTGATAGAACGACATGACCACATCCGCCGCGCCGACGGCCGCGCCTTGCGCATCCACCAGGGCCAGTTGCACATTCCGCCGACCAAGCAGATCCACCTGGGCCGACGGGGTGATGGTCAGCTTCCAGCCCAGCCTGGCGCTCTCATCGACAGCCTGGCGCGTCTTGTCCCATTCCAGAGCCCGCTGGTAGGAGTTGGGCAAAACGACAAATGATCTGTCGCGCGTCGCGAGGATCACCGTAAAGCCCATCAGCAGCACGTGGCCGCCCAGCAGACCCACGATAATCGCCGGCCATCGCCAGGAACCGGCCGCCGACGGCTTCTGAGGCGGGGTCATCAGGACGCTCCCTTCGCGGCGACCGGGCCCAGCAGCCGGCATTCGCGATCGACAATCAGCCCGTTCTCACCGCGCACGCGGATCTTCACCTCCAGCTTGCCCCCCGCAAACCGCTCTGCCGGCACCATCACGCGCACCGGCTCGACGCGAACCTCTCCCGGCGCCATCCGAATCATCGTCGATGCCGACTCCACCGTCACCTCGGGATGATCCGGCACCTCGATTCGCAATTCCTGCGGCCTGTCAAGTCGATTGGTCAACTTCACCTTGATCGTATTCTCAACGATTTCGCCCCGCATGACGAATGGCATCCCGATGTTGCGGATGAGTATCATGTCCACCGGCGACTTGGTAATCACCAGGTACCCCAGCAGCCCGCCCAGCAGCATCACCATGCCCGCGTAGATCAGCACCCGCGCGCGGACAACACGCTGGCGCTCGCCGGACAGGGCGGCCTGCGAGGTGTAGCGGACCAGGCCCGGCGGCCGTTTCAACCTGGCCATGACGCCGTCACATGCGTCGATGCACTGGGCGCAGCCGATGCACTCGATCTGCAGGCCGTCGCGAATGTCGATGCCCGTCGGACAGACGGCGGCGCACAGGCCGCAATCGACGCAATCCCCCGCGGGCATCTGCCGACCGGCGACCGGCGGCGAATCCGCCCCGGCGGCCCTTTTCCCCCTGGGTTCGCCCCGCCCCGGATCGTAGGCAATGATCAGCGAATTGCGGTCGAGCAGCGCCGACTGAAAACGGCCATACGGACAGGCGATGATGCACGTCTGCTCGCGGAAGTAGACGAAGTCGAAGAGCATCAGGCCGGTGACGGCCACGACCACGGCAAACGCGGCCGGATGATCGGCTGGAGAATGGAAGACCCACGTTCGCAGCTGATCCACGCCAACCCAGTAAGCCAGGAACGTATGCGCCAGGAAGAAACTGACCGCCAGGTAGCCAACGTAGAGGATCAGGCGGCGCCAGATGGCCACGTCGGCCGGCGGCCTGCCCCCTGTGCCGCGCCGGCCCAGGAGCAGCCGTTCCATCGGCCGAAAGACGAACTCCATGTACACCGTCTGCGGACATGCCCACCCGCACCAAAGCCGCCCCAGCAGCGCCGTGGCGCAGAAGATGCCCAGGACCAAGCCGACCATCAGCACCGCCAGCAGCCGTGTATCCGTCGGCAGGAACGTGTAGCCGAACAGCGTGAAGCGACGATGGACCAGGTCGAGCAGGACCGCGGGCCTGCCGTTGATCTGAATGTAGGGCAGCAGGGTGAAAACCGCGATCAGGCTCCACGCCGCGATCATGCGCCATCGCCAGAATCGCCCGCGCGCCAGGCGTGGATAGAGCCAGCGGCGCGAGCCGTCCTTTTCCAGCGTGCTCAGCACGCGGTCGGGGGATTCCAGGAGCGACGGTTGGCCTGACATAATCCTATGAACGCGACAGACAGCCCTACCACGGCGCGAGCTTTTCGCCCTCAACGCCCCGGGCGCTGGGCAGATTCTTCCCGCGCAGCGAGGCGACGTAGCCGCTGACGATCAGGATCTCGGCCGGCTGGAGACGGTTGGCGAATGCCGGCATCGCGCCGTCCTTCCGACCCCTGGAGATCACATCCACGATATCTTCAATCTTCGTGACGTTGACGTAATGGTCGTCGGTCAGGTTCGGGGCAAGTATGCCCTCGCCCCGGGAACCATGACACAAGGCGCACTGGGCCGCGAAAATCGCGGCGCCGGCCTTGTTCCATCGCTCGTCGCCGGCCAGTTTCAGAATCGTCTGGGCGTCCGGCTGGGCCTTGCCCAGTTCGCCGTACTGCACCTTCATGTGTTCCTGCACGTCCTTCTCATAGAAGAAGTTGGCGCTGAGCTGCCAGCCGGACATCCAGCTGACCATGAAGTAGACGACGGAGAAGGCGATCGTCAGGATGAACAGCCACGTCCACCATCCCGGCAGCGGATTGTCATATTCCTGGATCCCGTCATAGGCGTGATCCGTCAGGATGTCCTTGTTCTCGCTCACGGCGTCTCCTTCACGTCGTCATTGGTCAGCGGCATCTTCGACCACTGCTCGACCCTCTTGGCGGGCCGGGTCAACACCCAGAGCAGAATCCCGAGGAACACCACGAACAACATCACCAGCCCGGTGTTCCACAGCACATCCATGTCCATCGATCGCAACACGTCCTGGATCATCGCTCTGCTCCGTTGGCCGGCTGCGTCGCGGGCTGTGTCGCCGGCGCCGAGGGCTTGACGAACAGGTCCGTCCCCAGCCGCTGCAGATAGGCGATCAGTGCGATGACCTGCTTGTCCTCCAGCTCCGCGACACTCGCGGCCGCCTTCTGATCCACCACCTGCTGCGCAATACGCCGGGCCTGCGCCCTGGCGTCCGCCACCGCCATCGCCCGCTGCTGCTCGGTGTAGGGCACCCCCAGAGCCATTTGCGCCTTCATCCGCAGGGGAATCGACTCAAAATCCAGCTTCTTCTTCTCCAGCCAGCCGTACACCGGCATGATCGAGCCGGGGCTCAGATCGCCCGGATTGCGGAAATGCACCACGTGCCACGCCGACGACTGCTTGCCCCCCTCACGGGCCAGGTCAGGACCGATGCGGCGCGAACCCCACTGGAACGGATGGTCATAGACGAACTCGCCGGGCTTGCTGTACTCGCCATAGCGCAGCGTCTCGGCCACGATCGGCCGGATCATCTGCGAGTGGCAGTTGTAGCATCCCTCGGCGACATAGATGTCCCGACCGATCAGTTCCAGCGGCGTATAGGGCTTGACCGTGGAAATCGTCGGCACGTTTGAACGAATCAGGAAGGTGGGAATGATCTCAAAGAGCGACGCGACAACCACCGCGATGATGACCCACACGGTGAACCGCAGCGGCAGCCGCTCCCACCTGCGATGCCACCAGAGCGTGGACCAGACGCTGAGAGTCTTGGCCACATCGGCGACGTTGTCGTATGGCGGAGCGGGTGCGACCGGATCGCCGTCGTAGGCGCCGGACAGGCGCGGCGCGGACTGGATCGGCTCTTCGTAGGTCCTGGGCCGACTCTGCCACGTCTTGAAGTAGTTGTACCCGCCGATCAGCGCGCCGAGCAGGAACAGCATCCCACCCAGCACGCGCATGTGGTACATGGGCAGAATGGCGTTGGTCGTCTCCAGGAAGGTCGGGTACGACAACTGCCCCTGCTCGGACAACGCCCGCCACATCAGCCCCTGGGTGATGCCGGCGACATAAATCGGAAGGATGTAGAGGAGAATTCCCACCGTCGCCAGCCAGAAGTGAGCGTTGGCGGCCTTCTGGCTCCAGAGCCTGGTCTGGAACAGCCTTGGCAGCAGCCAGTACATCATTCCGAATGCCAGGCACCCGTTCCATCCCAGCGCGCCGCTGTGGACGTGGGCGATCGTCCAGTCGGTGTAATGCGACAGGGCGTTGACGGCCTTCACGGAGAGCAACGGCCCCTCAAAGGTGCTCATCCCGTAGAAGGTGACGCCGACGACAAAGAACTTGAGCACCGGGTCGTTGGAAACCTTGTTCCACGCCCCGCGCAGCGTGAGCAGTCCGTTGATCATCCCGCCCCAGCTGGGCATCCAGAGCATGATCGAGAAGAGCATGCCCAGCGTGCTGGCCCAGTCGGGCGTGGGTGAGTAATGCAGGTGGTGCGGCCCGGCCCAGATGTAGATGAACACCAGCGACCAGAAATGCACGATCGACAGCCGGTACGAAAACACCGGCTTCTCGGCCGCCTTCGGCAGGAAGTAATACATCAGCCCCAGGAACGGCGTGGTGAGGAAGAATGCGACCGCGTTATGCCCGTACCACCACTGCATGAACGCATCCTGCACCCCGGCATAGATCGGATAGCTCTTGAACAGCCCCGCCGGAACCACCAGGTTGTTGAACACGTGCAGGATGGCCACCGTGACGATCGTGGCGATGTAGAACCACAGCGCCACGTACATGTGCCGCTCTCGCCGCCTGGCCAGCGTTCCGAAAAAATTCACCCCGAAGAACCCCACCCACACGACCGCGATCGCGATGTCAATCGGCCATTCCAGTTCGGCGTATTCCTTGCTCTGGGTGATCCCGAGGGGCAGCGTCAGGGCGGCCGACACGATGATCAACTGCCAGCCCCAGAAATGCAGCCTGCCCAGCACGTCGCTGAACATGCGGGCCCTGCACAGCCGCTGCGTGGAATAATAGATGCCCGCGAAGATGGCATTGCCCGCAAAGGCGAAAATGGCCGCGTTCGTGTGCAGCGGCCGCAGGCGACCGAAGGTGAGCCACTCCAGCCCGAAACTGAGGCTGGGAAACGGCAGCTGAAGCGCCACGTACAGCCCGACCAGGAAGGCGACGATCGCCCAGGCGAACATCGCAAGCAGAAACATCCGCACGATCGCGTCGTCGTAGCGGAAATGTTCAACCCGCGAGCCGGCCGGGTCGCCGACCTCCGCCGGGGCCGACGAGTGCTCCATGCCATCCTGCATATGCTGTTCCTGCTCCTTGAATGCGCAGATCAACTGCCCCACATCCCTTTCCGTACAAAGGATGCGTGTATCCACTTTAGGCCGGTTACCGCGAGAGTCAAAGCGGGTTTGCGGATGGATTGGCGTCGCCTGTCAGCTACATGACGGACCTGCAACTCCCATAGGAGTTGTCGGTTACAGGCCCGCTGAATCCAGCGAGTTGATACCGCATTCGGTCTTGCCGGTTCCGGACCACCGGCCGCTGCGGGAATCCTCGCCAAGTTGCACCGGCCGTGTGCACGACAGCGGATTGCAGCCGATCGACAAATACCCCTTCTCGACCAGCGGATGGTAAGGCAGGTCGTGCTCCTTCATGTACAGCCCCACGTCCCGGCTGGTCCAGTTCAACAGCGGCGAGACAGCGTAGCAGTTGTACCTGCGGGACCACTCGATGAACGCGACGTTCTTCCGTGTGTCGGCCTGCTGCCGACGAATGCCGCGCAGCCAGCCGCGCGGGCGCAATTCGCGCATCGCCCGCTCCATCGGCTCGTTCTTGTTCGCCTCGCAGCACCTGCCGATATCCTTGCGCCAGGTGGGGTTCTCCTCCCCGGCGCCATGGAGATACGCAAAAGGATCATTCTTCGTACGGTAGGCCCAGATGTTCAGATTCAATCGGCGGCGCAGCTGTTCCATGAACAGGTGCGTCTCGGGGAACAGGTAACCCGTGTCCACGAAGATAACCCGGATGCCCGGCAGGACCTGACTGGCCATGTGCAGCAGCACCGCCGCCTGCTCCCCGAAAGAAGAGGTCATCACCAGATCCTGCCCGAACTGTGCCGCGGCCCAGCGCACGACCTCCTGCGGCGGCCGCGTCTCAAACATCGCGTTGAGCGCGTCCAGATCCAATTCACCTTGTGCCGGCAATGTGCTCATACGCTCGCCATTACACAAATGGACATAACGCCCCTGCCCTGCCGCTCCCCGCAGCATGCGCATCCTACCCGTGCCCCCTTGCCAACGACACTCCATCAGCACAACGGGCACTCCGTTTCAATTCATCCGGCAGGCGAAGTTCCCGTATGGATTCACGCCGCCAGATATCCCTTCTCCTCCAGATAGGCCAGGATTCGCGCGGCCGACTCGACGGGACCCATTTGCTCCGTATCGACCACGATTTCCGGCCTCTCCGGCGCTTCATACGGATCGTCGATCCCCGTGAAACCCTTGATCTGCCCCGCCCGAGCCTTCTTGTACAGGCCCTTGGGATCGCGCTTCTCGGCCGCTTCCACGGAGACTTTCACAAACACCTCGATGAAATCGCCCGGCTCCACGCCGGCGCGAACGGCCTCCCGGTCCGATCGGTAGGGGCTGATGAAACTGGTGATCGCAAACAACCCCGCATCGACGAAGAGCTTGGCAACCTCTCCGATTCTCCGGATGTTCTCCGCCCGGTCTTCGGCCGAGAAACCCAGGTTTCTGTTTAACCCGTGGCGGATGTTGTCGCCATCCAGACGATAAGCGGCCCGGCCCTTCTCAAGCAGCATCTTCTCGAGAATCGAGGCGATGGTGCTCTTACCCGAAGCGCTGAGGCCTGTCATCCAGATAATCGCGCCCTTCTGCCCCAGGAGTTTGCGGCGGTCCTCACGGGTGACAACACCCTGGTGCCAGGTGATATTGGTTGCCTTCTGCATGGATGGCAGTATGCAGTTGGCGGTCGGCGGTTGGAAGTGCTGCCAACCGCCGACTGCCTGCCGCCAGTTACTCCTCTTCAAAAAGCGGCGTGCTCAGGTACCGCTCGCCGATGCTCGGAAGGATCACCACGATCGTCTTGCCCTTGTTCTCGGGGCGCTGGGCAACCTGCGAGGCGGCGCAAATGGCGGCGCCGCTGGAAATCCCGCCGAAAATGCCCTCTTCCTTGTGCAGGCGGCGCGCCCACGCAAACGCGTCGTCGTCGCTCACCGTGACCACATCGTCCACGACGTTCAAATTCAGGTTCTTCGGAATGAACCCGGCTCCGATCCCCTGAATCTTGTGACGCCCCGGCTTCAGCGGCTCTTTGCGCAGCGACTGCGATATCACAGGGGACGCGACCGGCTCGACGGCAATCGCCTTGAAACCCGGCTTGCGCCCCTTGATGACCTCGGCAACGCCGCTGATGGTTCCTCCAGTGCCCACGCCGGAAATGAGGATGTCCACCTTGCCCTCGGTGTCGCGCCAGATTTCCTCGGCGGTGGTCTTGCGGTGAATCTCGGGATTGGCCGGGTTCTCAAACTGCTGGGGCATGTAGCTCTTCCTTTGCTCGGCCAGGATCTGCTCCGCCCGGGCGATCGCGCCGCGCATGCCGTCGGCCGCCGGAGTGAGCACGACTTGCGCCCCCAACGCCTTGAGCAGTCGGCGCCGCTCGATGCTCATCGACTCGGGCATCGTGAGAATCAGTTTGTACCCGCGAGCCGCGCACACGAACGCCAGCGCGATGCCGGTGTTTCCGCTGGTGGGTTCAACAATGACCGTTTCGCGGTCGATCTTCCCCTCCTTTTCCGCCGCGTCGATCATCGCCACGCCGATGCGGTCCTTCACGCTCGAAAGCGGATTGAAGAATTCGCACTTGGCGAATACGGTCGCCTGCTCGCGGGGGATGATGCGATTGATCCGCACCAGCGGCGTGCCGGCGATGGTTTCGGTGATGTTGTTGTACGTCAGACTCTCAGGCTTGCGAGGCATGGCATGCTCTCCAAATCGAGTTCCTAATGAATTCCCTTGCAAACTCCTACTAATACTAGAGATAACTAGGTAAAAGTCAAATGAATACGCAAAGCATTTAATTAAAAGGCTTTAGATTACAAGCCCACGAATCGTGCGGCCACCGATCGAGCCAGCGATGAGTCCGCGGTGCCTTGCACCACCAGCCGTCCGTCCGGGAAGACGACCAGATGCAAACCCGCCGGATCGTGCAGTTCGCACCGCACCAGAAAAGGCGTCCGCTCGACTCGTCCCACCGGCGACAGGCGATCCGCCAACTTGTTCAAATCCAGCCGCTGGGCCCTGGCGGGCCGAATCTGGACAGCATTGCGCCCGCAGAGGCTGGTGGTCGCCCCGCCACCGGGGGCATCCAAAAACTCGAAACGCCGCCGGCCGCAGCAGGGGCAGTCGGCGCGCCTGGCCTCACGCATCGTCACCATGCGAAGATGATTGCTCCACAGGTCCACCACGAGCATTTGCTCGGAGATGCTCGCCTGATCGCCGACGAGCAGCTTGATCGCTTCCGCGGCCTGCATCGACGCGACCACTGACACCGCCGGTCCGAGCACCCCCGCGGTATCGCAGGTCGCCAGTTCCCCCGGCCCCGGCGGGCTTGGAAAGACACAGCGCAGACATGGGCCTCGGCCCGGTCGAATCACCATCGTCCGCCCCTCGGTCCCGACCACGGCTCCATATACCCAAGGAATGCCGTGCTTCACGGCCACGTCGTTGATCAGATATCGGGTCTCAACATTGTCTGTCGCATCAAGGATCAGATCGCAGTTCGGCATCAGGCTCCGGTTAGCGGCGTTTTCCTCGGTGCCGGCAAAGATCATTTCCTCCACGTTCCCTGCATGCACATCGATCACCTGCGCATCCACCGCCACCTGCGAATTGATCTTCATCAGCCGGCGTTGGGCGGCGATGGCCTTGGGAAGCCCCTCGGCCACGTCCTGCTCATCAAAAAGGGTTTGTCGCTGGAGATTGGTTGGCTCGACCAGATCGCGATCCACGATCCGCAGGTGACCCACGCCGGCGCGGGCCAGAAGGTCGGCCATGACCGTGCCCAACGCTCCGCATCCCACCAGGAGCACCCGGCCCCTGCCCAGCCGCGCCTGGCCCTGGGCACCGATCATCGGCAACAGCATCTGCCGGTGGTAGCGATTCTGTCCGAATTGCGCCATGTCCATTACAATCTTCCACTTCCGCCGCTATCATAGCGGGTGTAAATCAGGCGGGCGTGGCCCGCCGCTTTCTTGGAAAAGGACCCTCATGCCTGCCGACACGCAACAGATTCTCAAGGCCGCCGAAGACCTTGGCAAGCTCGTCTCCCAGCATCCGGCCGTCGAACGCTACCGTGAATCTCAGAAAGCGATCGCCGGAGATCCCGAGGCGGGTCGGCTTCTAAACGAATTCAACCGGCAGATTCTGACCCTCGCCCGCCAGGAAGAGTCCGGAATGCCCGTCACCGATGCTCAGCGCCGCCAGCTCGAGTCGCTGCAGACCCAGCTCGCCTCGCACATCAAGATCAAGGCCCTGAACCTGGCCCAGGTGGAGTTCGTTGACCTGATGCGCAAGATCAGCGACTCGATTCGCCGATACGTGTCCGAGGCGCCCGACCAGGGTCAGCCGCCCCACTCTCCGGCGGGCGGCCAGGGAACCGGCCCCAGACTGGTCATCTGACAATCGCACAGGACCGATTTGGCCGGTGTCGGGCGAGCATTGCCCGCCGTCGATGCCCGGGGCGACCGTCAGTGAAAACAACAAATGACGCGCACGCCGTGCCGCGCCTGATCCCGTGGAGGCCACCATGTCGGAGAATCAAGCCAACCAGTCACCGCTGATCGGAGAACCGGCTCCACACAAGCCGGCCGACGATCGCGAGGAGGTCTACTTTGAGGGTTCCCCCCTGCTGCGAGGGGAACTTGGCCGCCTGAGCGTGGCGGGCCTCATTGCCGCGCTCCTGCTTGCGATTCCCATTCTGCTGGCAATCTACAGGCCCGACGCGCTTCCCTGGTGGGGCTGGATCGTGTTCATCCTCCTGGCCGGCATAAGCATCTTCGGCCCGATCCTGGTGACCAAGAGCAAGCGATACCGCATCAGCAACTATCGCATCGACTATGAACGGGGCATCCTGACCAAGAAGATCGATACGCTCGAGCTCTGGCACGTCGATGACATCTCTTTCCGGCAGACCCTGCTGGATCGAATCCTCGGCACCGGGCAGATCACGGTCGTCTCGCACGATCAAACCACGCCCAATCTCGTGCTCGGCGGCGTGCCGAACCCCAGGCCGCTTTTTGAGTCACTCAAGCAGCGCATCATCTCGGTCAAGCGTCAGCGCGGCGTGATCAAGATGGACATCGGCTGAACCCCTACTGCTCGCCATTCGAGTAGAACAGCTCCCTGATCTTGCCCTTGATGTCCCGGCTTCGCATCAGGGTTTCTCCCACCAGCACCGCTTTCACCCCCGCGGCCGCGAGCTTCCTGATGTCCTCCACCGTGGCAATACCGCTTTCGCTGACCAGCACGCCGCGATCCTCGACAAGCTCGGCCATCCGCAGCGTCGTCCCCAGGTCCGTCCGGAACGTGCGCAGGTCGCGATTGTTGATTCCCAGCAGGCTGTAGCTCTTGTGCGGAAACCCGATCACCCGGTCGCGGACCCGCATCAGGTTGTCCAGATCGTGGACCTCGATCAGCACCGTGAGGTTCATCTCGGTCGCCATGATCTGAAGATCGATCAACTGGCTGATTTCCAGGGCCTCGGCGATCAGGAGCATGGCGTCCGCGCCGCAGGCCCGCGTTTCGTAAACCTGGTACGGATCGATGATGAAATCCTTCCGCAGCACGGGAAGTTGCACCGCGTCGCGGATCGCGGGAATGTACTCGAGCCTGCCGTGGAAGTACTTCTCGTCGGTCAGAACGCTGAGGGCGTCGGCGCCCGCGGCGGCGTATTCTGCCGCGATCTTCACCGGGTCGAAATCCGACCGGATCATTCCGGCGCTGGGCGAGGCCTTCTTGACCTCCGCGATGAGATTCAGCCGCTTGTCCGTCTGCCGCGTGATGGCATTGAAGAAGTTGCGCGGCCGACCCAGGTCGGCGATGCGGTCCTTCAGCAACTCGATGGGGACCTGCCTGCGGCGTTCGGCCACCTCCTGCTTCTTGGTTTCGATGATCTGTTCGAGAATGGTGCTCATGAGTGGGTTGTGTGCTGACGGCCGCGCGCTTCTAAGCTATAGTGCCGCCAAAAGCGGCGTGCCACTGTAAACCGGAACCTTGCGATGTCAATTGTAGGTCTGCTTGCCCAGTCTTCGCGTCCCGCGCTCGAACCGTCCCCCCGGATGGCCGCAGCGATCCTTCTGCTGTTGATCGCCCTTAGCATCATTTCGCCATGGTTTGCGCTGCGGCTGGGCGTGCAACGGCCACAGAACGTTGACGGCCCCGTCCGCCATACCCGGGCCGACTCCTTCTGGCTGTTCGTGCTCATCCTGGCGGGCGCGGTGGTCATCCAGTCGCTGGGCGCCGTCATGCTGACGCCGCTGATGGCCGGCATGCCCGACCGGCAGCAGCGACTGGCCGCCGCCATGCTTGCAACAAGCCTGGGGTTCGTGCTGATCGTGGCAGCCAACCACCGGGCGCGCCCTGACGGAACCCGCTCAATCGGGCTGCTCCCGCAGAACGCGCGGCCGGGTCTGAGCGCCGGGGCGGCCGGGCTGCTGATCGTGCTTCCCTGGCTGTTCTGGCTGATGATGGGAGCGTACCTGCTGCTTGAACAACTGGGAATTCGGCCTGACACCGAACACGACGTGTTCCGTCTCTGGCAGCAGAACGAAACCACAGCCGCTTTCAGGATCATCTCCGTTTTCGCCGCGGTGATTCTGGCTCCCCTCGCGGAGGAAACGTTCTTCCGGGGAATCCTGCAGACGGCGATGGTGAAGCTCTTCTCGGACTGGCTGGGCCGCAGCGTCCCTCCCGCGTCTGCGACGACAGGGCCCGTGATACCGGTCGCCGGCTCGCTTCCGGCCGAGGAAACTTCGCCGCCCGCAACCGTGCCCCGTGCCGCCCGCTGGCTGGCGATCGTCGCCACCTCGCTGCTGTTCGCCCTGATTCACCGGCCCTGGTTCATCCAGCCGCCGATCTTCCTCTTGTCGCTGGGCCTGGGGTACGTCTACGAGCGCACGGGCAATCTCTGGTCGGCGATCTTCATGCACATGTTGTTCAACGGCGTGCAGTTCGGGATCTTCCTCCTGGCCTACGCTCGATGATCGGCCAACGCCGTCGCGGCATGCCATGCGCTACGGGAGCCTGAGATCCTCGGGTTTCACGCCCTTTCTGTGCTTGAGAAACCCGATGGGCGTTGGCTTGTACTCGCCGACGATATCCACCTTGGCGCGAGCGGGAATCTGGCTCTCCATGCCCATCGCCCAGTAGCAGGCATTGACCATCAGGCGGCGAAACCCCTCGCTCTCCAGGTCGCCGGCGTGACCCATGGTCGTGGTGAAGACTCGGGCCGCTTTGCCCTCGCTGCCGGTATAGGTCCTGGTCCAGGCCACCGGCACGAGTTGCTTGGTTGGATGCGGCGCATCGGTCGGCTTCATGCCCACCAGCACCTGCCCCAGGATCAGCGGCTTGTACGCTCCATTGATCGTCGTCAGGCCATAGACGTCGCTGGGCCCCCAGATGTCTTCGCAGCCGCGGACGATCGGGTCGTCCTTGGCCTCGGGGGCGATCAGCCCGCGCGTGCTCTCCTTCTGGTGATCGCCATAGTGGTTGACCCAGGTTTCGCCAAAGACGGCCCGACCGTAGCCGCCCTTGAGCTCGGGACCGGGATTGTTCCAGTTCCACTTGGCGTAGGTCTTGTTGTTCTTGAAAAAGAAGGGATGGGTGCTGGTGCGAAGACCGATGATCGGCCTGCCGGAGTTGGTATAGTCCAGGATGAGCCTCATCTGGTCGTCGGGCAGGTCGCGGAACCTCAGAAACATGACCATCAGATCGGCCGTTTTCAGCGCTTCCAGGCCGGGGATGTTGTCCAGCGTCCCGGGGTCGATCTCGCCGGTCTGTTTGTTGATGGCGAAGAGGACCGTGCATTTGAAGCCATGATGAACGGCCAGGATCTTTGCCAGCTGGGGCATTCCCTCTTCGCCACGGTATTCCTCGTCGCCGGTGACGAAGACGATGTGCTTGCCCTTGCCGGGGCCTTCCTTGCCCTCGTAGACAACCCACGGATCAGCCGCCATCGCCGCATGAACGACCATCATTGCCGCCGCCATCAGCCAGATTGCCTTGCCCATCGCTTGCTCCTTGGATTTGGCAGGAGACGCCCGCCTCAGTCATAGGTATACCGGCCATCGGGCTTCGTTGCGAGGGCCGCAGGATGCGATTTGCAGGCGGTTGCGAACTTTTGAAGGGGGTCGCGCGGGACGCCCGTGCTACGAAGCCTGGCCGATCCGGGCGAGAAACTCGTCCTCGGTGAGCACGGGGACGCCAAGCTCCCTGGCCTTGTCCAGCTTGCTGCCGGCCGACTCGCCGGCAACAACAAAACTGGTCTTCCTGCTGACCGATCCGGACGCCTTGCCGCCGAGCCTGGTAATCAGGTCTTCAACCTGCTTGCGGTCGAACCGGGCCAGCGTGCCTGTGACGACAATGGTCTGACCGGCCAGGGGCAATTGGGCGGGAGAGGCGGCAGGACGCTCCATCCTGGGGTCGATGCCAACGGCCTTGAGCTGCCGTATGATCTCGATGCCGGCCTCGCTGTGGAAGAAGTCGTATACCGACCCGGCGATGGTTGGACCGATCTCGTTGACGCATGAAAGTTCGTCCCGCGAGGCGTTGGCGATGGCATCGAGCGATCCAAAACTGGAGGCCAGGACGTAAGCAACGCGATTGCCGACATGGCGAATGCCAAGGCCCGCCAGAAGACGATCAAGCCCCTGTTTGCGGCTACCCTCGAGTTCGTCAAGAATGTTCCGGGCGCTTTTCTCGCCCATGCGCTGCAGTTCGAGCAGTTGATCCATTTTCAGGCGATAGAGGTCGGCGTAGGTCTTGACCAGGCCGCGATCGACGAGTTGGTCGATGAGCTTTTCTCCCAGGTCCTCGATGTCCATCTGCCCCCGGCCGCAGAACCAGCGGAGGCGTTCCTTGAGCTGATCGGGACACGCGGGATTGACGCAGCGGATGTAGGGCGTGTCCTTTTCCCGTTCGACGGGCGCATTGCAACAGGGACAGCGATCGGGCGCCTCGACGGGCCTGGCGCCTTGCGGCCGCTTCTCCTCGACGACCGCGACGACGTAGGGAATGACCTCGCCGGCGCGTTCGATAATGACCGTGTCGCCGTATTGCAGGTCGAGCCGCCGGATCTGATCGATGTTGTGCAGCGTGGCGTGGGTGACGGTGACGCCGCCGATGAAGACCGGCTCGAGATCGGCCACGGGCGTGAGGTTGCCTCCCTTGCCAACCTGCCAGCGCACATTCAGCAGCCTGGTGGGCTGCTGCTCGGTTTCGTACTTGTAGGCAATGATCCAGCGAGGAGCCTTGCTGGTTGTACCCAGGCGATCCCGCTGCTCAAATGAATCGACCTTCATCACCATGCCATCGGTCATGTAGGGCAAGGTGCGGCGTTTGGCCTGGAACTCGTTGATGACCCGGATCGCCTCGTCGATGTTCTCGACGCGAACCACGTCCCCGGGCAGGGGCAGGCCCCAGCCTCGCAGCAGATCCAGCCATTCCCAGTAGGTCCGCACGGGAAGTGGTTCGACCTGGCCCAGGCCGTGCGCCAGGAACCGCAGGCGGCGCCTGGCGACGATCTTCGGATCGAGGCGGCGGAGCGTGCCCGCGGTGAGATTGCGGGGATTGGCGTAGGGCTCCTCTCCCTCGGCCACAATCTCCTTGTTCACGCGCTGGAAATCCTCGTTGTCCATGTAGACCTCGCCGCGCACCTCGACCACCGGCGGGATCGGACGGCCGTCGTCGTGAAGCCGCAGCGGGATGGAGCGGATGGTGCGGGCGTTGGCCGTGATGTCGTCCCCGACGCTGCCGCGGCCGCGCGTCGCAGCCAGAACGAGCAGGCCGTTCTCGTACCGCAGGCTGACGGAGGCGCCGTCGATCTTGGGCTCCAGCACGTAGGCGACCTTCTCGCCACCGAGGCCCCTGCGCACTCGCTCGTCGAAGGCGCGCACCTCGCCCTCGGAGTAAGTGTTGTCGATGCTCATCATGGGCACGGCGTGGCGGACGGGCTTGAGTTCATCAACCGGCTCGCCGCCGACGCGCCGAGTGGGCGAATCGGGCGTGACCAGTTCGGGGTGACGGCGTTCCAGTTCGATCAGTTCTGACATGAGCCGGTCATATTCGCGGTCGCTGATGACCGGGCGGGCCTGGACGTAATAGAGGTAGTTGTGGCGCTCGATCTGTTCTCGCAGTTCTCTGATCCGCCGTTGAACCGATTGGGACATGGCGTGATTTTAGCGAGGGGCGGGCGGGTTTGCCTGCGTCAGGTCCCAGAGCCAGCGCAGGGCCTGGTCGAGTTCGCGGGCGGCCTTCTCGGTCAAGACCCCGTTGTGGTGATTGGCGGCCCGTTCGATCAGCTTGTGCGGGCCGGGGTGGGCATCAACCACCAGGCGCTGGTAACGGACGGGCACCACCTCATCGTCGTCGATGAGGATGAAAGCGGCCGGAGCATTGACGCGGCGAGCGTTGGCCAGCGAATTGAGCCCGTCGGGCACCCCCATTGCAACAGGACCGGCGGCAAGCCAGAGGTTCCACCAGCCGAACTCTCCCAGGATCAGGTCTCGCAGGGGTACCGGCGTGCGCAGCACAAGGCCGGCGACCGGCCGATTGGCGGCCACGTGAAGGGCGAGGGTCGTGCCAAGGCTTTCGCCCCAGACAAACACGGGACGATCGCCCGCCTGCTTCTTCAAGGCGTCGAACGCCGCCAGCGCGGCGGGCCCCAGGCGGCCAAGACGTGCCGGCCCGGTGCTCCGGCCGTAGCCGGGCGGATTCATGGCCCAGACTTCGACGGGCAGGTCCGCCCATGTCTGAGCAACGGGCACGGCGGTCCACTCGGCGCGGGAGGCGTTGCCGACAAAGCAGAGGACCCAGGCGGCGGGCCGGCGTCCGCCGGCGGCGGGTGACTCGGCCGCGAACAACTCAAGCTCGCCGGATTCAAAGGCGACGATCTTGCGGACGGCCCCGCCCGCGTCCTCCGGCTGGCGGCTGGGAAAGAGGATGAAGCGGTCCGCGCATCCACCGAACATGACAAATATTAGGTATAGCGTGACAACGCACACCCAGAATATCATTCGAGGATCGCGCAGCCAGCGCCGCATGGTGTTATTCAGGTGCGCCCTTGCTCATGTCGTAGACCCATCCCTGCGACGCCGGCGCCCAGTCAAGCAGTTCCTCAGGCTTGAAGAACAGGGCCAGTTCCCGCTGGGCCGATTCGGAAGAGTCCGAACCGTGGATGAGGTTGAACGTGCTGGAGACCCCGTAGTCTCCGCGGATGGTGCCGGGCTCGGCCTTGAAGCCGAACGTGGCGCCCATCATCTTGCGAGAGACTTCGATGGCGCCTTTGCCCTGCAGAGCGATGACAATGACCGGCGAACTGGTCATGAAGCGGACCAGCCCGGGATAGAAGGGCTTTTCCTTGTGGGGAGCGTAGTGGGTTTCGGCCAGTTGCCGACTGATCTGCATCAGCTTCATGCCGACGATCTGGAGACCTTTCTTCTCAAACCGGGTGATGATTTCTCCGCAGAGGCCGCGCTGGACGGCATCGGGTTTCAGAATGATCAGGGTGCGTTCCATGAACGTTTCTCCGTAATGGGGTGGGCGGTTATATCCGAGCGACCGGCGCACGCCAAGCGGAAAAGGCTGGAGTCTTCCCTGATTTGAATTGGGCGCGCAGGCCCCCTATGCAGTAGTAGGTCATCAACTGCAAGGAGGCTCTATGCGATGCGTCAGGGATGACGTTCAGCGCCTATCGACGCTGTT
>Ga0101944_10003457_pt1 | contig 21974 bp, 21 predicted proteins | sample DewCreD2012metaG_FD_75245 | JGI IMG/M metagenome (GOLD analysis project Ga0101944, IMG submission 75245) | Hot spring sediment bacterial and archeal communities from British Columbia, Canada, to study Microbial Dark Matter (Phase II) - Dewar... ... | reverse complement strand
GCTGCATTTGGCATAAACAGCCAGCGCATCAAATCGGCTAGACTCATTTGATAGCGCGCGCCCATATAAAGCGCTCCAATCAGCGCAATCAACATGAAAAAATACATGCCCAATGCCGAAATGCGCGTATAAATCCACATTAACATCTCAAAATTCAAACCGCGTCGGTTAAGGGGCAGCGTTCGGCTGCCTGTCCTCCTCGAAGCATGGGTCGTATTCATCCTCATCCTCCCGCTGTCTGCATCAAAATTACCGCAGATAATCCAAAAATTGGCAGGAATACCGCCCACTCAACCCAAATAGCCTCACGTTGATACTCCAACAGATTTGGCCATAGGTCCAAAATGGTGATGCGCAGGCCATTAATGACGTGGAACAGCGCGCAGAAATACACCACAATTTGGAACAGCCAGTGTTCATAGATATTGTTCAAAAATTGCCCAATATCCCCACTGATGAACGATGCCAGGATGTGCATCGTAACAAAAATCGCCATGCCCAGGCCGCCAATCCGATGCAGGATAAAGGTCAGGAAAGGCCCCTTTCCCTTGTACCCCAGGGCGGTGAACAGGCTGACATTACGGGTCATGCCCATCGCTTCCTCCTTGATGTAATTTTGATGAATAGAAATTGACGCAAAATTCCAGTTTAATGATTATCACACGCCCAATTTGACAAAGAAAGTGACAATCATCCTAGTTATTTCATTCCAGTCATCCTCTAAAAAAGAAGAGGATGACCCTTATAATCCTATTACGTCTACAATGTCGTAATGGCGATTCTAATCGATTCTCCATACTTTCGCTTTCGTCAAAAAGAGTGATTACATCGTCAGCGCGGCCCCTTGTCCCGCCAAAGCAAGGATGCGCCGCGCGCCACGCCAACCCCGCATTAGCGGGACAAGAGGAGGTACGCATGTCAGGTTCGAACCGGGTCTCTCGGCGCGACTTTATCAAAGTCACGACCGGGGCCATTGGGGGGGTCATTGCCGCCGGAGTGGGTATTCCCAGCGTTGGCTACCTGCTCGCCCCGGCCCTGCGCGAAGACAAAGCCGGCAAACCGGTATTGGTCGCCAACCTCGCCAACATCCCTGTTGGCATTCCCTATCCCTTTTCTTTTACTGTCACCAAAGTCAACGGTTGGGAGCGCACGGCCAGCGTCTTTGGCGGGTTCATCGTCCGCAAATCCGAATCGCCCCAAGACCTGCTCATCCTCTCCAGCCGCTGCACTCACCTTTCGTGCCGGGTCAACTGGAATGAAGAAGCTAAGGGATTCGTCTGCCCTTGTCACGATGCCATGTTCGACATCGAAGGTAAAGTGTCTTATGGCCCTCCGCCCGAGCCGCTCGGCCATTTCGAATATGAAGTCGATGCCGAAGGCAACGTCATCATCATCCCTATCGAAAAGAAGGGAGAGTGACCATGCAAAGCACCTGGTGGAAAAAGATATTTGCCTGGCTGGATGAGCGACTCGGCCTAAACGAACTGTACAAAAACGTGCTCGACCGCCCCGAGCCGCTCGGCACCTGGTGGAATACCCTCGGCTCGGCCAGCCTGTTCCTGTTCCTGCTGCAAGGCGCCACTGGCATCTTCCTGACCGTTTACTACACCCCCTCGCCCGACCACGCCTACGACTCGATTCAATACATCATGAACGATGTTGCTTTTGGCTGGCTGATTCGCGGTATTCATCACTGGGGCGCTTCGCTGATGGTGCTGGTCGTTTTCATCCACATGCTGCGCACCTTCGTCACCGCCTCTTACAAATACCCGCGCGAACTGACCTGGCTGGTCGGCGTCGGCCTGCTGCTGCTGACCATCGGCATGGGCTTCACCGGCTACCTGCTGCCCTGGCATCAGATGGCCTACTGGGCCACCACCGTCGGCACGCAGATTGCGGGCAGCGTCCCCTTCCTGGGAGATTTCATCCTGAAATCGCTGCGCGGCGGGCCGGATTTGAGCGCGCTCACCCTGCAACGCTTCTTTGCCGCCCACATCTGGATTTTGCCCGCCATGCTGGCCGCGCTTATCGGCGTTCACCTGTATCTCATCATCAAGCACGGTGAATCGCACTTCCCGGACAAGGAAGATTAGCCGACGGTCTCGATACAACCTTCGGTCTACTCCTGATGGAGACACTATGAACGATGAAACCAAGCGCAAAATCAACGAAAAGTACGAACGCGAACTGCAGCGCGGCGAGCGGTTCTGGCCCGATAGCATTTACAAAGACGCCATCATGGCGCTGGGGATTTTCCTCGTCCTGATCCTGCTGGCGACCTTCGTCGGCGTTCACGACTCTCCCAAAGCCGACCCATCCGATACCAGTTATGTTCCCCGCCCGGAATGGTACTTCCTGTTCCTGTTCAAATTCCTGGCACTTTACGGGCAAATTCCCGTGTTGGGAAAAATTGAGTGGATTGCGACGGTTATTATCCCTGGCGTTGCGATTAGCCTTCTGACCCTGTTGCCTTTTATTGACAAATCGCCGCACCGCTATTACGCCAAACGCGCCCTGCCGCTCGGCATTATGGGCATCATGGTATTGGGCTTCGTGCTTCTCACTATGCTGGCCGATTATCCCACTATGGCAAGCGATGGTTCGCCCCTGCCAGGCATCCTCCAAGCCATTGCCGGGCTTGTCATCCCATTGCTGGCGTACATCATTTTCACTGTAATGGCGTACACGATGCGTGAGCAAGCCGTGCGCGGCATTACACTGACCGCCCTGGCCTCAGGCGTGCTAATGACCGGCTTCACCGTACTGGCAATGATGCTTTACCCGCTGCCAGACAAGGAAAAAGTCGAAGTTCCACATACCCTCGTCGACCAGATTGCAGCCGGGCAGGATTTGTACTCCATCCACTGCCTGGAATGTCACGGCGACGATGGCGCGGTCACGGTCATCGAAGGCGTAGCAGGACTCGAAGGCACGGTTGTGAGTCCCATCAACAGCCGCGACGTGTTATACACCGTCAATGACGCCTCGATGGCCGAAATCATCGCCTATGGCCGTCCCGATTTGGGCATGCCGCCGCTCGGCAAAGCCTACAATCCCGAAGGTCTCACCCGCGCCGAAATTGACTACATCGTCACTTTCATGCGCTATGCCTGGGACGACCGCTACGAGATGCCCGAAATCAAGCCGCTCTTCCCGCCGCTGGCCGAGAACGAAGTGCCATCGTATGACGTTCACATCGCGCCGATAGTCAAACGCTACTGCCTGTCCTGCCACCGCCCTGGCAAAGATAGCAACGCCTACTTCATGGATACCTACGAAAATATTCTGAACAGCGGTGACCATGCTGACAGGAACGTCATCGCTGGCGACGAAAACGGTTACCTGCTGCTCACCATCCAGGGGCAGACCATTCTCGATGAAACTGGCAAAGAAATCATCGGCGTCATGCCACCCAAAGGCACGCTCAAAGCGGATGTCGTCGATGCCTTCCGCCGCTGGGTGTTGATGGGCATGCCGCGCACCGTCGAAGACGCCGCCGGTCTGACCTGGCCTGCGCCATAAACGAAAATCACACCCCGACCAAACCAACCAATCAGGAAGGCTACTCGTGACCGGGTGGCCTTCCTGTAATTTAATATGTATAACTACGTACCCCGGCTTACATAACCGTAGGGTTTTTACGTCTTGATTTAAGTGCGCGTAAACTATAATATGCGGGTATCTTAATCTGTCACTTTTTTGGGGCAAGGCGAATGGGCGCGCTTAAAAACGTAGCGTTGATAATTTTATGGGGAATGTTTGCCGTTGGCTTGCTGGGGTGCGCGGGAGCCGATGGGACAAATGCGCCAGCCAGAATCGACATAGATTCTCGGTTCATCGAGTTTTATAATTTAATGGGCGGTGAACGCACCCTCGGAACAGCGCTTGGCCCGGCCTTCCAGCGAGACGGAAAAATCCTGCAATATACCGAAAATGCGCTGATGGTCTATGACGAGAGCAAGCCGGTAGGCGACCGATTCAATTTCGAGCCGCTTGGCATTTCCTTCCAAGTCAGCGACTTGCCATTGCCCGCCCCCGAAAACCAGCCAGAGACGCGGTTCATCAACGGCTACATCATCCCTCCTGAGTTCGTGACGCTCTTCGACCAATTGGGAGGGGTGCGTTTTGCCGGCTATCCACTGACCCAGGTGCGCTGGAATCCCGAAAAAAGCCGTTACGAGCAATATTTCGAGAAAATAGGACTCTATCACCGGGAAGGCGAAACCAGCGTGTACCTGCTCCCTTATGGACTGGTTTCTTGCCGGAGAAGACAGGCCGAACCGGGCTGCTCCGCCACCACGGCAGATGCTATCATCGGCGCTGAATACTTGCCGCAGCCTTTCTTGCCGATTATTAAACGCCTGGGGCAAGATTTTACCGGCGCGCCACTTTCGGAGCCATATCGCGCTGCTGATGGAATGCTGGAACAGGTTTACGAAAACGTCGTGTTAGCGGTTGACCCTGGCAACCTGCGCACCATCGGCTTGCGTCCCCTGCCCTTGCTGACCGGTTACCAGCCGGGGCCGCTCGTGCCTCCCAGCAGCGACCAGCGCATGGTCTTCATTATGCTTGACCCAGTCAGTGGATTAGGGCATAACGTCCCCAAACTTTTCATCGAATATATTGCTTCGCATGGCGGGGCAGAACTTTCCGGCAACCCCATTGGAGAACTGTTCGAGGAAAACGGCATGCCGCGGCAGTGTTTCCAGAACTACTGCCTCGATTTCGACCCCTCTGCGCCTGCTGGGGCGCAAATCCGACCGGCCTCGCTGGGGCGAACTTACCTGCGCGGCCAAAATTACCAGCCCGCCCAAATTGGCCTGCTGGCCTGGGAGACCAATTCTCATCTCTCACCAGGGCAGGAGCAGGTGTTGGGCGTTAGGGTGTATCATGATGCAAGTGGTCAACCCATGCAGGATGTTGAGCCAACGGTTGAAATCACCCTGCCGAATGGGACGGTGAAAAAACTGGTCTTTCCGCCCACCTCAAGCGCTGGGAATACCTACCTTGGGGTGAATTTGCCCGGCCTGAAAACTGGCGACCTGATTACCTATAAAGTTTGCGTCTCGCAGCCAGGCGGCGCGCCGGTTTGCGTCTCAGATAGTTGGCTAGCGCGGTGAGACTTTACGGACGGGCCTCCGCCAGCACTTCCACATGCGCAATGCTCTCTGCCACGCTATAAACCGCGAATGAGAACGGCAGCGATTCTCCTGGCGCGAGCGAGCCGCGCCACTCCCAACGCCGAACCCCCACAATTTTCCCGCCTGCATCATACGCCACGCCGGCCAGCCAGATTGTGCTGGCGGGTTTAGAATCCGCGCTTAGCCAGACCCACCCCTCCACCTGCGCCGAAAGGCCGCCCCTGGCAATCGCCACTAGCAGGTTCCTGGTTTCGACGGGAAGATAGCGCGCCCCATCGGTTTGGATGGCGGTCAGCAACTGCGCATTCGGCGTTATAGATGTCCCGATGCCGGGGAAGAAGGCGACCGCCGGAAGCGTTTTCCTCGCGCCCAAACTGGTCAGTGGCAAAAGCGATTCCTGACTCGTCATGGGCCGGCCTTCCGCGTCGAGCAGCGTGACCTGCACCTTGATGTTTTCCAGCCACCCTTCCCCAGGATGATGCACCGGGACAAAGCAATACAAGCCCTCGCTGGATGGGACGCCCCGCCAAACGGGGTAGCAGGCGGCCTGGCCCAAATCCACTACGGCGGGCGGTGGCAGAGCCTCCGGCGCGCGCGGCGCCGGAATCTGGATGGCCTGCCCAATCGACAGGGCTTCGGGCGTGATGCCAGGGTTGGCGGCCAGCAGTTCGGCCAGGGAAATACTGTAGCGGCCGGCAATTTCCAAGAGCGTATCGCCTCTTTGGACGGTATATGTCGAAGGAGTGGGGGTGGGAACGGCGTTCGCCGGGTCTGTCGAGACGGCCGTGGGAATGGTGGGTGTTTTGACGGGAATCGTTTGAGTGACGTAAGCGGTCAGGCTTAACGGCGAGAGCGGCCCCGGCGTGGTCGGTTCCGCCTCGCGGCAGCCTGCCAGCAGGAGGACCGCCAGGAGAACGTGAATCCACCGTTTGTCGCGAAAAAATTCCATACTTTGCATTATATCAAGGCCAAATAACTTGCCCGCCCCGATGGGCTGTGCTAAACTCATAGCATGAATCCCGAACTGCTCCCGCCTGAACCTTCCCCGCAAGAGCGGATGCTCCAACATGCTGTTGAGGCGATTCGCCAGGAGAATTTCGCGCAAGCGCGCGACATCCTGACCAAACTGCTGAAGGCCGACCAGAATAACCCGGCCTATTGGGTTTGGATGAGCGCAGCGATGGAAACCCAAAAGGAACGGTTGTATTGCCTGCAAGCGGCTTATAAACTCGACCCGACGGATGCTGCCGCGCGGCGCGGGCTGATTTTGATGGGCGCGCTGTCGCCAGATGACTCCATCCAGCCGTTCCCAATGAATCACCCACGTCCCTGGGAAAGCAAACTCAAACTGGTCGATGAGAAGCCCAAGCCCAAAGGGCTGAAACGGGTGACGGGCAACCCGGTCTTCCGGCTGGCGGCGATTTTCAGCGTGGTTGGGATTGTCATCCTGGGAGCGGTAATTGGGTTGGGGTCGATGATTGCCAACCGGCCTACTCCCACAGCCTTTGTGATGGGGACTCCGCGCCCGACGGTAACCCCGTATCGTACCAACCCGCCCGACGTAAAACCAACCCTTCCGCCGCTGGCGGCGCAATTGGATGCGACCTATACGCCAACCCCGATTTATGGAGCTACCCCGCATGTGGGGGCGGCGCAAGATATTTACAGGTCTGCCCAGCGTTCTCTGCTCAACCAGCAATGGGATAATTCGGTGAATATGTGGCTGCAACTTGCCACGGTGGAGCCAGGTTCAGTTGATGCGCTGTACTTTGCCGGGGAAGCGCGCCGCATGGCAAAACGTTATAACGAAGCCCTGACGTTTTATAACGAGGCGATTAGGGTCAATCCGAATTACGCGCCCAGTTACCTGGGCAAGGCGCGTGCTAACCTGGGGCGAAATCCAAATAGCAATGTGCTTTCTGACCTGGATAAGGCGCTTGCCAACGACCCGAATTTTGCCGAGGCCTACCTGGAGCGAGCCTTATTTTATATGAATCGCGCCAATTTCGCGGCGGCGCTGAACGATGTGGAAGATGCTAACGCCATCAACCCCGATTCACCGCTGATTAAATTGACCCTGGCGCGGGTGCTGCTGGCGATGGGCGAAAACGAGGCCGCGCTGGAGGCAGCCAGCCAGGCCAACGAACTCGACATCACCATGCTCGAAGGGTATTTGGTGCTAGGGATGGCCTATCGCGCCAATGGAGAGATTGAGAAGGCGGTGGAAACGCTGGAGATATATGTCCAGTACCAGCCCGATAATGCCGAAGCCTTCACGGTGTTGGGCGCGGCTTATTTCAATGATGGGAATGAAGAAGCAGCCCTCAAAAGTTTGCAACAGGCTCTGCGGCTCGACCGAACCAGTTCCGAAGCCTATTACTGGTTGGGTGAGTTGTACCTGAAGAAAAGCGCAGAAGATGGACTTGCTGATGCCCGGCGCGAGGAAAACCTTAACCTGGCAGTCGAGAACTTTGAAAAGTCGGTGCAATACAGCGCAGAGTCTTTTCGTAATGCGGAAGGGTTGGCGCGGGCTTACATGGCGATTGAAAAATGGGGCAACGCCTACATTACCATCGAAAAGGTTAAAAAAGCCATCAAGAACGATGTCGAGCAAGGCCAGTATCTCTACATTGCCGCAACTGCTAACCAAAAATTGAACGCAGTGGGGCCGGCTATCCGTGATTGGACTGCCCTGCTGGCCCTGCCAGAAGATTCTGTTCCGCCAGAACGCCGCGCCGAGGCCGAGGAGCAGCTGCAATTACTCAAGACCCCCACGAAAGAGCCGCCTACCCCCACTGATACGCGCACGCCAACCCCCACGCGCACCGAAACCATCACTCCCACGCCGCGCGCCACCCGCCAGCCTTCGGTCACCCCATCGGTGACGAATACCCGTCAGCCAAGCGCAACGCCCTGAGAAACAGCGTCCCGAAGGTCGAAACCCTTCGGGACGTTTCAATTTCACTTACCCCTTCGGCAGGCTGGGCAGGGGCATAGGGCGCGCAGGTAGTGCCAGTTATAAATCCCGTAATCGTGACCGTCATCCCAGACCAGGGTGATGCCATAAGAACCGGTCGCTTTGACGTTGACCAGCCGCGTGGCGGGAGACTCTTCCAGTTGGACGTGGAACACTTCCGGGTCAGGTTCGGGGGACATTTTCTCGTGTCCGCCCCGGCACTGGGCGCAAGGGCAGGCTGCCCGCAGCAGGGAAAACGGAAAAATACTCTCGTGACCATCACCCCAGGTAATGGTCATTTCAAGGGCGGGCCGGTTGGCGGTAATGTTCAGGGGTTTTTCTTTCACTTTTTTCTCCATTTTAGGATGTCATTTGCGATGGACTGGCACGCGTCGGGGTTCTTCGCGTCGCAGTTCAACTGCGGCGCAACCCGGTTATGGATTTGGCGCGGGAATGGCTTCCAGGAAATTGGCGGCAGCCCACCCGGCGCGGCCATCATCGTAATTCGAGACGACGTACCACCAGGTGTAGCCATCTCGCTCGCGCGGGCCATCTTCAATGAGGAAGACCTCCGAGTCGAAGCCCATAAACTGTTGGCTGGAATCCAGCCCTGGCGCGGAACGGATATTCAAGCCAACGCCGCCGGTGCCGACAATCTGGACATAGATACCCGTCGTCAGTTGGCCTGGCGCGAGGGTTGGCGTGGGAGTAGGTGCATAAGGGTCAACGGTTGCAACCTCAGAGGGGGGCGTGCCTGTTGGGGCGGGAATGACTGTCATGGCGGCCATCAATCCTGCTGGGTCGGGCCTGGGAGGCACAGACCAGGCCATCCAGACGAACGTCAATACCAGCAAGAGCAGGGCGAACAGGATTGCGCCAGCAATTGCGCGTGGGGTAAGAGCGGAGCGGAAATCGATTCTCATGGGTAGGTGAATTTTACTCACTTTTGAGCAAATGGGCGTATGATGATTACATCATCGTTACATTGTATATTCCAACAATTTCGTAGAGTGACGCCCTTGTCGATATATGTATAATCTTAACAGTGATATTTCGAACCAGGCCGGGAATAATCGTCATGATTTCACTATTGAGACCTCCCCCTGGCAAGGTTTATAATTCAGGATTGGGTAAGCTCTGTTGAGGTTATCGCGTGAGCATTCGTTTCAAAGTTGTGCTTCCATATCTCTTTTTAACTCTGGTGGTGGCGGCCATTGGAGTCTACGTGGTTACCTGGCTGGTATCAGGGTCGCAACAGGAGCGGCTCAAGAATCAAATGCGCGAAGCCGGCCGAATTGTTTTGGATGAGTTTGGCAAACAAGAAAAGCAGCACACCGAAAAAGCCCGTTTGATTGCATATACTGTCAATCTGGCTGAATCGCTTCAGGCTGGCGACGTTGTCGCGCTCGAAACACTGGTGAGGCCCCAGGCGGAGGGGAATCGCATCGAAGAATTATTTTTGATTGACGAACAGAGACGGGAACAGTTGCACCTGCTCCGCCGCTCCGATGGCGTGCTGGAGACCATCAATTACGAGGTGGGGATGGGCAAATCTGCCTGGATAGACCCGCTTTTCTTGAATAACACCGATTTTCCTGTTCGTACTTTGGGATGGAATCAGGTCGACCAGCGCTATTATCATTACACCGCCATCTCCATCTTGCGCAGCCAAAAGGTTGTGGGCGTGGTGGTGATAGGCACCTCGTTAGATACCCTGCTTCCGCGCCTGAAGAGCATCTCGCTTACGGATGTCATCCTTTATGACGGCGCTGGCAAAATCATTGCTTCTACGCTGGCCGGTCAGGTCGAAAATACAGTGCCCGAAAGCACCTTTTTGCTCGACCCAGTTTCGTTGAATGAAATCCTGATAGCATCTAATGTAGTATACGGCGAGAACAAGAATATTTCAGGCCGTTATTACAGCATAGCGCGCGGCGTTTTACAGATTGGCCGCGACCGGCTGGGAGTGTTTGGGGTTGTCCTGCCTGTGGATTTTGTAGTAGAAGCCAGTTCCACCAGCCGTGATTTTTATATCTTGTTGTTCGCTGTGGCCGCAGTGGTCGTTGTGCTGCTGGGATATCGCATTTCGCAAATGCTCATCAAACCACTTCATACCTTGTTGCGCGCCTCGCAAGCCATTGCCGGTGGTGACTTGAGTCAGCGTACAGGTATCCTCACCGGTGATGAGATTGGGGAACTGGCGCATACCTTTGATGAAATGACGGAGCGGCTGCAAGCGCGTACTGCTGAATTGGAAAAGACCTACAAAGTACTGGAACAAATGGACCGCACCAAAGTCAGCTTCATCGAGGTTGCGGCGCATGAACTTCGCACCCCGTTGACGCTGGTCAAAGGCTATACCCAGATGCTTGCTATAAAGTTTAAGGATGAGCCGGAAATGATGGCGTTGACCCAGGGCATTTTGGATGGTTCGGACCGGATGCAGGAAATCGTCGGCAGCATGTTGGATGTCTCGCGCATCGATAGCAAAATCCTGAAAATCCTCCCTGAAGATACTAACCTGGGGGTGGTGATGGCGCGAGTCTATAAGAATTTTCGTGATGCCGTTCAGGAAAGGAATCTCACCCTGTCTATGCAAGGGGTGGATGGACTTCCCATCATCCAGGCTGACCCTGACCAACTGTACAAGGTGTTTTATCACCTGGTCATTAATGCCATCAAATATACGCCCGATGGCGGCCGCATCACCGTTCATGGGCATCTTGTTGAAACCGGGGATGGGCAGAACGAGGTCGAAATTGTGGTCAGCGATACGGGCATCGGGATCGACCCCGCCCATCATGAACTCATCTTCGAGAAATTTTACCAGACCGGGGAAGTGTACATGCACTCAACCGGCAAGACCAAGTTCAAAGGCGGTGGCCCTGGTTTGGGATTGGCCATCGCGCGCGGGATTGTCGAAGCCCACCAGGGACGGATTTGGGTGGAAAGCCCAGGGCATGATGAAACCACTTTGCCGGGAAGCAAGTTCTTTGTCCGTTTGCCGTTGAAAGTGAAAGGCCATGAACACACCCCAGTCCAAGAAGCGTGAACGGCGCGGCCTGTTTTTGTTGATTTTTATGTTGCTCTGTGGCTTGCTTACGATGGTTATCGTTGGCCGGTTTGCAGCGCGCCTGTCTCCCAACTGGACGCTGCCTAACTCGAGTATGAATTCAAACATCGATCCTGATAAAGAGTATGCCAGCCTGCCAACTGGTCAGCCGGTTGCGCCTTTATTGCCAGAAATTGCGACACCCCCACCCTGGTGGGATACCTTCCTGACCCCCGCTGGGCCGCTCAATCCGCCTGTTCTTCCTATTGTGACCTTTGTGCCGCCCGCCACGTTGACGCCGACTGTTACGCAGACTGCTGGTTCTCCCTGGCCCACTGCCTCCCAGCAAGCAACCAGCGTGCCTTCGGCAACCTGGACTTCCTTACCATTTTACACGTGGACTCCTGTCATCTACCCGACTTTGCTCTTCCCTACTCGCACCTTTACCCCGCGCCCGACCAATCTTTCAACATCAACGGTCACTCTGACTGCCACCATTACCCCGACGAGTACCATTACCCCGACAATTACTATTACACTTACCCCAACAACTTCTCCCACCGCAACCCCAACGCCGACTGAGACAGGCACGCCAACCGCAACGCCGACAGAAACCAGCACGCCAACCCAAACCGCAACCCCTACCCAAACTGCCACCATCGCGCCGCCGCCGGGTAACATCAATATTGGGCCGGGAGATGGGTCTATCTATTCTTTGCTCAATGGTGAGTCAGTAATTGTTGATATGGGTACCAATCTGATCATTGGCAATGGAACGAATGCGCCCGATATGGTTTATTATGAGATGACTGCAGCTGGGGGCATTTATATGGATTGCGTCATCGTCGAAATCTCGGAAAATTATACTGGGCCATGGTTCGTGGTGCTAGACTGGTGCGATACCGTTGTCGCCGGCGTGAATGCAAACACCAGCCTGGGCGGTCTACTAGGCGGCCCCGTATATTTGCCGGAAACCGACAACCTGTACATCAACCCCGGCGATTTATATGGCGCTCCTCCCACCGGGGTTATGATTGACATAGATTCGCTCGGTTTAACGGGCATCTATCGTTATGTGCGCCTGAGCGCGCCGTCAGCCGGCGCAGACGCGGGCGCAGACGTAGACGCAATCGGCTTATACCCTTGACGCGAAACGTCCCGAAGTTCAAAACCCTTTGGGACGTTGGTTTTTGTAGCACAAATCTTGTTGCTCGGTTCGCGCCGCAGTTCAACTGCGGCGCAACGTCAAAGCAGGTAATGACAGACAAATCAAAGAGTTGTCCTACAAGTTTTTCACCAAATATAACTCCCCGCGTTCGAAGCCTCGCTCAAGATAATACTTGCGCGTGCCAACTGCCGAGATGACAGCCACGCGCCTGAAACCGCGCAATTGGGCAATGGCTTCGGCTTCTTGCAACAGCCGCGTCCCCAGGCCGGTGTGTTGCGCCGCGCCGTTTCCTTCCGCGCCGACGGGCAGGGATTGCCCGTAGACGTGGACTTCACGGATAAGCGCAGCCCCCTCCAGGTCAGATAACCCGGTCGGTGGCGTGTCTTTTGTGGGCAGAGCCAGGCGAATGAAACCGGCAATTTGGTCATTGGGGGTGACAAAGGAGAGGAAATGTTCCTCGGTATAGGCTGCCATATAAACCAGGTCATCCAGTCGCAGCACCGAAACATCGACCTGCGTCCCGCGCACTTCGCGGCAGCGGATACAGTTGCACCGCGTCCCGCGCCGCTTCATTTCATTGTGGACATCCTGCCGCAGCGAGGTGCGCTTGTTGCCCTCGACTACGTTCGTCGAGGGGATGTCGCGGATGATGCGGTTGATGCGGCAGTAGCGCGGTACGGTCGGTTTAATGTCGGCGATCAGCTCAATTAACTGTTCGGTGGTGTAGGGTTGGTACTCGCCGCGCTGCCAGACTTCGTATAGTTCGGCATTGGCAAGCAATTGGTTGGGGTAAATCTTGATTTCATCGGGACAGAAGCCCTCCCACAAGCGGGCAAAATCGGCGCGGTCGCTTTCAGGAGTCGCGCCGTGCAGGTTGGGCATCCAATGCAGGACGATTTTGAACCCGGCGGCGCGCAAGAGGGCGGTCGCCTTGAGCGTTTCAGCCACGGTATGGCCGCGTTTATTCATCTCCAAGATGCGGTCATCCAGGCTTTGTGCGCCCATCTGGACTTTGGTCACGCCCAAATAACGCAGCCAGGCCAGTTCTCTGGGGGTAATCTCATCGGGACGGGTTTCGATGACCAGTCCAACATTGCGGTGCGGGGCGGTTTCGTTGATGGACTGGGCGGTGGACAGGCTCGTCTCCTGGTTTGCCCCCAAAGCGAGCGAACCCCAGCCGTATTTGGGCAGAGCGGGGGTGTTCATTGCATCGAAACAGCGCTTGATGAACCATTCTTGGTAATCGCGGCGATACGCGCTCCAGGTGCCGCCCAGGATGAGCAGTTCGATTTTGTCGGTGGGATGCCCCAGCGCTTCTAGTGCTTCGATTCGCGCGCGAACTTGCGTGTAGGGGTCGAAATCATGCTCCAGCGCGCGCATCGCGCCCGGTTCATCGGGCAGGTAACTTTTGGGCATGCGCACGTCTGTCGGACAGAAGATGCACTTGCCAGGGCAGGGATAAGGCTTGGTCAGGACGGTGACGGTGGTGACGCCTGAAAGCGTGCGCACCGGCTTCATGCGGATGCGTTCGAGCAGGCTTTTATCAGGACTCAATTCGCTGCGCGCCGTCATCTCGTTATAAGCGGCTACCAGCGCGGCTTTGGAGAGAATTCCGCCCCCTGGCATCGGGTTATCGCGCAGGGCCTCCAGCGGGTCGGCGCCATTGATGATTTCATCCAGCACAATCCGCGCCTGGGCGAGCTTTTCGGGCGTGATGGCTTTTTGCTGTTTCCAGCGGGTTTGGCGGTCGGTAAGTTCCATGGATACTCGTAAAAAGTTACTTGATATTCGATGTTCGGTGTTCGATATTTGAAAATCGTAAGTCGTAAATCGCTTATCCCATCGGATAGCGCATGCGCTGACCACCGATGAGGTGCATGTGCAGGTGATAGACGGTCTGCCCGCCATCGGCGTTGGTGTTGACGATGAGACGGTAGCCGCTGTTGGCGATTCCCTCGGCTTCGGCAACTTGCCTTGCCACGAGGAACAGACGCCCCAGCGTGGACTCGTCCTGCGGGCTGGCGTGGTTGACCGATTCGATGTGGCGATTTGGCACGATGAGGACATGCGTTGGAGCGACGGGGTGAATATCACGGAAGGCCGTTACTTGTTCATCCTGATAAAGTATTTCGGCTTTGGCCTGCCCGGCAGCAATTTTGCAAAAGGTACAGGTAGGGTTCATAGCGTGGAGCATTCTTGAGATACGAGAATATATGTGAATGGCGAAAGGGCGAAACATGTGGTTTGCTAATTGGTCAGTAGCGATTGGGTATTCAACCTGCCAATTACCAATCGCCAATCACCTTATGGCCCTACCACCGGCAACGGCCCGTAAGCAGGCGAGCAGGCGATGTCGTAGTATTCGATTTCTGTAGCGCGCACGCTCTCTGCATAGACGGCGGCCTCGGCGCCAATGCGGCGCACGGTGTCAATGTGGTTGCGCGCATCTGGCGACCAGTAGCGCGGCAGGGTCATCAGCGGGTCACCGGCCGGCACTTCGGGGATGTAGGAGGGACGCATTGGGTCGCTTTGCTCGGCCTGGGGCACCCAGTTGAACATGACCGGGCCGCGCGGGTTGACGGTGAAGCCTAACTGGTAGTTGTATTCACGGGCGATTTCGACTGCGCGCGGGGTGAAACTGCCGCCCGGCCAGATGTAGGCAATTGGCGTTTTGCCAAAATATTTTTGGAACATTTCAAACGGTTTGCCCAATTCTTGCCGCATGTAAGTTTCGCTGGAGTTGGCGGTGATATTTTCGTTATGGACGTAGCCATGCGCCTGGTGGTCTACCCAGCCTTCGGCCTCCAATTCGGCATTTTGTTGCCAGATGTCGGGACGTTCATCGAGGGTGATGTAGGAATTGATGACTTTCCAGCCCCAATCTTTGTAGTATTTATAAAAAGTATCATCGAAACTTTGGCGAAATTTACGGTCATCTACAATCAACAACACCGAGCGTTTCGGAATTTTCGCATTGTGGTACAGGAAATCGGCCGCCTGTTGCATGGTGACGGCTTCAAAGCCCTGTTCTTTCAGGTCTTTCATCAGGCGGTTAAAGTCATCCATCGACATGTCATGATATACGCCAGTTGCCGCGGAATTGACCTCGCCTTTAGCGATGCCGTGAAACATGATAGGCATTAGCACAGTGCCGGGGATAGCGTTGTTTGGGTCCCATTTGGCGCGCAGGTATTGGCAGGTATCGTCGAGGTAGGCGCGCGGCTGGTCGAGCGGTTTCAGCAAATCGGTCGTGAATCCGGCTGGCAGGGCGGGCGGCGTGCGATTTGGGTCAGGCGTGGAAGTTGGGATGGCTGTCGCAGTCGCGGTCGGCAGGATGGCCTGGGCAGTCTGCGAAGCGGCGGCAAAGACGGTGGCGACGGCCTGGGTGCTGGCTGCGTTTACGTCAACGGTGGAGGCCTGAGGCAGGGGGGCGGCCTGGGGCGCGCAATTTGTTAAAATAACGGCGAACAGGCCGGTGAGGAGTGTAAAGGAGAGTCGTCGAATCATCAGTCAATTTTAATCGGTTATTGTTCTAGCGGGACTTTTATTCATTTCCCTGATAGCGCGCCGAGAGTACCGGACATGGCGCGGTTTCGGCAACATCGGCAGTGACATTGGCGGTTGCCATCTGCCGCAAACTATGGGAACTGTAGGGCGACCCCATGCAGACCATATCGTAGCCGCCCGCGCGGATTTCGGCGCGGATTTCCTCGATGGCGTCGCCTTGACGGGTAACAACCTGCGCCTTGACGTGGGCTTTGCGCGCGATTTCCATTGCCTGGCGCAGGGTGCGCCCGGGCAGGGTGTCGGTGGCGGCCAGGTTCTGCCAGTTTTCGCGGATGGCGCGCGCTTCGGGGTAATCCAGGTCAATGGACGGGACGACCGTCAGCAGGGTCAGGGAGGCTTGGAAGGCGCGCGCCAGCCGAACGCCCATGCTTTCTGCCGTCAGGCCGTAGCCCAGCCCGCCCAGGCAGACCAATATCTTTTGAACGGGTATTTTTGCCGCCGGGACGTATAACAGGGGTTTTTCGACCCCGGCCAGGATATGGCGGAAGGAGCGTCCGGCGAAGAATCGCCGCAGGGCAGGACGGCCCAGCGGCCCGGTGATGATGATTTCAGCCGCCTCATCTGCCGCTTTGCGCGGAATCACGGCTTCAGCGGGGCCGGCTTCCAATTGCAGGGCGTATTTCACTCCTTTTTGCTGGAAGAGGGTCACGGCCCGGCTGAATATCTCTTCCACCGCGTCATTGTCGCCTCGATTTTCCAGGATGCCAACCAGGGTGAGCGGCGCATCCAGTTGCGATGACATCCAGGCCGAGAATTCAATCGACGGCCAGGTGGTTTCATTGCCATTGGTTAACACGAATAAAGATTTCATCGGAATAAAATAACTCCCAAGATACCGGCCCCTATCAGCACCATTGGGGCGGGGACCTCGAACCAGAAGGCCAGGGCCGCGAGCGCGGCGATGACCAGAGTGCGGGGTTTGATTTTTTTGCTCGTTCCGGCGCGGAAAAGCTCCCAGCCGACCAGCACCATCAGCGCGGCCACTGCCGGACTCATGCCGCCGACGAAACGCCCCAGCCAGTCTTCCTGTTGGAAGTGTTGCAGGATGGCTGCTACGACAAGCATCATCACGGTTGGGGGTAGGATGGCACCCAGCAGGGCGGCCAGCACGCCGGGAACGCCGGCTGCCGCGTGGCCGACGAACATTGCCAGTTTGAGGGCTTCGCTGCCCGGAAGGACGTTGGAAAACCCCACTGCTTCGACAAAGCGTTCCTCGCTCATCAGTTTTCCCGCCGCTTCGTCGTATAACAGGCCAATGGAGGCCGGCCCGGAGGGGGAAAGCAGGTTGACTTTTAGGAACATCCAGAACAGTTTGAGCCAGGTCGAAAATTGGGAATGGTTCATCGCAGCAACACCACTCCCAGGATACCGGCAGCCAGCACCACAATTCGCGCCGGAAAATCGCGCGCCATGACGACCAGGCTGACGAGCGCAATTCCCCAGCCAAACAGGCCGGTTTGGCCGCCTTTCTCGAAAATCTTCCAGGCTGTGAAGAGCATGAGTACCGAGATGGCCGGGGTGAGGCCCTCTACAAACCGCCCGACCCAGGCTTCGCGCCGCAGGCGGTGCAGGATGGTCACCACGCCGAAAATGAGCGCGGTGGGTGGCAGGATGGAGCCGAGCATGGCGACCAGCCCGCCGGGAATGCCCGCCGCGGCGTAGCCGATATACATTGCCAGTTGAATGGCGTCGCTGCCCGGCAGGACGGCTGAAAAGCCCACCGCCTGCACGAACTGGCTCTCGGTGATGAAGTGTCCGACGGTTTCACCGTGCAGCAGGCCAACCGAGGCCGGGCCGGAGGTGCTGAGCAGGTTGACCTTGAGGAAGGTCCAGAACAAGAGCAGCAAATCTGACATACGTGGCGGTATTGTAGCCGGATTATCGCGGCTGGCAAAGGGCAGGAGGTAGAGTCCGAAGACGCCCGACGTGAATTCGAGATAAAGATTTCGAGTCTGATTACGCTAAAAATTTTTCACGCAAAGCCGCAAAGACCGCTAAGTTTTTTATTTTCTGTAGCGGATGGCCGCCTCTTGATTTAGTCTAATGGTTAGTCTATAATGATTTTTGGAGGTTGTTATGACTGTTTTCAATATTCATGAAACCAAAACCCATTTTTCTAAACTGATGAAGCGCGTTTTGAATGGCGAAGAAGTGATTATTGCTCGCGCCGGGAAGCCGATTGCCCGCATTTTGCCGATTACCGACTCCGCCATGCCGCGCAAGCCGGGCATGGATAAGGGCAAGGTCATCATCCAGCCGGATTTCGACGCGCCCCTGCCGGAGTTCGAACTGTGAAAGCCTTGCTTGATACGCATACGTTCCTGTGGTGGAACATGGACGATGAGCGGCTTTCGTCCCGTGTCCGCGAAGTGATTGGCGATGGCCACAACGACATCTATTTTTCCGTTGCCAGCGCTTGGGAAATTGCAATTAAAGCCGCGCGCGGTAAACTTATTCTGCCAGAGGAACCCGCTGACTATATTGCCAGGCGGCTCGAAACCAATCATTTCCGGCCTTTGCCGGTGCAAATCAGTCATGCGGGGCAAGTATATCTCTTGCCCCGCTATCACGATGACCCTTTCGACCGGCTGTTGGTTGCCCAAAGTCAACTGGAAAACCTGCCCTTATTGACCATTGACCACGAAATCCAGAAGTACGATGTAGAAACAATCTGGTAGATATAAACAACGTCCCGAAGGCTGCCCAAAGCCTTCGGGACGTTGTTTTCGTAAGTATGTTTACCACTCGCCCGTGCGCAGGTACTCGTCGATGGCGGCGGCGGCGGTTTTGGCCTGTCCCATCGCCAGGATGACGGTCGCGCCGCCGGTGATGATGTCGCCCCCAGCGAAGACGCCCCGCTTGGATGTTTTCATTGACTCCTGGCTGACTACCACCGTGCCGTTCTTGGCGGTGGTCAGTTCGGGGGTGGTTTTGGCGATGATGGGGCTGGGACTCTGCCCGATGGCGATGACCATCACATCGGCGTGGATGTGAAAGTTGGAATTGGGAACCGGCACGGGGCGGCGGCGGCCTGAAGCATCTGGCTCGCCCAGTTGGTTCTCCAGGCATTCCAGCGAGGCCACGCGCCCGTTTTCGCCGTGGAAGGCGACCGGGGTGGTCAGGAAGTAGAATTTGACGCCTTCCTGTTCGGCGTGGTGGATTTCTTCGGCGCGGGCGGGCATTTCGGCGCGCGAGCGGCGGTAGACGATGATGGATTCTTTTGCGCCCAGGCGCAGGGCGGTGCGGGCGGCGTCCATGGCCGTGTTCCCGCCGCCAATGGTGACGACCCGCTCGCCAATGGCGATGGGCGTGTCATATTCCGGGAAGCGGTAGGCGCGCATCAGGTTGGCGCGCGTCAGGTATTCGTTGGAGGAATACACGCCTCCCAGGTTTTCACCGGGGATGCCCAGGAACCAGGGCAGGCCGGCCCCTGTTCCCAGGAAGACGGCGTCATAGTCTTGCAGCAGTTCGTCGACGGTGGCGGTGTTGCCGACGATGAAATCTTTGACGACCTCGACCCCCAGCGCGCGGACGTAATCGACCTCGCGTCTGACAATCTCTTTGGGCAGGCGGAATTCGGGGATGCCATAGACCAACACACCGCCCGCCTCGTGCAAGGCCTCGAAAATGGTAACTTTGTGTCCCATCCGCGCCAGGTCGGCAGCGACGGTCAACCCGGCTGGGCCGGACCCGGCCACCGCGACCTTTTTACCGGTTGGTTGGGGTAGTTCGTGGACGGGCGGCGGGCCTTGCCGGGCCTCCCAATCGGCCACGAAGCGTTCCAAGCGGCCAATGGCGACCGGCTCGTATTTCTTCGATAGCACGCATACGCCTTCGCACTGGGTTTCTTGCGGGCAGACTCGGCCGGTAATGGCCGGCAGGGCGTTGGTTTTTTTAATCAGGTCAACCGCCGCCTGATAGTTTCCTTCGTTGATATGGCGGATGAATCCCGGAATGTCGATTTTGACCGGGCAGCCTGGCATGCAGGTTGGCTTGGCGCAATCGAGACAGCGGGCCGCCTCAGCCAGGGCTTCTTCGATACTGTAGCCGTAAGTCACTTCTTCGTAATTGCGCGCGCGAACCTCGGGTTCTTGTTCGCGCATCGGGGTGCGGGTGGGGATGATTTTAGCCATGCGCAGACTGCCTTTCCATAGCATCGGCGGCTTTATCCAGGCGGCACTGGTGGTTTTTCCAATGTTCGAGGGCGCGCTTTTCATCGGCGCGGTAGAACGACATTCGTTCCAGCAGCAAGTTCCAGTCGACTTTGTGGGCGTCGAACTCCGGCCCGTCGACGCAGACGAACTGCGACCCGCCGTCGCCGAACGTGACCCGGCAGCCGCCGCACATGCCGGTTCCGTCAATCATGATGGTGTTCAGGCTGACGATGGTCGGTACATTGAAAGGCTGGGTAGCAGCCGAGACGAACTTCATCATAATTGCCGGACCAATTGCCCAGACTTTGGCAATCGCTGGATTCGCTTGCAGGATTTCCTTGAGCGGCTCGGTGACCAGGGCTTTTCGTCCGTGCGAGCCGTCGTCGGTGCAGACAATCAACTCGTCGGAGAATTCGCGCATCCGCTCTTCCCAAAACAGCAGAGATTTGTTGCGCGCCCCAATGATGGAGATGACATGGTTGCCGGCTTGCTTGAGCGCGCGCGTAATGGGGAAGATAGGGGCAATGCCCACGCCGCCGCCGACCATCACCACAGTCCCATAGTTTTCGATTTCGGTGGCGCGTCCCAGCGGGCCGACAATGTTGGCGAATGAGTCCCCTACTTCAAACAAGCCCATTTGGGCGGTCGATTTGCCGACTTCCTGAAAGATGATGGTAATTGTGCCTTGCCTGGCGTCGAAATCAGCAATCGTCAGCGGAATCCGTTCCCCTTTTTCATCATTGCGCACGATGACAAACTGGCCTGCCTGGGCCTTGCGGGCTACCAGCGGCGCTTCCACAACCATTAGTTTGACCGTCTCGCTCAACACTTCTTTGCGCAAGATTTTGTACATGCCATGCTCCTTCCAAAGGGCGAATAATCCTCCCGGGTTATTCGTTAATGATAATCAAGGCGGTTTATACATTACAGCAACTTATGTCACCAAACCAGACGACATTCATCACCTTTCAGCGCGTTAGAGTTGCATAAACCTGCCGGCCTGGGAACTTTCCCCCAGGATGAGCGTAGATTACAATGTTTATCCAAAATAAGTAAAATATCGGGAAGGGACTGGAAGCAAAAACCAGCCTGTGGACAGTTTGACAGGTTTAGACAGTGTCCTCTCTGTACACTGGCAAGAATTGGAGGTTCGATGAAAGGCAAAAGCATATTTTTTATTATCGGTTTCCTGGTTGTGGCCGGCCTGGCGGTTGCTTACTACTTCAACCAGAACGCCAGGAACGCGGAGAGCCAGTACCAGACTGTCGCTGCCGAAAGAGGAGACCTGTTGGCGGTTGTGGGAGCAACTGGCACGGTGCGCGCCCGCCAAAGCGCGCAGTTGACCTGGCAGACGACCGGGACGGTGGAAACCGTCAGCGTCAAAGCGGGTGATTCGGTATCGGCAGGTGATAAACTCGCCAGCCTGGATAAGTCTTCCGTCTCCCAGAACATCATCCTGGCCCAGAGCGACCTGCTCAGCGCCCAGCGTTCCCTCGAAGATTTGCGGGTTTCAAATGTAGCGCGCGCTCAGGCCGAGCAGGCAGTTGTCGCGGCGCAAAAAGCCTACGATGACGCCAAGACTCGTTATGACGGCATCAACTTCCAACGGGCAAGCGATTCGTACATCGAGAATACCAAAGCCGAACTCGACCTGGCACAGCAACAACTGACCCTGGCGAAACGTTTCTATAAATTAGTCGAAAACCTGGCGGATGGCAACCCACAAAAAGCCCAGGCGCTTGCCAACCTGACCTCGGCGCAAATGCGGGTCGACCAGTTGAAAGCCAAACTTAACTATGTCACCGGCCGGCCCGACGAACAGGAGATTGCCCAGCGCAAAGCGGCGCTCGATGTGGCTGCCGCCCAGTTGGAGGACGCGAAGCGAAAACTGGAGCGCATCAAAGATGGCCCTGACCCGTTGGACGTGGCTGCTTTG
>Ga0101944_10003456_pt1 | contig 21987 bp, 19 predicted proteins | sample DewCreD2012metaG_FD_75245 | JGI IMG/M metagenome (GOLD analysis project Ga0101944, IMG submission 75245) | Hot spring sediment bacterial and archeal communities from British Columbia, Canada, to study Microbial Dark Matter (Phase II) - Dewar... ... | reverse complement strand
AATGGTCGATTCACTGATAACATCGTACCAACAGGCAATGGGTAACTGACTGGAGATGATAGTCGAGGTTTTGGCATGTCGGTCTTCGATGATTTCCATTAAATCGTACTGTTGTTGTTTACCCCGTTCGCGCGGGTTTGTAATCGCCCACGCTCGCGCGGATTTGTAACCGACCGAAGGGAGCTCGGCAAAGCCAATCCGTGCGGTTATTTTTAAAAGGTATTTTGCATATAAAGTATTTGTCACGGACTACAAGTCCGCGCCAGCAATGAAGTTCTCAATGAGGCACAGCACGAATAAGTAATAAAGTGTGTAAGAAGTGTTTGTCACGGACTACAAGTCCGCGCCAGCAATGAATGGTGTAAACCGCACGCGTTTAAAACGCGCGCGAGCGAGGGAACGTGCAGGCCATTTCCGGATTCCCGGGCGTTGACCTGGGCGACAACGGCCTTGACCATGCCGACAACGAGCTCCTGAGCGCCTACAACCCCGAGATGAACCGGGTAATATCGGCCTTTAAGGACTGGCATGGCAAGCTGAGCCCCGATGCCGCCTACCTGTTCCTGGTGCCCAAGGCCGATGGCGGCCTGCAGGGCTACATGCCCTTTAACCGCCAGTTTGGCTTTGTGGTGGTGCCATTGGATGGCGCTGGCAATGTGGATGCCGCCACACTGGCTCGCACGGCAGCCCATGAATTGGGGCATGGAATTTTTTCCCTCCGCCACACCTTCAGCACCAAAAATTTTGTAACTTTACCCCAAGGAACAACCGATAACCTGATGGACTACTCCGGAACCCAGGCAACCAAGCTGTACAAGTACCAGTGGGACCTGATCCACGACCCACAAACCATACTGTTCGCCTGGGCGGAAGAAGAGGAAGAGGGGGAAATGGGGGGAAAATGGACGATATTAGATAAAAAACATACGTTACTATTTAATCATGTATATGATAATAACAAAGAAGGAGATCTAAAATATCATGAAAAAATAGCTGACGCCCTTTTAAAAAATTCAAAAGAAGAGAGTATTGATTTAGAATATACAGAAAAAGAAGAAAAAGAATGGATAAGTCAGTGGAAATTACGAACAGCTTCATCGGATCAGATACTTGATAAAATAATAACAAAAATACAAAAAGCCGAAAAAGGCAAGCAGATTGAAAAAATGAATTTAAAAGCCAAAGGAATTTACATCGGCAAATACAAATTAAATGATATAGAATATCCTATCGCAATATATAGCGAAAAGTATAAAATAGATAATATAATCAAAGTTCAGGTAAGTGAGGTATCGGAACTTGAAAAGGAAGAAAACCGAAAACATGTAAAAGCTGAAGAGACATTCATAAAATATCTGGTAATTGCCTTTTATGAAGAAGGGAACAATGAACCAGTTTTGATGGTGCAAATTGAAAAATTCGATATTAGTAAGTCACAAAATACCAAGAAGAAGTGGCTGGAGTTTTTGAAAATACTAAAGGTAAATAATGAAATTATACCCGGTAATCCATTAATTGAAATGATAATAGTTCATAATAATTCAGCTCCAACTTCAGGAGGAATGTTTGGTTGTTCAAGAGTAGGATATGGTTGTGAGCAAACAACTATTCCGAATTTACCGAAATATGATAATAATAAAAAGGTTCATGATGGTTTAGATCTATTTGCAGCGTTAAATACTGATGTATATGCTATGTATGATGGTGAAATTGTATTTATAGAAAATAGTGTACCTCCAAATGAGCAAGGAACAGTTGGTAATTTAGGTAATAGAATATTGATTAAACATACAGCAACTCAACATGGAAAAAATACTAATACAATATTCATTATGTATGGGCACTTAAATAATGTAGAAAAAAATATTCAATCTGGTACAAAAGTAAAACAAGGTGAAAAGATAGGTATATCGGGAAAGACTGGAAATGCTTATGATATTGAAGCTTGGAGATATCATGTTCATTTAATGATTTACGAAAATGGAACAAGTTCAGAAAATAAGGTTGATCCAAGAAAATATTTAACAACAAAATTTGATAACAATGGGAACAAAATTGAATAAGATAATTTATACAATTGGAATATTAATAATATTTTCACCAATTGGGTGGTCTCAGAAAAATAATTATTCAACAGTTATTATTGATAATTTAGAGATAAATAAGTTCAAATATGGTTACGATATAAATAAATGTATAGAAATTTTTGGTAAACCTAAAGTTTATAAAGAATACATTGATCCATATCCAATCGAGGGATATGGAAAAACTATCTATTTAATATATGATTCGTTAAAACTAACTTTTATTGAATTATATAATAAGATTATTCTAAGTAATATTAATATATATGGCAAAGGTTATATAGTTAGTACAGGAAGTTTTATTTTTAAGATTGGAGAAAATATTGAAAAGTTAAAATATTTCGAAAAATCATATGAGTATTTTCTAAAACAAAATCCAAAACCATATAAAGAGCAAGAACAGTTTTTTTACATAAATATATTAATTAAAAGATTTGATTATGAATATTATGGATTAATAAATGTAAAATTAATAAATGATATTATCAAAGAAATTTCATTTAGATTTGACGAAGGTACATAGTATTTTATCCCCCTCGCTCGGCGAAGTCTCCAGACTTCGTCGTTTCTATCCGAACGAAGTGAGCTTTTCGGAGTCAAACAGCGGTCTCTGACTGCACAAAACACCCCCAGTTCGGCCGAGGCTGTAAAAAGCAATAAACGAACCGCGTTCGGCGGCGGTTGCACCGCCGTCGCGCTATCAGCAACAGGCTGCGCCTGAGTTTCTTATAATTCCCCGCTACCGCACAAGTCCTCTCGTGTGGTAGTGAAGATAAAGAGTAAGCTGTTATAAAACTTTGGTTTGTTGAGTTGTAGGGATGGGATTGTCACACGACAGGAACCGAGCCGTTTTTTGGCGAGTTCTCCCGCTCGCGTGAATTTGCAACCCCCCACGCACCCGCTCGCGCGGATTTGTAATCCGTGCGGTTGCAGTTCGGCAAAGCCAATCCGTGCGGTTATTTTTAAAAGGTATTTTGCATATAAAGTATTTGTCACGGACTACAAGTCCGCGCCAGCAATGAATGGTGTAAGCCGCACGCGTTTAAAACGCGCGCGAGCGAGGGTTTAACGTTTAACGGCTCATGGTTAACGGACTACAACTTCCTCTAACTTCCTCATATTCCGCCTCATTCTGAGTCATTCCGTCTCATTCCGAATCATTCCGAATCATTCCGAATCATTCCGACCCGTCGGGGGTATTTTTTCCCTCCGCCACACCTTCAGCACCAAAAATTTTGTAACTTTACCCCAAGGCACAACCGATAACCTGATGGACTACTCCGGAACACAGGCAACCAAGCTGTACAAGTACCAATGGGACTATATCCACGACCCACAGACAATATTGTTTGCTTGGGCGGAAGAAGAAGAAGAGGGGGAGATGCAAGGCGATAATGACGGTGTAAATTATCTAATCTCCCAATTTATTGGAGAAATAGCTACAAAAAATCTTTGGGGTACAGATACTAAACTGGATATTGACAATTTTAAGAAGCGACATAATATTCTTCAACCTGTGTTAGCTTCAAGCGAATACCCGCATTTAACCGGGCGCATGTCGCCACCATTACCGGTAATATCAATTATATTCAACGGATTTGATTTAAACAATCCAGCAAATGTAATTGATACAAAAGCACCAAAGGTAAGCCTGGTAAAAAAAGTATCGGAATACAGAATTGATTACAACTTAGATTTCCTTAAACACAAGGATAATGTTATAGATAAAAACGGAGCTTATGGTGCAAGGATAAAGGTTATTGATTACTATGATTTTATTGCAGTCCTGAAAACGGCAAACATTGACACGAAAAAATACGAAGACGAAATAAAGCAATGGTTTGTTAACAACATAAATCAAGCATCAGAAATAAAAGATATTACTACCCTTGTAAAACACATCCCTGAAGACTGGTTGAAAAACGATGTTGCTTATTCAAAACAATTGTACTGTTTGCAGATAGCATCTGACAATAGATTGGGAGATCCTGAAGAACGAGCAGTAATCAAACTTATTAGGAATATACAGGCAGGTAACCAAAAACAACTGCTTGCAGACCTGCTTACCAATTACACGCTAAACAAACTTATTTACCATATTGACGGCGACGAGTTTGATGAATTTATTTTCCAACTTACGGATTATATTTTAATGCATTACCCGAAACCTGAAGCCTACCAGCTTGAAAGCCAGACATATTTTGATGCGGCCGGAAAAATAAAGAATAACCACATTTACTTATGGCAAAAACGGGCATTCCAAAAGGATATTAAGTTCCATTCACAGAACAGTACATCCAAAAACACCTTTAAGATTACATACGACTTTGATTTCAGCACTGATTACGACAGTTACCTGTGCGACCTGAAACCTTATGAATTTGTTGGGGTCGACCTTCGCAGTAATATAAAATTCTTGGGTATAAACAAAGAAGAAGGTTTTGTGATTATGCCGGCTTTATTGTTTCACTGGCTTTTAAATGCACAGGATAAAGACGCTGCTTTAAAGAAGATTAAATTAGCAGTAGACGGCGGATTAATACTCTTTTCCTTTGGTGAATATGCTGTTGCAAAAACAGCCGTAACAAGGGCTTTTGCCATTGCTAACCTTGCTGTACCAACCATTGATGTAATCGTAAATTTGAGCGATTTGTCGCACGATGAAGATTACCAAGACTTCATCGCTGTATGGAACATTATTTACAATTCTTATGTAGGGGTGACAGCAGCACGTTTAGCTTTCCATTTACTGCCTGAAAAAGTATCTGGGTTCATAAAGTTCTGGAGCAAAAACAAAGCTAACATAAAACTAAAGCCGGGCACTACAATAAACGAAATAGACAATACCGTTGCTGAAATTAAACGGGTTTATAATGTTGCTGATGATGCTGTTGTAAAGTCATTTACCACGCAAATTGACAATAAAGTCCAAATTATTGCTAAAAATGAAAACTTACCAAGTACTATTAAGAAATCGTTTGCTAACAATGAATATGTTACTTGTGTGACCAAAGAAAAAATTGTTGTTTATAGGGATTTTGGTGATAAAGCTTTTGCTGATGGTAATTTTGCTACAACAAAACAAAACGCAACTCGTTCAGAACTTGCTTTAGTGGAAGAATTTCAAAATTCAATGCGTTTTAAAGCAACAATTGAAATACCAGAAGGAACAACTATTAATTTAGGTAAAGTGAGTCCATGGCCACCTGACAAGCCTAAACTTCCTGGAGGTGCAGATCAAGTCTTATTACCTGAGAATTACGATCATTCATGGATTAAAAATATTACAGACACTCATACCGGAAAATCTTATACTCTGGATGAATTTAAACGACTTTTCCCAGAACTATTTAAAATTCAATAAATGGAATATTTAGATTTACTAACTCATATAGAAAGCATAATAGATTTTATTAAAAGATTAAAATCTAATGATAAAGTGCATAAAGAATACTATGATTTCTTACTCGAAAAATATAGTGCATTAAAATATTATATCACAAAAAATGAAAAGAAAAAAATAAAAGAACTGTTGGAATGGAATAAATACTATGCTCCAAGGATTATATATGATGGAATTGGGAACAAAGATTTAATTGATTTAGTTGAAAATTTAAATGATATTCTTAATTAAAAATTAATCACTGATGCAATCTTGTATTTTGTTAGGGTTTATATTAATTCAAATCATGAAGTCGGCCGTTGGATGATGAAAATTGAAGATTTCAAAGCATTAGGGAACGATGCTAATAAGATAAAAGATTTGTTTGCTTTACCCACTAAACCGTCAAAATATAGTATTATAAAGATACCTGCTGGTACTAGGATAAGAACAGGTATAGTAGCTAAAGTATGGGATAATACTTATAAATGTGGCAATGGAGGAGGAACACAATTTGAAATTTTGAATTGGGATAAACAATTGATGGATGGATGGTTTAAAAAGATAGGAGATTTATAAAATGGCATATTTAATAGACTATAATAAAATTAATACATCGGCAGGATATGAAGTTATAGCACCTGCACGCATAAGACAGTATGTCGAATATAAAGGCTACCTTATTTTAAATGTTGCTCCAAATAAATCAGATAAGGAATACGGGAATTTTCAAGGAGGTAATATTCTTTGTTATGATGAATATGCCAATTTTAAGTGGCAAAGTAAAAGTATAAATGTAGCAGAAATATTTATTGAAAAAGATGGGTTACATTTTTATGATACATCAAGTATCGGCTTCGATTGTTTAATAGACGTAGAAACAGGTAACATCATTAAAATGGAGCCAACGAAATAACAATGATTGCAAAAAGCTCCCGCTCGCGCGGATTTGTAACCGACCGAAGGGAGTTCGGCAAAGCCAATCCGTGCGGTTATTTCATAATGCAAAGTTCAGCAAAGGTCGCTAGCGTGAATTTGCAACCCACGCTCGCGCGGATTTGTAACCGACCGAAGGGAGTTCAGCAAAGCCAATCCGTGCGGTTATTTTAAAAGGTATATTGCATATAAGGTATTTGTCACGGACTACAAGTCCGCGCCAGCAATGAGTGGCGTATGCCGCACCTGTTTACAAACGCGCGCGAGCGAGATTTGTAATCCGTGCGGTTGCAGTTCGGCAAAGCCAATCCTTGCGGTTATTTTTAAAAGGTATTTTGCATATAAAGTATTTGTCACGGACTACAAGTCCGCGCCAGCAATGATTATTTTTAAAAGGTATTTTGCATATAAGTATTTGTCACGGACTACAAGTCCGCGCCAGCAATGAATGGTGTAAGCCGCACGCGTCAAAAGACGTGCGCGAGCGAGGGTTTAACGTTTAACGGCTCACGGTTAACGTTTTTAACTTCCTCTAACTTCCTCTAACTTCCTCTAACTTCTTCATATTCCGCCTCATTCCGAATCATTCCGTCTCATTCCTCCTAAAATCAACCATTTAACTTTTAACGTTTAACGGCTCACGGTTAACGGACTATCACTTCCTTATATCATTGCTACTTCGTTTAACGGCCAACGTTCCACCCCACTCATTATCCCTCACCCCAAATTATTCAGTTCAAAAAATTATTTGGGTTTATGAATAAATGGTATATTTGTTTTAATTTGCAAATCTGTTTCTACACACTGAACATTTGTTCAAATGAGTAAAATTAGGTTAACCGTATTAGGGATATCTTATAGCCAAACCCAATCGGGAGCTTACGCTCTGGTTTTGAGCGAGGAAAATGGAAACCGACGAATTCCAATAATCATAGGGGGTTACGAGGCCCAAGCCATAGCTATTCAACTCGAAGGGCTTACGCCACCCCGCCCTCTTACCCACGACCTATTCCTCAATTTTGCCCGTGCCTTTGGTATCGATCTCATTGATGTTCACATCTATAAGCTGGAGGATGGCGTATTCTTCTCAAAGCTGCACTGTGAGGATAGCAAAAAGGAACTTTTTATTGACTCACGCACATCCGATGCCGTTGCCCTTGCCCTTAGGTTCAACTGCCCAATTTATACCACTGAGGAGATAATTGAAAAGGCTGGGATCACCCTAGATGTGGAGGAGTATAATTCTGAAGAGCCTCAAGAGGAAGACGAAACTGAAACACCAGGACCAACCGATAGCTTTACCGACCAAATACGCAGGTTATCGCTCGATGAGCTCAACCGTTTGCTTACCGAGGCTGTTGAAAACGAGGAGTACGAAAAAGCGACCAAAATTCGCGACGAGATAAAACGGAGGGAAAAGAAAAAGTAATAATCACCTAAAAACAAAGGCCATGAGGTTTTCCCATGGCCTTTAATTTTTTTACTAACCCGCCTACTAGTGCTGTACGTTAGCCACTTCGGCTGGGTTATGCTTATGCTTGAATAGGAAAGCGAATAAAACGGCAACCACCAGCGAGTACGCTGCAAAGGTTATCCAGATGCCTGTCCAGTTGAACTGTATTGCACCTTCAGGCGCATTCGGTATGGTGAAGTACTTATCGATAATAATACCGCTAATACTACTTCCCAGAAAAGCACCAAAACCGTTTGTCATCATCATGAACAAACCTTGCGCACTTGCCCTTATTGATGGCTCACTTTGGGTTTCGACAAACAATGAACCGGATATGTTGAAGAAATCGAAAGCCATACCGTAAATAATACATGAAAGGATAATCATCCAAAGACCTGGGCCTGGATCGCCAACTGCAAAAAGTCCAAAACGTAGGACCCATGCCACCATGCTCATCAGCATCACATTTTTTATCCCGAAACGCTTAAGGAAGAAGGGAATGGTTAAAATAAACAGTGTTTCGGAGATCTGTGAAATGGACATGATAATGGCAGGATATTTTACTGCTACCAGATCAGCAAACTGGGGTAGCTTGGCAAAATCGTGAAGGAAAGTATCGCCGTAGGCGTTGGTCAGCTGCAACGATGCACCAAGTAACATGGCAAAAACGAAGAAAATTGCCATCTTGGTGCTCTTGAAAAGCTTAAAGGCGTTTAGGCCAAGCTCATCGACCAGCGATTTTTTATGCCCACGAGCCAAGGGTGGACACTGCGGCAGGGTAAAGGCATATAAACCCAAAATAAACGAAGCTAACGATGCCACATAGAACTGGGTTGATGACTTTTCAAAACCCATTAAGCTGATAAACCAAAGTGCCACAATGAAACCAATGGTACCCCATACCCTTATTGGAGGGTATTCCTTAATAATATCCATTCCCCTGCTTTTCATCGAGGAGTAGGCAACCGTAATGGAAAGGGCAATGGTGGGCATGTAAAACATCATGTTAACAAGCATTACCCAGAACATTGTTGTGGGGTTATCGACCATTGGGACAATAAACAGCATTACTCCACCCAGCATGTGGAAAATTCCGTAAAGCCTTTCGGCATTTATCCAGCGGTCAGCAATGATCCCTGCTATGGCAGGCATGAACAGCGATGCCAATCCCATTGTGGAAAAAATGGCGCCAAATTCTGTTCCACTCCACTGCTTGGTTTGAAACCAGTAAGCCCCTATGGTAAGCAACCATGAACCCCAAATGAAAAACTGCAGGAAATTCATTAGGGTAAGTCGTAGCTTCAAATTCATATTGTTTGTGTTTAGTTATGGTTTTGGTCGGTAAAAATAGTATCGTTTTTTTGGTTATACTATATACTCTGTAACTTTTTAGATACTTAATCCAAATATTCGAATTTTTTAAAATACATTTTCTGCTTTTCTAAAGAAATTAAGAAAATGTTGACTGATTGAAACCGAAATATAGATTTTCCGCAGAAATCATTTATTGTCCAGCCCTATAAACCCTGATGTTTTTTCAATGTATCACTTAAATCTATTAATTAACCTGTAGACTTATTTCAGGACTAGGCATTCTTTATCCTTTATCCTTTATCCTTTATCCTTTATCCTTTATCCTTTTCTTTACCCTTTACCATCAACTCAATGGCACTAGCCACCTCCTGCATCAACCATAGTGGGGTTGATGTAGCTCCGCTGATTCCCACGCTTTGATGGCTATTAAACCATTCCGCCTTTAAATCTTTGGGGCTTGTCACCAAGTGGCTATAAGGATTTGCTTCCAGGCAGGCATCAAAAAGCATCTTCCCGTTTGAGCTATTGGAGCCGCTAACAAAAATCATCACATCGTGTTTTTGGGCAAAAGCCTTAATATGGGGCTTTCGGTTCGACACCTGCCCGCAAATGGTGTTATTTACCTTAAGCAGAGTTTCAGCTTGCGGGGTGAGCATTGCCATTCGACGTCTGATTTCATCAACTATCATTCTGTAATGCTCGGGTTCCTTGGTGGTTTGTGAGAAAATCTCGATAGGTTTACTGAAATCAATCCCGTCAAGGTCGGTTAAATCCTGAACTACCACAGCCTGATTGTTAGTTTGGCCACAAAGGCCAATAACCTCGGCGTGTCCCTTTTTGCCGTAAATAATTACTGTTCCGCCAAGGGGTTGTAAGCGTTCCCAGGCCCTGCGAACACGTTCCTGCAGCTTAAGAACCACAGGACAGGTTGCATCAACCAGGTTGATATTATACTTTTTAGCCAACTCATAGGTTGATGGCGGCTCGCCGTGGGCGCGTATCAACACATTCTTGCCTGCTAAATCGGGAAACTGATCGTGCTTAACGGTTTTCATGCCAATCCCTTTAAGGCGATTATTTTCCATCTCGTTGTGGACTATCTCGCCCAGACAGTTGATTTCAATTCCTTTGCTCAGATTCTCTTCGGCTGTTTTGATTGCATTTACTACACCAAAACAGAAACCGGCATTAGGATCAATCTCAATTCTCATTCAAATTCAGTATTATACTGCTAAACAGATAAGCTATAATTTGGTTTAAACGGTAAGGCGCTTAACCATTTCCTCCACCCACTCCATTTGCTCCTCAACTGTCATGTTAGTATTATCGAGAACCACGGCATCATCGGCTTTGCGGAGTGGAGCCACATCGCGATTCTGGTCAATGTAATCGCGCTCCTCAATATTTTTAAGCACCTCGTCTAATGTAACATTCAAGCCCTTTTCCTGCAACTCCTTCAGCCTGCGCCGGGCGCGAACAACAGGGTCGGCTGTCATGAATATTTTCAGCTCTGCATCGGGGAAAACCACGGTGCCAATATCGCGACCATCCATTACTATACCCTTATTCTTACCAAGTTCCCTTTGTAGCTCCACAAGGCGGGTTCGCACTGCCGGTATAGCGGCAACAAGGCTCACATGGTTAGCAACCTGCGGACTCCGAATTTCGTCCTCCACCACCTCGCCATTCAGGGTTGTAACATAACCATTCCTTGATGAATCGTAGGAAAAACCGATATTTATCTGCTTTAAAATGCTATCGAGAGTTGAGGTATCAACCACCCCATCTTTAATAAGCCCTCGGCGGAGCAACTCCAGCGTAACGGCACGATACATTGCACCACTATCAATGTATAGGTATCCTAAACGTTTTGCAATGGCTTTAGCAAATGTGCTTTTCCCGCACGATGAGAATCCATCAATAGCAATAACTATTTTTTTATCCATTGGTTGTAAAATCATTTTTTGAACCCGCTAAGGTAATAAAAACTCCACTTGATGGGTGGCCTCTAAAGCCAGTTTTGAAGATTGGTGGTAATTGAAAAATGGTTGGTAGAGCCAGTTAAATGGTATGTTGCCCTACTGAAGCTAACATCAAACTTCTTTATTCTAAGGCTTACTCCCCAGCTAAACCCAACGGTTGAAACTCGCTCCTGCACCTTAAGCTCATTCCGACGCCGATAGTTATAGCCCAGGCGCAAGGCAAAGCCTTTCACGGGTACAAACTCAACCCCGGCAATCAAATGGCTAATCAGTTCACGGCCTACCCGCTCAACCACATTGGGCGAAGGTTTGTCATCGTCACCAAGAATATCGGTGTTGTTATGGGGGGAACTGTAATACAAATCGTAACGCTCCAGGTGCTGCATGGTGACAACAAACCGGAAAGGCGCGTGCGCCAACTTTTTACTGAAACCAGCAATCGCCTCAAAAGGCAGGTTCTCAAAAGTACTAGCAGTGTAAGGCTTAACCATCGTCCCAACATTACGTAGCGCGATACCGGCAGCAAAAAGTTTATTGCCCGAAAGGTAATGTGCCCCAAAGTCGGCAGCAATCCCCAGGGAGGAGTAATGCTCCAGGTGCGAGTAGATGGGTTTAATGCTTACCCCTACATTAAAACAGGAATCGATACGGTAGCTGTAGCTTACTGCCAAAGCAAAATCGTTGCCGCCAAAGGTGCCCGATATTGCTCCCGATTCATCGGCTTGGTCGAAACGGCCATAGTTAATTCCGAAAACGGAAAAGCCAAGCGTACTCCTGGAGTTCAATCGCTGGGCGTACGACACCGCTGCAAAATTAATGCTGGCGTAGTAGCTTGTGTAGAACAAGCTAACGGCATTATGCATTGATGAATCGAGCATTGCCGGATTTTGGTTCGTCAGGGAGATATCGGCCAAATCCGATGCTGCCATCTTACCACCAAATGCTGCAACGCGCGATGAGTAAGGTAGATTAAGAAATTGGTATGTAGATAAGCCCCCGTTTTGTCCATTAACGGAAGTGGCCACAATAAAACTAACTAAAATTATTGATGCAGCGCGCATTGGTGGATTTTAAGGACATAAATCTATTTAATATCATACTAAACGAATAGCATGAGCCAAATATTGCCTACCTGGCTGCCGGTTCAAGTAGTTGGGGCTGTTTCTTAGCGATTAGCTTGGACTGGTTAAACTGCTCACCAACTATTACGGAGAGCGCTTGCTGCATAATTGAGAATTTAAGGGGAGTTTCGCCAAGCGATTCGCCATCAACCTCAAGACCAACGGCTGGAATACTCATTATCTCAATGCTTTTCCCCCTCACGCCTAAAACACGTGAATGCTTTAGGATGGTTCCGTTGTAAAGCCGTGGCAGGTTGGCTACCACATTAAGCTTGCTTATCTTTTTAATAATGGTAACATCAAACAGCCCATCGTCCGAAAGGGCAAAAGGAACCTGCATCATACCTGCGCCGTTAAAGCGGCAAATTCCAATGGTGAGGCTGAAAACTTTGTCCTGAAAGTGCTTACCATCAACCTTAACATTTATTCGGGTTGAACGGTACCGGATAAGCGCCTTAATAAGACTAAGAATGTATAGCAACGCTCCTCGTTTCCCCAGATCCTTTAGCCGGTTAGTCCGGCGAGCAACCTCAGCATCAAAACCAACCCCGGCGGCGTTAATAAAATATCGGGTGTGCCGAACGCTCGACTCGTAGTACTCGGCCACGCCAACATCCTGCTTGAATACTCTTTTATTTTTGATTGCCCTAACGCACTCCTCGTAGTGGTGCGGAATCTCATACATTCTGAACCAATCGTTACCGGTACCTACACCTATTACCCCAACGGTAATTTCGCTGGGGCTTACCGCCTTTTGAATAAAAATTCCGTTAACCACCTCGTTCAGGGTGCCATCGCCACCCACGGCAATAATATTGCGGTAACCCTTTACTATTGCCTGCACGGTAAGTTCAACAGCGTGATATTTATACTCCGTAAAGGCATGGGAATAGTGTATATCGTACTTGTTGAGCAAACGACTAATGATAGGCCAATCGACAACCGATTTACCCCCTCCAGCCCGCGGGTTTACCACTACAAACCAACTTGTTTCCAACGTATAGAAATTTAGTCATCGAATCCGATGCAAATATAACCATTCTGTTAAAATTCATTCACTTGATACAAAATGGTTTTTGATTGATAAAAGAATTTCTATTTTTGCAGTTACCATTTACCCAGAGTTATTGTTAATAACTTGTTAATAACATCGGGGTAAATGTTCATATTCACACCCAAGCGGGTGTGGAATGAAAAGGAAAGGAAACTTATTTTTGACCCTTGTAAAAAAACATAGTAATGGCAAAAGTAATTGCATTAGCTAACCAGAAAGGTGGTGTAGGTAAAACCACCACAGCTATTAACCTTGCAGCCAGCTTGGCGGTTCTTGAGAAAAAGGTATTACTCATTGATGCCGACCCTCAGGCCAACGCCACATCGGGTACCGGGTTCGATTTGCGTAATGTAAAAACCAGTATCTACGAGTGCCTTATCGACGACATCAACCCAAAAGATATCGTTTTAAACTCTGAGATTAAGGGCTTAGACCTAATTCCATCGCACATCGACCTGGTAGGTGCCGAAATCGAAATGCTCAACATGCCCAACAGGGAAAAGATACTTAAAGGGGTAATTGAAAAGGTTAAGGATGATTACGATTTTGTATTCATCGACTGCTCTCCCTCTCTGGGTTTAATCACCGTTAATGCGCTTACGGCAGCCGATTCGGTTATCATTCCTGTGCAGTGCGAGTACTTTGCCCTTGAGGGGTTAGGCAAGTTGCTTAATACCGTAAAAATCATTCAAACCCGCCTAAATACTGAACTTCAAATTGAAGGGTTCCTGCTCACCATGTACGATCCCAGGCTTCGCCTTTCGAACCAGGTGGTTGATGAGGTACGTAAGCACTTCCAGCAAATGGTGTTTGAAACAATCATCCAGCGCAACATTAAGCTAAGCGAAGCGCCAAGCTACGGCAAACCAGTTATTCTGTACGATGCCGCATCTACCGGATCGTTAAACTACATGAACCTTGCCCGTGAATTGCTGCAAAAGAACAACATGACCAGCATTGACAATAGTAGCAAGATAGAGGAATAAGAAGGAGGAAATATTTACCATGTCAAAAAAGATGGCTTTAGGCAAAGGGTTAGGTGCTCTTATCGAAGATGCGTCGGATCCCACACGCAACCAGGATTTTAAATCCGAAAAGCATGTGGTGAGCGAATTGGTTAACGAGATTGAAGTCGATAAGATAGATGTTAATCCCTACCAGCCCCGTACACAGTTCGACGAGGAAGCTTTAAAGGAATTAGCCGATTCCATATCAAAGCTTGGAGTTATCCAGCCCCTTACAGTTCGCGCGGTTGATGGACGCTTTCAACTCATTTCGGGCGAACGCCGCTTAAGGGCAGCAAAGCTCGCTGGGCTAAAAACAATCCCAGTATTCATTCGCACTGCCGACGACCAGGGTATGCTAGAGATGGCCCTGGTTGAAAACATCCAGCGTGAGGACCTTAACGCCATTGAAGTGGCTATTAGCTACCAGCGACTCATCGAAGAGTGCAGCCTTACCCAGGAAACTCTATCCGAAAGGGTTGGAAAGAAAAGGGCCACCATCTCCAACTATTTGCGCCTGCTCAAGTTGCCAGCCGAAATACAGCTTGGCATCAGCCAAAACCTAATTAGCATGGGACATGCGCGCGCCCTTATTACCATTGAAGACCCTAAGGTACAGCTCGATATTTACCACCAAACCATTAGCGAGGGGCTATCGGTTCGCAGGGTTGAAGAGCTAGTCCGCATGGCAAACGAACCAACCCCCGAAAGTCCGGTTAAGCCTAAAGAAGGAAAAGAGAAAGTTAACTTGGGCGAACAGGAAATTGTTCTGAAGGATCACCTTACTAATCGTTTGGGATTGCGCGCCGAGGTAAAGCCCGGTTCCAAAGGCGATGGCAAAATTGTTATTACCTACAATAACCAGGCTGAACTGGAAGCCATTCTTGAAAAGTTTATCAAGATCGAGGAGTAGATACTAGTGTTGGAATCCATGCATGGCACTTGCTTTTTTTTAAATGGCCGACAAGTCAACAAAAGCCTGTCGGCCTTTGTGATTTTTTTACTTTTACTTACCGCACCCAAGGTTTACTCGCAAACCAGCGATACCAAAGCCCTAAAAAAGCGCGATTTAACCACCCGGATCTGGCTGGGTTCGCATGTACTGCCGGGCTACGGTCAGGTTTACAACAGGGATTACTGGAAAATTCCCATTTTTTATGCCGGTATGAGCGCCATGGCTTACCAGGGTTACCAGATGAACAGCGACTACAAGAAGTGGCAAAAGACCTACCTTGCCCTCCCAACTACCGACCCCGACCGTGAGCGATTTAAAATAAAAGCAACGGAGTACCGGCAAAACAGAAATTTATATTACGCCGCAGCCACGGCCTTTTACCTGGCCAGCGTTTCCGATGCTGTTTTGGTTTACAACCGAGGCAAGCACTCCCCCGCCGCTGCATCAATACTTTCGACACTGGTGCCTGGCATGGGACAAGCCTATAACGGGGCATACTGGAAAATTCCTGTCATCTACGGGGGCTTATCCACTTTCTACTTTATGATTGACTGGAACAACAGGGGGTACAACCGATTCAAAACCGCTCTTTTTAATCTGATAGATGGCGATCCCACCACAGTTGACGAGTTTAACGGAACACGCACTCAGGAAGAACTCCGATACTATATGGACAGCTACCGCCGTAACCGCGACCTGTCGGCCTTAGGCTTTGCGGTGGTGTACGTTTTAAACATTATCGATGCCAATGTTGACGGCTACCTATACGACTGGAACGTGGACGACAACCTGACCTTCAGGGTTGAGCCAGCCGTTTTTAACCCATCCCAGAATTTAACATTCAGCACACCCGCCTTTGGGGTTTCGTGCAGGGTAACGTTTTGAATTAGTGGATAGCTAACAGTTAATGTAAGTTCGTAAACCGATAAACGTCAACCGAAAGAATATAGAATACGAGGAAGTTAATGGGAGTTAACACACCATGCACCTGAAACATAAAATAACTTTTATCTTTTTATTTCTATCTACCCAAACTAAGGCACAAACCGATTTGCCACATATTGTTAACGGTAGGATTGACCGTATTGATAAATTTACATCAAAGTATGTAACTCCACGAAACATCGATATTTGGTTACCCGCCGATTACTCCAACGCAAAAAAGTATGCCGTGCTTTACATGCACGATGGGCAAATGCTGTACGACCCTAAAATAACCTGGAACAAACAGGCATGGGAAATTGATGATGTAGCATCAGTGCTACTTTCGAAAAACAAAGTGCGTAAATTTATAGTTGTAGGTATTTGGAATGGCGGACAAACCCGACACCAAGATTATTTCCCTCAAAAGCCGTATGAAAGTTTACAGCAAATCCAAAAGGATACTATTAGTGCCCAACTGCAGCGGGCTGGTAGGACAACTGGTTTGTTTCAACCCAAATCCGATAGTTACCTAAAGTTTATTGTTGAAGAGCTAAAACCCTATATCGACAATAAATATTCCGTTTACACCGACAGCGAAAATACATTTATTGCCGGTAGCAGTATGGGTGGCTTAATTTCGCTTTACGCCATTTGTGAATATCCCGAAGTTTTTGGCGGTGCAGCATGCTTGTCCACCCATTGGGTTGGTACATTTACGCTTGATAACAACCCCTTTCCCAATTCAATGCTAAACTATCTTAGTAATAACCTTCCAAACCCCAAAAATCACAAGCTATACTTCGACTGTGGCGACCAAACCCTTGATGCCTTATACCCATTGATACAGAATAGGGTGGATAGCATCATGAATCAAAAAGGGTACAACAGCCAAAACTGGCTTACCCGGTACTTTCAGGGTGAAAATCACAGCGAAAAAGCATGGAGCAAGCGTCTCAGTATTCCCCTGGAATTTTTACTTAGCTTATCGACTCAACCCTAACAGCTGAAATCTTGAACGGTGCAATACGGCTATACGGGTCAAGTTCATCGCGGGTAAGGCGGTTAACCTGAGCCTCGGTGTAATGCCATGGCATAAAGAGTTCTCCCTCAAGCACCTCCTCGGCAATATGTACTTGGGTTTCTAAGGTTCCGCGCGGCGAGGTTATTCTTACCCTTTCTCCAGATTTTACACCAAGTTTCGATGCATCGTTGGGGTGTATTATCACATAGGGGTGGTTAGTAAAATTGGTAAGTGCCTTATTCCTGCGGCTCATGGTACCCGTATGGTAATGGTAAAGGATCCGGCCCGAGTTCAGTATAAATGGGTACTCGGTAGTAGCTCTTTCGGTTTGATCGACATGCTCCACAGGAAAAAGTTTTGCCTTACCGCTGGGCGTGTTAAATTTATCGAGGTATAGGGTAGGTGTACCGGGATGATTGGGTGTGGGGCAAGGCCACTGGACACCCTGATGTTCAAGTCGGGCATGCGAAATACCCGCCATAATAGGGGTTACCCTAGCCAGTTCATCGAATATCTCGGCTTCATCGCGGTAGTAGGGCATGGGCTTGCCCATGCGTGCAGCCAACTCGTGAACAATTCGCCAGTCCTCGCGAGCCTGGCCCGGGCAATCGACAGCCTTTCGCACCCGAAGCACACGCCTATCGCTATTGACAAATGTTCCGTTCTTCTCTGCCCATGTTGATGCCGGTAGCACCACATGTGCAAAACGGGTAGTCTCGGTATGGAAAATATCCTGTACCACCAGAAAATCTAACTTTTTGAGGGCCTCTTCGGTGTGGTTCAAATTAGGATCGCTAATCATTGGGTTCTCGCCCATAATGTAAAGCCCTTTTATCTTGCCATGGTAAGCGGCCTGCATGATTTCAACGGTTGTTAGGCCTGGTCTATCGGAAAGTCTTTCGAATGGCACACCCCAAACCTCTGCTACTTTTCGCCGGTTCTCAGCATTGGTAACCGGTATATATCCGGGGTACATGGCTGGATGACATCCCACATCGGTAGCTCCCTGAACGTTGTTTTGCCCACGTGGTGGGTCAATTCCGCAGCGCTCCTTCCCAATTTTACCGGTAATAAGTATCATGTTAAGCAAGCTGAACACGTTGTGTGTACCAGTAACCTGCTGGCTCATGCCCATTCCCGTAGCAACCATTGCGGTTTTGGCAGTTGCGTATATTTGGGCGGCATCTTTGATTTTTTGAGCTGGAACGCCCGTAATTTTTTCCGTGACTTCTGGGGTATACTTTTCAACTAGCTCCTTTAGCTCAAGGAAGGCTTGCATCCCCCCTTCCACCCTGCTCTCAATGAACTTATGGTCAACCCAGTTGTTAGCAATAATCTCCCTGACCATTCCGTTGAGCAGAGCCACATCGGTTCCCAAACGGGGTTGCAGCCAAAGTGTTGCATAGGCAACAAGTGGCGTCCATTTAGGGTCAATCACAATAATTTTCATCCCTTTTGCTGCTCCTCGTTTAACATAGGTTGCAGTAATGGGATGGGTTTCAATGATATTATTACCGGTTACTACTAAACAATCGGTGGTTTCAAAATCCTCAATGGAGTTACTGCCAGCGCCATCGCCAATGGACTTTAGCATTGCCGTTACGGTTGAAGCGTGGCAAAGCCTGGTGCAGTAGTCAATATTATTGGTTCCAAAAACAGTTCTGATGAATTTCTGGAAGATATAGTTATCCTCATTGGTGCACTTAGCCGAGGCATAGCCTGCCAGCGAGTCGGGGCCATACTTTTCCTTTAGCTCACTAAACTTTGTGGCAATCAGGGTTAGAGCTTCGTCCCAGGTTGATTCAACCAATTCGCCATTTTTGCGGATAAGGGGGACGGTTAGCCTATCGGGGCTATGGACAAATTCGTACCCAAAACGTCCCTTCACGCAAAGCCTGCCATCGTTAGGCGAAACGCCCTCAACACCATTGCTACGAACAATTTTGCCATCCTGGACAAGCAACTCAATTTGACATCCAACCCCGCAGTAGGGGCAGGTAGTTCGAACCCTTTGCTCTACCCTATCGAGCTTGATGAACTTCCTGTTGGGTTTTTCCACTATGGCGCCGGTTGGGCAAAGCTGTATGCACTCGCCACAGCCATCGCACTCGCTATCGCCCCAAACTCCCGTTCCGGCAACTATGAACGAATTCAACCCCCGCTCATAGAACGACAGCACATTCTTACCCTGTACCTCATCGCATGCCTTAATGCACCTGAAGCACTTAATACACTTTGAGGGATCGTAAGTTAGCACGGGAGAGCTATTGTCAATCCTAAACTCAACCTGAGGCTTTACCGGTTTAAAGAATCGGTTTTCTTGCATATCGAGGTTATACCTGAACATCAAATCCCGGAGTTCATCGGCATAGGTGCCATCGTAGTGGGTGTTTTGCTCGCTTACCAAATAGTCGAGAAGGAAACGGCGGGTATCTTCCAGTTCCTGGTCAAAGGCAACAATGTTCATACCCTCCTTAACGGTGAGGGTACATGAGGCCACCATGCCCCGTTGGCCTTCGACCTTGACCAGGCATAGGCGACAAGCGCCCGTTGGGGTTAGCTTGTGGTGATAGCAAAGCCCCGGGATATTGAACCCATTTAGCCTTGCCTCATGCAACAGATTGGCACCCTCGTTCGCTAAAACCTCTTTACCATCGATGTGTATCTTAACCTTAGCCATAGCTACTTATTTGCAATTTGTTTAACCAAAATATGTTCCCATAAACTTTTCAAGGGCAGTATGGGTGACTGCCCAAGGGGGCAGAGCGATGTACGGGCAATCATTTCGGCTTGCCTAATTAGTTCAGGGTAAACAGTATCGGCTTTGAAATACAGTTGTGTCAAGTTCTCCTTTAGTGCTTCATAAAGTTGGGTAGTGCCAATCCTACAGGGGATGCACTTACCGCAACTCTCATGCTTAAAGAATTTAAGGATTGAGAGCATGGTTTGGTTAAGATCGCGTGTGCTATCCATAACAATAACCGCACCCGAGCCAAGAGTTAGCCCCGCATCGCGGAGTTTATCGTAGCCCATCTGCACATCCAAATGCTGTTCCGAGGCAAACGTTCCGGCTGCGCCGCCAATTAGCGCAGCCCCAAAGGGTTTGCCGTTCCTAATGCCACCTGCCACCTCATATATTAATTCTCGAAGGGTTACGCCCATTGGAAACTCATAAAATCCGGGTTTGTTGACATCGCCGCTGATGGTGAAAATTTTTGTTCCGGGCGATTTTTCGGTGCCTATGGAACGATACCATTTTGCTCCATTCAGAATGATTGCCGGGAAGTTTGCCAACGTCTCGACGTTGTTGATTAGGGTTGGTGCACCCCAAAGTCCCTTTTCGGCCGGGTAAGGGGGCTTAATCCGGGGGTAACCGCGTTTCCCCTCAACCGATTCAATAAGGGTTAACTCCTCGCCACACAGGTAGGAACCCGCTCCACGACGAATCTCCAGATGGAAATTGAACCCGCTGCCCAGGATATTCTCCCCAAGAAACCCACGGCCATAGGCCTGCTCAATAGCATTTTGAATCCTTTGGATACTTAGCTCGTACTCACCCCTGATGTAAATGAACCCCCTGTGCGCGACAATGCTGTATGCAGCAATGGTTATCCCCTCAATGAGTGTATGCGGGTCAGTTTCCATGATAATCCTATCCTTAAAGGTACCGGGCTCGCCCTCATCGGCATTGCATATCACATATTTTTCGCAATCGGAGCAGATTACGGCAGCGGCTTTCTCCTTGGCTCCGGTAGGGAATCCGGCTCCGCCGCGCCCCCTTAACCCCGAATCGTATATTTCCTCGTAAATGCCCAGCGGCTCACTTTTCAAGGCTTTACGTAAGGCCTGGTAGCCATCGGCTGCTATAAACTCATCGATGCTTTCGGGGTTTATAAGCCCGCAGTTCCGCAATGCTATTCGGTATTCTTTAGGCATAACCTTAAATTTATTTCGATTTCTTGGAGTAATGCTCCAGTAGGCTTTCAATCATACCGGGGGTAAGGTTCCCGAATATTTCCTGGTTTACCATCATGGCAGGAGCAGCAGCGCAGTTCCCAAGGCACTCAGTAGTTTCAAGGGTAAACAACCCATCGGCAGTGATTTCGCCCAGCCCTACGCCCAGCTTTTGTTTTAGGAAATCCAAAAGGTTGCAACTCCCCATCATATTGCAGATTGGCGAGGCGCAAACCCTAATAATATACTTACCCCGCGGCTTAGTGCTAAACATGGAGTAGTACCCAATAACCCCGTAAACCTGAGCCCTTTTGATATTCAGATGGCCTGCTACCTTTTGAACTGCCTCGGCGGGTATGTAATTTTGGGGGTGGTGGTTTTGAATATCGTGCAGGATTTCCAGAAGGTAGTCCTTACTCCTTGGGTACTTGCTGAGTATCTTTTCCACTTCCATGCTAAAGATTTTTGCCTTAAGTTATACCAAAAAGCAGTTCAAGGCAATAGCATGGGTTAATTTAGAATTAGACCAATTGGGGCAAGAAGTAATTTTTAATGGTTTAAGGTTTGGTGATGTGGCAAACATCCACCAATAATATTTTTAAATGCAATTATATTAATATAGCAGCAAACTATAACAAGAGATACTTGGCTCACTAACAAGCCAGAACGCTTTAAGTTTTTTGAGAGTATAAAATATTTTGTGTAAACACAAAATTGAGACCATTAATTTAATCTGCATCTGTTTCCAAAAATAGTCAAAAATTGGTGGAGGATAATGCCCCAATTTTGGATGGGCATGCTCC
>Ga0101944_10003455_pt1 | contig 21995 bp, 38 predicted proteins | sample DewCreD2012metaG_FD_75245 | JGI IMG/M metagenome (GOLD analysis project Ga0101944, IMG submission 75245) | Hot spring sediment bacterial and archeal communities from British Columbia, Canada, to study Microbial Dark Matter (Phase II) - Dewar... ... | reverse complement strand
GTGGGCGCGGAGGGGCTCGAACCCCCGAACCTCACGGGTTGACAAGTCTAGCCTGTTTATCGTCATTTTTTAATGCACTTTTCGCCCGATCGTGCTAAAATTTAGACGCGGTTGCCAGGCCGCACTCCATATACCGGCTCACGCGCATGACCGGCTATATTCATTTATGCCCAGCGACCTGGCAGCGTCGCTATTTTCGTTTTGGAGGTTGGCATGCCAGTGCCGCGCCTGAATCGCTCCCAAATTGCCCGTTTGAAAAGGCTGCTCGATATGCCGTATACCCCGGCCGAACTTTCCCGCGAGATTGGCATCTCGGTGGATGCGCTCTATCGCACCCATATTCCCGCCGGTGTGCCAATTTTCGTAGATGAAAAACAACGCATCTGGATCAATGGTCTGGCCTATCGCGAATGGGTGCGTAACAACCTATCCGCACGCCGGAGAAATAAAAAATCAATGGGCGAAAATACCGCTTATTGTCTGCGGTGTAATGCCATCGTAAATATCATTGATGCCAAGATTTCTTCGTATCGGAGGGGTGTGCGGCAAATGACCGGGCGCTGTCCGGTCTGCAAGGGGGTGGTCAACCGGTTTTTGAGCTCGAAAGGAGATCGGGATGATTAACCGAAAGAACTGGCTGGACGTCAAGGCTTTCGTTGAGTTTCAACAAACCATCAACCAGGTCAACCCCAAAACTGCCGATGTGATTTACTTCCGCCTGGTGCACCTGCTGGAATGGGCGCAGGAAACGCCGTTTCCGAAGGCCATGCGAATCAAGCCGACTTTTCCTGCATATGTCGAGGGGCTGCGTACGACAAGTGGCTCGTTGTATTCTTCCGGCCACCTGGCCGGTATTTTCAAAACCTGCCGGGCGTTTTTCGTTTGGGCGCGCTATGAATACGCAGGCCGCTACAAACACGTTGACCTGAACTGGATCAAGTCGCTGCGTGCATCCCGCGGGCGCAGTGAGCAGGCCGAGTTGCATAAACGCGAGCTATATACCCTGGACGATGTGCGTCGCCTGGTTTCCGTACCGGCGGAATCACTTGCCGAACGGAGGCTGCGGGCAGCGGTAGCGCTGTTGTTTTTGTCAGGGATGCGCATCGGGGCTTTTCTGACTTTGCCGCTGGAATGTGTGGATATTCAAGGGCGGCAGATCATGCAGCTGCCTTCGAAGGGTGTGCACACCAAGAACAGCAAGGCGGCGGTGACTTTCCTGCTCAATATTCCCGATTTGCTGGAAGTCGTCGAGGAATGGGATACCTTTTTACGGCAGAAACTACCGCCGGAAGCGTACTGGTATGCTCACCTGGATGCGTGGGGGGAGTTGTGCGAAAAACAGCCGATAGGCGACCGTGCTGAGCGGCGTAAGGATTTCCGGATTGCCCTGCGAGGTTTATGCGCTCGAGCCGGAGTGCGGTATCTATCCGCCCACAAATTCCGGCACGGCCATGCGGTTTATGCGCTCAAACAGGCAAAAACACCCGCGCAGATGAAAGCGATAAGCCAAAACCTGATGCACTCGAACATGGGAATCACGGACGGCATCTACGGCCGGCTGGTCAATGATGATGTGCGGGATATGATCATGGGGTTGGGAGGGTAGTCACCCTTTCAATTGCGGATGAGCCTGACCGAGAAGTTGATTCATGATGAAGGTGTAGGCATTGTGCGCTTTGTCTGCACCTCGAAATTGAAAAGTGTAATTTCCGGCAGCGGTTAGTAAGGTGATTTCACTGGTCTGGAAAATCATGCCTTCATCAACCGAGGCGATCCCAATGATTTGATTATATGGTATGGATACCATTGATTTCTTTTTGGTTAAGAACGCCTGGTCGTAGAAGATGACGCGCCGGTCGGTGATGCCAACAAAACCGGTGCCGCCGCCTTTGCAGTCATACACGGCAAAGATCGTTTCGCCGGGAATGACGTAACCACGGATACGGTCGAACTGTGCTTTGTTGTCGTAATACGGTTCTGTCATTTTTATCTCTCGATTGAAATATTCATTTTAATTAGAAAGTTTGGTTTTTGACCATCCGATCACATAGCTGGCATAGCGAATGCTTTCGTGAGTTAATTGCTGATAACTTTGATTGGTTACTTGATCTTCGTAATCACATTCCTTGCGATTTTTCCACAGACGCTCCAGTTTTATGCCGATGTTTTTGAATTCCAGATCGTTGTTAGACTGATAAAACTCAATTAAGTCTGCGTGCCTTATATGTTTGTTTTTTGGGGGAATGGTTAACCCGTTATTGAAAGCTACCGCTTTTACAAAGTGAAAGACGGCATAATAGGCTCGACTCGAAGCGCTTCGGTGAGCAGCCTCCGATAAGTCGGGGTTGCCGACCTGATTAACCAGATAATGAGCCAGTTTTAGGTATTTTTCCCAATCGAAGTTCATGAGAAATCAAGATTAAAGTAAAGCCTGCCCTTGATATGATCGAGGTGATGGATCAACCATCGCTCATCAAATAAATCAAGCTTGTCTAACTTCTCGTCAATATCACCCGTCGCTCTAATCTTAACATGTAATTTTTTTGAGTCTGTTGTTTCCCCCTCTATTCTTAATTCCAGAATAAGTTTTGCGTCAGAACCAAAAATCTGTTTAATGGTTTGATCGGCATTCAGCAGCATTGGCATCAAGTCGTAATTTTCCGATAGATAACCTTTTATTTCTACCGGATTGATCATATCGAAATCAACCAATGGAGTTTGTGTTTGTTTCAAATTTAATGTCTCTTCTATGACAAGTATAGCCGATTTTTTCTCAACCCATTCCTCCGTTTGTCCAATGGTTAAGGTGTCGGTGCCCCGCGGCCTGAAAAATACAGAACTTGATGAGTGATAATGAACAGAATTGAGCAATGCATTTACGATTTTTCTTAAACTACTCTTGTCCCTTAAGCCAGTTTCAATGGTTCTTGATTCTGTCTCGGTATTTGGGTATTCATATACCAGCGGTTGTGTTGTTATATCTGAATGAATGTTCAGAGCCATTTGATTACTCCAAGAGGTTATTTAAAATTTCGGTACAATAATCATATTTGGTTCTTTGTAAGTTGGCCAATTCTTCGAGACCGGGCAATTGATTGGATTCGAAGTGGACATTGAGATGGGCGCCAATGATGGACGGTTCCGGAGGTTCAAGGATCAGATCATGCTGAACTCCATCAATTCGATATATAACGCGGGGCAGAAAAACTAATGGGTCTTCATTGCTTCCCAATTTTTCCAGATATTTTTTTAGTGATTCACCAAAAATATCCATAATTTTGATGCGTGCTTCCGATTCGACCAGCTTGACCTGAAAATCATAATTCAAGCCAAAGGCGATGATTTGTTTGTAGGGAACAGCATCGTTAATTTCGGTGGCGAGTCTGCTCAAGTCGGTATATTGAGAAGCTTGGTTGGTAATCCGGATACGCCGATCGCCAAACTGAACCATGTTTGTGGTGGCAGGTTCTATGAATACCAGCAAATCGGGTGGTATTTCTGTAATTATGACCTGGCTGGTATTTCCGAGTAAACTCTTGATGCGTTGTCGGTCTATATTATTAATATTCAGGGCTTGATAAACGATCGTAATATTCAAACCTTTCAGGAGTATTTGATGATTGGTCATTTCGGTCTCCTCATTTCAAATTACCATATCAATCTAATGTGCCAGAGCCTTATGCGGTTATTTCATTGTCCGCAGACCTTGTTGAGAATCTTCTCACCATCCACCTTACTCAAAAATTAGACCTTAGTAACAGAACTGGTCTAGTAGATTGGCGCTGGCGTCGTAGAGATAGGCGCAATCACCGCTGTTATTCCAGATAGCCGAGCTGCTACCGAAGTTAAAACCGCACCACTCGGGATGAATCTGATTGGTATAGACCCTGCAGACCTGATTTGGCATCATTGAGTAATTTGGAAAGACATACGTGTGACCGGCATTATCTCGCAACGTCCAGCCTTCCAACTGGATCGTGCTGTTGCCGATATTTTTGAATTCGACGTACTCGTCCGGCTCTGTAGTTCCAGAGCCGTTATAAAAAATCTCGATGATATCGACCTGGATATCGGGAACACCAAGCGTTGGGATTGCGGTCGGGGCAGGCGTTGCAGTAGGCGTCGGTGTATTGACGGTTTGTTTCATCACGATTGGAAGGAATTGAGAATAACCTATCTCTACTCCTGTGGATGATGCAAATACAATGGCGGGGGCAACAATGGCTATAGAAAAAATAAATAACAGAAGTGTGAGAAGCGATGAACATCCGCTTTTCTTTCTTCGGCGACCCGTCTGAACAGAAGCACGCACCCCGCGGCTGGATATATTGAGACCTACGCGGCCGCCAATTCTGGCGGAGGGTCTGGTTACCTTGAACCCCCTTGTGCCAAGAGATACGCGTGGCTTACGGATTTTGATTAACTTTGACATGTCCCCTATATAGTTGTTTTCAAACCTATTCCATTGCCTTCAAGGCTTGTTCATATCTGGCGGCAATATCCGCTGGCAGAGAACCATTGATCTGAATGAGAATATTGTCCCGGGTAAATACCCACGAGAAAAACGCGGCCGACTGCCGGCCGAGGCTTTCATAGTATTCGCGAAGGGAGTCAAGTTCGGCCTGATTCTGAAGTGCAAACAACCTGCCTCCGCTGTCTGGTCCAAGCGAGGGGATCAGGAAACGAACGCCTTCACCGACATATGGAGCAAAACCATAATCGTCTGCTGTCATTGGACGCGGGCTTTCGAATTCGAGACCGGCGGCAATGATAGCCGCGGCAGCCTGTTCGATGGTCCAGCGAGCGAATGCAGGCGTGGGAGTCGCTTCCGGTGTTGGTGTTGGTGGGGGTGGAGTTGCGGTGATTATTACAACCTGTGTGACCAGTACCGTTTCTTTTACGATTCGCGTGACTTCGACGGTCTGGACGGGCTGGGCGGCACATGCAGCAAGAATGATTACCAGCATCAACGAGAGTGAGATTGCTGATAATCTTTTCGTTTTGATGATTTCTGCCATTTCCTTAATCCTTTTCTGTTCTAATTCTTTGGATTAATACATTTTTCTACCTGGTGAATTTGGGAGTCGTCATGAAATCGGTAGTTTGGTTTTCGTATAATGAAAACATATGAAAAACATACGGAGTAATGATGAAATGAAGAAATTCCGCATAAATTCAATTTATTCCTCATCGTCTTCGATTTCAAACGATTCAATCGAAAGACCGTGTTTCTTTAGAATTTCCATCGAAATTTTCAAAGCTTCTTCGGATGTGGCTTGGACGCCAGCTTCTTTCAGTGCTTGTTCAATTTCAAGCACTGCTTCATGCAATAGCGACTGCAATTCCGGGGGAAGCGAGGATATAGGCAATTCTTTGCGATATCCCAATATATCAAGCAAAGAATAATCGCCTAAAACTTCGCAAATTTGTATTGCTTTTTTATATGATGGATTATTTCGACCATTTATCCAGGTATTTAATGCTTTATCGCCAACGTTTAGATAGCGTGCAAATTCTGCCAACGAGGCTATCTTTCCATTTTTTCGTTGCCATTCGAGATATTTATCCAATAACCAAGCGGAAACGCTAGAGTTTTTTCTCACATCTAAATAATAACGATTTTGCGACAACTTGTTAATTCCTATTGACAAACTGGCTACATTTCTCTATAATATCTACAACATTAGATATTAGATAAATGTGTAGATAACAATGATCAAATCAATCTCCGAAATAACAAAGAAATATCTTGTTGGCAAATCTTTAGAACAATTTGCCAAAGGGCTTGGTATTGAATGTCCTCGACAACTGGTATGGTATTGGAAAGAGGGAAAACAGTCACCAAGTATATTGACCCTTTTGAAGGTTCAAATGAGTCCCACGGCGGAATCGTGGGCATATGACTGGGCACGCGAGTGCCTGGTCGCGCTGTTAGGTCCTGTTGCGGAAGGGGAGAGCAATGAAAAATCATAACTACTCCTTTCGTGAAGACTGGCAAAACTGGCTGATAGCGTTTTTTGCGCTTATCGCAGCTTTGATTGCTTCTATATTGTCCTAATTCCATGTCCATTGCAATTTCAGGAGGCGAAATGGAGCGAAACGGGCAGCGGGCGGCAGTTGTAAAAACCCTCGACCTGCTGTCGGAGTGTCCGGCTAAACGCCGTTTGGGTAAAGCGCGCAATTTACCAGACGGAGGTACATATGACAGAAAGGAAGACCGGCGGTTACGTTTGCAGATCGGAGCTGGCCCGGGCAAAGATGGCCAACCGGGTGATCCGCGAATCACTCAAGCGGCTGGTGGAAGAATTTCCGCACCAGCGCACGTCCTACCTGGTGGCCAAAGCCGGCACGGCGCTGGCCGAGAGTATGGAAGCGCTGGAAGAAATCGAAACGATACTAACACGCTCCAGATAGCGCGGGGTGGTGTGCCAGACACTCCGTTCATCTTCTCCTCCTTTGAACCGGCCGCTCAAGGCGAGGGTGATTGGGATTGCAGGGATGCGCCCCTCATCCCTGCGGTGGGTTCGATTCCCACCCACTGGCGGGTGCAAGTCCCGCCCGGCGGGTCTGCCGAGCCTGCCGGGGTTGCTGCCCCATCAGCAGGCAGGTACAGCCCGGCGCACCCTGACCAGCGCCGGGAAACAGGCAGGGTGACAGCCCGGAGAAACGGGCAGAGGGTCGCCGTCCGACCGCCGCGTGAAAAAGGACGGGGCGAACGCCGGTCTGCCAGGCGTGACGGCCCGGAGAGACGGGCGCACGATCAACAGTTCAGGCAAGGCGGCTATGAAAATACGAATTGATCGGATATTACCCAACCCGGAACAGCCGCGAACGGTTTTCGATCAGGCGGAGCTGGATAGATTGGCCGATTCAATCCGCGAGCACGGATTGATTCACCCAATCATCGTCGAGGAAGCCGAGAACGGATATTACATCCTGCACGACGGTGAACGAAGGTGGCGGGCGGCCAAACAAATTGGGATGAAAGAAATCGTTGCCCATGTGACGCCGCCATTGAACGGCAGCGGGAAGACCGACCGCCTGATCAGGGCAATGGTTGCGAACATCCTGCGGTCAGACCTGAACATTGTGGAAGAAGCAAGGGCATACCAGCGCATGCTAGATGATTTTGGATATTCGGTTTCGAAGATCAGCAGGGTCATCGGAATCAGCGAGCAGCGGGTGAAAAACAGATTGAAAATCCTGATGCTGGACGAGTCAATACAAGGTCACATCGCATCCGGAAATTTGCCAAAGGATGACAGGGCAATAGATGCGTTGTTGTCCGTCGAAGACAGGGATTTACGCGTCGGCCTGGCGGAAAGGGCCGCCGAGCGGCGGATGAGCGTAAAAGGAATCATCGAGGCCTGTAAACGAATCAACCAGCATCTTGCAGAGCAGAAATTATCGAAAAGTGAGGTGCCGGCCGTTTGGCAAGCGGTACGAAAGAACGGAAAAGCCGTAAACAAAACAAATTGGGACGCACTGGCGCAGGTTGGAAAAGTCCCGCCCTGGGTATTGCTCGAATCGGCGGCAAGAGAAACCTGCCGGGCTTGCAGCTGGTACGAAATGGCGAACGAAACGATCTGCAAAGATTGCCCGCTGCCTCAGGCGATTGCGGCGATGATCCGGAAGGTGGAGAGATGAGCGAGATCAACGACCTGCTCGACCTGGTCATCAGCGACGTGGAGGCCGGAGAGGGACGACCGGCCGTATGGATGGTGAAGAACGGTGCGAGGATGATTCGGCCGGTGATTCGTTCGACACAGCGACCGCCACGCTGGACGCCGGAAGAGGACGAGTTCCTTCGCTCGAACAGCACGATTATGAGCGTTTCCAGGATCGCCGATCATCTGGGACGTTCGATCAGTGCGGTACTGGTGCGTCAAAAGCGCATCGGTGCGATATCGCCGAGGCGGGCGCCGGGTTATATTTCCTGCAACAAGATTGCAAAGATTCTGGGGGTTGATTCACACAAGCCGCCAACCTGGGTAGATTTGGGTATTTTGAAAGGCGAGCCCATCCCATACGATTACGGTACGCTGAAACGGCGGGTAAAGATCGAAGATTTCAAACGATGGTTGATCAAACCAACATCCTGGGTTTATTTCGATGTAAAACGGATTCGAATCAAGAGTTTTCGGAGGCTGGTCGAGCTGGCGCAGCAGCGTTGGGGGGATGAGTGGTGGACGACCCGCCAGGCGGCGGATTACCTGGGAACGACGACCAATCTTGTTCTGCAACAAATCAAACGCGGGCGCATCAACGGATTTCAGGCGATTGGCCTTGATCGCATTCGAAATCCGAGATGGGCATTTTGGTTCGTCCGGCGGAGCGAAATACTGAAATATCGCATGCCGAATCGTTCGGACAGCAACAACTTCACCCCATCCGCGGATGAGTTCATGCTCAAGGCGAGAATCGAATGGGGGTTGTCACCGGCGGTCATTGCAAAGATGATGAAGCGGGACAAACGGTCGGTCGAAAATAGAATTCGATTTTTGTGCCGGCAGCGGGGAATTGTGGTGAAGAAGTTGACGGGGAAAACTGAAAGGGCGGAAAAAAAGCATACATGCAAAGTGTGTGGAGCGGTTTTCAAATCCAGAGGTCGCTATGCGTTCTATTGCACGAATTGCAGATTGGAAAAGCGTAAAAATCGGGAGGCATGTAAATCATGAGCGAATTCATTTCCTACCATAACGAATACTTCAAAACCCGTTCTCTTGTCAGAATATCCAGCATCAATCTTATCCAACGAGACCTCGAAAAGGGGAATGTCGTCATCTGGCTCAATGGCGATGACGAACCGATAACAATCGAAGGAAGTGAAGCCGAGCGGGTTTGGGGGTTGCTATCCGAAGATTCCACAAATCAAAAACAAAAAAGCAACGCGCAGATTGAACTTGAATCTCTGCGCGATTTTGTCTTGAGTGTCGGATATTTCGCTTCGACGATGCATTTTCACGTCAAGGACAATGATGAATTGAAGTTGGCAGCCAAAGAATTGAGCCATTCCGCAGCCGAGCTGGGCTACAAACTCGCGCGGTTGACGGGAGAGACCGAATGACAGGCGAACGCATTCCATTTCTCGCCACCGTCCAGACCCCCAATGGGATGGGAATCGTCCAGGGCCGGCTGGTCGAAGACGGAAAGCCGGGGCGGATACTGGTCAGTCACGATCCGCATGACCCGGATTTGCCGGAGGAAATGCGCGCTTTGTCGCATGGGGGAATTTGGGTGTTGTGGGCTTATGAGCCGGAACAGATACAAGTCGTTAACTCAAAACCGGTTGGTAGAAAAAGAAAGGAGAAAATCCAATGAAACGGTTGTCTATTTTTATCTTGCTTCTTGCCCTGATTTCGCTGGCCTGTGCCAGCGTATACCCGCTGGATTTCTACAGCACGGTAGCGGGTATGCGTGCGGCGGCGGCCGGCAGGAGCGGGACGGCCATATACGCGGGACACAATTTGTACGTGATGGTTTGGCCGCACCGTGGGCAATATGCATTTGCCGTCATCAATCAATCCGGTGACCTGGTTGATGATTTGCTCAAGATGGTCAACGCCAACGGGGTCAATGTTTTTCGGATGAGTGATCTCATCCGGTGGATGGAAGCGAACGGATTCAAGCAAATTGATCCCAAATCCCTGCCGATCAACATCACCAGTGTTTTGCTCAGCCAGGTCATGGCGGCCGTGGCCAACGGCAGTCGGGCGCTGATCACTCCTCTCATCCTGCCGGCCGGTGCGCTGGAATACAACCCATTTGCGGAGGTGCAGCAATGAAATCGTTCTTTGCAATTTTGTATTTGCCATTATGGGCTTTGGTGGCGATCTGGGTAGTATTTCGGCGCAAGAAAGCCCTGGACGAGAAAGACCTGGCGATGCGGGCGATGCTCTTGGACGACATATTTTATTCCCTGCCTGTGCCAGAGGGAAAAATCGAAGAGGTTTTGATCCGGGCGATCATTGAATACATTGACCGCGAGAAATCGGCATTGCTGGCAATGACTCGCATTGGTGTGAGCGGTGTTGGGGTATTGCCGAAATGAAGTACGAAGATTTGATTGCCAATCTGCCCCCCGGGTTAGAACGGGCGATTTTGCGGGTGCTGGAAAGCCGGCGCGGCCGACAGAACGCTATTGGACGCAACGAGCTGACCGCGCTGGTGCAGAGGCTCGGTCAACCAGCCAGCGAGCGTCAGGTGCGTGAGGCGATCAAGCAGCTGCGCCGGCAGGGATATCTGATTTGCTCTGCACCCGGCGCTGACGGTGGGTATTACTGGGCCAACACGCTGGAAGAATACCGGGAATTCCGAAACATGGAATACGCCGCCAAGATAGCCGACATGAGCGAGACATTGCGGATGATGGACAGCGCGGCAGAGAAGATATTTGGTGATAATTTCCAGTTGAGGCTGTTATGAGCGATGGTCAGCCGCGTTGCAAGCGGTGCGGGAAGCCGCTGCGCGATACAGTTTCGATAACTGCCGGTATGGGGCCGGTTTGCCGGGGAGCAACCAGGAAAAGCCGGCCCAAACAGGCGCAGTTTGGGGTGCGCAGCGGCCGCGGCGGCGGCATGATGATGGGCGGTGGTCCGCCATCCTTACTGGTGGGTGATAATACCAGGCCGCTGTGGAGGGTTTATGACATGCCAAACGGTGAGATCGAGCAGGTTATTTCATTGCACAAAGAGCGGTTTGGGAAGGTGGGTATGGTCCTGTTGCCGTTGGATGTGCCCGGAGAGGTTTACCTGCGTGCAAAGCGGCTGGTAGCAATTGTGATCAAGCATCGCAAGGTGATGACTGGACAGGTTTGGGTAATTTGAAGGAAGAGGGGGGCGCGCATTATTCACTCGAGAAAGGAGGAAAAAATGAAGACAAGTGTTTTCAGAATTACAGCACCGCACAGTCCATATTTGTTGGGTAGATGCGGCATTAGTCTAGGCGTGAGCAGCGATGAAAACGAGGATTTATACATTCTACTTTTGGAGAATGGAGAAACCGCCGTCGTCGAGTCAGAATATACAATGCATGAACGTGTAGATGATATAGACAAGTGGGTAGAAAATTTATGCCGGTTCATCATTAAACGATATGGAGATACAACCGGAATATCAGAAACTATGGCGGTAGCATTTGCAGGAATGGCTCTCGGCGACCAGAGCGTACTTGAATTTTTGAAGAATAAAGTGAAATGGTTTGATGTTAATGACGCGCATTCTTCAATCTATGTAGCCATGTACGCTCTTGCAAAGCGGTTTTTTGAATTGAGTTGTTGCGCACATCATACACGCGCAGAGGAGGATAAATGACCGCAAGAAATCCATCGGTTGCGGGTGCTGGGTTGGGTTTACGCAAAGAGTAGAACAAAATAGAACAAAATATAAGAGTTATCCCCTATGATAATCAGAATAAAAATTCTATAATCTCATATAGGGAGTGATAAATGAACTGGGGTCATAGCACAAACGGGAGTGCAGGCGGTTTGCAACCGCAAGATGGGCGTTCGATTCGCCCTGGCTCCACTAGCCGGGTCCGCTTCAGACCGGTGATCTCCTCCGAAAGGGGCGGGGGCGCGTTGCGGCTTTACTGGTAGTCACCGCCCCGATAGCGGGAGTGTATCAATGCACCCGGTCGTATGAGTAGTTCACGAGGTAAAAGATTGAGATGAGAACATGGATCAAACTTCACATTGAAATCCTGGAAGACCCGAAAATGGGTCGTCTTCCAGATCGCTTGTTCAGGAGAGCCATCGAATTATTCTTGATGGCGGGTAAGAATGACAACAATGGCGGTGTGCTTCCGCCGGTGGAAGACATCGCCTGGTTGTTGCGTGTTGGCGAATCTGATTTGCTGGATGATTTGCAAAAGTTGCAGGAAGTCAACATCGTTCATGAGACCGAGCCCGGTGTTTGGGTGGTTACCCATTTCGCAGAACGACAGGACGCCGACACGACGGCCGAAAGGGTGGCAAAGCATCGCAACTCTGTGGCAAAACACCACAAAACAAGTAACGACAATGAAACGAAACGTTACGGGAGTTGTAACGATGATGTAACGAAACGTTACAATGCAAGTAACGAAATTGAAACGAAACGTTACGTAGAAGTAGAAGAAGATAAAGAAAAAGAAGTAGAAAAAGAAGTAGATGCAGAAGCAGAAGCAGAAAGCGGCGGCGGCCAAAATCCTGACGAAAGTTACTTTTCGCCTACGATGCAGCCTTTGATTCAGGCTTTTAGTGCTGCAACGGGAATTCATGCACCCGTCGGTGGTGGTGGTCAAACCCGCCGCTGGCACGATGCGATGCTGGAATTGATGCGGATGCGCGCCTCGCCGGATGAAATTGCCGCGACCTGCCGAGAAATGCTGGCGCAGGGGCTGAAAATTGCCGGGCCCTGGTCAATCATCAACGGTCTGAACGTCTACCGTTCGCGTCAGCGCGCACCGGCCGGCAGCAAAAACGGCAAAAAGCAGGACGTTAAGGACGTCATCCGCGAATACATAGCCGAAAACCCGAAGGTGTGATCATGAGCGATTTGACGAACGAGATACACGAACAGGCGCGCGCAGAATGGCTGGCGGTGCTTTCCCGATTGTGGATTGCGGTTGGGCGGGAAGTGGATAAGCGGCAGCTGCTGGTTTACGAGCAGGCGCTGGGGATGCTGCCGCTTGGACTGCTGGAGCAGGCGATCAACGAGGTGCTGTACCAGCACCGTTACACGAGTGTTCCGACCATCGCAGACATTGCCGAGATGGCCAAGCGGATTGCGGGGGTAGCCAGCCTTTATCAGACCGGGGAGGCCTGGCTAAACCAGCGCCGACCATATGCGTGGAGGTTTTGAAATGGCGGAGCGGTGCGCGCAAGCCTGGCGGTTGTTCTGCGAGATAGAGCGTCAGATCAACCTGGCGCGGCTGGAACAGGTAGACGAGGACGAATATCCCCCGTATGTCGAAACGATCACGCGTTACCGCTCTCATCTGCGCAGCTGTCCGCAGTGCCGGGCGATGCTAAACGAACTTCGAGAGATTTCCGAGCGGAAAGAGTCAAAATCATGAACGGGATAATCATCGAAAAAAACTTGTGCTTGGTTGGCGAAGAGATTAATCGCGACCTGGATGAACTTCTGGCAAAACAGCGCATCGAACCGACATCCGAGCGCAATCACGAAATCCACAAATTGATCAAGTTGTATTTTCGCCACCGCAAAGAATGTTTTGACTGCCAAGTGCAAATCAGGATGAGATGAGCATAAAACATCAGAATCAAATCTTTTTTTGCGGATATGTGATGTTTCCAGGTGTGGATGTAAACGAGTATTGGGATTTTGTTCGCAAATCCATGCCGATTCGGGAGGTCAAAAACGGGCTTGAGACGGGCGTATTTCCGCCGGGGCTGATCATCCAGGACAATTACAACAACCTTGCAATTGTGGACCGCGACCGGCGGACGCTGAAAAAGTTGATCTGGTGAGGTGAGAAAATGAGCAATCCGTACAAACCCAAAAAAACCAGCGGCTGGCTGGATTTGCTGCTGGTGTGTATTCTGGCCTGGGTGCTGGTGATAGTGGCCGTCGTGTTGCTGCCGGAGATTATGATCAGGTTGATGAGGTAAGCCATGCTTCGAATGCTTTTTCCGATTTACTCCATTCATCCAAACCCCTGGCAGCCGCGCGCTACAGAGGACACCGAACACATCGAAGCACTTGCGGCATCCATTCTCGCTGATGGATTACTGCAAGAACCGGTTGGACGGCTTTGTGATGCAAGCGGCGAGCCGAAATCGGTGCGCGAGGTAATGACAAGAATCAATGATCCGCGTGAAATCTTCGAAAAACTCGGCTGGAATGTCCAACTGGCATTCGGTCACAGCCGGCTGGCAGCATACTGGCTGCTGCACAAACGCAGCGACAACGGCGAGTGGCTGGAAATGCCGGTCAAAATCATGGACATCGGCGACGAAGAGATGTTCCGCCTGGCGGTGAGTGAAAACATCCAGCGCCGTGACCTGACACCCATCGAAGAAGCGCGTGCCATGCGGCGCTATCGAGAAGAGTTTGGCAAAACCAGCAGAGAGATCGGGGAATTATTCGGCATTAGTGAAAGTGCCGTCCGCAATAAGATGCGCCTGCTGGAGTTGCCGGAAAAGGTGCAATTATATCTGGCCGGCGGCGTAATCACCGAACATTTTGCGCGCCGGCTGCTGAGCGTGCAGAAGATACTGCCGGCCGAGCGCATCGAATATTTAGCCGATGAGATTGCCGCAAATCGCTACGACAAACCGGAGCAAGTGGACAACACCATCCGTGCGGTAATCAGCGGAGAGAAGCACATCCAGCGACTATATACTTACTGGCAGAATAACGGAAAGGCAAATGATCTGTTCTCACTGGACTGGGAAACTGGCGAAATCAACTACCAGGTTACCTTCAGCGATTTCAAGAAGTGCTACCACGGGCCGGCAGAAATCACCCTGACTTATCAGAGCATTTTTTATAACGTCGAAGAGACAAAAACGCTTGATCTCGAACAAATCTACCTGCTGGCTTCGGCTAAGGCAGAGGGAATCAACGCTGTTTTGTCCAATCGGCTGGCCGAGGAACTACCGGAGGCAATAGAGGTATTCAGTCATTTGAAGAATCCGCCGCCGTGCGATAAATGTCCGTTCTACCTGACCATCGCCGGTGAGGGGTTTTGCGGGCGTAAGGTCTGTTATGAGCGCAAGAAAGCCCGATGGATCGAACTGGAACTGGAGCGCGTTTCCACGGAAACGGGTATCTCGATTTACGATCCGATCGAGGATGGAAATCAATTTATTCAGTACGTTTCGTGGGGTGAAACGGGTGATTATTTCAAAAGTGCCATCCAGGAGAAATCACCGCATTTGCGATTAAGAGGATATGCCGCAGGAAATGCCTATAACACCAATACCGGGTCGCCGGTGGTGCAGATCATAACGGTTGACCCGGCGGTAATCCAACGCGCAGCAGAACTGGAGTCCATCCGGGAAGATGACGAGAGATGGGTACAGGAACAGGAGCGGCAAATCCGCAATTTAGAGGAATCGGACGAGTATATCAATCAGATTGCTCCGATCTTTGCTGATTATCTCTTCGGCAAGTGGAATACCGGCTCGATTGAATTTCTGGTCCGCGCCATCCGTCTGGGTGTAGCAGTAAAGCCGGGTGACGAAAATTACCGGCGTGAAGTGATGACGCGGCTTGGTTGGTATTTGCTGCAAAGTGTTATTGGCAATGTGCGCATGCAGGGCGTTGAGGCAACGAAAAAATATGCGCTGGGGCTGGCCAGAGAGATCGGCCTGCCGGAAGAGCGGTTGCTGAGCGTTTCTGTGGAAACGGAGGAAGCATGAAACAAGAATTTGCTTTGAAGGATGCACTAGATGCAGCGAACGAGATTGCTGACCACCTGCGGACTGTGTGCCATCGGGTAGAAATCGCCGGCAGCATCCGCCGGGAATGCAATAAAGTTCACGACATAGACATCGTCATCTGGCCAATTGTTGAAACGCTGCATATTGAGCAGATCGGATTATTTGGACAAGGCGAATGCATTGTAAATATTTATCCCCGCCGGCTGCTGCAACTTTTCGATGAAAAGGGATGGGGGACATTCAATCCGAAAGAATATCCGCGCAAACTCAATTTCCAATACGGCGAGATTCCTGTGGAATTATATATTTGCGAGCAGGACGGGTCGAACTTCGAAGCGTTATGGCAATTGCGCACAGGAAGTGCGGAATTCAACAAGAACTTAGTAATTCGAGCAATGCGGTTGGGTTTGCAGTATCGCGCCGGTTATGGAATTTTCCGTGGAGAGGAACGAATTGATGACGGCACAGAGGCTGGAATATTCACGGCGCTTGGTTTGAAATTGGTAAGTCCGGCGGAGCGGAGATAGACGCTTTTTTAATAAAACAAGTGTTGTTTTGTAATAATATGGGTAAAAGAAAGGAGAATTGAGATGCCGTACTGTAATCCCTATCTTCATGACAAGCTGCTTGACGCTATCCGCACGGAGTGCAATAAGATGGTGCTGTGCAGCCAGGTGCCGACGACATTCACGGAAGCGAACACAACCTATGCCCTTGCCGATGTAGCCATGAGCCCAACGGATTTCACCATCGCAAACGGCGATGTGTCAGGACGCAAGATTACCGTTGCCGCCAAGAGCGGTGTACCGGTGGATGTAACGGGAGATCCGGTTGTGTGCGCACTGCTGGACACCGTCAATCAGCGTCTTTTATATTACGTTGACGAGACCGGCTCGCAGACAATTTATGCCGGCAACACTGTGAATATTTCCTCGTTCAAGATCGAGAACCGCGACCCGGTCAATTCATAATGGCCATTGTCGTTGAGTCCACATCCAGTGCTGTACCCGGCGGAAGCGGGACGACTATAGCCATCAATACTCCCGCCGGCGTGCAGGCCGGGGAGGTGCTGATCGCATTCGTTTCCTGTGCGTTTACTTCAGGAACGTTCAGTGCCTCTGCGTCAGGATGGACTCTTGTGCGGCAGAGGCAGCACTCCAACAACCAGCAGGGCCTTGCCGTATTAGTTCGCATTGCTCAAGTAGGTGAGCCTGCCTCTCACACGTTCAACATCAATGTAACCGGCTCGTCGCGGCGCGGAATTATGCTGCGTCTTTCGGGAGCAGATTCTACTGCGCCGATCGACGGCACGCCGTCCGATAATATCGGGACCGGAACGACCGTCACGGCGACCGGAATTACCACCACACGCAATAACAGCCTGGTGATGATGGCGGCTAACTGGTCAACGAATTCCGCTAACTTTACACCGTCCGGCATGACCACGACGCTTGCCATCAACCGCCTTGCCGGTGCTCACGTATTACAATCCACCGCCGGAGCAACGGGGAACAAAACGGCTGCCATTGATAACAGCACGTGGGTTGGAATTCTTTTTTCCATTTCTGAGCAGCAGGCGCCGCCTAACCTTCCTCCTGATGTATCCCCAGTTACACCCGATCAGGCACAACTAAGCTCGCCTGTGCAGCTGGATTTTACCGGCACAGACCCAAACAACGACAGCATCACGTATCAGGTTGAGATAGCCGATAATGCTCTTTTCCAGAGCGGCACGGTGGTAACGAGCGAGCAGCCATCCGGAGCAGGAACAACCATACATCCCAACCCGGTGGCCATAACAACGTGGGAGGGATTCTGGCAGGTTGATGACCGCCTGGGTATGGGCTTCCAGGCAGCCGGTGGTATTCTGGATTCGGTGGACTTCCGTTTTGGACCGCACGAAACTACGCCGGAACTAACCAACGGCTATTACCTGGCCAGAGTATATGAAGCGGGCGGTTATCCGGTAAATCCGGTTCCGCCGGTTTGGTCGCCGTCCACCGCGTACGCGGTCGGGCAGATTGTTCGCCCGACCAGCACCGCCAATGCCGACCTGCATTTTGTTTACCGTTGCAAAGTTGCGGGAACATCTTCCGCATCGGAGCCGGCCTGGCCGGGAAATGGGGTTGCGTGGAAGACGGTACCATCTGGAACTGAAGTAACGGACGGCACAGTTACCTGGGAAGCCTTGCCGGGGTTATATCCGGTCGGGGCAGCCGATGCCGCAAACACACCGACGCCGGGATGGCTGGCGCAATCCGAGGTATATTTATACAATCCCGGTGCGGCCGATCTCGGTTGGAAGACACTCGCTTTTACGGGGGCCAATCGCATCCGCCTTGAAGCAGGCAAGTGGTATATGGTCATTCTGGATTGGCGGCCAAACGATACCACAACAAACAACACAATCGCCATCACGACAGCCGGCACATCTGCCGCGACATCCGCGGGGAATGTTTATCTGGACGGCGCCAACACGACAAACAACGGCCCTCGCATTACAGACGATGCGTGGTATCGTATCCGCGAGGTACTTTCCGAGACGATCGTAACGTCGAATGTCGATCCCGGTTTTACTAACCAAACGACGCCCGCGGATACAGACCCGTTCAACAGCGGCGATACAATACGTCTGACAACCTCCTGGCCGGTTCAGGGGGCATACTTCTGGAGAGTGAGGGGCATGGACCCGGCAGGGTCGAATAGCTGGGGAAACTGGACCGCAACCCGGTCATTCAGTGTGACGACTGCTCCAGCAGTAATCCTTAGTAATACCAGGCAGGATCAAGCAACCCAACAAATTGCCGTCTCGCAGAACCATTCCCTAACCAGCCAAAATGCACACCAGCGGCAGGACTCCAGCCCGATAGCCGTCACGCAGATACAGCAAGTTTTGCCTCTCGCGGTTGCAAATATACAAGCAGCCGCGCCCTTTCAGATAACTCAACAGCACACCATCTCAATCGCTGGTACGGCACATAACCAGACTTCTTCAACCATACAGATAACCACAATTCCTGAACTGACCTTTATGAACACTGCGCAGGCCCAGATAAGCGTGGTCATTGGCATTGGACAGCAACACAATATGGTCTTAGGGAATGCGGTCCACATCCAGCGAACGGATAAAATCAATCTCGCGGGGACAATTGACGAAACAGGAACAATCATGATGCGGACGGTAAAAGGCAGCATCTTGAATACGATCAATTTGAATGGAGAAATCACGGCGGAGGTAACAGATGGACATCTATCGTATACAGACTAAAATCACCAAGACGGTTGAAATTCGCAATTCCGCGGGAAATCTTGTTGATCCATCTTCAATTGTCTTCAATGTGCAAAAGCCGGACATGACGTCGGAAACCATCCTATCTACCGATCCGCGTGTCATACATTCCGCAACCGGTGTTTTTGCGTTGACAATTGATCTGGATATGTTGGGCTTTTGGGCGATCAATACTCAATCAACCGATCCAACCGAAAGCATTACAGAGTACGTGTATTGCGATTCTCGATTTTGATATGGAACAAATCACAGAAGAACAAATCAGCGAAGTCATAGGGGTGATCGATCTCGACCGCCTGATCAAGCTGGCTCGAAGAATAAAGGCGGTCAAAGAACACAAACATGGCGAAGTCTCACTGGTCATAAAGAACGGGGAGATTGTATATATCGAAACGAGAATTTCCGAGAGTGCAAAAAAAAAATAATCAAAAATTGGTTGTAATTTTGTCAATTATCTGTATAATATAGATAACTAGCTCGTCGGGAGCTGGCCAGACCAGCCGGGGCTTTCTGTGGTTTCGATTTTCATAATCGAGGCCGCGGAAAGCACCGGCTTTTTTTATTAACTCGGAGGTTCAAAATGGCGGGAGAGATTTTTGGCACGTTGACGTTATTGCTGCTGCTTGCATTTATGTGCGAGACACTCATCGAAGCTTTATTTGGCCGTATCGTGGATCACATTCCGGCACTTCAGCCGTATAAGTGGGCATTGATCTATTTTGCGGTGGCAGCCGGTATCGGCGGGGCGTTCGTATATCAATTTGATTTGATTTACCTCGCCGGGCGGTTTGTGGAGTCGCCGGTGGAAAAGACAACTTTTGGCGTGGTGGTCACGGGTATTGCAATTGGAATGGGGGCCGGGTATATCCACCAGGTGATCAGCACGTATTTCCCTTCCAAGAATGATGTGCGCGGCTAAGAAAATGTCCGACGGAATCATTGTTGCTATTCTGGGTGCGCTCAGCACAGTAGCCGGCGGAATCATTGTGTATCTTGCAAGCCGAAAAAAGAGTCAGGCAGATGCGGCTGATGCGGTTACCGATGCAGCTCTTGCATTGATCAATCCTCTCAAAGATCGTCTGGCAGAACTTGAGGCAAAAGTGAAGAAACAGGAAAATGAAATTGCAAATCTGCGCAGGCAACTTGACCGATATGCGGACAGGATTATTGTGCTTATGCGCGGAATTGAGAATCTGATCAAACAAATCGGCGAACTCGGAGAAAAACCATGCTGGGAACCGGACGAGTGGAGCGGAAGTGGTGATGATCGGTAAATCTATTTATGTCTGGGACGTCAATTCCTGCTACGGCGGCAAGATTAGCAGGATTGCAACCGAGTTGAAAAAAGCCGGTTTTGAATCTGCCATTCTACATTCGGCCAATCTCGCTTACTGGCGCGATCAAAAAAGGGTTGATCTGATTTCCGCACTGAAAGACGCCGGCATTGAGCCTATTGGAGGCGCGGCTGTTTACGGAGCAGACCCCACCGGCGAGGCGGCTGCGGCTGCGGCTATCTGCAATGATTATGATCTACCGGCATTTGTTTTTGATGCGGAATCGAAATTCGATGCTGTTCCGAATTCTGATCGTGCTGCTGCTTCTTTGCTTCAAAAATTTCGGGAGTTATCCACAGCCAGGATCGGATGGTGCTGGTGGGCGATGTACCAATCGCCCACCAGTAAAGGCGTATGGCACCCGGTTTCCGTATTGCGTTCTGCAATGGCCATTGCCGATTTCGGTATGCCGATGATGTACTGGAACTGGGGAGACGATCCTCTCAGTGCATTGCGCTATGCCGAGGAGAGTTGGAAGCAGTGGCGCGCTGTGACCGACAAGCCGATTGTCCCCATTGGCAGAGCGTATCACGGCGACGGCGGAATTGTATTTCCAGAATCCGTCACGGCATTTCATGATGCGGTCGTCAAATTAGGCGCAGTTGGAGTCTGCTGGTGGTCCATGCAGCATGCTCTTGCGCTGGCCGTGGATGGCATTTGGGATGCATTAGCTGCGCTGCCCTCCCACGCACAACAGCCAGATGAGCCTATCGCAGCCGAAACAGCGGTTGTACTAGTTAACCGAATTAATTTCCGAGCGATGCCGCAAGTAGCCAGTCATACTGTAATTACCCAGCTACCCAAAGGAACACAGGGAAGGATTGTTGAGATCAAGCAAGATGGCAATAACCTGTGGGCAAAAGTCCAGATCGAGGGCTGGATGGCAGTAAAGCACAATGGACAGACGTTGGTTGATTTGAGGTGACCATGCCTAGAGCTGCTTTGAGACCCTGTCGTTATCCGGGGTGCCCCGAACTTGTAGTAGAGGGGTACTGCGATGATCACAAATCGTTTCCACAGAAACGGCAGAGTGATTATCAGCGGTTATATGACCGGCGGTGGCAGAAGCGGCGCGAGCAGTGGTTATCTTCTCACCCGTGGTGCGAGGAATGTTTGCGGCAAGGATTTTACATCCCTGCAACCGAGGTTCATCACCTTATGCCCCACCGTGGAAACATTGAGTTATTCCTAAATTCTCCTCTTGAATCGTTATGCAAATCCTGTCACTCACGCAAGACGCTTGAGGAAATCCGAGGGAGGGGCGGTGAAAAAGTTTTAAGTGGGAGGGTGTCGAGCGTAGGCGGGCATCCGCGCGAAAAAAAATCCCAACGTGAGGAATCCTGACATGCCGGCCAGAAAACCAAAATCCCTGATTGTGCGACATGAGACCGCGGCGGAAAAAGCCGAGCGCGAATCGCGTGAGATGGCCATGCGGCCGAATCGCGAATTGCCGTTGAACGCCCCCGCGCGTCTTCGCGGTCATGAAATTGCCGAATCTACCTGGCGACGACTGATGCGCGAGTTCACCTCGCTCGAAGGCGAAATTGTCACCCGCCTGGATTTCGATTTGCTGGCCGATTACTGCATCCTGGTTGAGCAACTGCATGAGCTGGACACGATGAGAAAGGCCGCTCATGACAGATGGCTTGAAATTTTGAACGACCAGGCCGCCGATGAAAAGGTGATTGAAGCGTGTGATATGGTCGTCAAACTGGATTCGCGTGCGGATCGCAAGCGCGCCTTGCTACTCCAGCTGCGCCAGTCGTTGTATCTCACACCACGGGCCAGGGCTGGTGTTGCGCCAACGAAAAAGGAAGTCGAGGAACCCAAAGACGAACTTGAAAGGCTTTTGGATGATGTCAGCGATTTTGTGAATGGTGGCAGTGGCAAATGAAGCGATTCTGGTTTCTGGTTTTATTGCTTTTACTGCTCGGCGGAGGTTCGATGTTTAGTGAAGCTCATGCCCAGCGGGCAATAACCTTTT
>Ga0101944_10003453_pt1 | contig 22015 bp, 17 predicted proteins | sample DewCreD2012metaG_FD_75245 | JGI IMG/M metagenome (GOLD analysis project Ga0101944, IMG submission 75245) | Hot spring sediment bacterial and archeal communities from British Columbia, Canada, to study Microbial Dark Matter (Phase II) - Dewar... ... | reverse complement strand
TCCGGACACGCCCCTGATCATCGACCTGAGCGATCTGCCCCGCCCCCGTGCCCGCAGGCTCAAGTATCTGGGCCTGGTCCGCGACGGCAGCCAGGATGGACGATTGGTCAGCGGCTATTGGTGCCTGGAGATTTATGCCTGCTGGGGCAAGGGGCGTATCACCCCCTTGCTGCTGCATCCCTACGGCATGGATGATCCCACGGTCCGGAGCGAAAACGCCCAGATCCTGCGGCAGGTGGATCGGGTCATGCGGGCCACCGACGGCAAGGGAGTGCTGGTGATGGACATCGGCGCTGACCGGGACAGCCTTCTGATCCCCTGGATCGATGCCCACCGCAGGTTCGTCATTCGCCTGCGGGGCGACCGGCGGCTGTTGCTGGACAATGGCGTGCAACTGCCCGCCAGGCACCTGGCCGAGAGGCTCTTGCAGCAGGCCGCGGCCCAGGGCAGGCGGACGGCCTGGACGCGAGTCTACCTCCCCGAGCGTGTCGGGGAGCCGCTTTACCTGGTCTGTCGGGTCCTGCCCGGGCGGGACCACCCCCTGATGCTCCTGACGAGCCTGACCGTGGAGAACCTGGAGGCGGCCAACAAGACGCTGTGGTACTACCGCCGGAGGTGGGGATGCGAGGAATCGGCGCGTTTCCTGAAAAGCCGGCTGGGGCTGGAACGATTCGCCCTGCGCACCTACGAGGCCTTCGCTCCCTTACTGTTTCTGGCCACGGTTGCGATGGGCCTGCTCACATGGCTGCAGATGCGTTTTGCATCCCTGGCCCGATGGCTGGCCCGGTCCCGACCCGGCCGCCGTGCGGTGAAGTTTCTCTACTACCGGCTGCTGGAATGGTGGGAGAGCCAGATTCTCCAGGCCCTGTCGAATCGAATCCCGCCATAGGCCGCGAAACGGGTAGTCGCGTCAAAAAGGCTCAGTTGACAAACCTCTCCGGCCGATATTAAATGAGAGCGACAATGCAGCGATCGGTTGCCATTTCCCTGCGACTTATGCTCGCCCTTGGCGGGCTTCTTCTTGCGTGCGCATGATCGCAGGGTCGCTGCTTGAGTTGAATTCACAGGCCCTGCGATCGAAAGTCGCGGGGTTTTTTGTTTTTTGCCGTGCGGGTTGACAAGCGAGGAATCTATGGAAACGGTACGGATTTTTGACACCACGCTGCGGGACGGGGAGCAATCGCCCGGGGCAACGCTGAATCTCCAGGAGAAGCTGGAAATCGCCCGGCAGCTCGAGTCGCTGGGCGTGGACATCATCGAGGCCGGTTTTCCCATCTCCTCCCCCGGCGATTTTGAGGCCGTGAAAGCCATCGCCTCCGTCGTCACCAACAGCACGGTGTGCGGCCTGTCTCGCTGCGTCCCGCGCGACATCGAGCGGGCCGGCGAAGCCGTGAAGGGCGCCAGGAAGCCGCGCATCCATGTGTTCTGCGCCACCAGCAAGATCCATCGCGACCACAAGCTCAAGAAGGGCAAGGAAGACATCATTCGCATCAGCGTCGAGTCGATCCAGCAGGCCCGGCAGTACACCGATGATGTCGAGTTCTCGCCCGAGGATGCCAGCCGGACCGAGCTGGATTTCCTGGAAGATATCACGCACGCCGCCATCGAGGCGGGAGCCACGACCATCAACCTGCCCGATACGGTGGGTTATGCGACGCCCCGCTCGTACGGCGAGATCTTCTCGCACCTGATCCGCAAACTCCCCATCATCAGGCAGCGCAACGTTTACCTGTCATCGCACTGCCATGATGACCTGGGACTGGCGGTGGCCAACTCGCTGTCGGCCATCGAGAACGGGGCCAGGCAGGTGGAATGCACCATCAACGGCATCGGCGAGCGGGCCGGTAACGCCTCGCTGGAAGAGATCGTGATGGCGCTGAAGACGCGGCACGACTATTACAAGGTCGGCACGCGGATCGACACCACCAAGATCTATCCAACAAGCCGCATGGTATCCACGAAAACCGGGCTGGTGGTGCAGCGAAACAAGGCGATTGTCGGGCAGAACGCCTTCGCGCACGAGTCGGGCATTCACCAGGATGGCATCCTCAAGTACCGTGAAACCTACGAGATCATGAACCCGACCGATATCGGTCTGCCCACCAATTCGCTGGTCCTGGGCAAGCATTCAGGCCGGCACGCCTTCAAGAGCCGGGTGATCGAGCTGGGGTATTCGCTGACAGAGGAACAGATCGAGGCCGCCTTCGTCAAGTTCAAGACGCTGGCGGACAAGAAGAAGGAAGTCTTTGACGAGGACATCGAGGCGCTGATCGACGACCAGCTGGATCTGGATCATGCGATGTTCACCCTGGCCGGGGTGCAGGTGACGGCGGGGTCGAACACGATTCCGACAGCCACCGTGACGATCAAGGACTCCTCCGGCCAGACGCGGATGGATGCGTCGGTGGGCGACGGCCCGGTCGATGCGATCTACAGCGCAATCCAGCGGCTGACGGGCGTGAAGGCCAATCTACTGGACTACCACATTCGCGCCGTGACCAAGGGCAAGGAAGCCCTGGGCGAGGTGACGCTGGAACTGGAGCACAGCGGCCGGAAGATCCGCGGCCGGGGCCTGTCAACCGACATCCTGGAAGCCAGCGCCCTGGCGTATGTGGCCGCGATCAACCGCCTGCGGAGCCTTGCGGCCCGCGAGCAGAACGGCGTGGGCACGCAGGCGGCCGTGTGAGCGCGATGCGCCGGCAAGGATGCACGCGCCACCCGGTCCGCCCCCACGATGAACGGAACGCAGCCCGCAGGGCGCGTTGAACTCGGCGTTGATTCGTTGATTCCGCGGACCTCGTCGGGAACGTGACAACGCCGTGACAATCCTATAGACTCTTCCGGCCAACCCCAACCAGTCGGCTCATGCCGCACCCTCTATTGGTTTCCGGGAGAGACTGATGCGCAAGGCTGTTGCGTTCTTTGGCCTGATCATTGCCACGATTGTAGCCCTGCTGCTGTTTCGGGAAGGCGGATCGCCCGTCTTCTCGAGAGAGCAGATGGCCTCCATCACCATCTTTTCCACGTTCATCTACGGCACGCTGCTTTTCGGGGAGTTCCGGCTGGCGTTCGCGTTCGGCGGCATTGCGATGCTGCTGGCCCTGAACCTGATGGACATACCCCAGTTCGTGGAGTCGGCCAACCTCAAGGTCATCATGTTCCTGGTGGGGATGTTCATCGTGATCGGCTACCTGGAGGAGAACCAGTTCTTCGAACGCATCGTGGCGTGGATCGTGGCGGCCGTCGGGCCGCGGCCCAGGGCGCTGATTCTGGTGCTGATGCTGATGGCGACCGTCTCGGCCGCCCTGGTGGACGAGGTGACCAGCATCCTCTTCATGACCGGCACGATGCTCCACCTGACCGGCAAGTACAGGATCAATCCCGTGCCGTTCATCATCATGCTTGTGTTTGCGACAAACATCGGTTCGGCCATGTCCTCCATCGGCAACCCCATCGGGGTGATGATCGCGCTGAACGCCGGCTTCTCGTTTACCGAGTTTGTGCGATGGTCGGCGCCGGTGGCCATCGTGGTGAACATCATCACCTATTTCATCTGCCGGTGGTGGTTCGCGGCTTCGTTCAAGACCTTTGCTGACGCCGTTCATGCGGAGCACGCCGCCATGACATCAGGCGCTGCCGTTCGGCCAACGAGCCTGGCCGGAGCCGTTTCCGGGGACACCAATGGGAGCGGTGCGTTCGACGGTCCGGCCGAGGGGATGGTGCTCAGCCGACACGAAACGGGCCACGGCCCCGGGCCGCGGGTCCTGACGCCCTGGCTGGTGTTCGGTTGCACCATTGCCCTGCTCGTGACCCATGGGCTTTGCGAACGCCTGCTGGGGCTGAGGGAGGGGACCATGATGCTGGGGGCCGCCCTGCTCATGGCCTGCGTTGTGTTGCTGCTGGTGCGAGAGAACGCCCGCAACCTGGTCGAGAAGCGCGTGGACTGGTGGACGCTGGCGTTCTTCATGATGCTCTTTGCTTCCGTCGGGACCCTGGAACACATGAAGGTCACCAAGGTCATCGCCGACAAGCTGATCGCCGCGACCGGAAACGATCAGAATCTGCTGATCTGGATCGTGGGCTGGGCCACGGGTTGGCTGTCGGCGTTCCTAGACAATGTGCTGGCCGTGGCGACATTCATGCCGGTCATCCACGATGTGCGGGCGGCTGCGGCCCCGGCGCACTACCCCGAAGCCATCTACTGGGCGATGCTCTTCGGGGGGACGTTCATGGGCAACATGACCGTGATCGGGTCGACGGCCAACATCATCGCGATCGGCGTATTGGAGAAGCGGGGACACGGCACGGTGAAGTTTGGTTACTGGTTCAGGATCGGCGTCATCGTTTCGGTCGTGTCGATGCTGGTGGCGATGCTGTTGCTGTGGGGGCAGAACGAACTGCTGGGGATCAACCCCCTGATGCCGCCGCCGGAGGCGGGTAAGTAGCTGGAGGGGCGCAATGTTGACAACATGCCGGCTTGTTTTGATGGGGGCACTACGGTAGAGTCGGCCACGCACGAGGAGGTACGTCATGATGCGCTACGTGGTGGTGCATTGGATGTCAGTGTGCTTGCTCGGCGTGATCGCTCTTGCCGATGAAGGAACGTTGCATACTCTGAAGTTTCATCGATTCACGAAGGTTGGTGACAGGCACAGAGTGAGCCTGGTTTCCGCTTATAAGCGTGAGAGCACGTACATCATGGACGGCCAGCGGGGGCGAACCGCGCAATCGTTGATGGGCACGGAACTGCACGGTACGAAGGAAACGTTGGAGGTGGATCAGAAGGGAGATCCGATCCGCTCGCGTTACACGATCGGCAAATGCGTTACGCTCCGAGGCGCGCGCGAGGATGAACTGCTCAAGCCCAGCCAGGTGCTTATCGTCGAGGCGATAAAGGATGGCACGCGGATTACCCTGGAAGGGGGCGCACTTTCCGAATCCACGGAGGGGGCTCTTCGGCTCGTGCTCAAGAGCCGACGCGGAGACACGCTCACCAGCGACGACTACTATGGTCCCGGCAAACCGCAACCCGTTGGAGCAACATGGCCCGTCAACAGGGTGTTTTTGGAATCGGTGCGGAGGTGGGCGCCATCGCTGTCGCCACACGACATTCAGGGTTCGGTGACGCTGGCGGGTCTGGAGGACTGGGAGCAGATCCGGTGTTACAACATCCGAATCGACGTTGAGTGGTCGAATCTGCCGTTTCCTGCGGAGGCCGTGATCGCGGACGGGATGAAGCCGCGAAAGGTTACGCGACTGTCGCGCCAGGTGCGTCTGATTCCCGTTGATTTGAATTTGGACAGTGGTTCGTCCACTCTTACCGATGTCCATACGTATCTGCAGGAGGGCCAGCGCGATGGCAAGGCGGCTGCATTCGAACAGAAAGTGACCCACATTGAAGAGGAACGCTGCGTCCTGCTCCGCCAGGTGGGCGACGCGGTTCCAACACGATAAGTGGTATTCCCTTACGCACGGGTGCATCATGTTGCGTCGTGATCCAGTGTGGCGTTGGCCATTACGGTTCCTGCACATAGCGGTACTTGGCCTCAGTTGCCTCCGCGGCGTGGCGGCGCAACCAACCAGCCAGCCGGCGAACCTCCCCAACACTCAGCCCGCGCTCGATGAGTTCCTGAGGTTGCCAGCTGCGGAGGCCTACGCGTCGGCTATGCGTATTTGGGCAAGTGGTCCTCAGTCGCGAGCCGAGGACCTTTTGGCCGCCTGGTTGCGGAAGAATGGGCCGGAGCCGCGTGTGCTGTTCTTCTCCGCGGCCTGCTACCGAAGCCGGTTCTACATCAAGGAGACGATCCCGCTCTTCGAGCAGGTCGCGAAGCTCTCGCCGGATTCACCAGAGGGGATCTGCGCCGCATGGGTCGCTGGCATGGATCGGGGAACCATCCCATCTCAGCAGGGGTTTGCATTCCTGCCGCGGATGCTCGAACGGTATCCGGACCATCCCTTGATCTTCTGGATGGCGGCGGTGCAATGTCGCACTCACAATCGGAATGCCGAAGGCGCAAGGTATTATGAGCGCGTGCTGGAACTGGCCCCCTCGGGATCGCTGATGGTCCACTGGACGTACGCCAATCTGCTCGACGAACTGAATCAGCACGAGAAGGCGTTACAGCACCGTCAGCCGGCGCTTCGCATGGAGCCGGCGGGCTGGAGTTACGATGGCCTTGGCAACACGCTGACACGCCTGGGCAGGCACGAGGAAGCTCGCGCCGCATACGAGAAATGTGTTGAACTGGACGATCGATTCGCCAGTTATTGGCACCACTACGGCAACTGTCTGGCGCGGCTTGGCCGTCGCAGGGAGAGCATCGAGTGTTATAAGCGAGCTGTCCAGATCGAGCCGCGAAACGCGACGTATTGGGCCTTGTGGGGGAATGAACTGGCCGTCGCCGGTTTGCACGAGGATGGGCTCGACAAGCTGAAGAAGGCCCAGCAACTGGCCCCTGAGGATCCGTGGGCCTACGAGTGCATGGCCTCCATCTATGAAAGCCGCGACGAGAACGAACTCGCCCTGGCCATGCGAGAGCGGGCGGCATCCCTCCGCAAAAGACAGGAGCGAGGTCAGCGGCCGTGAGGTTTTCGACGTTCCTGAGGCCTGCCAAACCCAATCCACTTTTGCATTGCACCCCCATTTCGGCCGACATAGGATTGGACGGGCTTTACGGATCAGGAGCCTTATGAAGCCATTGTGCGCCTGCTGTGTCATGGTCGTTACTCTTGCCGCAGCAATCGCTTGGGGTGAGCGACCCGCGACTTTGCCATCCACACGCCCGGCCGACTCCGGGACCGGTCAAACCTATCCGGCGGTTCTGGTCAAGGCGCCTGACACCCGGCCAGCCACGCAACCGGCTACAACCGCCACCACTGTGCCATCCCTGCGGGAAACGCTCGCCAGGCTCAAGATGCAAAAGGAGCGGGAACAGGACCTGGCGAAGGTGGCGTACATTGACCTGAACAGGCCGATTGTTGAGAAGCCGGCGGAGTTTGTGCTCTTCGAGGATACGAACCTGACGCTCCAGTCGGTGCTGGCTCGTCTGCGCAAAGCACGCGAACAGAAGGATCTTCGCGCGGTCCTGCTGAATATCGGGGCGACGGATCTGGGCCTCTCGCAGGCTGTGGAGATTCGGGATGCGATCACGGAGTTGAACAAGGCCGGCAAGGAAACGTTCGTCTACGCCGATTCCTACGACACGCCAACCTACATCGCCGCGTCGTCGGCCAAACACATCTGCATGCTGGGCGGCGGGCAGATCATGATGCCCGGCCTGGGCATGGAACCGATGTTTGCCAAGGGCCTGCTGGACAAGGTTGGCGTGCAGGCCGACTACATTCAGATCGGGCAGTACAAGGGGGCCGACGAGTCCTTTACGCGCACCGAGCCGAGCCAGGAGCTGCGCGGCGAACTCAACAAGCTGCTGGATTCGCTTTACGAGCAGATGGTCGAGGGGATCGCCTATCACCGGGGCCTGCGACGCTCGGAAGTCGTGGATGCGATCAACGGCGTCTTCATGACGGGGCGCGTGGCCCAAGATCGCAGGTTTGTCGATCATCTGATCGATCAGGACGGACTGAGGGACCTTCTGAAGACGGAACTGGGCCGCGAGATTGACCTGTTGCACGATTTCGGCAGGCCCCGGCCGGAGCCGCTGGACCTTTCCAACCCGTTCGCGTTGCTGTCCATGCTGTCCAGGAAGCCTCCGGACAGCGACAGACCCGCGGTCGCCCTGATTTATGCCGAGGGTGTGATTGTCTCCGGCGATTCGGAGGAGGGCATCTTCAGCGGCGGAACCATCGGCAGCGAGAACATGCGCAAGGCTCTGCGCATGGCGGTGCGTGATGAGAACGTCCGGGCGATCGTGCTGCGCATCGACTCGCCGGGCGGGGACGCCACCGCTTCGGAGGTCATGTGGCAGTCGGTGCGGCGCGCGGCCGCGGCAAAGCCGTTGGTCGTGAGCATTGGCGGCATGGCCGCCTCGGGGGGCTACTACCTGGCCAGCGGCGCAGACCGCATCTTCGCCGACCCGACCGCCGTTGTCGGGTCCATCGGCGTGGTCGGGGGCAAATTCGTGATGAAGGATCTGTTCAACAAGATCGGCCTGCACACGGAGACATTCACGCGGGGCAAGAATGCGGACCTGTTCAGTTCCAACGCGCCGTTCACTGAGCCACAGCGACGGTTGGTGACATCGTGGATGAAGCAGACCTACGAATTGTTCACCGATCGCGTGATGACGACCCGCAGGGGGAAGATCAAGGATATCGACCAGGTGGCCCATGGGCGGATCTTCGCGGCCAAACAGGCCAAGGAACTGGGAATGGTGGACGAACTGGGCGGCATCGAGCAGGCCATCGCATTTGTGGCCAGCCAGGCCGGGCTGGAGCAGGGCAAGTATGATATTCGGGTGATTCCTCCAACTCGCTCGCTGATGGATCTGCTGCGGGGAGATGGCGATGACGAGGGGCCGATGGAGACGCGCCTTCCCCTGGGGGCAATGATTCGCCTGTCGCCCGACAGCGTCCTGCGGCTTCTGCCGCCGGCGCAATTGAGGCTGGTGAGGCAGCAGTTGCAGGCGATACAGGTACTCCAATCGCGTCCCGTCATGCTGATGAGTCCATACGCCATCTTCGTCAGGTGAGACGCTGCCGGATTTTGCTTGTCGCTGCCGGCGGAAGTGGGGTAGACTGCCCCGGTCGTAGGCGGCTGCGCCTCGGTGGGTGATCTTGAATTGGGGAACAACATGATCAAGCGACTGTGTTGTGTCGCGGTGCTGGTGGTGGCGGGCAGTGCCGTGTGGTCAGACCAACTGGACGGGTCCTTTCTGCAAAGCACAAGCAGTTCGATTGAGATCGGGGACGGCACCGAGACTCGACGGCCCGTTGCCGCTCCACAGGGAGAGCCGGCGCAACCGGCGACCACGGAACCGGCATTGGCGGAACCGGAGCCACCGTCCGCCACGGCCGTGGCGCACCTGGCGGCCAGGGGCGACTCTCGGATTGGCTGGATCATCATGGCGGTTACCGTGGCGTTGGCCACACTGATCATGCTCGCGGGCATGATCTCGCTGCGAAGGCATCGCGCGCCGTACGCCCGCCACGGGCGTGCATGATGAACTGTCCCTGGTGTGCGCGGTGTCCGGGATGGCAAGCGTTGCACGGGTGCTCCAGTTCACGTTGACGGTGTGATCCGATTTTATGACGCACTCCGGTCGGGGCTTGATCTGCTTGGTGAATCAGTGCTCGCCGGTTCGTATGGCAAGCTCGTTGAGCAACAACAACACGACCCCGGTGACCACCAGCCAGGGACCCAGCACCTCCAGCGTCAGAAACCGGGCCAGATGGCCGACAAAGCCGGGCAGGAGACCGATCCCCAGGGTTGCCGCCGCCACCTGAAAGCCGACCGCCTGCGGCGCGTAGTATTCTCCCGTCCTTTGGGGAGTCACGGAAATCAGGGTCGGGAAGATCGGTCCCAGCAGGAACCCCAGCAGTGCCACGGCCGCATACCCGACCCAAATTGAAGGCGACCACCAGAGAAGACCGGCCGCGACCGGAGATCCCATCGTCGCCATGCGAAGAATGGCACGACGCGACAGCGTGACCGCCAACTGGCCGAAGACAACCCGGCCCGCCGTCAATGCTCCCCAGTATGCTCCGGTGACAATTCCCGCGGTCGTGGGCGCGACGCCGCGCTGTTCGGTCAGCAGACTGTAGAGCAGACCGCCTGTCGTGGCCTCCAGTCCCGCATAAACGAAGAACACCGACACGTGCAACCAGACGATGGGCCTGCGAATGGCCTCCCGGAGTGTGGCCGATGACGACGCGGCATCGCCGGGGCCCGGCGCGGCCACATCCCAGAGTCTCAGTGTGATCAGGAACAGCGCGCCAAGGACTCCCAGTGCGGTTGCAACAACGGCATACCCGCCGCGCCAGCCCCATTGCCCGGCCAGGGCCGCCGTCATCACCAGCGGTCCAGTCGTCGCCCCGATTCCCCACGAGGCATGCAGCCAGTTGACCACGCGATGTGAGAAGTGCGACGCGGCAAAGGTGTTGATCCCGGCATCCACCGCGCCGGCCCCCAGGCCGCCGAGCGTTGCCGAGATCAGCAACCAGCCCCATGCCGGAGCCAACGAATATCCCGTCAACGCGATCGCCACCAGGAGACTGCTGCCCACCAGGAGTCGGCCGATTCCCACCGCTCGGACAACCTGCCCGGCCAGGAAGCTGGAAACCAGGTATCCCCCCATGCCGCAGAATAGGATCGCGCCGATGTGTCCCAGGGGCTTTTCAAAGGTGACGCGGATCGAGGGCCAGGCCACTCCCAGCACGCAATCGGGCAATCCCAGGCTCACGAAAGCGACAAAGGCAAGGAGGATCAGCAGGAATTGAGCAGCACGCTCTTGCATCAGGACCTGCCATGCCGGCTAGACCTGCCCGGTGGTGCCTTCGGAGGGTTTGTCCTTGTTCGCCTGCCGCTGCGTCAGTTCCGCGGCAGCGCGCTCAAGGGCCGCCAGATCGGCATCGGCGGTCGTGAACGCCCTGGACTCGTCGGCCGCAGCAGGGGACTGATCCACGTCGGCCGGGGGCTCGATCGCTTCCTGTTCCGCGGGGGGAACCACGCCGGCATAGTAGCCGGTGCTGAATAACGAATGATCCCGCTGATACTCCAGATCCAGCAACTGGCAGAACTCGCGGATCAACTCCTGAGCGCCCGGATCCTGCCGCTCGGCGGCCTGTACGGCCGCGTGATGTTTGCGGTCGCGAAACCGCATCATCTGCACGAATCGTGCGTCTCCCTTGGCGCTGCGCCAGTTGGATCCTGTGAGCTCGAAAACCTCGAAGTGCTCGCATCCCAGGCGCGCCATAGCCTGTCGAAACCGCCGCATCAATCGAAGGTGTGCGGATCGCTTGTCGCTTGGAACAATGTAGGTGTTGGTTTGAAGCAGCATCGTCGGGCGCGCATCCTAAAGTTGCACAAGCGATTGTGCCACATTGACTATTATCGTTCAATGCGCCTGGTTAACTGAGGTTAAACGCGGAAACGTTATTGGCACAGTCGAAGGCGGGCATGGCCAATGGGTGCTGCCCGGTAGGTCGCCCTGAAGGAGTCCACAGCCTCCCATGCCCGGCCGGGTAAGTCCCGGACCGGCAGTTGGTAGCTCAGTTCAGGCTCATCGAAGCACCAAGGACTGACTCGAAGCGTGTGGTCGTCGCTTCGCCTGAACCGCACTTCAATCGGCTCGTCGCCCCAATTCGACGGATGACAACTGACGCTCTCGAAAGGAACCTTTGTGCAGCAGATGGCCAGGCTCAGGCGGTCGGCCGCCTGGAGGATGCGGAAATTGCGGACCAGTTGTTGCTCGACCCGATTCGCGAAATCAAGCGACAGGCCCATCCTCAGCGGCAGGTCCGTGCGCAGGCCCAACTGGTTCCGCAGATTCACCTGGATCTCGATCTGCCGCTGCTGGAATTTGTTCAGTTCAAACACCTCGCGGCGCGTGTGCGGGTTGCCGGAGGCGATTGAAGAGAGATCCAGCACGTGCAGACTGACCAGCAGCTGCGCATACGAGGAATGCCGCCCTGCCTGTTCCACTGACTCCTGCCAAGCCGCCAGCGCAACCTCTAACGGCGTCTCAAACACATCCAGAGGAAGACCGAGCTTGTTCAAAGTCGGTTGCAGGTCGTGCAGCGGCCAGCCGCTGTCATGCATCTCAACGGCAGCCAGAACGTCGTCAACCGGGTCGGGGCGAGCGAACCGCGCATTGCCCAGATGCCTGGCCAAGAATCCCGAAAACCGCGCGTGGTCGACCTGCTGGATCAGAAGATGCCGATCGGCGATCTGGCGGCGTATCATGGCCGGAAGTCTATCCGATGCTCCACGTGTTGAAAAAGCGGTGCCGCTCCTTCAGCTGCAACGCGCGGAAAGCTCGATAGCGCGATTTGTCACGCGAACTGGATGCGCGTACAATCCTCTGGTTCTTTGACAACCGGGGCCGACCGGATTCGACCGGATATGCCAGGCGAGTCGTGGCACGCCGAGGCGCACGTTGGCCGCGTTAAAAACGTGCAAAACCACAATTGCCAACAACGATGTTGCTGGCCGGATCGGCTTCGCGCCGGTCCGCATGGCTGTCTAAGCACGGCCACGATCGTGATTGACCGCCCGAAAGATTTCACGATCGACGACTCATCGGGATCGTCCGAGGGCGGCGCATCAGCGCCCGAGGATTAAAAAACACTGACGCTGGGCCGGGCGGACGTTGCCGCTGGTGGACGTCCCGGCCGAGATCAAAACAGCGGATAAGCGTGTAGAGGCGGCTGGTCGGCTGTCACGGGACGGGGGTTCAACTCCCCCCGGCTCCAATGGCGTATCGTAGCAAAGAACGCAGATGCGCCCCAAAACAGCGCCCTGAAAGGCCAGACCTTTCGGGCGCTTTTTCGTGCGCAGACTTCGGCAGAAAAAACGACAGAGCGACCGTCGCTTTGCCACTGACCTTTGGCGTCGGTGGAAGCGGGGGCATCAAGGGTTTTGGTCGTCTATCGGCACGGCTCATGATGAGGCCGGCCGGATGACCGCGCCGATCGTGGCCCTGGCGACTTTCTCGGGGCAATACGCGCATCCTGCGGACTCAAGATGGACGTCTCTCATCAGTCCTGGGCCAGACCTTGGTCTTTGCGGAATGGGCATCTACAATGGCGGCCCGAAACAAGTACCAGAGGAGGTTGCATGCTTCATCTGTCCGCATTCGCTGACGAGATCGGCCCGAGCATCGACGAGCAGATTCGCGCCTGCAAGGCCAACGGGGTCACGCATTTTGAACTGCGGAGCGTCAACAAGATCAACGTCCTTGATTTTGACAGGAATCTGCGAGCGGAGATCAAGGGCAAGCTGGATGCGGCGGGACTGGGGGTGGTGGCCATCGGCAGCCCCATCGGCAAGGTGGCGATCGACCGGCCCTGTGCCGAGCATATGGACCGCTTCAAGATCGCGGTTGAGTTGGCGCAGTTCTTCAACGCGCCGCTGATCCGGGTGTTCAGCTACTACCCGGCCGGTGGCGAAGGCAAGGGTCCGATCGATCCGCACCGCAACGAGATCCTCGACCGCTTCAATCAGAAGATCCAGTACATCCAGAACATGAACATCACGCTGGTTCATGAGAATGAGAAGGGGATTTACGGCGACATCGGCCGCCGCTGCCTGGACCTGCTCAGAGGCGTCAACTCTCCAAAGCTGCGGGCCGCCTTCGATTTCGCCAACTTCATCCAGTGCGGCGAAAACCCGGCGGAGAACTGGCTGCTGCTCAAGTCGTATACTGCGCACATCCACATCAAGGATGCGCTGAAAGGTTCGGGGCGGGTCGTTCCGGCCGGCTTTGGCGACGGGTTCATTGAGCAGATCCTGGTCGATGCCTATGCCGGCGGCTATCGCGGCTTCCTGACGCTTGAGCCGCACTTGCTGGTGGCCGGGCACTCTCACGGCGAGACCGGGCCGGACCTGTTCCACGTGGCGGCGGAATCGTTGAAGGCAATTCTGCGCAGGAACAACATTCCGCTTGCATGAGCGATTGCCGCGACGAAACCTCCCGTCTTTACCTGCTGGGTGCTGTCTTCCCGATCTGCGCCGGGCTGGCGTTGTATGGGTGGCGCGCATTGGGTGTACTGTTGCTTACGACGGGCGCGGCCGTGATCACCCTGGCCTTCTGGCGCGGGGTCGGGCCGGCCGGCGCCGGCCTGAAACCAGCTCGCGTCATCTGGCTGTCGCTGCTGGGAGCGATGGCACTGCCGGCACATCTGCTGTCGCTGGGCCACGTCGGCGGGGTGGGCCATCCCTGGGCGCTGGCGGCGGCCATGGGAATCCTCATCGTCATCCTCTGCTGGCTGCGCCTGACCCTCAATCTCCAGTGGGCGCATCCCTTCCTTCCTGCCATTCTTCTGGCGGCGCTCTTGTTTCAGGACATCATGCGCCCCAGGATGATCCTGCATCGACGAGCGGTATTCGTGGGCAATCTGCTTGACGTGAGTCCCGCTCCGCCGGCGCATCAGCCGGCTTCGGCCGACGATTCGTGGATAGCCCGCAATGATCGGTCTTCCAACGACGCGCTATGGGTAAGGACGGACGCCGCAACGCGACTGTCGCAATTCACGCGCGGCCGCCTGGAACCGGGGCAGACGCGCCTTGCGTTGGAGGAAGTGCTGCGCGACGCGGTGCCGCCCCTGGAGGATCTGCTGGTGGGTGGACATCCGGCACCGATCGGATCTTCTTCGGTGATCGCGGTGCTGGTTGGCGGGCTGTTCTTGCTGTATCGCAACGCCATCAACCACCGCATCCCGCTGATGACGGTGGTCTTCGCGTACCTGGGATTGCTGGTGTTCCCGATTCCCGTGCTGGTGACCGACAGTGACGTCCAGTGGCGGTCTCTGGCTCTGCCGCATGCGAATCTCGATTGGGGAACCATCATCACCTTTGCCAACTATGAAATGGCCGCCTCCCCGTTGATGCTTGTCGCCTTCTTTGTTGCGACCGAGCCGGGGGTGGCTCCGCGTGCGAACCGCGGGCAGGTCTTCTATGGTATGCTGATTGGTGTTCTTTCCGCCGCGGCGCAGTTGTATGTTTCGGTGTCGTATGGTCCCTACCTTGCCGCCTGCGTCGCGACACTTCTGGTTCCATGGCTGGATGATCGGGACGAATATCCGGCATTGACATAGTGTCGGCCCGGCCGCATTCTCACCGCCCGTGGCATCCTTGAACCTCATTTTCAGCGGCAGCGGCGAGTTCGGGCTGCCCACGCTCCATGCGTTGCTCGATCGGGGACATCGCATCGTCACCGTGATTTCCCAGCCGGATCGACCCGCCGGGCGCGGGAAGAAGCTCACGCCGACGCCCATCGCGCAGTTTGCGCTTGAGCGGGGCCTTCCCCTGATGCGCACCTCCGACATCAACGCCGAAACACTGCCGCCCGCCGATGCGATGGTGGTGATCGCGTTCGGTCAGAAGATCGCGCCCCGCGTGGTGGATCATCCGCGTCTTGGAAGCATCAACCTTCATGCGTCGCTGCTGCCCAGGTACCGCGGAGCCGCGCCGATCAACTGGGCCATCGTGGAGGGGCAGCCGGTGACAGGCAACTCGGTGATTCGCCTGGCGCAGAAGATGGATGCCGGGGCGATCCTGGCCCAGTCTCCGCTGGCCATCGGGGAGCTGGAGACGGCAGGGGAGTTGCACGATCGGCTGGCCGAGCATGGAGCTCCGTTGGTGCTTGAAGTGCTGGAGAAGCTTGCGAGCGGCAACGCGATTGAGACGCCGCAGAACGAGAGCCAGGCGACGCTGGCGCCCAAGATCACACGCGACGCGGCACGCATCGACTGGAGTCGTCCGGCACGGGAAATCGCCTGCCGCATCCGGGGTTTCTATCCCTGGCCTGGATGTCACGGGCGGTTGATTGGCCCCGATGGAGAGGAGTCCGGGCGCGTGACGCTCGTGCGGGCCGCCGTGACCGGGCCGGTCGCGGGAGCCGCCGGAACCGTCGTGGATGAATCCGGGATCGTGGCGGCCGGCGATGCGACCGGAGTCCGCATTGTCGAGCTTCAACCGGAGGGCAAACGCCCCATGACGATTGAAGCCTACCGCAACGGCCACCGCTTTGCCGCCGGCATGAGAATTGTGTCGCTTTGAGATATGATTTCGGCTCGCGACCATGCCCTTGCCGAGCTTGACGCCGTGCGGCTTCCTCACTGGCCGGCAAACCTGATGCGCCGGCGCGGCACGCGCCCCGATCCGCGCGGGCCGCAGGAAGGCCAGCGACCGGCGCCGGCTGATCCGCGCGACAGGGCCTTGGCCGAACGGATTATCCAGGGCGTCATCAAGAACCTCCTGCACCTCCAGTGGCTGATCGCGTATTACACGCGCCGGCCGATTCGCCAGATCGATCCGCTGGCGCAGAAGATCATCGCCATCGGGCTTTATCAGTTGCGCTTCCTCTCTCGAATTCCCCCGTCCGCCGCGGTGGACCAGGCGGTGGAGCAGGCCAAACGCGTTGGCCATCGGCATGCGGCGGGTTTTGTCAATGCTGTCCTGCGGAATGCCACCCGCGACCCGGGGCCGCAATTGCCCGACAGGCTGATGGAACCGGCCAGGTACGCCGAGATCGCGCTGTCGCATCCGCCGCCCCTGTATGCCCGGCTGGAGAGACTGCTCGGAGCGGCCGACGCGATTCGTTTCTGCGAGCATGACAACGCGGAGGCCCCGACGATCGTGCGATTGTTCCCATCAGCCACGGCGGAGGAACTGCGTCTTGCGGACCCGGCGATCATGCCCCACGAACAGCCGGGTTTGTATGTCATATCGCAGGCCTCGCCGATGGTGTTGGCCGATTGGGCGGCGCGGGGCATCGCGCAGGTTCAGGACCCGACGGCCGCAGGGGTTGTCGCCGAGCTTGATGTGCGGCCCGGTCAGAGGGTCCTGGACCGCTGCTGCGGTCTGGGAACCAAGACGATGCAGTTGCAGGCGCTAATTGGGAGCGACGGCGCGGTCGTGGCGATGGACCCCGCGGACTTGCGCATCCGCACCCTGCATCGACTGGTCCAGCAGCGAGGGATCGACAATGTGTCGCTGCATCAGGGGGGAATGCTGGCCGACTTGCCGACGGCAAGCCGCGGGGATTTCGACCGGGTGCTTATCGACGCGCCTTGCAGCAATTCGGGGGTGATGGCGCGTCGTGCCGATGCCCGGTATCACCAGGATGAATCAACACTCGCCTCATTGAGCAGGCTTCAGCTGCGCATCCTGGACGACACCGCCGGTGCGCTTCGGCCGGGGGGGCTGCTGGTTTACAGCACGTGTAGCATCTGGCCGGAAGAGAACCAGAGGCAGATCGAGCGCTTTCTTCAACGCCACACGACGTATCGCTTGGTGAAACAGCGGACGATTCTGCCCAGCCTTGTGTCGGAACCACGGCAGTATCACGACGGGGGATATTACGCGGTTCTGGAGCGTACCTGAAGCCCGAGAGGTTTGCGCGGCCTATCATGTGGCCGCGAGGACCGTCGCCGCCCTTCAAGCGCTGGCAGGCAATTCAGCCAAACTTGAAGGTCCCACAATCACAACTCTCACATCGACGTCGAATGTGTCCACGTCAGTGTGGTGATGCCATCGCGGCAAAGTAGAATGGCTGCGCGCGGCCGCTGGAATGGAGGTTTCCTACATGGGCATGCGGTGGTGCAGGATTATTCTTGCTGTCACGGTGGGTCTGTCATCACAAGCGGCGGGAGAATTGTCGGTGGGTTTTCTGGCCGCCGCCCGGTTGACCAAGGCAATCACCTTGACGGGTCTCCCAGTGTCACCGGTTTTTTCGGCATGGGCGGTCCAAACAACGGCATGATCCTGGCCCACGCGGCGTCCAGTGTTGAGAACTCGCTGGTCGAGTACGAACTCGGCGACGGCCTTCCGCCAGTGGCTAATCGAGCGAGCCGGGTTGCGCGTGACGCTGCCAACCGAGGCGCAGTGGGAGTATGCCTGCCGCGCCGGTGCGACGACTCCATTCTTCTTCGGTGATTTGCAAAGTGACTATTCCCGATTTGCGAACCCGGGGGACGTGAGACTGCGCGATCTGGCGCTGAAAAAGTATGTCAACGTGCGCCTGGTGCAGAATCCCGGCCGGTATGATGACTGGGTTCCGCGCGACGCGCGTTTTGACGATGGGGCCAAGGTTTCCGTCGATGTCGGCCGGTACCAGCCCAACGCCTGGGGCCTTCACGACATGCACGGCAACGTGTGGGAGTGGACACGGGGCAACGGCCCGCTTCAGGCCGTGCGCGGCGGATCGTGGTACGACCGGCCGCATCGCTGTACCGCCTCGCATCGCCTCGAGTACCAGCCCTATCAACCGGTCTTCAGCGTCGGCTTCAGGGTCATTGCCGAGGCGCCATGAACGAGTCCGACTGGTCGGCCTGGCACAGTCCCCGCCGGGCGACAGGCGCACGACGGCAGGCGTGCGATGGATTAGTGGACTAATTTGTCCACTTGTGTAGAATGCCAGTGGCAGGAAAGGAACCGACCGTGCGCCCCACATCGCAAAGAGTCGCCGTCGCGCTGGCTGTTATGCTCGGGTTGCTGCTTGGCCTCGGCCTGTTCACGTTTGTCTACGCCGAGGGCTTTTCGTATTTCAGCACCGATCCCAAGGCATGCGTCAATTGCCACGTGATGCAGCCGGAGTACGATTCCTGGATCAAGTCGAGCCATCACACCGCGGCCAAGTGCGTCGACTGCCATCTCCCGCATGCGTTTGTGTCCAAGTACATGGCCAAGGCCGATAACGGGTATCGCCACTCCATGGCGTTCACCTTCGGATATAAAGAGCCGATTCGCATCACGCCGCGAAACGACCGCATCCTCCATGAAAACTGCCTGAACTGTCACCAGGACATGGTCCACCAGTTGCTGCCCTCGCTCACCACTGACAGGAATGCGGTCAACTGCGTGCATTGCCACGCCGGTGTCGGGCACGGACCGGCTTTCTAGAAGTCAGTCATTTGGGAAGAGAACATCATGGCCAACACACAGAACGATTTGTCCAGTCCGGGGCCCCAGCCGCCTGCCGCATGGCGCGTCGGCACCGGCACGCTGATCGGGATCATCCTTGTCGTGGGCGTCATGGCCGCCTTGGTGGCCGCGCTGCTGGTCAGCGTCTTCCAGCGCAAGCAGGAAGCTCGCAATCCGTGGGTGCGGGTGGTCAGCGTCGATGAAACCACGACCGACCCGGCGGTCTGGGGCAAGAACTGGCCCAACGAATACGACTCCTACCTGCGCACGGCGGAATCGACCCGAACGCGATTCGGCGGCCACGGCGGATCCGAGGCGCTGCCCGAGCAGAAGATCGAACGCGATCCCTGGCTCAAGCGCATCTTCCTGGGGTACGCCTTTTCGCTGGACTACCGCGACCGTCGCGGCCACGCCTACATGCTTTCCGACCAGGAGGCAACCGAGCGCGTGCACAAGCGACCCCAGTCGGGCTCGTGCCTGCACTGCCACTCCTCGGTGGTCCCGACCTACCGTCGTGTTGGTCTGGCCGCCCTGGGGCAGAACCCCAATCCCAACGATCCGTTCAACTGGCCGGCCGTCATGAAGGGTTTTGAAACGATGGCTCGGATGAGTTACGCCCAGGCACATGCCGAGTTGCTGCTGACGCCCGATGGCAGTCCCAATGAGTCGGCGGCCGGCGCGGACGCTGCCGGCGTGTCCCATAGGACGCCGGTCAACGCCCAGGGCGCCCCGACAACCCGGGAAGTGCTGGCGTCGCACGTGGGTGAGGCGCACCCCGTCTCATGCGTCGATTGCCATAACCCGGCCACGATGCAGCTTCGCGTGACGCGACCGGGCTTCGTGCTCGGCATCCAGGCGCTGGCCAATTCCAAGGACCCGCTGCCGCATCTTCCCTCGGTGGAGAAGTGGCGGCAGGGTGATCGGAAGAAGCCCTACGATCCAAACGTCGATGCAACGCGCCAGGAGATGAGGTCGTTCGTCTGCGGACAGTGCCATGTCGAGTACTACTGCGCCACCAAGGACGTGCTGTTCTTCCCCTGGCACAACGGGCTGAAGGTCGAACAGATGGAGGCCTTCTACGATCAATACAAGTTCCCCGACGGCACGAAGTTCTTCGACTACAAGCACGCGGAGACCGGCGCAGAGATCTACAAGGCCCAGCATCCGGAATTCGAGTTGTGGAGCCAGGGCGTTCACGCTCGGTCGGGGGTCAGCTGCGCCGACTGCCACATGCCGTATCAGCGTGTGGGTGCTGCCAAGGTGTCGGACCACTGGGTGCGCAGCCCGCTTCTGAATATCAACCGGGCCTGCCAGACGTGCCACCGGTTCTCGGAGGAGGAACTCAAGAGTCGAGCCGAGATCATCCAGGACAGGAACTTTGCCCTGATGCAGCGGGGCGGCGCGGCGATCATGGACATGCTGGATGCCATCGTGGCCGCCAGGAAAGCCGGTGCCACGCCCGAGCAGCTTGCGCCCGCTCTTGAGCTTCAGAAAAAGGCCCAGTGGCGGCTGGACTACGTTGCAGCCGAAAACTCGATGGGATTTCACGCTGCCCAGGAGGCGGCACGAATCCTCGGCGAGGCGATCGACTACGCCCGGCAGGGGCAGATCGCGGCGCAGAACTGGAAGACCGGTCCTGCCACCCGCCCGGTGGCCACAGCCCGATAGACTGTCGGCCGTCCTGCGTGGCGATCAGCGGGTCCAGAACCACCGATCCCCCTGGCGATCCAGACCGTATGCCCGGGTGATATTGAGGTCGCCGCCCGCAGGTTCGTAATAGCTGCCGCAGTACGCCTCCAGATAGGGCCGGCCGCGCGGGATGAATGCCACGTGACCATCACAGAAGCCGATGTTGGCTCCGTCTTTCATGTGATTGGAGAACTCGTCCGGCCAGTTGTTGAATCCCGGCGCCGAGTCGTCCGCGTCATGAATGAGCATGACTTTCGAGGGATGGCGGACATTCTTGAGTGTCTTTCGCTTGTCCTGCGCGATGTGCACGCCGTCCGGATACGTCGCCGGTCCGGCGTACCAGCCGCGGACTTCGTAGCTGTGCCCGCCCGAAGGGTCGCCCCTGCTTCCGATGTGCAGGGCATTGACCGCGTTATCGCGCAGATGATCCCGCCGCGTCACCGCGTTGACCGTGCTGGGACAGACCGTGACCTTGAGATTGTTCAGGTAGGCCGGGTACAGCGGCCGAAGGTCATCATCGCCCCGGTCGGCCGTGTTGACATAGATGCCCGCCTTGTCGGCCTGGGCGTACATGACCGCCGCCGCCACGATCTGGCGGATGTTGGAAGCGCACTGCACGCGATTGGCCGCCTCTTTGGCTCGCTTGAGAGCGGGCAACAGCAGCGCAAGCAGCAGGGCGATGACGCCAATGACAACCAGCAGTTCGACCAGGGTGAACGCGCGACGTACGGACATTTCACACCGCCTTTCCCCCCGCAGAAACGCAGGCCCCGCTGCAACCCCCGGGCCCGCAAGCGCCGCTTATGAAATGAACAACCGCGGCAACGCATGAATTGTCCGGCCGGTCCCGACGGGCGTCAAGCGGAAAGCCATGACGCGACTACCCGTTTCGCGGCCTATGGCGGGATTCGATTCGACAGGGCCTGGAGAATCTGGCTCTCCCACCATTCCAGCAGCCGGTAGTAGAGAAACTTCACCGCACGGCGGCCGGGTCGGGACCGGGCCAGCCATCGGGCCAGGGATGCAAAACGCATCTGCAGCCATGTGAGCAGGCCCATCGCAACCGTGGCCAGAAACAGTAAGGGAGCGAAGGCCTCGTAGGTGCGCAGGGCGAATCGTTCCAGCCCCAGCCGGCTTTTCAGGAAACGCGCCGATTCCTCGCATCCCCACCTCCGGCGGTAGTACCACAGCGTCTTGTTGGCCGCCTCCAGGTTCTCCACGGTCAGGCTCGTCAGGAGCATCAGGGGGTGGTCCCGCCCGGGCAGGACCCGACAGACCAGGTAAAGCGGCTCCCCGACACGCTCGGGGAGGTAGACTCGCGTCCAGGCCGTCCGCCTGCCCTGGGCCGCGGCCTGCTGCAAGAGCCTCTCGGCCAGGTGCCTGGCGGGCAGTTGCACGCCATTGTCCAGCAACAGCCGCCGGTCGCCCCGCAGGCGAATGACGAACCTGCGGTGGGCATCGATCCAGGGGATCAGAAGGCTGTCCCGGTCAGCGCCGATGTCCATCACCAGCACTCCCTTGCCGTCGGTGGCCCGCATGACCCGATCCACCTGCCGCAGGATCTGGGCGTTTTCGCTCCGGACCGTGGGATCATCCATGCCGTAGGGATGCAGCAGCAAGGGGGTGATACGCCCCTTGCCCCAGCAGGCATAAATCTCCAGGCACCAATAGCCGCTGACCAATCGTCCATCCTGGCTGCCGTCGCGGACCAGGCCCAGATACTTGAGCCTGCGGGCACGGGGGCGGGGCAGATCGCTCAGGTCGATGATCAGGGGCGTGTCCGGA